>Ga0075152_10002407_pt1 | contig 13274 bp, 8 predicted proteins | sample JI61114C2DNA_FD_70964 | JGI IMG/M metagenome (GOLD analysis project Ga0075152, IMG submission 70964) | Wastewater effluent complex algal communities from Wisconsin, to seasonally profile nutrient transformation and Carbon sequestration -... | ecosystem: Engineered > WWTP > Effluent > Algae...
GATGCGGTTAAACAAACTTAAAAATGATGAACTTGAAAAACAGGTAGATATCATCAGCACAGGTAACAACCACATCATACGCCATCACTATAATAATTTACGCAAGTGGCAGATTCGCATTTCGGACAAAGAAGCCTGGAACTTTGGTTTTATGGAGATCATGGTTTTGCTGGTAATTGCGGTTTCATTGATCGCATCAAAAAATCTGCATAGTACCACCATTATGGCCGGCAGCCTGTTTGGTATTTACAGTTATATTTTAAAATTTGCTTCGGGGTTGGATACGATTCCTTATACCATGGAGCGGCTTTCTTCATTAAGTGATATTACAAGAAGGATTGAGCTGGAGGTGGATGATTTTCCGGAAGAGCCCATTAATAAAAAAGCAGAAATGCGGTTCTTATCAGGCAAAAATACAACCCGGCTTTCGGCTTAATTAATTTTTTATCTTCTCATTCTTAATGGGAGAATAATCCTGTTTTACCTGACCGTTTACAGATAGTTTTTCAAAATAACATTTTACGCCTGTTGCGGTATTCAGGTCTTCTATGTTTTGAATATGAAAATGCAGATGGGCTTCTGATGAATTTCCGGTGTTGCCGCAAAGCCCCAAAAGCTCGCCCTGTTTAATTTTTTGTCCTTCTTTTACTTTTATGGATTGGTGTTTAAAATGACAAAGAACCAGGAATTCTTTGTTTGCGGTTTTTATAATAACCGTATTACCGCCCACATTAAATGTATTCATCTGGCCGGGTATATTATCTTTTACACCGTCAACAACCAGCACTACTTCTCCATCGCAGGGCGCAATTAATTCTTTTCCAAAAGCATAATAATCTTCGTTTATTTTACCATCGGTTTTGTAAGAGTTTCCTTTGGCATTGGTTATAACAATATCAAAAGCATTTTTTTGTGCCGGGCTTACCACATGATAATTTAATTCTTTTGTATCTCCACCCCAAATCACTGTCCACTCATCTTTAAAGGGCAGAATAAGTTTAGTTGTGTTTCTTAAAAGTTTAGGCTGGGTTTCATCAACAAATGGTTTTATAAAAAGTCCATTGATTTTTGAGTTATTATCAAGCGAAATATTTAATGTAAATAAAGCCTGTTCAAAATTTGTTTTATATACAGCCACAGTACCGTTTGCATATTTAATAAACTGCCGCTTTGTTATTTGTCCTGCCTGTGCTTTTAATCCTGTTAAAAACTCATTTGTCTTTTCCAGCGGTAAAGCATTTTGCATATTGGCATCAAACATGAAAAATATAGAATCGTAATTATCGTTATTGTAATTCAACTCAAATTTATCCGCAATGGTTTTGTAAACTGCAGTTTCTGTTTGTGCAGAAGATCCGGATATTATGAAAATAAAAAGAAGAGAGAGGATTGATGTTTTCATGTTGTTTTGGTTTAAGAAAGTTTTATTTAAGCCCATAAATTTCTTCATACTGTACATACCTTGACCTGCCAATAATATAAAGAGGCCTGCCTGCAGCATCTTTAATAACTCCTTTGGTTTCGTCATCAGCAACAGGGAAATTTATTTGATACGATTTCCCATCACTAACCTGGATGCCATAGGTTTCAACAGAATTTTGAATGGAAACAGAATTCTGTTTGTACTTATATGTTTCTGTTTTGCCCGTACTATCTTTTACAGTGAAGCTTTTTGCATCAAAATTAATATCGAATTTTTGTCCTCTTTCGTCAAGTGCTTTCCAAAGCCCCCTGTAAGTATCTGAACCACTACAGCTGTATAAAGAAATAAGTACCAGCGCTAATAAAATGTTTGTTACATTTCTCATTTTAAAAAATTTTATAGTGACTAATGTTGAAAGCGGTTTAATAATTAAGTGTGAAATTTTGTGTGCCGAACTGTATGATATTTGTTGAATCTGTTTTGGTAGAAAAAACTGATCCGCCACGGATTATTTCACTTTTGAAATAGAGTTTTTCCTTTATTCCAAAATGGTTCCAAAAGTTGTAATTAGAACTAAGATTGTAAACAGCTAAAAGATTGTAAAGCTTATCGGTTGCATTGGCTTTATCACGATGAAATGTCCTGTAACTGGGGCTTTCGCCTGGTTGTCCGGCTAAAGGAGTATTGTCACCCAAAACCTGTATCTCAACGGTATCTGTGACCAGGTAAGTTCCTGTTTTAGATATGGTAACATTCACAAATGACGGCCTTGCAAGAAAAAATGTGTCAGTTCTGGAAACATTACCTACACTTACCCAATAAGTTTGGGGTCTCTGGTAACCATCTTTTACAACATAGAATAACCCGGAAGGATCTCCAATTTTATACCTGAATGAAACCCTGCCTGCAGCATCGGTTAATGCACTATCACTAAAGCGAGGTAAATATGCCTTTGCTCCAGCAATTGGTAATTTGCTGTCAAGATCAAGAACCTGACCAGTTACTGTATAGTATTCCTCTTCACCAGAAGATTTACTGCAACTGAATAAAATACCGGAAAGAATGAGTATTGTAATTAATTGTTTCAAAAAGAGTTTTTAAGCGGATAACTAATCAGATACAATAATACATAATTTATAAAAGAATATGTGTACAAATTCTACCTGATGATCATTACGGATCCCTGCTCTTCTCTCTTAATTGTACCCTTGTACATAAAGCTGGCCACCCACACATAACTGCCGCTTAGCAGTTTTCCTTTGTACAAACCATTCCATCTTACAGATGGATTGCGGGTGTAAAAAATCAGTTGGCCATAGCGGTTGTAAATATGCAACAGGTAGTTGCTGATGGCAGCCACATTACCCATGGCTCCAAAGTCGGGGTTGAAGGCATCGCCATTAGGTGTAAATGCATTGGGGAAAAATACATCGCCGCAACTGCCGCTGGCAGGCTCTGTAATTTGTACCGATGTTGATACAATACAGCCACCGGTATTATCCCTTGCTGTAACGGTATACATACCTGCGCCAAGATTTATGGCGGTAGCATTGTTCTGCACAGGCACCGTGTTCCAGCTATAAGTAAAGGGCGGGTTGCCCCCGGTTGCCAGGGCTGTTGCAGTACCATCTTTTACACCAAAACAGCTGGCATCTTTTTTATTATTGATGCTGATGGTTGGTGTTGCAGCCGTAGCAATAACAACAGGAACAATATCAATACAGCCCTTGCTGTCGGTGACGGTAACAGTGTAATTGCCAGGTGTAAGTCCGCTGGCGGTTGGCCCGCTGCCTCCCGTTGGCAACCATACATAACTATATGGTGCTGTGCCGCCGGTTTCTGTTATGGTTGCGGTGCCGGTTAAAAGCCCGCAGCCGGGTTGTATAATATTTACGGTATGTGCGAATACTGCCGGTGCTGTAATAATGGCTGTGGCAGTGATTTGGCAACTGTTTATTGCATTAACGGTAACCGTATAATTTCCTGTTGCAAGGCCGGTTATGTTTGGGGTTGTTTGTACGGGAGTTGTGTTCCAGGAGTGAAAGAAAGGACCGGCCGTCATCGGAGTTACAATGGCTGTTGCCGTACCGGTATTATCTCCTGCACAATTATTACCGGTTACAACTGTTGTTACACCAAGTATATTTATGGTTTGCTGAGGAGAAGTAGAAGGAGCATTACCCGGGCCTGTTGCTGTTAATGTAACAGCGTATTGTCCTGGGCCGCTAAAGGTATGTGTTGGATTTGCAAGAGCAGATGTGTTGTTTGGGCCTGATGCCGGGTCTCCAAAATCCCAGCTAAGTAATGGGCAAAGTGCAGATGTATTTGTAAAAGATACGGTATTGCTGTTAGTGCAGGAATAGATAAACGATGCATTGTTTGGCGGGGCATTGCCAATTACAATATCATCCACAGCAAAACCATCATACGCATTGCATTGTGTGCCGGCGCCAAAAATAAAACGAAAAATAACGTTTGGTGTACCGGCAAGATTGATCAAAGTATGTTGAGCATTTACCCAGTTACCTCTTCCATTTCCTCCCAGGCAACTGCCGGCTGTTGGTTGTATATTTCCCGACCAGCCATCTCTTACACTTGCAAGGCCGTTTAAAAAATTTATGGACGACTGATTGAACCAGTTAGTATTTAAACAATTTGCCGGTTCAGATACGGACCCAACATTTAACCAGGTGGCACCAAGGTCTGTTGAATATTGAAATCCTGCTCCATCAAACTGCCGTTCTGTTTCCCAAAAAACATTAAAAGAGATATGTGGATATTGAAGTGTTGTAAAATCAAAGCAGGGGCTTTGCAGCCAGGATCTTTCGCCATCGCTATAAGAACTGCCGGAAAGTCCGCCAACTATCCAGCATTTTGTTCCGGTTGCTGCACTGTTAATTACGGGTTTAGTGGGTGTACCCCATGCCCAGTCGCTGGCGGTGCCGCCGGTTGTCCAGTTGCCGTTTGTTGCTTCAAAACCTTCCGTGTATGGAAAAATATTAATTGGGGTGGCACATTGTGCTATTGTTTTTTGCCAGGTACAACAAGTACAAACCAAAAAAAGGATACCATGTAAAGTTCTATTTGCAAACAATCGCACATTCATTAATTAAGCCTGTAAAACTACTTCATTATAGCGGTATAAGCTCAGATGGGGAATATGAAAAAATAGTTGCCCCGGCTATATTATTCTTCATTTTTTTTTACAATTAAATACCAGTTATTCTCTAAAGGAAGATATCCATACTCATAACAGTAAAAATAAGTCTTGTCGGTTTTGGTTATATATATATGTGTGTGGTATTTAAACTGAAATCCTTTTTCAATCAGTTTATCCCGGCTGGCCTTTGCGGTTGCTTCACCATCAGGCAGCAGGTTTTCCAGTATGCGGCGGTTTTTACCCAGGGCATTATTTACGTTGCGTATGTTATTGTTGACAGCACTTTTCAGTTCATTATTATAAGCGGCCCGGCAGTAATCATCACAAAATTTTTTATCGCTGCGGCCTTTTACTGGTTTTTCGCAAAACAGGCAGGTTTTGGTTTCTTTTTCTTGTAACATAGTACAGATAAGGGTTTAGGCGTATTAAATATACAAAAAAATTCCGTTATAACCGTTTACATACGCTTATATAGGTAAGTAAAGGGATAATCTCCGGCTATGGCTTTTGGGCAACCCCATCTTTGCATTGTCGATCGGAAACGACGTCAAACTCCGGTTGATTGAAATAAATTAAAAACCCGCACTCTCTTCAACACCCCTTCAGGGGATGAGGGCGCACAAAACGAAAAACATGTACACATTAAAAAACAAAGTTCAATTGATTGGTAACCTGGGCAACGCACCAGAAGTAAAAACAACCGAAAATGGTAAAAAACTGGCCCGTTTCAGCATAGCTACCAATGAAAATTACCGCAACGCCAAGGGCGAAAAAGTAAAAGAAACCACCTGGCATAATTTAGTTGCCTGGGGTAAAGTGGCAGAAATTGCCGAAAAGTATTTAACCAAAGGTAAAGAAGTTGCTGTTGAAGGTAAACTCATCAACCGCAGTTATACCGATAAAGATGGTAACAAAAAGTATGTTACAGAAGTAGAGGTGAATGAGCTTCTGATGTTGGGAAGCAAAGCAGAAGTTTCTGCTTAAGTATTAAGAACGCCGGTTAACTTTTCAGCCGGCGTTCTTTTCTTATTATCTCCTCTTATCTTTATTGCAATGCAAACAATAGAACGAAACGAAATATTCGACCTGGCTTACCGCTTTGTTACCGAGACATCCGAAAACATTTTCCTTACCGGTAAAGCCGGTACCGGCAAAACCACTTTTTTAAAATACCTGAAAGAAAATGCCACCAAAAATATTGTGGTAGCAGCGCCAACCGGTGTTGCCGCCATTAATGCCGGCGGTGTTACACTGCACAGTTTATTTCAATTACCCTTTCATCCGTTTTTACCTACCAGGAATCATAAGGATGAATTGCTGGCTAAAATAAGATACAATAAACAACGCCAGCAATTACTGCGTAAAATGGAAGTGTTGGTAATTGATGAAATAAGTATGGTGCGTTGCGATGTGATGGATGCCATTGATACTATTTTAAGAAGCATCCGCCGCAATTATGATACACCATTTGGTGGTGTACAGTTATTGTGTATTGGCGATCTGCACCAGTTGCCGCCTGTGGCGCAAAACCACGAGTGGAGTATTCTGCAGGAATATTATACAACGCCGTTTTTTTTTGACAGCCTTTCTATTAAAGAACAAATGCCTTTGCTGATTGAGCTGAATAAAATTTACAGGCAAAAAGAAGATTCATTTGTTCGACTGCTTAACAAAGTACGCAACAACCAAATGGATGCTGATGATTTTGAAGACCTGCACATGCGTTATGATCCGCTGTTTTCTCCCATGCCCGGCGAAAAATATATTACGCTCACATCGCACAACAAACAAGCTGCAGAAATTAATCAGCGAAAAATTGAAAATTTATTTACTCCGCCATTTACTTTTAAAGCAGTTGTAGAAGAAGATTTTCCGGAGCATGCTTTTCCTGCCGAAGCAGAACTGGTTTTAAAAGAAGGAGCACAGGTAATGTTTTTAAAAAACGATATTGTAGCTAAAAGATATTTTAACGGAAAGATTGGTGTGGTTAACCTGCTGGAGAAAGATAAAATTATTGTTGATTGCGATGGTATCGAAATTGAAGTAGGCAAAGAAACCTGGGAAAATACCCGTTACACTTTAAACCGGGCCGATGGCAAGCTGGAGCAGGAAACCCTGGGTACCTTTACACAGTATCCTTTGCGGCTTGCCTGGGCAATTACCATTCACAAAAGCCAGGGACTTACTTTTGAAAAAGTTATGATTGATGCAGGAGCGTCTTTCAGCAGCGGGCAGGTGTATGTGGCACTTAGCCGCTGCAACAGTTTGGAAGGAATTGTATTGCTTAGTAAACTTTCGTCCACCACACTATTCAGCAACGACCATGTAGTTAAAGGCCAACAATCATTAACCCACAAGGGTTCGCTTGCAGAAAGATTTACCGGTGCAAGACAGGTTTTTACACAGCAGTTGATCAGCGAAACATTTTCTTTTAATGATGTTGAAATTGGTATTGCCTTGCTGTTACATCATATTACACAGCAGCAGGATAAATTAAATGCTGAAAGTTTACCGTGGATAGAAAACATCAAACAGCATTTTATTGCCGACAAATCTGTTGGCTTAAAATTTATTGATGTGGTTAGCCACATTATGAAAGACGAACCGGTGATAGAAAACAATGAAGCGGCTCAAAAAAGGATCAGTGATGCAGCCAATCATTTTGAACCTAAGTTTTTGGCGTATCAAAAATCATTGCAAAATCACCCTTTGCTTACTGAGCATAAAGAAACTGCTAACATCATTAATGAACAGTTGCAGCAACTGGGGCAGGCCCTTCACAGTATTGTTTATTATTTACAATATTGTAAACAACCATTTTCGGTAACTACATTTTTACAGTACAAATTAAAATATGCGTTGCCAAAAATAAATCTAACCTGCTATGCCAGCGGTAAAAAAGAAGTTTATACCGATGTGGCCAATACCGAATTATACAATACGTTAAAACACTGGAGAGATATGACAGTGGAAGAAGAGAATGTAGCTATTTATATGGTTGCCAACCAGGCTACCCTTAAAGAAATTGCAACTTATCTTCCCTTAACAAAAAAAGACCTCTTGCAGATTAGTGGTTTTGGGAAAGCCAAGGTAGATAAATATGGCGATGATGTTATTGAGGCGGTAGAAGAGTATTGTACAAGAAATGATATTAAAAGCAATATGGCAGCGCTGCCTTCAAAAGCATCAAAAGAAAAAGCACTGCGTGAAAAAAAAGCTGTTGTGAAAACTGATACCAAGACCATTTCGTTCAATTTATATAAAGAAGGGAAGAGCATTGCAGAAATTGCAACAGAAAGAAAATTGACTGTTGGTTCAATTGAAAGCCACATGATTCCCTTCATAGCTGACGGTGAAATAGAAATTGACAATTTGGTGTCAGCTAAAAAGCAACAATTAATTATGGATGCTGTGGCTGTGCATGGAGCATTAAGCCATACAACTCTTATTAAAAACCTGCCACCGGATGTTACTTATGGCGAAATAAAAATGATGCTGGCTGCAGGAAAAATAAAAGCAGAATAATGAAACTGGCTGCAGGGCAGGAAACAATTATAATTTTGAAGGAGATATACAAAAAAAATCAGCCATAGCTTTTAAACTATGGCTGATCTGTTATAGAAAAAATTATCCTGTTATTATACCATTCTTTTACTTCTGTATAGTTAAAGGAGAAGAAAGGAAATTAAATGTGAGTTTTTGATACCTGTTATTTACCACATCATCCTGGTAAACCGAAAACTGAATTTTTACTTTTTTTCCAGCCAGGTCGGGCATTTCCTTGTAAGGGAAAAATAACTCCAGATTTTTTTGACCGTTTTTATTATAGCTTGCTTTAGAACTTGGCAACAATCTCATTTTAATATATGTAGCCGCCATTTTGTTCCAGCTGTAATTTTCATTTGTTGTAGGTAAATAATACAGGCCATCTTCCGTTGTTAACCTTGCAACAAAATATACGTTTCCTAAAATGGCGCTTGTTTTTATATCAAATGATGGATAGATTATAATTCCTTTTTTTACATTATCTGTCTTAACCTCGCCGTAACCAATATTGGTAATTTCAATTTTAGGAACAGCCAGCGAAGATACTTTTTTGTCTTTAGGATATAAGGCTGCAACTATTTTTTTATCTCCCTCAGACATTGTATTGTTCAACCCTACAACAAAACCATCAACGGTTTGCCATGCTTCCACCGGGTAATGCATAATAGAAAGCGGGTCGTAAGAGGTTCCGTTGGTATAAAAAATATCACTGGCTCCAATTACATTATAGTCTACCTTCTGTTTATCCCAGCCCTGGTATTTAGCATAATATTTATATACTGTATCCTTGTTCCACTTTATACCTTTCGGATAGCTTTGCTCGTGAAGCAATCCTAAAGCATGGCCAAACTCGTGTGTGGTTGTTCCCTGCATAGAGTTGTAGTTCCATTTAACATTGGGGTCTTTAAAAGCAATCACATCCCTGTATAAATCCCTGTAGGTATAGTTTTTAAAATCGGTGCCTTTGTTTTTCAGGTATTGCAGAAAGGGGCCGCCGTTTTTATACTGATCTACGTATGATTTGTAATCAATAAAATCTGATGTATCCAGGTTAAGTGTTTGTTGATTTTGAGGAATATCATTACACTGTATACCCAGCTGAGAGTTGTGACCAAGCCTGTCTTCTTTACTGCCAAGCTTAACCCTGATATTTGTTTCTGCTGTATTATCCGGCACAAATTTAAAAGTGATGTTGCCATATTGTTCCCAGGTTTTTGCATACCGCATGATCATATCCCGTACCTGCTGGCTGCCAACATTGTCCATAAATTTTACCAGTATCACATCACCATTTTCCCAGGCTAAATCATTATTTGCAACCTGTCTGCCAATAGTAGTATCTATCGCCACTGGCAACATTGATTTACCCATAAGTGTTGTACAGGGTTCTTTGGAGGGCTTAGGGCCCAACGGCAATTTTTGCGCCTTCGTTTCCGATACAAACAAAACAACAATACCCAACAATAAAAAAACCTTTTTCATAAATGTGTGTTTATTTAATTAAAATTAGTGCCTTTAAAATTTAGTTTCATACCCTCTGGAGGGTATTTATTTACCGCCAATCGCCATACAACACAAACGCTCCCCAATAATTTGGATGGCTGAAACGTGGATTCTGGCTTAATTTAACCTGGGCTAATCTCAACGCATCTGCTTTATTAACAGATGCAGCCGAAGAAAGGTTTTCATAAAAATATTGCATTAATAATCCGGTGGGTTCATCGGCTACCTTCCACAAACTGGCCACTACTGTTTTTACATTGCTAACCAAAAACGAATTTGCTGGTGAGATATTCCAACCTTTTACCAATGCCTTGCTTACCGCTGTCTGGCACGCAGACAGTATTACCATACTACAATCGCTTATTCCCAATCCCTGAATTTCTCTCATGGTTAATTGCCCGTTGTTGCCATTGCTGGTGTCTTTATCGGGTAAAAGCTTTAAATAAGATTGGGAATAATCTGATGAATAATTCAATACTCCATGTGTAGCAAAGTGTATAAATTTTTTATTCCGAAGGCTTTGCTTTGCCATACTTTCGGTAGCCCTTGCATCGGAATATACCGTTGAATCTGATCCCAAAATTTTTCCGATTTCTTTTACTTCATCTATATTAAAACTTAAAGTTGCATCAGGCACACCAAATGCAGCAAAGGAGTTCATGTTTGCTTTTTGAGGAGTCTCTTTTTCGCCCGTATTAAATACCGACATTTTGTTAGTGTAAAAAATGCTGTGATCTTCTATCAAAAATTTAAAGCCATTATTAGCTGTTTTTTTACCCAGGCACTGAAAAGGCATATTGCTGAAAACTCCTGTAGGGATAATGCATAATCTTTTCTTGCCTTTTATTTTATCGGCAACTGTATTAATCAGCATATTGTATAATTGGCCCGAAAGATCTTTAAATTCTACATGGCCGGCAGGCTTTTCTTCATCCACGGGTTCAGATCTGAGAGCGAGCGATCCGGTACCGGTTTGCTTGGAGGTATTTTTTATTGCTTCAATAAAAGAATTCACTTTGGCGGTTACATCAACCGTCATTGTATCAACCGAAAGTTTTTCCCTGGTTAAGGAGAATATCATTAATGTATTATTATTGAGCAGGTATAATAACACTGCCACATCTTCGGGCAATTTACTTTTGTAATTATTAAATTCATCTGCATTAGATCGGGTGAAGTATACACTTAACTCGGGGAATTTTTCAACTACATCCTGCAGGAAATTATTGTAATTGGCTTCCACAATTTCTATCTTCTTCAACGTTTCTTCTTTTGCTGCTCCTTCCTGTTTTTCAAGCGTGTTTTCCAAAGCCTTTTTAGATTGCTGCATGGCCAGCAACTTTTTCAACGCTTCATTTTTTTCTTCATTGTTAGAAGAAGCAGACAACGAGCCTGATAATTCTTTTATGCCGGCAATATTACTTCTGTTGGCATAAGCCCATGCCTGGCTTATATTGCCCATGTTGAAGTAAGAAAACGTTATTTTATTATAGAGGTCAGATTTTTTCGGGTCATTATTAAAAATTTTACGTGCCTCTTCTCCGCCATATAAATTTTCCGTGTTTTTATCAAGCAGTTCTACCGCTTGTTTAAAATATTTTACAGCGCTGTCAAATTTATTTTGCGTGTAGTATAAAAGTCCAAGCTGATAAAATGGTTCCCATCCTAAAGCAATATTATATTCAGTAACGATGGCTGCTGCTTTTTTGAAATCATTTTCGGCTTTGTCTGTTTTGTCTTTGTCTTTATCAATTTGTCCCAAAAAAGTTAAAGCTTCAATGGCTTTTTCTTTTTCGCCGCTGCTGTTTGCATATTCGGCCGCATATTCAAAATAACCAATTGCTTTGTCTGTTTGCTTTGTTTCGTAATACAATTTACCCAGGCTAAGCGCTATACCCGATGCAACCCGGTATAATTTTTTTTCTTTTGTTATTGGGTATACTTCAAGTAATTCTTTTTCTGCTTCGCTGTATTTTTTTAAATAAAATAAATCCTCGCCAATATTTCCTTTACCCAAAAGATAACTTTCGTTAATTACGCCCTTTTTAAGTTGATCCAAAGCCAGCCTGTGATATTTTAATGCATTTACATAATCATATTGGGTAAAATAAGTTACCCCGATATTGGTTGAAACAACGCCCCTGCTTTCAAGTACCTCCTGATCTTTATATAAACTATCCGCTATTAAAAAAGAGTTGATTGATTTTTTATACTCTCCCATGCTTTTATAAAGTGTGCCCCGGGATAAATAAGTATTTGCCAGTCTAACTATATTGTCAGACCTGGTGAATATTGCCAGGGCACTATCGCTGTTTTTTAAGCCTTCGGTAAACTCTCCGGTAAGGCCATATAAAAAAGAGGTTGCTTCTAAAGTTGATCCAAGGGCAATATTGTTATAGGATTCTTCTGCAAGCTTAATGGCTTTGTTGAATGCTTCTTTTGCTTTTGGAAAATTACCCATGGAGATATATACATCGGCAATACCATTAAGTTGCCATATAACACCAGACTGGCTGGCGGTATCAAAAACCGATTTAGCCTTGTTATAATAAAGTAAAGCACTGTCTAACTGAGATTGTGTTTTGAAACCATATGCTTTTAAAGAAAGGCAATCGCCATAGCTGCTGGCTGTATTTAATTGTTTACTTAAATCAAGGCAGGTGGCATATAGTTTATCGCCTCCGGCTACATTGTCTGTACGATAGGCCAGGTTTGCAAGGCTTCTTGTGGCATCAAAAAGATAACCAATGTTTTTTGTGCTTTCACTTAATTGACTACAGGCTATATAATAATTACGTGATTTAACTGAGTCTATCGCATACCATGCATTACCTAAATTATATAATGCCTCAATGGTAGATTTGCTGTTAACCCCCTTTGCCTTTTCGAAATACTCTACGGCTTTTTTATTGTTTTCATCGTTATAAAAAACATTGCCTTTTTTATTATAGGTTTCAGCAAGGCCCGAGCTGTCTTTTAATTGCTGGTAAAAATGGGCTGCCGAATCATAAGCCAACAGCGCTGGCTTTTTTTGTCCGCTTAATAAATATAGTTCGCCAATACTTTTCCAGGATTTTGCCTGACCTGATAAATTATTTGCTTTTTTTCTTAGTTGAATAGATTCCTGATGAGCTGTTACTGCAGAATCATATTTACCCAGCTCCCAGTAACAGCTTCCTTTAAGTGATTTTGAATAACCGGCATTATTAAACTCATTTATCAGCAGTAATTTTTGCATGGCAGAATCGGTATAGGCCATAGATTTGCTGTAGTTGGCAAGTTTATAATAACTGTATGCCATATCATTTTGCACTTTTGCCCAATTGAGTGTATCGTAATTAAGCTTGTAGGTTTGGGCTGCATTTATAAATGCGTCTAAAGCTGCAGATGGTTTTCCCTGGTCGTTATTTACTCGGCCAATAAAAGCAAGGTATTCTGCGTTTTTCTGCAACGATTCAAAACTGTTTATGCCTTTGTTTAAATCAATCAGGCTTGCATAAGACTTCAGCGCCAGGTCATAATTACCTTCGGCATAATACGTAGCTCCTTCATATTCGTATCTCTTTTGCCAATTGCTGTTATATGTCTTTTCGTCCAGGGTTGATTTGTAGGCCGTAAGTTTTCTTTCAAACTCCTGGATAA
>Ga0075152_10002408_pt1 | contig 13263 bp, 23 predicted proteins | sample JI61114C2DNA_FD_70964 | JGI IMG/M metagenome (GOLD analysis project Ga0075152, IMG submission 70964) | Wastewater effluent complex algal communities from Wisconsin, to seasonally profile nutrient transformation and Carbon sequestration -... | ecosystem: Engineered > WWTP > Effluent > Algae...
AATTGTCGCTGGACTACATTTAGATGAAAGTATTATCGATAGGATCACTGACGATTCGAGAAGCACAGCCGACAGATATCCTTGGCAAAGTGCTCGTGTTAAGCCAAGTGACGGTGTAAAATGGGAGTGGCTTGGCAGCATTGCATAGCTACGGTCGTAGCCTGCCGGCTTAGGGTGCTTATACCCTGCAGACACTCCTTCAGGCATCTTCTGTGGAGGTCCGACCGGTTGAGGTGACGGCTATGGCTCAGTAATTGCTCGAGATTGTTGGAGCTAGCAAGGATTATCTAAGTATTTCCGACCAGGAGTACCTTGCAGAGAGTGAAGAAGGAACTGGAAACTTTTTGAAGGTAGAGGCTACTGTCGTTTAAGGTGGCAGAAGGTTAGAGCTAGGTTACTTCTTTGGAATGGTCTACAAACCAGTCAGTGACCTCCTGGAGATTCTCTCGTAAACTCAACAATATGTCCTCCTCGGAAGGCTGTGATTACTCCTTGCGAGGGCGCTCAACAAAAGTGGTATCTCCATGTTCGAACACATTGATTTCTATGTTTTCGTGTTTCTTCGGTTCTGTTTCGAGTTGGTTAGGTGATATCTCCAAGGTTATTGGCGTTACGAACAGGGTTTACTATTCTCTCACCTCTGTTCGGGGCAGTCGGATTCTCTCCAAAGTTTTATCGATCTTAAATTCCTCTTCAGGCTGGACGCTAGTGACAAGTGGTATCACATGATGCTATTGCAACCTTTCAGCTATGGCCATATCCAGGGCCTGCTCGTACTGGCAGATGATATCGTCCTTCTCCTGAATAATGCGTTTGAAGTGAGCACATTCATCTTTTCTTGCCCTTTATAGCTGCTTCATCTTTTCACTAAGTTCCACGAATCTCTCAGATTCTGCCAACGACTTCTCGAACTCGAGCTGGATAGCAACGATATCCTTCTTCAGCTGCTGGAGTAGCATGGTTAGTTTGATGGTCTCCTCGTACACAATTAAGGTTCTTGCATCGTTAAAAAATTCCTTGAAGTCTTGGATTCTGTCGGACTTCTTCAGGCTCAGTATGTGCTTGAGAGCCTTCACACTTGCCAGCTTCTTATCAAACGATATCGATTTGGTTCTGAACTCGTCGAATTCGATTTTACGGTTGATTCTGCTTACAGACTGGTGCAAAGGTCGCTATGAAATGTCCGAAGGTCGAAGTGACCGAACCAGAGATGGCTTGTGCCTCGCCTCTCTCACTGTAGACCTTTCTATGGGCATATCCGATGTCTTCATCAACAATGAAGGCCCTTCTGCCAAAAAGTCATAGGTAGTGTCGTGACTCATCCTTATTGACGACATCTAGTCTTCGAGGATTGAACTACTCTCAAGCAACTTGACTTCCTTTGTGAATTGCACCCGCTTCCCCGATGAGTTCATCTCTGGCTGATGATGTTTTTGTCGCTGTCCCTTCTCGATCGAGTAACGAAGATCGTCATCGCTGGATTCAATTAGAAGCAGGTCTTCTTCGCCTTCCTCCATCTGTTGCAATCGATTATTCCAATTGCCAGTTTATCCAAACGTTCTGCTTGGCTCATTTCCAGTCGTGAAAGCAATTAATAAAGCACAGAGATCAGTTGTTATTGAATGAAGCGAGGTTCCAACGATTGCGGTCCTGCACTACCTGCACACACCCCGGTGAGTCTTGCTATTCGTTGAGGCAACAACTCCACGACCATACCTCTTCGGTTTCGTCCTTGCGCTTAAATGTGATCTTTTGGTAAATACCCGTGTGGTGACTCTTAACCTTTACCTTGCTCTTCATCGCATCTGTGAGGTTAGGTTTAAAGGTAGTCTGCAGATTATCAGCTTCGGGCTTCTCCTTATTCTCTTTGAGCTTATGTTCATAGACGATACGGAACACAGCCGCATCAGTCTTCTGGTCTGAAGCTGTGGGATTTTCGAACTTAAACCTAAGCTAGCATGATACAGTACTCTTCTCTGACGGATTGCCTGAAGTCTGCTTCTTTCTGTTTGGTTTATCGCAAACCAGTATTGTACTGCACTGTGCGAGTGAGCGGGTCAATGTACGTATTCGATAGCGATCGTTCAAATGTGCGGCTGTTCTGCAGAGCCATGCGTGTCCTGTATTAGTGCATTTGGGTACTTTCGACTGAGATCGTCGTTCAGAAGCTTTTTTGAAACCTCCGTACTCACGTTCCACTTCGTATAGTCGTCGCGGGTTTCAGTACCAACATAATTCTTCGGTGAGCTGGGCTTGGGCACTGGGTGATCGAACAGTCCCAGTTTGATCTGCAATCCAACAATCTGTACCTTGATGAGTTTGCGTTCGTGGCTTTCCTCAGCAGTCATATCCTTCGGCACAGACACACTACCATTCCACTCCTTCTTGCGGAGCCCGAGATGATCGGGATCGATGAAGTCCTTGACCTGGTTCTTGACTTCGCGAACCTGAGCGGGTACATCCTCCTTGGAGAAGAACTGTTCTTCCCTGTCGTAGTTGACCTTCTCATTGCGAATGCTGCCGATAAGTTGGGCTTTGTTGCGTTTGTTGACTGCAGCCTCATTATTGTCGGATTCCTACGCTTGCTTCTACTCGTACCTACTTCTTGATTCGCTTTTCGTAGGCCTCCTTGATAAACATGCGAAATAATATTTTAGTTCAGGAATAAACATCCGTGCAGTCACTTAAACATCTTGATGAGGCCGTCGCTCACCTCGGCGGTGTTGAACATTCCCAGGTCGGTGCAGATCAGGTGGATATACTTGGGATCGGTGAAGTCCACGGTTGAGCAGATTAGCTAGCAACGGACGGACTCTTCACGCTCCACTTTCAGGTATTCCTGGGGCATGTCATGAGCATTCAGCAGGAAGCTCCGGCTAAATTTATAGCTTTCAGCGAAGACGTAAAGTGGTTTGTTCTTGCAATAGGCCGCTAAAGCGAGGATAGAAGTGCCAACCTACATGATGGAATGGAGTACTCGACTGATGATAGCACCGTTTTCCAGCACAATTTGTGCACCAACCAGCACAACGTCGACTTTGTCCATGTACATGTTTATCTCATTGTCCAGGATCACACGACAATCCACACCACTTTCCCGTAGTTCAGAGTAAGTGCGATAGCCTTCCTTGTAGGGGTGCGTCTCGCACACGAATACCTGGATATCCCCATAGCGACTGTTGGCTTCCCTCACAGCCGAAACCACCGATCGAGAGTACGAATACGTCAAGATTTTCTAGGTTGCTTAGTGGTAGTACCAACATCGGTTTGAAGATTTCTCGGCTGTTCTGAACGATACGCTTGGTGCTAGTCTCAATCACATCTAAAAACTCCTTTGAGACCTCCAGCAGTCCTACCTTGAACGACCCCAAATCCCCTCCATACTTTTTGTTGGTCTTCTTGATGATTAGTTTGAAGTAACTAGCCACAGACTCCAAACACATCGGGTTGCGGTACCCCAGGATAGACCGGTCTTCGTTACAGGCACTGGTTATCAACTCGATTTCGTGCTTGATGAATGCATTGAGTTCCTGGAATGTCTTTTCTGAGTGGCCTCTGACTTACGCTAGGAGTTCTCGATCACGCTTATGAGCACCCGTATAAATGCTGTGCTGTAGTTTTCTGTGGCGAGTCGATCCCGAAACAGCTGTACTGTGCTCATAAAAGAATTAACTTGCATGAACGAACCGACGGAACAGCAACTACCATAACAACCACCGCTAAGCTACCTCCAGAAACGGCGACCCAACTGGACATACAATCCGTTAAGGCTGCTACTTATGCTGCTGAGGCTGTTCTTGATGCTACCAGCCATCATCACATTGTACGTGTATCACACGATGGTGGTGAGGATAGTACAACCATCGCTTACAGTAGATGTTCATCGATGTGGTGCGAAGGTACATCACCTGTGTGGTCAACCTTGTCAACATTCGATACATCCTCCTCGTGCTGGGGTTCCTGCAATTCGAGAATAGCTCCTACAAGTTCTTCGAGCGCTCTTCGTAATGTCCCAGTATAAGGCAGAGTTCTCAAGTTTACACTCCGATCAGGTTATATCGGGATCGCCAACCATACCAATATTGTGGATTTTCTGTTCTACACGTATCTGATGTCGCCACTTTACGTGCGCATTGTCGTCGTCGAGATGGAGGATGGCAAGGTCGAGTACATGTACAGTCCTCTGAGTCACATCGAGGCCTTTTAGCGAGCACTGAGTGCGAGGGGTTTCGAACCCGAATTTGTTAAGGAAAGGGAAATCAACCGAATCAAAGCGCGAAAGCTCAAAATGAACTTACTCGTAGTAGAGAGCTTTGAGAACCTCAAGGGTCCGATCCTCGTTATGCTGCCGGTAGCTTTGAGAGATATTTAGGGAATTCATCCAGGTAAGTACCTACCTATCAACGAGAAGATAGTCGAGGTGGCGATCGGCAACTAACAGCGTTTCTCTCGTTGGACTGTGGGGTTCTGCGTTCAGTGTTCCGGAAATAACGACCACTTCACAACCATCTATCGCAATCAACTGCACTTGCTTTATGACTTGCTGACAACTATGAGTCGGAATGTACTGAAGGTGACCACTTGCCAGTTTCATCGTACTGCCTTGCCTAATGATAGGAAACAACTACTACGAAAAGGACTTCTTAGGAAGCATTAGCGACTTCTACCAGAGTAACTGTGGGCTCGAGCGCATAGACCAAAGCTACCCGCGCTATTTCATTGGCTTCGACGAGTCAGAAGTCATGTAGTATTATCCTCGTTCTACCGACTTCCGAAGGAAGTTTGAGTGACTATTTCCACTGCATTTGCTAAGACCCTAAAACCTTCTTCGGTTGACTATCACGTTGCCTTTGGTTCCAGAAACTTCAGAGTCGGCTCTGCTTTGATCTTCTCCCAGCGACGGATGTGAATGTCCTTGGGAATGATCTGTTGCGACTTCTCCCGACTGTTTTTGTATTCCTCGACAATCTGCTAAAACAGCTCGTGCGCATAACGAACTGCTGTGTTGTATTTTAGGAGGTTGTTGGCAAATATGACTACGTCGCGTTGCCTCTATGCTGACTTGTTGTTGATCAGCTTCAGTTTGAGGTCATTTGCATCTGTTCGATCCTAATTCTCAAAACGCGCCGCCTTCTCGCACACGTAATAGATGCGTAAGAAGTTGCAACCCTTCACCCCAATTACCCGGTCTTTGATGCAGAACGACTTGTCCTCGTCCAAGTCGATACCGATAGTACCCATGTACCGATAGGGCTCGCTAGCCTTGATTAAATCGCCTTCCTAGATTACCGCTAACTGTACATTTTCGATATCCAGGATGAAGTCCGAATCGTCTAACTGGCCCAAACTTGGCACCACTGTCTCCTCCTCAATGATGGAACTGTCAGTGTAGCAAATTCGTGCGTCGACAATTCTGTCTTTTTCTGAAATGCTCTGTAGCACTTTCAAAGCCACCACCGCCGAGTAGTGCTGCAGGTAAATAACGTAAGCAACGTTCTCTGACTATTTGAGCTTACGTCCGTCCTCGCCGATCATCTGTGCAGCATCTCTCGGCTAACGTTGCTTGGATTCCTTGATGATAACGTTGTCGATACGGCCAAACCGCCCGAAGAATTCCTCGATGTCGTTCTTGTGGAACTCGAATGTATTGGCGATGCTGATGCGTAGTATCCCCAAGTCCTCTTTAGCTGTACGGGAAAGCTCCTTGACGATTGAATTCACTTGTTTGTGATCCCCACGCTCCAAAGCCACTCTTAATTCGAGGCACATATCTTCAGTTTTGCGCGGGCTGTCAGATGAATCAGACGAACTGCTAGAGCTGCTACTACGCCGACGGTAGGTCTTTTTCCTTGCTGGGTAAAGAAATCTCTTACGGTCGGATGTGCGATCACGAGCAAACGAGTTGTAGTCCTTCATGGAACCGCCCTATTATAATTCATATGATTGGGAGGCTAAGGCAGGGCTTTTCGAGTGTCAAAAGAGGCAACTATGGTAAGTTGCAGCAAGAGGATGTTCGCCACTTCCAATCACTGTTGAAGGAACACCAAGTGTTAGCCGACCAAGACAGCGTCCAACCTTATAACAAGTGCTACCTGAACAAGTACTTCGGGCAGTCGAAGCTAGTCCTACTGCCAGAGACCACCGAGCAGGTGAGCAACATCATGAAGTACTGCACGTCTAAAAGATTGGCAGTTGTACCCCAAGGGGGTAACACTGGGCTGGTTGGTGGTAGTGTTCCGGTCTTCGACGAGATTGTGTTGAGCACTCGTCGTTTCAACAAGATAGAGAACTTTGATACGATTAGTGGAGTGCTGAGCTGCGAGGCTGGGTGCATCTTGGAAAAGACCAACGACGAGATTGCCAAGCACAACTATGAGATACCTTTCGATCTGGGAGCGAAGGGGTCGTGTATGCTTGGCGCAAATGCTTCCACTCACGCTAGTGGCAAGTACTTCATCAAGTATGGACCTTTTCGAGGCAATATCCTCGGTTTGGAGGTCGTGCTTGCCGACGGTACCATATTGGATATGAGATCACGTATCCGCAAGGACAACACCGGCATTGACCTGAAACAGTTGTTCATAAGTTCGGAAGGGACACTGGGTATCATCACCAAGCTGGACATCAACTGTGTAAAGATGGATCTGAAAAGGCAAGTGATTCTCATGAAGACCCAAAAGTTCGAGAATATTTTGGCGGCTGTAGGAAAGGCGAAATAGATCTTTAAGAAGAATCTGAACGCAATAGAGTACCTCGACGGTTATGCCTATTCATCAGTTACCCGGCACCTTCATCCTTCGGTCATGCCAGTCAAGGAATCCGACCATCTCTTGCTGCTGGAAGTTACGACAGAAGATGTTGGGGAATTCCTCAGCGAGATTCCTGACTTCGATGACTCAATCATGAGCACCACAGAAAAGGAATACAGGGCTATCTGGAAGATACGCGAGGATATTGCTGAGGCAGCAAATAAGGAAGGGTTAGTGCATAGCTACGATTTCTCCTTTGACATTCGCAAGTGGAGTGAGTTTGTGCAGAAGGCACGCAAGGACATCGGCGGATATGTAATCGGCTACGGTCATATTGGCGATGGTAATCTTCATTTGAATATTTGTTTGGAAAGAGGAAAATCCTTCGACGAGACAGAGCTATTCAACGAGGTAGTTCGCAACAAAGGTAGCATAAGTGCCTAGCACGGAATCGGACAGCATAAGCCTCCCTTTATCGGATTGCAGAAATCACCTGCAGTGCTGCATTGCTCAAACCAACTGAAGAAAGTTTTTGACCCTTTAGGCATCCTTAACCCGTACAAGGTCTACGATGAGTCAAAATGACATGGACATTTGTTCAACCCCATAACGTTATCAATGCATTCTGGGCTCCTTGCGTGGGCGAGGTGCGCAGGTGATGATGTCATCCACTCGCATAATCAGCTCGGCTGCCTCGCTGGCTGAAATCAGTGCTTGCTCTTTTGATCGGAAGCATTCCTAAGTAATGGGTATAAAGTACCGTGACGCACAGCTTCTCCATCGAATCAATAGTTCCGTTGTTCATGTTCAGTCCGCTGTCCTTTTTATCTCGGAGCTCGACTTCAAGGTTCTGAACGAGTTAGGTTGCATCAAATCCTCCGTTTTCAGCGATAATGTTTGGGAGCTGGCGGAGAGCTCGGGCGTAGCTCTGAACAGCCAAGGCCTCCTTGCCCTTGATGTTCTGCGCCAGTTCCATACAAGCGGCAGACATTTGCATCTCGCTGTTGCCTCCTCCAAAGACCACCAGCTTATTCTTGACAGTTTGAACAAGCACGCAGAGTGCATCATGCAATGACCTCTCAGCTTCGTCGAGGATATGCTGACTAGCACCTCGCAGGACAATAGTGCATGCCTCATTTCGTTTGCAATCACTGAATTTGACTACCTTATCTTCACCGATGAGAATTTCTTCGATGGTACCGCAGCTGCCCAACACTTCATCAGACCTCTAAGGCGAGTCGAAGGTCGAGACAATTTCAGCTCCGAGGGCTGCAGAGATTCGCTCGATTCCCTCGAAGTCGGCATGCTCAATGACCATGATGCCTTTTTCCACCAACAATTGTTCGGGATAGTCATAGATCAGTTGACGGTTGATGAACACGTTAGGCTTGTAGGCAACAATGCGGTCAACCTTCTCTCTCATCTTCTCTCGTTCAGCCTCTGATATTTCCTGCACCTTCTCCAACGATTCGACTCGGACTCTAGTACCGTAGATCTTGACCTTGTCGTAATCCATGGGAGTGTTGCATACTAAGATCTTGCAATCCTTCAGAGAGCGTTTGCAGCCCACTGAAATACTCTTCTCAAGGATGAGTCCTTCGCAAAGGAAAGAATCCTTAATGCAGCCACCAAGTTTCTTGATGACTTGAATATACGACAGGTTAGTGGATCCCTTGAGACGCATAACAGCCTCGACTGCGAGCTGCGAAAAGTGTTCCTTGTCTTGGGTGAGCAGTTTGGAGCTCAGAGTGGTCTTAGCGATGTTGATAAGATCTTCCTTGAATTTTCCAAGGTCACTGGAATTGTCACGAGCAATCTAGCGAAGTTTCTTCCGAGCGCAGTCCCTGGCTGCGCGCCAACCGGCAATGATGTGGGTAGGGTGGATGCGCATTTGGATGAGCTTTTCGCCTTCCCTGAGGAGTTCTCCAGCCAAAACAGCAACTGTAGTGGTTCCGTCGCCGACCTCCTCATCTTGGGTCTTAGATATGTCGATAAGGATCTTGGCGGCGGGATTATCCACGTGCATTGACCTGAGAATGGTGGCGCCATCATTGGTGACATTGACTTCCTTGGTCTTAGGGCCGGGTCCGACCGGCACGAGGATCTTATCCATTCCGCGAGGTCCAAGGGTGGTCTTAACTAGGTCTGCAACGGCGATTGCACCTACAAAGGAAGACTGAGTTTAAATTTATTTGAAAATACCGTACCAGCCGGGCCATCTCTCCCTTCTCCTCCGTTGCGTTGTCTTTCATGACGCGGGGCAGTACGTTCTAAATTAGCCTCGAACGGGGCATACTCCGATGACGTCCATGGATTTCTTGCGGGCCTGTTGCTGCTTGAATATTATAATACAGTGGGGATATCCAAGCACTCCTAATAACAAGCAAAATCTTTCTTAGGAGAGTGTTGGAGTGTATTGCAAGGTGAGACGAGGCAGCCACAAGAGTTTATAAAGCAATAGAAAAAATATGCGGGAGTCGAACGAATTAGAGAAGCTGGACGTGTGCATCACCAAGATCAAGTTCATCAACACATGTCTGATTTCAGTGTTTAAGTCCAAAGGTTTTGTTACGGAGAACAAGGAGCCTGAGAAGGGTATGTCAGAGTGGAAGCTGCAGATTAGAAAGTCCAAGGAGCTCCTCGAACGCTTCTTCAAGGAGTACTTGCCTAGTAGTCGTGACTAGACCAAACCCATCACTATTAAGTAGTCGGCAGTCATGCCAGAAAGCCTGAGGAATAGTAGCCGATGCTTCGAGGAGGTCAACCAATGCATTGAATTCACGTTTGTTCGCATCGAGGAGACAAAGGACGGTATTTATGAACTGCTAATCGACCTGTATAGCAGGACACGTGACGAGAAGTGCATGTTTGCAGTACATCGCAAGTTGCGGCCAGCCCTCCGTAACGAAACCATCCGCTGGCTTGACAAATAGCCTTTGGAGAAATGCATGTAAAACGTAAAGAACTTCTACTTTGAGTATTGGAAAGACGTAATGCGTGGGGAGATAATCTGTCTGGAATGCAAGTCTACGATGGCGTACCATGAGGGGGAGGGATGCTATCTGCCACCCATTGTTATCGAGAATAGGAAAGACTCCAGCCGAAGCTACTACCACGACAAGTGTTACGAAAGGAGGCGTACTCCATGATGTTGGATTCTGAAAAGCCACCCATCATCAATATCAGCTGTAGCCGTACAGATTGAAATTATACTTGACCGTCTCCACCTTCACATGTGCTTGACCTGTTGTCTTTACGCGGGTTACTTCTCGACCCTCGCCAGTTGCTAATACCTTCTCGGCTTCCTTATATTCAGCCGTACAACCGTTGAGATAACCCAGAAGTCCAGTTATCACTGAAATGGGTTTGGGTTGGAACAAATGCACCGTTCGTTCATGCCTGAATGAATAAGTTATGTACTTGCCTTCGGCCGACGGAAGATGAACACATCCGTACCCCCTCACTACGTTCCTTCCGAAGAAGTCCCTTCCATGTAACTCCAATACTAGCTGCGGCCAACCCGAAGGCACTGTCGTTTCGTAGGTAACTTCAAATGGCATATTCCAGCTCAGTTTTTTGTTTGTGCTGGCATAGCAACTGGCGACTTGGCTGAGTCCACTCTTCTGTCCGTTCACGAGCTTCCAATCCTCACCCGCCCATATCGTGAATAACACTGATAGCTACTCGTCATCAGTGAGTTCTGCAAATTCAATTATCCCAGAAAAGGTGACATAGAGACTGTCTCGATTGATGCTCTTCGGTTCGAACTTTGGTAGCTCAGCCACCTCTTCTGAAGGGTCATTCTGCTCCTCTGATGGTGGCTTTTCAGGTTCCATGGCCCGACCACCACCGATCTGGCTTGATGTCTTCGGCAGTTTCTTTAGCATTTAAATTTCAATCAGCACTCATCACCCAAACTGCCTTTGGAGCCTATCAATAGCTACTATCAAAGTCCTACTGTAAGAGTAATTAATTCTGACATGAAGAAAATCTTTGAGTGTGAGGAATGTGGCATGGTCTTCTCGTATGTTTCATTGTACAACCGTCACAAGTTGGTGCACAGCACTGATAGGCAGTTCAAGTGTGCTTTCTGCCCAAAAAGGTTTAAGCGTAGTGACACCCTGCGCACTCATGAGAACATCCATACAGGCAACAGCAAGCTCATGTGTTGCGGGAAAGCACATAACTCCAAGGCAGCCCTCAAGTACCACCAAAGGCTGGCACATACCAGCTCATCCACCGCTACATCTGTGGACTGTAAAAAGTAACCACAAGAGAGGAAACTCACAGCGATTACTGACGCGCCAGAAGGTCAGCTCACCACAAAAGTAATCGAAAACTACGACTTGGTGGTATTCGCGGAAGACGCTATGAGCGAGGATGTGGAGCAGCACGACATGATCAGAAACATTTCTACACCAATGCGCTAGAACAATTCTATGGTGGCATTCGATTCGATGAAGCTCAGCCTATTCAAGTGATATTCTTTCTTCTTATGCGTTGGTGTTAAGGGTGTTAGAGGTCAGCCAGCGTAGCGTGCACGGCTGGGTGGAATGTCCAGTGGTGGCGGCTTGGGATGCTGAAATATCGGTAAGCGACGCCTTTCTATAACGAAGGGTCGAGAAATGCGCTCCACTGAGAAGAACTTTGGTAGATTGGGGTGCTACCCTTCGGTGAGTTCCTTCGACTGTAATCTCTCGCTGATGACCGATTGCATTTCGCTCTGAAAGTGGTTCCAGAATGACTTGCGATCGGGGAGTGTTGTCGACTCATAGATGCTTGGTCGAGGAGCATCAAGAGGTCTGAGATCCTTTACCACTGGCATTTCGATTGTAAATACGACTTTGTGTTTAGTTGCAGCAAACCTCTATCTGGAAAGCTCACGTGTCGCATACTGTTGATGTTTAAGGCTGAAATCAGTTCTATACTGATCAGGAGTACCAGCCTTTTCGACACTGGCACTTGATTTCTTCGCTGCATCCTTTTGGAGACGAATCCGAATTTCATTTCTGCTTCTCTGGGAAGACAGTGGCTGTTAGGCAGGAGGTTTTGGTTTGTCAGCGACCTTCGGCGATTGCTTATTAGGCGATTATCGTTCAGCACGTGAAACTGGGTCCAGTAGCTCTGGATCAATTCTAAGCATGCTTATGGCGGATTTGGACAGAATCATTCGCTACTTTGTGTCATAGTCCAGTTCGTCACCGTAAGGCTCCGATTCGGAACTAATGTTTGACTCAGTTTATGTTTTATCAGATTTGTGCTGATCCCGCTCTTCACGAATTTCGGCTTCGAGAGTTTGGAAATTGAGCCCTATTTCGTTAATGCCCTGTTTGACATTGGAGAGATAGATGCTATACATCAACTGTTCTCCAATACGCCTAATATCTGCACTTGAAAAGTGCTTTCTGCCTCCCTGGACATCATACCCGAAGAATGATGTTTATAGAGTTAGAGCCTTTGGCGACTTCATTAATTTGAGTAGGTTGGCCCTCGCTGTGGATTTCTTACTTTTTGTGAGTTCAAATACGCACTCCTGGTAGTTGAACTTGCTCTCAAGCTTGCTCATAATGAAGGATAGGTATCTGTTCTACACGTCTTCTGGTGAGGTATCGCGACAGCCGTAGATAAAACTGTTCATTCTGAATCAGTTGCAGATGGTACTTCTTGCTGTGCCCGTGTAGGTCCAGGAAATAGTCAATTTCATAACCCTCCACTGCCAGTCTCGTGAAGGTCTATTTACAAGCAGCGACAGTTGGATACAGGTTGCGGTTCGGGAATTGCCATTGCCGGTTTATGTCGCTCCCGCTGATATCACACCGGCTGTTGCCATACATAACTCCATCGACATTTACCATAGGAACTATCTTGAAGATATACTTGTTCAGCAACAGATTAGCCTAAGGGCTGCCATTGACTAGGTATCTCAGACATCCTTCCATCACAAACGACCCGACTGTCTCAGAGGGGTGCTGTCGAGCCATGATAGCGATCACCTTCTTCCGATCTTTCTTGCTATCATCACGGGGGCGCTTCATCGTCAACGTCACCAGTGGACAGTCGTTTGCCGAAATCGATCGAATGAGAACCTCACGTTTGAAGTACATTTCCTTCTGCTTGGTAGATTCCCCCTCAATTTCGGTCAGGAGCGATAGCATACGACTGTAACTGTAGGGTATATTTAGGGCAAAGAAAGTAATGTCGTTTTCGTACTTGAACTCGTACTCGAAAGTGAGAGAATAGTAGTACTACTTACGATCGTATAGTCCCTCCTGTTAACTGATATATCACTCCAAGTACCCTCAGAACTTCAGTGCGGATGTAAGATAGTGGTTTGCCTCCTCGCCGCCAACCAGCGCCTTCACGCTGTTGGCATTGATAACTAAATACTGCTGGTTTCATGCCTTGGGTATACATATGGTGCTGTTTAACCTAGGATTTAGAACTTTTGTACGAGGTTGACCAAGCTGAATTTCAATGTTTCAGCTTTCTTGGTTCGGAGTGAGAAGTAGAACCA
>Ga0075152_10002409_pt1 | contig 13262 bp, 10 predicted proteins | sample JI61114C2DNA_FD_70964 | JGI IMG/M metagenome (GOLD analysis project Ga0075152, IMG submission 70964) | Wastewater effluent complex algal communities from Wisconsin, to seasonally profile nutrient transformation and Carbon sequestration -... | ecosystem: Engineered > WWTP > Effluent > Algae...
GGCCAGCGAGCGCGGACAGCACCAGCGTCGGCAGCCGGACGCGCGGGGTCACCGCCGTGCGGCCGCCACCTGCGCGCGGACCTGCGCGCTCCGTTCGCGGGTGAACGTCAGCAGTCCCTGCACCGCGTTCTCGAAGTCATCGTTGCTGAACGGCTTCTGGGTGTCCGCGCGCGCCGCGTCGCGTATCTGGGCGTACTCGCGCTGGACTTCCTGCTCGAGCCAGTTGCCGTCGGCGGCAGCGTCCGCAATCGCCTGGAGCGTGTCCAGGTACTTCGCGTACAGCTCCGGGAACGAGAGGATGCGGGCCATCAGCCGGTTCTTCTGCGCATCGGGCACGTCGTTGAGGTTGTGGAAGATCGACGAGTCGGCGGTCGCCTTGAACGCCTCGCTCTTGTCCCACGGAATCATCTGGAACCGCTTCTGGTTGTTGAAGCGATACACGTAGAAGTTGTTGATGCCGTAGTTGCCGATGAAGCCGTCGTAGTCGCCGATGAACACCTCGACCGCGACATGCCGGATGAACTTGTCGAAGTCGATGTACTCGCCGACCGACGACTGGAAGGCCGCGGTGCTGGCCTGGTTGACCGTCTGCACCCACTGGGCGATGAACTCGGGACGCGGATCGGTCTCGTTCGTCTCCGGCTTGAAGGGCAGCGGCACGTAGGCTGCGCCATCGGAGCCCCTGTCTTCGAAGTAGTACGGCGTGCCGTCAGTCGGGTAGTCGTACTTGTAGAGGTATCCGCTGTCCTCGCCGAGCGAGCGCTTCAGGAAGTCCTTGTCGACCGATTCGACCACGGTGACGAGGCCGGCGTACTCATTGTTGACGAACATCTTCGCGTGCGTCTCACGCGAGGCTTCGGCGCCCATGCGGCGGAACAGCTGCATGCTGAGCCGCTCGTGGAGGTTCGTCTGGTCCTGGGTGTTGTTCCGCAGGACGAAGGACTTCAGGCCGAGAAAGCGCTGCCCGCTGGTGTAGCGGTCGAAGTCCACCCGCAGCCCGGGCTTGATGCCGCTGCGGCTGCCGTTCCCTCTGGAGCGAATCCCGACGTTTCGCACTTTCTGCCCGCGCCACTCGAAATCGCACGGGTAGTACTCGTTGGACAGGTAGTTGTCCTTCAGCGTCTGCCAGTCCTTCGAGTTGATCGTGAAGCGAATCTCCTGCAGCACCGAATCGTCGAAGAAGGCGTCGGCGCTGCTCGCGCTGGGAGCACCGCCGGTCCCCGAACCGTAGCCGAGGAGCGGCTCGATGCGTCTGGCATCACCAGCGGAGTCCTGCGCCGATGCCGCCGCCACATGCAGGACAGCCGAGAGAACGAGTCCGACGATGACCGATGCCTTCATTGCTTGCTCAGGGTGACGGTGCCCGACGAAACGCTGCCCGAGCACGAGTTCGTTCCGGTGTAGCTGCCGCTCAGCGAAGTGCCCGACACGCTGCCGGTTCCCGACGCGGTCGCGGAGCAGCTGGTGAACGACCCGTCGGCGCCGCCGGCGGGGACCGACAGGGAGAAGGTCAGGCTGGTGCCCGACACGCTGCCAGAAATGGTGCCGGTCGCTTTCGTGCCGCTGGCGTTGTCCGTCATCGTCAGCGTGCCCGAGAACGAGGCGCCGGACTGCGAGAGCGACCAGGTCATCAGGCCGGAGCCGGACGAATCGGTCGCGGTGCCGGACCACGAGCCGCCAACGGAGGCCGGGGTCGATGAGGACGACGATGGGGACGAGGAACTGGGCGTCGTGGGTGAGCTGCCGCCTCCACTACAGGCCGCACTGATCACGAGCACGCCAAGGGCCGCGCCGAGGAGGACGCCGGAGACGCGATTGAGACGCATAGTGGAAAACTCGGCGGATTCTAGCACGGCTACTTGGATAGACTGGCTGCGGTACCCCTATATGAAACCCTGCGACTGCACGGAGCGGCACGCGCGCCGCCGCGTGGTGCTGACCGGAGGGCCCGGTGCGGGCAAGACCGCGGTCCTCGAATTGATACGCCTCTTCTTCTGCGAGCACGTGAAGACGCTGCCGGAGTCGGCCAGCATCATCTTCGGCGGTCGGTTTCCGCGCACCGATCGCCCGGCGGTGCAGCAGGCCGCCCAGCGCGCCATCTTCCACGTGCAGCGGGAGCTCGAGTCCACCGGCGACGGCGAGAACGCCGCGGTCGTCCTCTGCGACCGCGGCACCATCGACTGCTCGGCCTACTGGGTCGGCCCGGGGGATCTCTTCTCGGCGGTCGGCACGACGCGGGAGACCGAACTCTCGCGCTACGACACGGTCATCCACCTGCGCACCCCCACGTCGTCTCGCGCGTACAACCATGACAATCCGCTGCGCCTCGAGTCGATCGAGGAGGCGGCGGCGATCGACGCGCGCATCCTCACGCAGTGGAGCGGGCATCCGAACCGGATCGTCGTGGAGGCCACCGAGGACTTCCTCAGCAAGGCGTCGCATGTCCTGGCGCTGCTCCGCGACAACGTGCCCGAGTGCTGCCGCCACCACGTGCGGACCTTTCTCTGGGACGGCGACACGCCAGAGGCCGGGGACGCCGAATCCCGTTCAGCCGGAGGCCCGCAGTGAAGACCAGCCGACTCGGAGCCTGGGTGCTCTTCGCGACGGCGTTGCTCCTCGTCGTCGCCTGGCCGCCCGACGAGGGCCGGAGCCTGATCGTGAAAGGGGTCAACTGGATCGTGGACCCTTCGGACACCCTGCCCATTCTTCCCCCGCAACTCGGGTTCGGGTTGAGCGATGACCCGCAGGCGGTCGAGATCAGGGACGATCTCGTCCGCCGCTACGATCAGGCGTACCGGACCGACTCTCTCACACGCCAGCGGCTGCTGCTGAAAGTGGCGGAGGACCCGCTCGACAGGACGACCGAGCGGCAGCTACTGCTCATCATCGGCGTCGTCGTCGCGTTTGCGGTGTGGCGGCGCGGGGCCAGGGAGTAGGGCCCCAGAGGTCAGAGGTCAGAGTCTCGCGGACGACGCCGGAAAAACAAAAGGCCCGGACGCATGATGCGCCGGGCCTTTCGTCTGTTGCCGGTCGGACCTTACTGGCCGAGCGTGATCTTCTCCACCTGCCAGGTCGAGCAGTCGCCCTTGTAGAGGACGGTCTCGGACTCGCAGTGGAGTTCGTGCACGAGGCAGCCGTTCTGGCCGTGGCCGAGGCTCGTCTGCGCCCAGCCGAGGAGCTTGCCCTCGAGGTCGAACTTGTAGATCTTGCCGTTGCCGTCGCCCGTGAAGAGGTACTGGGTGGCACCGGGGCTGATGCACGCGGACCAGGGAGCGCCCATGCCTTCGATGATGCGGAGGCGCTTCAGCTCCGGGTCGTACACCTGGACACGGCGGTTGCCGCGGTCGGCGACGTAGATGTTGCCGGCGGCGTCCGAGGTGATGCCGTGCGGGGTGTTGAACTGGTCGGGCTCGCTGCCGCGCTCACCGAGGGCCTTGACCCAGGTGCCGTTCTTGTCGAACTTCGCGACGCGCGAGTTGTTGTAGCCGTCGGACACGAAGATGCTGCCGTCGGTGCTCCAGGTCACGTCGGTCGGGCGGTTGAACACCCACGGACGCTGGACCGGGGTCTTCGACTCGATCTTCTCGCCCTCTTCGATGAACTTCTCGAGCCAGTCGAGCGGTTCTTCCTTGCGGCCCAGGGTCAGCGCGACCGTCGCATCGGGACGGTACTTGACGATCATGTTCGCGCCTTCGTCCGCCATCCAGACGTTGTCTTCCTTGTCGACGCGCACGGTGTGCGCGAAGCCGGCCGCGTAGTTGTTCGGGCCCCACTCCTTGACGAACTTCAGGTTCTGGTCGAACTCGAACAGCATGGAGGCGGCGCTGCCCTTGACGGTCGCCGTCTTGCCGGTGCGGCTGAAGACGAACAGGTGACCCTGCGAGTTCTTGGCGACGCCGACGGCTTCACCGATGGTCTGCCCCGGGATCACGAGCTTCAGGTAGTCCTCGGTGACCTTGAGCTGGGGGGTGTTCTTCTCGAGTTCGGCCTGCTTGGCCTGCTGTTCTGCGGTGCCGGCGAGGCCACCACCAGCGGGCGCCGCTGGACGGGGGGCTTCCTTCTGCTCCGCCGCCGGGGCCGGCTGGGCGGCCTGCTGCTGTGCGCACGCGGCGATGCCCACGGACATCGCGAGTGCAAGAATGACGCGCATCTTCATGTAACGGTCTCCTCGGTACGGTTTCCCGGACGAATTCAGTGCCGCGAGAGTATACACGGCTGGCCGCCCATTGCACGTGACTTCTCGTCCGCCTCCCCGAAGCCGCGAATCTATCGTCCAGGTGGTTCCCGCCCGGACGCCGGCGGGGCCCGGGTCGGAGGCGTCCGTCCGACGGCCGGGACCTGACGTCCGGGTTCAGTACGACTCGGGGTTGTGGTTGTCGCCGTGACAAGTCAGATAGCAGCGGCCGCGGCCGGGGCTCGTCTGCTCCCACTTGAGCAACCCGCCGCTGCTCGGCGTCACGAAGCGCTTGTCGAAGTTGACCAGGTGCGCATTGTTCAGCGTGGTCCCCTGCGCGCCGCTGATCCCGTGCGGGTCGTGGCAGATGGAGCACGACGCGTTCTCCGAGCGGACGTGCCGGTCGTGCTCGCGGAACGAGGTCGTACTGAGAATGATCGTCCGGTCGTGGCACTTGTAACAGAGCGCATAGGCTGCGGCACTCTCGGTCGTGTTCGAGTTGTCCATGTCGTACCGTCCCGCGAGCAGGTGCTTGAAGCTGGACCCGTGCGGTCCGGCCGGCCCCGTGCCGGGCGTCGGCGCCTTCGGTCCGGTGTCGCTGTCGTGGCAGTCGGTGCAGCGCATGATGCTCGTGCGGGTCCACGGCGACTTGAGACTCGGCGACGTCGTCGCCTTCGCGGCGGCCTCGACCGGGTGATAGGAGACCGCTGTGGAGTCGAACTGCAGGCGCTTGTTGAACTGCGGCGCGACACGGTTCGGGTACGGCGGCGCCGGCGCACCGCCCGCCTGGGGCATGTTGGCCGAGTCCGCATGGCACTTGAAGCAGATCTCGTACTCGTTCACCGAGGGAGGCGACCCGCTCGGCTGCACCAGCGTGTTGCTCCGGTTGATCCCCCACACACCGGCCACGGCCCCGGACCCCTTCGGCGCTGCGGTGGACGCGGCGTAGCTGGCGTGGCCATTGTGGCAATCCTCGCACTCGGCGTGGCGCGGCGTCGCCCCTGACACCTCGGGCAGCGTGTGCGACGGGTTGTTCGGCGCCTCCGACGCGTCATGCACCGACGGCGTGATGCGGTACGTCGGGTGGTTGTACGTCTTCGAGAACTCCGCCTGGATGTTGCGGCCGATCGCCGACGGCCCATGACAGCTGCCGCACGTCTGCTCCTCGACCCCCTTGAGCATGCGCGCCGCCGTGGTGGCCGTGTGCGGCTTGTGGCAGCTCTCGCAGCCGTTCGTGGCCACGGTCGTGTAGCCCGTGTGCGCGCCCTGCCCCGCCGCGAACGGCTTCGTGGACGTCATGTGACTGCTCGGATTCGACGACCAGTACGCGGGGCGATGGCACACGAGACACATGGACGACGACGAATTGTTCATGACGAGGAACTTCTTCGTCGTCGCGTCGATGTCCTGCTGGTGCGGCTCGTGGCAGGTGACGCACTGGACCTGGCCATTCGCGTCGAGCGCAACCGGGCTCCCCGCCGGAGGGTTCACCACGGTCGAGCCGGTGACCGGCACGAAGGAGATCGGATGGTCGTCTCCGAGGTTCGTGCCGAGCGACGAGGGGCCGGTCAGCTTCCCCGTGGGGAGGCCGGTCATCGGGAGCTGCCCGGAGCCGGCGATGTTCCCGAGGGCCACCGTGCCGTCATGACAGCTCAGGCACAGCTTCGAGCTGCCCTGCGGGACGCCGACGGTCGCGTTCATCGTGCTGCTTGCGTACGACGTGTAGCTGGCAGACGACAGGGCCTGGCTCCACAATGGCGTCACCGGGTTGGCGTTGTGCGGCGTGTGGCAGAAGATGCAGATCTCAGAGGTCGCCTGCGCTTTCACCGGGCCCGGCCCGCTCGTCGACAGGTTGTGCTTGTTGGTCGCCGTCGTCACCGTCTCCTGCGCGGAGAGCGGCAGCAGCGCGCAGAGGCCGACCAGCCAGGCACCGAGGGCTATCGCGAGAACGCGCGTCATCGCGGCTCCGCCATGTACTTGAACCGCTGCACCCGCCTGTTCGCCGCGTCGGCCACATAGACGACGTCGTCGACAATGGCGATGCCGGACGGCAGCCACAGCTGTCCCGGTCCCGCTCCCGACCCGCCGAACGCCATCAGCAGGCGTCCCTCGCCATCGAACATCTGCACCACGTCGTTCAACCCCTCGACCACATAGATGTGCCCATTGCTGTCCACGGCAATGCCCTTCGGCTTGTCGAAATCCCCGGGACCATCGCCCAGCCGTCCGAAGGCCGACAGCGGCGCACCCTTGCGGTCGAGCAACTGCACGCGGAAGTTCATCGTGTCGGTGACGAGCAGGCGTCCGTCGGTCATCCGGGCGATGTTGGTCGGGAAGTTGAACTGACCGGGTCCGTTGCCGCGCGCTCCGAACGTACCGAGCGGGGTGCCGTTCATGCCGAGCATCACGACGCGGTGCTGCATCGTGTCGACGACGTAGAGCAGGTCGGCGGAGGCGGCGATGCCGGTGGGACGCACGAACCCATCACGCGCGCCGCGGGTCCACTGCACGTGCCCCTTGCGGTCGACGCACAGCACCGTGCCGCCGACGGAGTCGGTCAGGTAGATCCGCTCGCCGACGACGGCAATGCCGATGAGCGATGCCGCACCCACCGTGATCCGGTCGTATTCGGAGCGCTCGACGTTGTAGACATGCACGACGCCACCGACCGAGTCGGCGACGTACACGCGCCGGTCCGGACCGACGGCGATGCCGTACGGCTGCGTCATGGTCTTCTCGGCATCGGCCCCGACGAGAACGCGCAGGAACCTGGAGAAGGCGGAGGGCGGCCGGCGGATGGTGCGCGGACTGAGGGCATCCAGGTAGCGGATCCGCGCGGCCGCGGGCGGCGCCGGCCACACGGGCGCCTCGGCGATCTGCGCGCGGGCCTCGGTGGCGAGGACGAGGAGACAACCGAGCGTCAGGGTTGCGGGTCTCATCGCACCCGTACACCGAACTGGCGCACCACGCTGAAGCGGAGCTGACGCCCGGCGAACGCGTCCGGGCCGAGCATGCCGGGATACTGCATCCGGCTGTGACTGCGGCGGTACTCGAGCGCGAAGTTGAGCGTGCGGAGCCGGTACTCGAGGCGCCCGAACGCGCTGAGCGCCTGCTGGTTGAACAGGGTCCGCGAGGCGGACGCGTTCTCGCTGCGGAGCCAGCCCGAGAGATGCAGCGTCTGGCGAAGCGAGCCGTCGAGCCCGACGCTCCAGAAGAGCGAGCGGTCGATGCCGACGCCGGCTGCGCCGTCGAAGTCGTTGTAGAAGTGCCCGGCCGTCGCCGAGACGAAGTTCTGGCCGACCAGGCGGAGCGACGCGGTACTGGACAACGTTCGCTGGAGGTTCCGGATGAAGGTGGCGGCCCGGCCGCGCGTCATGTTCAGCTGTTCGGCGCTGGTCGAGAGTGAGGCCCTCGTGGTCTGAGCCTGCACCGACCCGCGCACGCGTTCCGCGTCGTAGTTGCCGAAGTCCAGGATGTCATCCTGGTTGTGCGACCGGTCGTAGCCGGCGCCAGCCGCGAACCAGCCTGCAGCGGTGGAGGCATGGGCTTCGCCGGACCACGCCTCGCGGCGACCCGGTTGGCCCTCCGGCGTCAGACTCGTGCCGAGCCCACGGGTCGTGCTTGCACCGACGCCGACATGCCGGGCGTTGATCTGGTAGCTGATCCCCGCATCGGCGGTGCGGGTCAGGACACTGACCATCTGGGCGCCGACCACCTGCTGGCGCTGGCCGGCGGTCGCCGAGCCAGTGAGCATCAGCCCCTTCACGATCTCGGCGTTGGTCGAGACCGAGGCGAGGGTGGCGGCGGTGGTGGCCAGGTCGCCGGTCTGGCGGTCGGCGCTGCCGGTCACGCGGGTCGTGAAGCGGCCGGTCGGCTCGTAGCTCAGGTTCACCTGTCCGTACTGCGAGCCAGACGCGCCTGTCGTGGAGACCGGGGCGTACGCGCCCTGGTCGAGGTCCACCGGAGTGGCGAACACGGACTTCGCGAAGGTGTTCCGGCGGCCGGCGTTCACCGTGAGCCTGGTGTGCGCGCTCAGGGTGGCGCCGAAGTCATAGTCCAGCAAGCCGAGGTTCTGGGCAAAGGTCTGCTCCATCACGTTCTCGGAGCGGGTCGACTGATAGCGAAGGGTCTGGTGGGTCTTGCGCGTGTTCTTCAGGAGCGACGCCGAGAGGTCGCGGTCCTGCTGCGTCGCCTGGTAGTGGCCCCCGGAGATCACGGACTGTCCCTGGCGGTACGCGAGCGTGACCTGCGGCAGCCGCTCCAGCGCGACGTTCCAGTTCATGGTCGTCTCGCGGTTCTGCGATTCGTAGTCCACGGGCGGCGCGCCGGATGCCGCGAGCAGGCCGCTTCGAATCGGGTTCGACGGGGCCAGGTCGCCGGCCGATCGGCTGCGGGTCCTCGAGGTCTGGAAGAAGAACGGCATCGGACTCGCGGGCAGCAGCGTGCCGCCGATGCGGTAGCCGAGGTCACCGGCGCGGCCATCCTGGTTGCGCTGCCCGGCGCTGGCCGCCGAGTAGTCGCTGGAGCGCCAGCTGCCGAGGACGGAGTACCTGAACAGCCGCGGGTCGAGCAGCGACGAGTCCCAGCCGAGCGAGTAGCTCTGGCCAATGGCGCCGTTCGAATCCTGCTGCTCGGCGGAGCGGGTCTCGCTGCGGGCCACGCTGAGTTCGGCGGTGCCGTTGACGGTGGTCTGAGCGGCGACAGGCGCAGCGACGCAGAGCCATCCGCAGGCTGCCGCCGCAAGGCGCGCCGGTGTCATCGCGCCGCCTCGTGCAGCTGGATGTGCGCAGATGCGCGTAGCCCCTGCAGCCACGCATCCTTGCGCTCGGCACAGCGAGTGGCGGACAGATCTTTCGTGAGGGTCGCCGACACCTGCTCGAGCGTCTTCTTCTGCGGCGGCTTCACCTCGGAGACGAGCACGATGTGGTAGCCGTAGATCGATTCGACGACGTCGCTGGGAGCGCCGACGGGGAGCGTCTGCACGATGGTCTCGAAGGGGCTGGCGAGGCTTCCGCGATGGACGAGCCCCATGTCGCCTCCGCTGGCGCGTCCCGGATCCGTCGAATAGGTGCGAGCCGCCTCGGCGAATGCCATGCCGCGCGCCAGAGCCCGGCGGGCCTCGTCCGCCCGCGCCTTCGCGGCCGGCCACGCCTCGGACGGACTGCTCGGGTCCACGCTGATGGTGATGGCGTGAACGTGCAGTTGCTCGGGCTCGATGAATCGCTCGGGGTGCTCCCGGTAGAACTGCGCAGCCTCGTCCGACGTGACGCTGCACCGGTCCATGACCGCCTGCCGGAAGGAGAGGTCGATGATCAGGCGCCGTCGAATCTCCTGTTCGACCGACGCTCTGCTGGCGCCGGCCTTGCGCAGCGCCGCATCGAAGCGCGTGGCGCCGCCGTAGCGGTTGACCGTCTGTGCCCAGGCGGCCTTGAAGTCCGCGTCGGAGCCCTTCAGCCCCTGCCGCCGACCGTCCTGATAGGCCAGTTCCTCGTCGATGACGGTCGACAGCGCCTGCTGCCGGAGTGCGGCCATCCGTTCGGCGCTGACGTTGCGGTGAAACGACTCCTGGGGAATGAGCGTGGACAACGCCGCCGCGACCCTGTCGCTCGTCACGGCCGTTCCGTTCACCAGTGCGACCTCCTGGACAGCGCCGGCCGGAGGCGGGGTGGCTGGCGGATGTGACGGAACCGGCCGCTGCGCGCCCGCGGGAGTGGCGCACAGCGGAAGGACGAGCAACAGGATCGCAACGCGCGTCATTCGCCTCGTCCTACTTGTTGTGGCAGGTCTTGCACATCTGGCTGCCGGTGTTGGCGACGCGGAGGAAGCCGCCGTTCGTCCCGTTCAGCGAGTTGTTGTGCGCGTCGTGGCAGCTCGCGCACTCGACGGTCGCCGTCGCACTGGAGGTGCCATAGAGCGGCAGCTGGCCAGCGGCGCCGTTGACGTAGATGCGCGCACCCGCCTGCGTGATGGCGGTGTAGTGGGACGGATCGGCCGTGAGCGCCGTCTGGTAGGCCACGGCAACCGGGTGGTCGTTCCTGAGGTCGGACCCGAGGAACGGCAGACCACCGCTCATCACGTCAGACGTGCCGGTCGACGTGCCGTTGGCGTAGGTCGCCTTGGCACTCGCCTGCTTCGTGAACGCCACCGTGCCGCCAAGCGGCGAGGTGCCGAAGGCGATGCCGTTCACGTTGGTGACGACATCCATCGCAATCGTGCCGTCGTGGCAGCTGAGACACGCCCCCGAGATGCCTGACGCGATCGCTCCACCGGTCGCGACGGTCTTGCTCGTCGAACTCGTGTACGGCTGGTAGGACGCGCCGGTCGGGTTGCTGCGATTCCACAACGGCTGGTTCGTGGAGCCGCTGTGCGGCACGTGACAGAACACGCAAGTCTGTCCGTTGATGGTGGTGTTGCTGTTCCTGACGCCCGAACCACTGCTGAGGTCATGCGGACCTCCGGCAATGGTGGCGGTCAGCTGCGCGTAGCTGTTGCCCGATAGCAACAGCACCGCGGCCCCCGCGAAAAGTAACGCTCGTCTCATCTGGTCGCTCCATTGAGGTACTGAAACACTTGCACACGCGAGTTCCCCTGGTCCGCGACGTACAGGCGATCCTGTTCGTCCACGGACATTCCGGCCGGCAGGACGAACTCGCCAGGACTCCTGCCTCCCGACCCGACGAACAGCAGCAGCTGCCCCTCCTCGTCGAATATCTGGAAGTTGTTGAAGGACGCATCGACCACGTAGATGTGCCCTTCACTGTCGACCGCCACCCCCTTGGGCCGGTTCATCGAACCGGGACCATCGCCAATGGACCCGAAGGTCCGGACGAAGACGCCGGCGGCATCGAAGACCTGCACGCGGAAGTTGAGGGTGTCGGCGACGTACAGCCTTCCCTTCCGATCGACCGTCAGGTTCGTCGGGAAGTTGAACTGGCCGTCGCCGTCGCCGCGGCGGCCGATCGTCTGCTGGAGGGAGCCGTCTTCGGACGAGAACACCAGGACCTGATGCTTCGCGGAGTCGGCGACATAGAGACGGTGACCGGCCCGGTCGATCGCCAGCCCGGAGGGGTTGGCCAGCTCTCCTTCGCGACCAATCGCGATCTTCAGCTGTCCGCCCTCACCGTAGCCGAAGACCCGTTTCAGCGTGCCGTCGGCGACGAAGACCACGTCGCGCTCGTCGACCGCCACGCCAATCGGCTTGGAGAGCCGGCCGGCGCCCTCGTCTCCGAGGAACCCGACCTCCTTCCGGTCCGGGTCGAAGACGAACGCGCGCCGCGCGGCGGTGTCGGCCACATACACTTTGCCGCCGCGTGACACCGCCACGCCGTACGGCTTCACCAGCGAGTCGGAGGAGGCACCGGCATCCTGCGGACCGAGCAACAGCAGGGCAAACCTTGACGGCTTCTTTACCTGCTTGAAATCATTGACGCCCTGATAGGTGCGCAGATACCGGATGCGTGGTTGCTCCGGCGGCAGGGGCCACACGAGCGGCGCTGCCGACTTCTCGGCCTTTGCCGGTTTCTTCTCGGCCTTCCCTGCGGCGAGCTCCTCGCTGAGAATGCAGGCGACGGCCAGAACGCCGGTCGCGAGCGCGAGCGGCCTGACGATACGGGAGTGCATGGTTGGTCGCCGAACCGAGCAATTCGTGCGCCATGAGTTCCCCGTCGCGCCGATTACACAGTTTGAACGCGAAGGATCCGCTTTGATTTCGTAGCAGTATCAGTGCGGTATCGCACTTGCACAGGGGCAGGCATCCACCAGTCGATCGGCGTCGTTTGCGGCGGCGATCGTGTAGATCCGAGTCGCCGAACCATGAACCTTACACAGCCCGCGGTGCCGTCGATACTTGCGTTCGCAACAACCATTCATCTCGGCATGGTTGTGTTGCGGACGCACAGGCCGAATGGCGGTGCGCCGCTGAATTTGGTGAGCGTGATCTCACTTCTGTTCGCGGGCTCGCCCTGGCTGCTGCCCACGCCACTGGGGCTGCTCGCGGGGTTCGTCGTGCACGTCGCCTGGTTCGTCGCGTGCGAGCGTCTGCTCGGCGTAGCGCCGTCGCAGGCTGCGCCGGCTGCGGCCGCGGGCCGGGCCGCAGCGCCGAGGCCGGCTGTCTCGCGAGGCATCGCCCAGACCGCGCGGCAACAACAGCCGAAGGATTTCGTAAGCACGTCGGTCATGGCGGTCTTCGACGAGACCTCCGACATCCGCACCTTCCGACTCGCCAGGCCAGATGGCTTTACGTTCAAGGCGGGCCAGTTCCTCACGGTCCGCCTGCGCACGGATGGCAAGGAGCATGTGCGCTGCTACTCGATCAGCTCTGCCCCATCCGCCCAGGGATATCTCGAGATCTCCGTGAAACGCATCGGCCTGATCTCGAGCGCCCTGCATGCGACCCTCAGGCCCGGCAGCCTGCTCACCGTCCGACAGCCAGCCGGCTCGTTCCACTATCCGATCGACGACCAGCGGGCGCTCGTCCTGCTCGCCGGCGGCGTCGGCATCACGCCGCTGATGTCCATGCTGCGCCACGCGGTCGACGCCGATCCCAACCGGCCCGTCACGCTGTTCTATTCGGTCCGCCGCGTCGAGGACATTGCGTTCAACGACGAACTGACCCTGCTGGCCAGGCGCAACGAACACGTGCGGGTCTTCATCGCCGTCAGCGAAGGGCCGCCTGGAGCGGGACACTTCCCCGGCCACCTGAGCGAGTCGCTGGTCACGGCCATGGTGCCGGACGTGGCGCATGCGGTCTGCTTGATCTGCGGCCCGCAGCCGATGATGGAAGCGATGACGGGCATGCTCGCTTCGGTAGGCGTCCCGAAGGCACAGATCCGGTTCGAAGTGTTCCAGGCCGCGATCGCGGCCAGCAGCCGCGTCAGCACGCCGACCAGCGTGCCTGCCGGACCTGCGCCCTCGGACGGCGCTCTGCACGAGGTCAGCTTCGAGCGCAGCGGCCAGCAGACGCGGATGGACGGCTCTCAAACCCTCCTCGAGGCGGCTGAGGAGTGCGGCGCGGACATTCCCTCGCTGTGCCGGGCAGGCGTCTGTGGCACCTGCCGCACGCGCGTCATCAGTGGCGACACGAGCTGCA
>Ga0075152_10002412_pt1 | contig 13255 bp, 20 predicted proteins | sample JI61114C2DNA_FD_70964 | JGI IMG/M metagenome (GOLD analysis project Ga0075152, IMG submission 70964) | Wastewater effluent complex algal communities from Wisconsin, to seasonally profile nutrient transformation and Carbon sequestration -... | ecosystem: Engineered > WWTP > Effluent > Algae...
GGCATCTCCGGCATCTACGCAACTCTCTCAGAGTGTGCTCACCCCAATCATGAGGGCATGTGCCTCGGCTACTCGAAGATTGATCGCGATGCTTTCGAGACGAACTTTTCCAATCGCTGGAATGAGCTTTGGTCTGCACGCCATGAACCACTCGCAGAACTGCTTTGCAAAGTCTTTGAGGCCGAGTACAACGACACTTGGCAAGGCCATTTTGAGAAGCTGGAGAAGTGGATAGAGGCGAATGACACCGACTTGGAGCGTACCAAGAATGCCGTCTAACAAGCTAGCCAACTCGGACGCCTTGCGGTGTCCGCTCGCTTCGCGAGCTCCCGGCGCAAGTCGTCGGCTACACGCACGTTAGACATCAAGTACAAGTGACGAAGCCGCCCGCACACATTGACGGCGCCCACGTTCTGGAATGGGCGTGGTCGGACGTACCCTTTGGAGAGGTTCGTGACCAACAAGGTGGCGTTGCAGCAGTCATTCACGGGCTTGCAATCTGCCAGTACGAAGGAGACACCAGTGTCTATCGCTTCAGCTGCGACGCTCACTGGCAATGCCAGCAGGACCAAATCTACGACTCGGCTGGAGAAGCCAAGGCCGAGCTTCCAGCGCAGTACTGCAAAGTCAGCGCAGTGTGGCAACGTGTCTAACCATTCTTATATGGACTCCCCCACAAGCGCAAGAATCTGACTGACGTTTTGGCTTTTGGGGAAGCGCCGGTTGCTACAAGAGGCCGCAGATAGACTTATTAGCGCCTGGCCCTGGCTGGACGCCATCATTTCAATTTAGCCATGCACCCCCACGCGGTGCCTTGATCCCCAGGTCAGTTGGTCCGGGCCATGATAGGGAAATGGGGCTGGTATGCGGGAGGGTGCAGTTCTTCCGACCGGCTGATTAGTGGCATGAACACGACAACGACTTTGTCAATTTCAATATGCCTGTACAGTTGATCGGTCTATACAGGTACGCGATTGGAGCGCATGAGAAATTTCATTTATTCATTGCCACGTTATCCCGCTGCAGACCATGCTATTCCGCAGTTTTGCGGGATATATCAAAGTTATACGGCGGGGGGTGCGTAGTGTTTGGACGTGCAAAGAATGAACTCGATAAGCCGCCCGTGGCGAAGGAAGATGGCGCAGTTGAGATTCTTCGAGTATGGGGAGGCAAAAATTTGCCTCAGCAATACTCATTGCTCCCAACCTGGGAGGACCCGGCGGCTTGGGGCATGCTGCTTGTCGATATCGCGAGGCAGGCTGCCAAGGCTTACTCCAGCACTGGTAGCACATCTGAGGCAGAGGCGCTTGCGCGAATCAAGGCAGGTTTCGATGTGGAGTGGGGCACACCAAGTGATGCTCCAGAGCAAATTGGCTGATTCAACATATAACAAGCCGCTGCATCCGACCGCCTGCGGCGTCGGCTGAGCGGCGGAGTTAACCACAATCATGTACTCGCACCAAGGGGCCATTCAGCTCATAGAAAGCGCGTTCCCGTGTTTGACCGTAGGTTTACACGATGACATCGTTGAAGACCTCTTGCATCCACAGATGGGCGTGTTTTCGGATTTGGCGCAGGCGACAATAGATAGTGAGGACAGTAGGCGTTGGTCACTAGTCACAGCGACCTTCATGGAGCTCTGGTTAAACTGTGACGACGCGGTGAAGAACGCTCTAAATGTCTCATTCCTAGAGCATCTGGTCTTCGACGATCTGAACTTCCAACCGAATTGGGCGTTCAGTGCAATGCCACCGGCCATGCGTACCGCGTGGGAGGAGATGGACAGCTACAACAGGAGGTTGCATGGCGGTTAACAGGTCTTTCCATCGGACAGCCTGCGGCGTCCGCTGACATCCGGCGTTAAACATGGCCGATCATGCAATGGTCTACGTGGCGTTGTTGAACGAGGGCACTTCTGTTTGGCGTCCAGTAGAAGGAGTGCCTTGTGGTCCGAACCAATTTATCATTTGCGGGGATGTGCCCAAGGACGAAGAGTGGCAGTTCATTCCAGGGCAGCGAGTCCGCTGCGAACGCCGGGAATTTCAGGGCCAAGTAGAAGCACTTGTCGCGGTGGAGGAAGCGCGTGTTTAACAAATCGGCCAACAGGGACCCACAACAGCAGAAGGCTGCTTCGCCGCAAGTTGTCGCGGGCCGGTTGCCTTTACGTTATGCCTTAGACAGATGGGAACTTTAGTGGAACCGAACCAAGAATTGTTGGAGCGATTGGCTGCAGGACGCCTCATTGTTAACCTATGCATGTTTTCATGGCTCGCTGCCGCCGCGTACCATGTCTTTTGGACTAGTCCTTTCGTCCAATTTTTCTTCGTCGCATCATTAGTCGCCGCCGTTGTCGGAACAAAGCGCGTTGCGACAGGTTTAGAGCTTTCAACTACAGTGAAGTGGATCGCAAGCCTAGGGTCGGCGGTTCCGTTTGTCGGACTGTTTGTTATGGCTTGGATGAATGCTCGTGCCGTAAGAGTACTTCAGTCTGCTGGCTACACGGTTGGCATGTTTCAGTCGAGCCGCACCCGTGAGGCATAACGGGTTTCTCGTTACGGACACGCAGCATCTCGTTGCCCCGTCGCTGCGTGTATCGCGTACCGATGGCCTTCGACGTTATACGTCTTTCCCATGACTAAGCTGTTGTTTGAGTTCATTCGAAGCGGGATCGAACCCATCCGTGACAAAACCTACGGCAATGGGTACCGCTGCAGTGTTTACCTCACCGATGGAACATTTCTACCCTGCGTAATGCTGCGCGGTGGCGCTCCAATCACCGATTTGGCGCTGCGAAGATTCGAAGAAGAGAAGAAAGGAAAGGGGATGTTTCGTAAGAACGAAGAAGGCTACAAGGCCATCGTCAAAAATTTCCTAACCTCGGGCAATCGAGTTAACTCGTACGACATTGCACGAGTAGAGCCCAGCAGGTACGCAACTCCCCTAGAACTGCTTAGCCAAATTCACGGAGAGACCACCATGGCATGGACCGGCTTTGTCCTTGAAATGCGTGATGGGAAAAACCTAGCATTCGGCACAACCTTCTTGTTCGAGTTCTTCAACATACCTGAACCGTATTCTTTTAGCGATGTCGTGGCGGTCCATAACCATTCCTACGTGACAAGCGAGGGTGAGCTGAAAAGCCTTCATGAGGGCTTCATGGAGCCGCCTTCCGATTGCGACCGCACAATTGTTTGTCGAGAAAGGCCGTATTTTGTCTGCCATTTGGATCCCTGGCCGAGCAACGCATAGTAGGTCGTACCTACAACAGCAGAAAGCGCCTTCGGACCAGGTTGTTGTGGGCCGGTCATCTTTACGTTAGACGTCCTCAACCATGCCAGCCATCAAAGCCGAGGTCTCCCGCTACCTTGCCGACGAGCCGCAACCCGGCATAGTCGAATGCACGTTTGTCGATGCCCTTGGCCAATCTCACTTCTTCATGGAGAAGACCGCGATAGTGAGTGGCGAAGTTCTATCGGCAACAACCGTCTATCCGGTCGCCTGTGAGCTTGCGTGCGAGATTGAGGCAGAGTGGAGCGACCAAGACGGCAAAGCGCTTGTGCGTGTCTGCACCGAACTGCCATGGGGCATAGAGTCAATCGCCGGAGAGACCACGTTCATTGTTCGTCCAGCACAGCTCTTGCATGAAGCAGCCGTCTAGCCGTGTTAGCCATTGCCTTGTCGTGACAGCCATGAACCCTCTAACTTGTTGCTCCATTCGATCGCCTTCGACGTCGGCTGGCCTCCGGCGTTAGGTTGCATAAATATGCCAATCAGTTTCACCGCCAGCAAAGTCGCAGCCACTGACGAGGACTGGGGCAGATTGGTGCTCTTCGGTGACATCGAGAATATGGATGGGTCGCCGTACCTGATGTTTCAGGGCACATACGCATATACCGAACAAGACGTCCAACATGGACAGGACCAGCCATATGTGGAAATTCAAAACCAAGGCTGGTCTTGGTACGGTCACGTGACGCGGCTAGAGCTGTCAAGAGACAGCCTCACACTTCAAATGGACGAGGTGGCCAGCAAGCAAATGGAAAACGATGGCGGAGTTCAAGTGTTCTTCAAGCTAGACGACGAAGCCTTCTCGCACCTCTCATCGCAGCTTGGAGCAATTCTTGGAACGGCCATAGAGGTTCAGCGAAGTGCAACCCAACCAGTCATACCTGGACTCCCCCTAAGCGCAAGAAACTGACCGATAGATTGGCTGTTGGGAAGCTCCGGGAGCCACATGGGTCGCCGGAAGTCTCATAGGCGTCTAGCACTGGTCAGACGCCATCACTCCAAGTCAGCCATGCACAACTCGCTGCACTTGCCCCAGTGACCAAGCTCCCCCACGCGGGGCCTTGATCCCCAGGTCAACCGAGCCAGCCTGCGCCATAATCCCCAAAAAAGAAGAAGAAATCTCTTGGGAGCATAAACATTGGAATCCGTTGAATTCGAACGAATGGTGGCGCGGCTTGAGGTCAAAAGCCGACGCTCACCGGGTGCCTACCAAGCCAACGTGGCGCTGCTCGCACTGGTTGGCTTCGGTCTTCTGACGCTAATTGTGGGAACGGCCGGTGCGGCCATTGTTGCCCTCATCGGCGTTCCGGTAGCCATGTGGGTGGGTGGAGTGCATGCCTATTGGCTTTTTGTGGGCGCTGGAAAGCTACTGCTGCTTCTGGCAATACCGCTGTGGCTGCTGATCAAATCCACGATGTCAGCTCTGCTAACTCGCTTCCCACGGCCTGAGGGCATTGAGCTTTTGCGGATCCAGGCACCGGAACTGTTCACGGCGTTAGACCACATGCGCCAAAAAATGCGAGGGCCACGCTTTCACCATGTGCTGATCAGCCATGAACTCAATGCGGCGGTGGTGCAGCGTCCGATGTTTGGGCTGTTCGGGCCGCCGCGCAACTATCTGATTGTCGGCCTGCCATTGCTAGAAAGCCTTTCCCCTGACGAGGCGCTAGCCGTTGTGGCACATGAATACGGTCATCTTGCGGGATCGCATAGCCACTTCGGCGCATTTATCTACCGATTGCGCCTGACATGGACGACGGTGTACCTGGTCTCACACCAATGGACAGGTTACGTCAGCAAGGCTTTGCGACGCTTGGTGAGTTTGTATGTGCCGTACTTTAATGCCTACAGTTTCGTATTGGCGCGCGCCAATGAATACCAGGCCGATGCGGCAGCGGCCCAACTCGTCAGTGCAGGCGTAGTGGCCAACGCGCTGATGCGTGTTGAAGTCTGCGGAACACACTTCAACAATTTCCTGCAGGGTACTTATAGGACTGCCAAGGACAATGAGCTACCGCCAGAAGATGTGTTCTCGCGCTGGGCCCAACTGGTCCATAGCGCACCCGCCAGCGATGCCAACCGCTGGTTGAAGCGCGCATTGACTTTGCCTGGTGGCGTAGATGACACGCATCCCCCGCTGCGCGCCCGTCTGCTTGCCCTATTGGGCGGCAACCCAGACTCGCTGCCGGCGCAAGCCCCACCCAGCATCGCCACTCCATCTGCAGCGCAAATTTGGCTTGGAGATGGCGCACAGACTGTGCGCGAGTGCATCCAGACTCACTGGCGTGACCGAGTTGCTACGCCCTGGAAGCGGGAATTCGAAGAGGCTAAGGAGCAACGACAAAAGCTTGACAAGCTGGGTGCGCTACCCAAACCCACCGAAAAGGAACACGGCGAACGCCTGCGCCTGCAACTGGAGTACGCGCCGCACACGTTACTGACTGACGATATGGATGCGTTCATTGCTGCCTACCCTGCAAACGTGCTGGGGCCTTATCTACTGGGCAACTGGCTACTTACACAAAACGATGACAACGGCCTGGAATACCTTGACCGCGCCATAGCGTTGGATGCTGCAGTTACCAAGCCGGTGTGCGAGAGGGCCCTGACATACCTGAGCGAACGTGACGACCCGCGCACGCAAGACTACGAGCGGCGCTGGAAGGAGCGCGATATGTGGGACCGCGAGGCCGCACCACAGCTAGCGTCTCTAGATGTGGCGCACGAACTGTGCGAACCGGATGTGTCTGAGGAGCAGATGGAGACTATTCGGGCGCTGATACAAGCGAATCGCGCCGGAATTGCGCGCGCCTTTCTGGTGCGACGCAAAGTCCCGGCGGACCCTAGCTTTCCAACTTATGTCCTTGCCTTGCAGCTGGACCCCGAAAGGCTTGCCATTGAGAGCTCGCACCAAATTGTGGATCGATTGGCGGAAACCGATACATGGCCCGTGCATATGTTCTTTGTCGTACTCGATGGCAAGTACAAAGTGCTTCTGACTCGTATCCTGGCATTACCCAACGCAGAGATTACCCTGCCGCCTGTGGAATGATCAGGCTGTTATATTGCCTAGCAAAGAGCCCGTGCTCATCCGCGCCAATGCCTAATGTGCCCACGCCGATTGTTGCAGCCGGTCGCTTAGATATGCGCCTGCCTAACCAAAATGAGACCATCAATGTCCCGAGCGATTACTGTCAGCCTGCACGTAGCCCATCTGAAGGCGTCAAAGGTTTTTACACCGTAATGGGCTTCGTAAAAAATCCGCTGTTCTGCGGGATATTTCAAAGTTATGTCTGAACGGCCTGGATTCTCGTGGGAAGCGCTTGAATTCCTTGAGGTGCTTGGAGTGGTACCCAAGGAAGAAGAGGACGGCGTCTCGTTCCACTACGTGGTGGTTCGCACACCATTGCGATTGGAGTTGACGGTTTGGCCGATGGACTCTGATGTCGCGATAAGTCTCTATTGCGCACCTCAAGTTGAGCCCGTTTTCAACCTCAACCTTGTTGACTGCCCCGGAGCTAGAGTCGTAAATGACAAGCGCGGTAAGTTCATTGAGTTCGCGGCGGCTTCGAACATGTTCGCCCGGCGTTATGACCGATCATCGCCTGCCCCATACGGTTTCAGGCTTTGGGTCGAAACTCACATCCAGGTTGAGCCCTATGCGTACCAGACATAACAGGTTGCTCGTTGCGGACATGCAGCCGCAGAATGCCGCTTCGCGGCTTGTGTTGCGTATTTGGCAGCGCCAACATTAGACCTTTGCATGCCGAGATTTGTTGTTCCCCCTAGCGCAGGTCCATACAAGGTTGTTGTGGCGCGAGCGGGAAATCGGCTTGTCTGCAACGAATACGCCGGTCAGCGCAAGGTACTGATACCTTGCAAAACCAGGGAGCAGGCGGATGCTTTGTGCAAGCAGCTCAATGAAGGGAAGATCGGTGAAGTCTTTGTTTAGGTTGTCTGCAGTTGGGTCTATTTCGTCGCTGCAGCGGGCCTCCTCCGACTGCCACTGAGTTCCAACTTTACCCATCATGTCGGACTTCTTGCTGCGCCTACTTCCAATAGAGCCAACATTTGTGCCTGAGCGTTCCTGCATCGCGCTGGCTGAACTCCAACTACGTGCAATGCTTCCGCAGGCAGACTGGGTGACTTCTGATGTCTCCGAAACCATCGAATTCGTCGACGCTGGCGCAAATTGGGATGGGGTTCTCTGTCCTGCATGCGGTAGCGATGCTGCGCCTTGGTGGGCAGATGCCATGTCTGAGGCAGCTGAAACGCAATTCAGGTCTCTTGCTGTTCGCGCCCGATGCTGTAACAAGCCGGTGTCGCTCGCCAAAATGCGGTACGGCTGGCCCAGCGCTTTCTCGCGGTTCAAGTTCGAAGCATTGAACCCAGGGGTTCAAGGTCTTTCAGAGCCACAGTTAGAGCAACTTGGTTCCATGCTTGGCTGCCCCTTGCTTGAGGTAAAGGCGCACCTATGAAGGTGATGGCTGACCCCTTAGTCGAGCTACAAGTTGCAGTTCACATCCGACGTTTGCCGTCATGAACTGGGACACCAACACGATCATGTTTGACTCGCTCCCAGCTGAAAAGTGGGCTACCTGTGAGTGGCGAGATTTGCCCGAAGTTCTCAGGGAAAAGCCATTGATCGAGTACCTGATCGTTTGGCACCACAAGACTGAACTTGGCGGTTTAGAGAATCTTCCGAGCCTTCCCGGGCTCAAGTACCTGGAGCTCAATTGGTCGAATGCACGGGACCTAAGAGGCATCGAAAACCTCGCGTCGCTAAAGCGGCTCGAATTGCACTACTGCGTGAAGCTGGAAAGCGACACTGGTGTAGACGCAGCTAAAGAGCATCTCGAATTCATCCACATAAACCAGGCCAAGAAATTCGTCTGTGACGGTGCTCTGGCGTCTTTGCGCGAGCTGCGGGTTCTTCGACTCAACTCTTGTGGTCCCATTTCATCCTTGGAGTTCGTCCTTGGCTATCCGACGCTAGAGGACTTTCGGTTTGTCGGCACAAACATCGTCGACGGCAAACTTCTGCCTCTGATGAACCACCCATCGCTTAAGTCAGTTGGCATGTCCAACAAGAGGCACTATTCGCACAAAGACAGGACGATCCAAGAGGCGCTGTCGCGCAAGCGACGCTAGAAAAATTGCCACTCAATCTCCGAGTTCACCCAAATGAACATGCCGCCTCCTCATATCGTGCCTTGCTCGCTGTCGGCTAGCTCTTCCTTCCTGCGGACTTGCCTTCGGCAGGCCGCTTAGGTCAAACGGTATGCCTCTCAAAATGCCACCCGTGATTGAGTTGGAACTGTGGTCGCGGCCATCCTCCAATTTGCCACCCGAAATCGGAAAAGTGGTAGTCGCTCCCCGGTGTAGCGGTGATCTGAATTTGCCTGAAGGTGTTGTGCTGGGTCTGTCGGAGATTCCTGACTCCACTGATTCGCAGAACCTTGGCGCGGCACTTGCTGGCGGCGAATTGCAGCTAGAGGAATTCAATGTGTTTTGCGCACAAAATGGGCTTCAGGCAAACGTGAGTGCCGCCGATAGCGCAGCTAAGTATCTTGAGTATTCCTATGGCCGTGCCATTGCATGGGTTCATTTGCCGGCGTCAGCGGACGGAATTGAGATTGGGCAGCGCATAAATGCGTGGGCGCACTCTGAAGGCTATTGCCTCGTGGAGCCCTTTGCGAGTTTTTGCATTTTGAAAGGAGCTTGTCTTGAACACTTGCTGTCGTGAGGGGCTTAAGAAGTTGCTTGTGGTGGTGCTGGCCGCTTTCTTCGGGTCAGCACTTGTATTTGCTCAGAACGTCGAAACCCAGGTTGGTGCAGATAAATCGGTCGTGTCGTCGCGCCAAAGTGTGTCAACAACAAACGCAGATACAGCTTGGCGGCCATCGTCTGAGCAACTCGCATCCATAAATGCCGTGACTCGAGCGTACTTCGCCGCACTCGATGCAAACAAGGCGGTCGATGCCTATGCGTTCTCGTCCCCGCGGCAAAAGCAGTATGTGCCTTATGACATGTTTCAAAAGATGCTTGAAGATTTCAATTCGGAGGCGGGACCGGTAGTGGCTCGCCACATTCGTGCGGTGACTTGGTACAAGGACACACCGCAGACAGGCCCAGGTCTCTATGTCGCCGTTGACTATTCGAGTGACTTCACAAACCTTGCGCTACATTGTGGCTACGTGGTGTGGCATGAGCAATCGGACCGCACATTCCTTTTGACGCGAGAGGAGGTGAATATGATTGACAACGCAACGATGGCCAAATTGAAGCCTGGCGACCTTGAAAAGGTCCGCGGGCAGTTCCGGTGCTGAGCGAGCGATGCTTAGACTATTCACACTGCTTCTCGCTGCTGCCGCTGTCTTGTCAGGCTGCGATAAGTCTGTCCCCTTTGACAGCCTCATTCCAAAGGAGGAGTTGAGCCTGGCAAAAGGCTTTGTTACAAAGATCGCCTCACGTGACTATCTGGCCATTGAGAGTGCGCTAGATCCTGCGCTCGTGACTCCCGACCTGTATGTTCGACTCGACGAGATGTTAAAGATCCTGCCGACAGACAGTCCGAAGTCTGTGCGTGCTGTCGGATCCAATACAGTGACAAACTCAAAGAGCACTAGCTTCAACTTCACGCTGGAATATGAGTACCCTACAGCTTGGGTACTGGCAGTCGTTCTCCTTGAGAGGCGGGATGGCAAACTCGTCCTGAAGGGTATTTCGTTCGTGCCGCGCAGTCAGTCATTGGAAACGGAAAATCAATTCACGCTGGACGGCAAAGGGCTGCTGCACTACGTCGTGCTTGCCCTGGCAGTTGTCATTCCCCTGTTTGTCCTCTACACCCTGGTACTTTGCGTACGGACCAAGTTTGCGAAGCGCAAATGGCTCTGGGTTTTGTTCGTTGCCGTTGGACTGATTCAGTTTCACTTCAACTGGACCTCGGGCGCCTGGGAAATTCAGCCCGTCAGCTTCATGTTTCTAGGGGCGGGCTTTGTGAAGGCCGGTCCGGTTGCGCCATGGGTATTCACGCTGGCCATACCGATGGGTGCTATCCTGTTTTTGTTTCGTCGGCAAAAGCTCCAGCGCAATGCCACATAACCCGTTGCGCGATTCGATCCTTGCCAGCTGTGCTGGCTCGGGCGGCTTAGCGTTAGACCCCCAAATACACTTCATTCCCTCAGACCAGCACACAAGGAGCCACCTTGCCATTGAATGTCCAACGCTTGATCGTGATCGCATCAGTAACCCTACTTTCTGCGTGCGCCTCCACGCCTCGTGTTCCGTTCCAGACCGAAGCGAAGCAAAAGATCAAGACGATAGCGCTTGTCCAACTTCCGGACCCAGAGAAGTACTTCTTGAACCCCGGCCAGGCGCCTGGCGGTGCGGTCCTTTACGTGTTTGGTGCACTTGGCGGGGCGATCCTCGGTGGCATCGAAGCCTCGCGGGCTGAGAATGCAACCAACGAATTCACGGCGTCGCTGCTTCCCCAGAGTCCCGCACTCGGCACCTACATGACAGATGAGCTTGCAACCGCAATCACAGGCCGCGGGTATACCCTCACCAAACTTGCCCAGTTGCCAACACAAACCGATGCCAAGGTCGTCGACTGCGGCGACCACAAGGGGAAGTTTGACGCGGTCATGATCACAACACTTTCTGCCGGGTACGCAGTGGAGTCCCAAGTTGAACCCCGCGTTGGGGCAAGCGTCAAGTTGATGTCGTCAGACTGCAGTCAAACCCTGTTCTCAGACTCGTTCATCTACACCAACAAGGAGTTTCCTAATAGTGTGCTGGTTCTTAGGGGCAGTGAATTCAGCTTTGCAAGCCGTGAACTGCTGATTGCTGGCGCACCAAAGGCAAAAGATGCGCTTCGGACGGGTGCGAGCGAGCTTGCTAAGCGTATTGCGCAGGCGCTTTAGTCAGCCGACTATTGCGTGCGCCTGACCCCCTGAATAGAGAGAATGACACCCGGCAAGTCAGGCGCCGACGCGAATGCCAAACATTAAATTCAGTATGAACTCACCTTCGCATATCCCTATATTCAAACGCACTGGCTGGGTGCTTCTGGTTGTTGGCGTACTTGACATCGGATTCATGGTCTATTGCATAGTCAATGGCATCGCCTATTCCTCCAGCCTCAACATATTTGCCGTGGTTGGTGGTGCCTTCCTCCTGAGAGGAAGTCTTCGTGCTGCGTCAATCATCCGATGGTTTGGCATATTCATGATTGCCGCGTTTTCATCTGTGCTGGTTACGTCGCCGCTGTTGCAACCGCTCAGTTTGACCTTGACTCAACTTCGGCTAAGTCCTTTGGCTGCAGCGAAATCGCTACTTGTGTTCTCTGTTCTCCTTGTTTTGCTGTGGTGGTTGACAAGGGAGTTGGGGTCTCAGCCCGTGCTGGCCGCGCAAGCAGCAGCTGGACGCAAGCTGAAGAGTATTCGCCTTGCCATTGCTGCTGGCATAGGATTGGCGGTGGTTCTGGCTGTCAGCGTCAACTTGGTGCAACGAACCGAATCAGCTGCAAAGGCAATTTCGCTCGTGAAAGGACAACTCGGTCCAGGCTATCAGTACCATGTGAGTTCTCTGAGATACCAAAGCTCCGGTGCCAACTCGTCCGTTTCAGGTGTTGTTACGGCTTGGAGTGCAATGGAGGTCAAAAATGTCCCTTTCCAATGGAGTGACTGAACAGGAAGTTAACAGGTCGGCCCACACGGATACACAGCCGCAGAATTCCGCTTCGCGTCAGATGTTATGTTCCGGTGGCCTATGGCGTTAGGCACTATGAGACGGCTACTGTTAGCTTTTTCAATGCTGTTGCTCATAGCAACTTCGGGAATCTCCGCCCTAGCCAAGGAAAGATCAGTGATTTCCCTCGATCAGCTGAAAGAGATGTTCGCTGACATGCGAGCGAAGCCTGGCTACAAAAAGTGGAACGTTGATGGTCCGCTACTTTGGGGCTACTTTTTCACAGACCCTGACTCCAGGAAGCTCAATCCAGTTGCTGAATACCTCTCAAACAAGGGCTATCGCTTTGTTGCCATCTATCCCACCGACGACAGAAGCACCTTCTTCCTGCACGTGGAAAAGGTAGAGCATCACACCCCGGAGTCGTTGAACCAGAGGAATCTGGAGTTCTACAAGCTGGCAAGTAGTTTCCAGCTGGAGTCATACGACGGTATGGATGTCGGTCCAGTCGCGAAATGACGCCAAAAACGCTATTCCTTGTTGCTTGCGCCTTGATTACCGGCTTGGCAAACGATGTCTATTCGCAGTCAAATGATGCACGCATAAGAGCAGAAGCGTCGTCGGGTTGCACGCCTACCTACCCGCTAATGTCTAAGCGAATGGGCGAACAAGGGACCGTACAACTCAAGGTTCTCATAGACGCTAAGGGTGGCGTTTCTGATATTCAAATCGTCAAGTCGAGTGGATTCCAAAGACTAGACCGAGAAGCATCTCTGACCGTGAAGTGCATGAAATTTGAGCCTGGACGGGTTGACGGATTGCCCGTAGCCATGTGGATTGATTTCCCACTGACCTTCAAACTCCAATAGCACTTGTGAACTGGTCATATTCTGGAGCGTGATGGTGCAATCGCGAAGTCCGGTGGTCACTTTGGGTGCTAAGCTGAAATTCAGGCAAAGCGTTTGAACTTCGCCTTGGCATCTGGTGCGGCTGGTTCCCGTGAAGTAATCACTCCACTTCAACCATGCACCACCCGCTGCACCTGCCCCAGTGACCACGCACCCCCAGGCGGTGCCTTGATCCCCAGGTCATTCATCTGCGCCACCATCGCACGCCGGGTCAGACCCTGCGACATGAACCCGTTCAGCAACGGCATGAGCCGGGCATTGAACGCCGCAGAAGCTGCCCGAGTGGCTTCTGTATGCCGCTTAAGATTTGCAGGGCCTGTAGCACCCAGAACCACCCCCCGAGCCTTGGCCGCAGCCAGCGCATCCCG
>Ga0075152_10002413_pt1 | contig 13254 bp, 11 predicted proteins | sample JI61114C2DNA_FD_70964 | JGI IMG/M metagenome (GOLD analysis project Ga0075152, IMG submission 70964) | Wastewater effluent complex algal communities from Wisconsin, to seasonally profile nutrient transformation and Carbon sequestration -... | ecosystem: Engineered > WWTP > Effluent > Algae...
ACGAGTCGTGATGGTCACTTCGGCGCCATGCACAGTAATGCTGCGATTTTTCATGTTGATGAGTCCAAAGGCTGTCGGAAAACAACTGTTTTGCGACAGGCACCGTTCGGGTACCAAAATCGCGTATTCACCCCGCTCAACAATGTGCGGAAAACAATGCCGCTATGGTATAGCATACGGAAATCATAGGCTATGGGTTTTCCACACATGCTTGTCGGCTACATGCGCGTCTCTTCCGATTCCGATCGACAAACCACGGATCTACAACGCGATGCCCTGTTGACGGCGGGGGTCGATGCCCGCCACCTATTCGAGGATCGCGCGTCCGGCGCCAAGGATGATCGCCCGGGGTTGGCCAAGGCGCTGGCGTTTGTTCAACCTGACGATGTCCTTGTCGTCTGGAAGCTGGACCGGCTTGGCCGCTCGCTGTCGCACCTGCTCACCATCGTCGACACGCTGCGGGAGCAGCAGGTCGCCTTTCGTTCTCTCACCGAAGGCATGGATACCACAACGCCATCGGGCGAGCTATTGTTTCAGGTGTTCGGTGCGCTTGCCCAGTACGAACGCGCCCTGACCCGCGAAAGGGTAATAGCCGGACTGGCGGCCGCCAAGCGACGGGGCCGACTCGGTGGCCGGCCACCGGCGATCATCGGCGAGAAACTGGACACGATCCTCGCCGCGCTGAATGGCGGCATGTCCAAGGCGGCTGTGTGCCGCAACTTTGGTGTCAAGCGCACCACGCTGATCGAAACACTTGCTCGGGTCGGTTGGCCGGGGACCAGGGAAACGTTGCGACGATGATGAGCAAAAGCGAGCGACTGACCGTCCTCTCGGAGGCCGAGCAGTTCGCCCTGTACGGCATGCCCGACTTCGACGACGGGCAGCAACTGGAGTATCTATCACTGTCCGAGACGGAACTGGCGCTCGCCTGCAGCCGTCCCGGCCTGCACGCCAAAGCTTACTGCGCTTTGCAGATCGGCTACTTCAAGGCCAAGCACGCCTTCTTCCGCTTTACTTGGGACAACGCGCAGGACGATTGCACCTTCGTCCTGACCCGCTATTTCAACGATCAGGCGTTCGAGCCGCACGCCATCACCAAGCACGAACACTACGCGCAACGGACCCTGATCGCGAAGCTATTCGGCTACCGGCTATGGTCGACGGACTTCCTGCCGCAACTCGTGCAACAAGCCAAGCAGATCGTGCGGCGTGACGTCACGCCCGGCTTCATCGTGGCCGAGTTGATTGTCTATCTCAACGAGAACAAAATCGTCCGGCCAGGCCACACGACTTTGCAGGAACTGATCAGCGAAGCGTTATCGGCCGAGCGCCGGCGTCTGGGCGAACTACTCGGCAAGGTGCTGGACGGCGAGGCCAAAGCTGCGCTGGCTCAACTCCTGGTGCGCGACGACACCCTGTCCGAGCTGGCCGCCCTCAAGCAGGACGCCAAGAGCTTCGGCTGGCGACAAATGGCGCAGGAACGGGAGAAGCGTGCCAAGCTGGAACCGTTATACCGAATTGCCAAGACGCTGTTGGCCGAGCTCGCGATCTCGCAGCAGAATCTGCACTATTACGCGAGTCTGGCCAATTTCTACACCGTCTACGACCTGCGTCGCCTAAAACCCGAGCAGACACATCTGTATTTGCTGTGCTACGCCTGGCAACGTTATCGGCAGCTCACCGATAATCTCGTTGATGCCTTGGGCTACCACATGAAGCAGCTTGAAGACGAGAGCAAGCTGCGGTCGAACAAGCACTTCCTCACGGAACAGGTCCGTCGGCAACAGGAAACGCCGCGAGTCGGACGTTTGTTGTTGCTCTACGTCGACGACACGGTCGCCGATGCCACGCCCTTCGGCGACGTGCGCCAGCGCGCGTTCAAGATCATGCCGAAGGACGTGCTGCAAATGGCTGGACAACGCCTCAGCGTAAAGCCCGCGAGCAAGCTGGCCCTGCGCTGGCAGGCCGTTGACGGTTTGGCCGAGCGCATCCGGCGCCACTTGCGGCCACTCTACGGGGCACTCGAATTCTCTGGAGTCGTGCCGGACAACCCGTGGCTTGGGGCGCTCGCCTGGGTGAAGGGCGTGTACGCGAAACAGCAGCGACTGTCGCAACGTCCGTTGGCGGAATGCCCTGAAGCGACCCTGCCCAAGCGTCTGCGCCCCTATCTATTGACGTTCGACGCGGACGGGAGGCCATTGGGCTTACATGCCGACCGCTACGAGTTCTGGCTTTACCGCCAACTCAGAAAGCGCTTCAAGTCCGGGGAGATCTATCTGGACGACAGCCTGCAGCATCGCTGCTTTACTGACGAACTGGTCTCCCTCGATGAGAAGGCCAGCATACTCGGTCAGATGGACATTCCCTGGCTGCGCCAGCCCATCGGAGCCCAACTCGACGCGCTGAAGGCCGAACTCCACGAACAATGGCTGGCGTTCAACCGTGAGTTGCGCCAAGGAAAGCTGAAGCATCTCGACTACGATAGCGAGCGTAAGACGCTGACCTGGCGCCGACCCAAGGCCGGCAACGATGCCGCCCAACAGAACAGCTTCTATGAGCAATTGTCGTTCTGCGATGTTGGCGACGTGTTCCGTTTTGTGAACGGGCAATGCCAGTTTCTGTCGGCACTGACACCGCTGCAACCGCGCTACGCCAAGCAGGTCGCCGATTCGGACAGTCTGATGGCCGGCATCATCGCCCAGGCGATGAACCACGGCAACCTCGTCATGTCGCGTACCAGCGACATTCCCTACCACGTGCTGGAGGCGACCTACCAACAGTATCTACGCCAGGCATCGCTGCAGGCGGCCAATGACCGGATCAGCAATGCTATCGCTGAATTGCCGATTTTTCCGCACTACTCATTTGATCTCGGCACACTGTACGGTGCTGTCGACGGTCAAAAGTTCGGTGTGGAGCGACCGACCGTCAAGGCGCGTCACTCACGTAAGTATTTCGGTCGTGGCAAGGGTGTCGTTGCCTACACCCTGCTGTGCAACCATGTACCGCTACAGAGCTGGATCATTGGCGCGCATGAGTTCGAGGCACATCATGTGTTCGACATTTGGTACCGTAACACATCCGATATCGTGCCGACCACGATCACCGGCGACATGCACAGCGTCAACAAGGCAAACTTCGCCATCCTGTATTGGTTTGGGCTACGCTTCGAGCCGCGTTTCACCGATCTGGAAGAACAACTGAAAGAACTCTACTGCGCCGATGATCCGGCCCTGTACGAAAAATGCCTGATTCGCCCGGTCGGTCAGATCGACCTGCCAGCCGTGGTTGACGAGAAAACCAACATTGACCAGATCGTTGCCACGCTGGGCCTCAAGGAGATGACCCAGGGCACGCTGATCCGCAAGCTGTGCACCTACACCGCATCGAACCCAACGCGCCGCGCGATCTTTGAGTTCGACAAGCTGATCCGCAGCATCTACACGCTGCGCTACTTGCGTGATCCACAGGTGGAGCGCAACGTCCACCGTTCGCAGAACCGCATCGAGTCCTACCACCAGCTGCGCTCAGCCATCGCCCAGGTCGGCGGCAAGAAGGAATTGACCGGTAGGACCGACATCGAAATCGAAATCAGCAACCAGTGCGCACGGCTGATCGCGAACACCATCATTTACTACAACTCGGCGATCCTTTCGCGGCTGCTGACCAAGTGTGAAACAACCGGAAGCGAGAAAACACTAACCCTGCTCAAAAAGATTTCGCCGGCGGCGTGGCGCCATATTCATCTGAATGGGCACTACACATTTCACGGCGATGGCCAAGTCATCGATCTGGATGCGATCGTGGCGGGGCTCGAATTGGGTTGACGGAATTTTCGGCGGTTTGGGCTTACAACCCCCGCATGGAGCGTTTGATAAGGAGAGTCGTCGTTTTCGGCGATGGCCTCAAGGACATCGACCTCGCGCTGAGAGACAACCGACAGCACCTCGACGAACAAATCCGCTTTCGAGGGGAAATAACGATAGACCGAACCGGTGGCCACGCCAGCAGCGGATGCGACATGGCTGACCTGGGCTTCCGCCCAGCCACCCTCTGAAACAAGTACCCGGGCAGCATCGAGGATGCGTTGGCGGTTGTCGGCAAGTCGCGCTTCGACGCGTTCGGTTTTGCGGTAGGCCATAATGAAGTGAATATTGATTCAGTGAGTGAACCGTAATTCATTTTATTGGCGTGTGCAACACCTGATGTCGTATTGATTCCGGGACCGGTAATGAAAAAGGCCGCCAAGCTGGCGGCCCTGAGTTATGCAAGAGGCGGTGGCAAACGCCTTAGGAGCGAGTCCATGTAGCGTTCGAAAAGCGTGTCTGGATTCTGTCTGAATAGGCGGATACGCCCCGTGTTGTTCAGCACGAGAACGCCCACGATATGGGCGAACACCCCACTCGTCTCGATAACGGCCTGCTCGGTACTCAATCCCAAGAACTCCAGTTGGAATTGAACCGGCCGTAGTGCGGCCATCAACTGTTCGTTCAATTCGTGGTTAAGTTCGGGGGTCAGACCTCGGGGCTTCATGCCATCAAACAGGTAGAAGCCCAAGTCCAGTTCCTTGGGATTGTCACGGTAGAAGGCATAGAAAGCTTTGGCCTTGGCGCGAAGCAAGTCGATAGCTGATGACGAACCACCGCCTCCCTTGGCAGCTTCGACCACCTGATTGAGCCGCAGCAAGGACTCACCGAGCAGGGCACCATAAATCTCTTCGAGGTTGGCGAAGTAGCTATAAATGGCACCTGGCGTATAGCCCGCCCGCTTGGCGATTTCCCGCAAGCTCGCACCATCCAAGCCCAGTTCGAAAAATGCTGAGCGTGCTGCATCCAGGATGAGCGACCGTCGCGCCTGATTGAGCGTGCTTTCTCGAACTGCACGCGATTCAGCGGTGGTGCCACTTTTTCTGGGGCTGCTTTTCCGGATTACCGTTGACTTATCCATAAACCAAATTCTACACTGCCATTTAAATTGAACAGTGTTCAATTTGATAAACAATGCAATCGAGAGGAAAGATTATGGCTGCTACGAACACCACGGGGTTGATGGATGGCAAAGCGTTTCGGGAGTCACTGAGAAAGTACAAGCCGACAGTCTATGTCGACGGGCAACTGATTGAATCGGTCGTTGATGCGCCTTCGCTTCAGCCCGGTATCAATGCCTTGGCCGTGACCTACGACTTTGCCCATGACCCTGCCCTCACGCCGTTGATGCTCGCGAAGCAGACGGTATCCGGCAAAACGATTAACCGGATGCTGCATATCGATGAGTCGGCGGGTGACCTGCTGAACAAGCTCGAGGCTATCCGCGTCCTCTGCCAGGAAACCGGCTGCGCACAGCGTTATCTCGCGCATGACGCGCTCAATGGCATCTTGCAGGCTGTCAGCAAGATGGACGATGCCAAGGGTTCGACCGAGAACCACGCCAAGTTCGCCGCGTATCTCCAGAAAGTGCAGGATGAAGACCTGACGCTGGGTATCGCGATGACTGATGCCAAGGGTGACCGCAGCAAGCGCCCCAATCAGCAACTCAACCAGGATGTGTACGTCCATATCGTTGAGCGCAACGCGAAAGGTATCGTCATCACTGGCACCAAGGCGATTGTGACAGGGGCCCCCTACGTTCATGAGTTTCTGGTCATGCCCTCCCGCAATATGCGTGAGGACGATGCGGACTTTGCGGTTTGCTGTGCGGTGCCGGTCGATGCGCCTGGTATCACCATTGTCTCTCGCCCGGCCGGGCGCCCTGGTGAGAAGCCAGAACATGGCGCACCGCTGTTCTCGCGCAAGTATGGTCAGGCAACCGGCGTGGTTATCTTCGACAAGGTTTTTGTGCCTTGGGAAAGGGTGTTCCTGGCCGGGGAATGGGAGTTCTCGGGTGATGTCACCTATAACTATGCGACCCACCACCGTCATAGTTGTATTGGTGCGCGAGCTGGCTTTGGTGACCTGCTTATTGGCGCTGGCGCGCTGATGTGCGAAGCCAATGGTCTCGACCCTGACAAGAAGGCCAACCTGCGCGACCCAATGGTCGAACTCATCAAGATTACCGAGGGGTTCTATGCCTGTGGTGTGGCTGCCAGTGTCTACGCGGTTCAAGACCCGTACTCAAAGACCTTCATGCCGGAACCGGTGTATTCCAATATCGGCAAGTTACTGCTCTCGACCCAGATTTACGACATGCACCGTTTGGCGCATGAGGTCTCTGGCGGCCTTATCGTTGCGTTGCCCGGACCGGACGAAGACCATAACCCGGCCACTGCCGCAACGCTGGCGGAAGTGCTTCGTGCCAACCCGAACGTCCCGTACGACAAGCGTATCGAGGTGTCGCGTTTCATTGAGGATTTGACGGCCTCGTATCAAGGGGGCTGGTACTCCCTTATTAGTCTGCACGGCGGCGGTTCTCCGACTGCGCTGAAACAGGAAATCTGGCGCAACTATCCAGTCGGCAACAAGGTGGAACTAGTCGAGCGCCTGTTGGACCGTGGGGTATTGTCTGAGGACAACCGGGCTATCACCAAGAACAAGCAACCCGGCCGCTGTTGTGATGCCGGGTGTAGCCAACCTGGCCAGCCGTTCATGGTGCCGTTGCCGAAGGTGAACAAATCAGCGTAATCGACGAGTCACCTCCGGGCTTCGGCTCAGAGGTGGCAGTTGAATGGCGGCAATTGGTTTGAAGTTGCCATCCCAAGGTCTGCTTTGAGGAGGTTGTCAGCGACGGCTTGTGGCCGTTATGAACAGCTGTTCATAACGGCCATTATGCACAGTTCCCAGTTATGAACAGTTTCGGTGCGGGCCGCGGCATCGCACGAACGCAGCGTTGGTGCGTGGAGCCTGCGGCCTGCACATAATTACAGGGTCTTGAGGAACTCGACCAGCGAGTCAGGCGCCTTGTAGCGCCGGATCACGGCGTCAGATTCCTGCAGTCTCCCCAGTGCCTGCTCCTTCATCGCCAGGTCAACCGGCACAGCGACATCCAGTGAGCGAAGTGCGCGACGGCGTTCAGACATCGCCGGCTCGTGCTAGATGCGTAGCGGCCGCGCTCCAGGCGCTCGACGTAGACCGGCACGTACGCGGCCAGCGGACCGTCGAGCAACCAGTCTTGCAGCACTGCTTGCAGGGAAGGGATCTAGGGCATGGCAAACTCCCATCAGGAAGATGAGTTGCCGTACTGCGCCAGCACCGGAATTATGTCCAGCCCAGGGTTCGTCAACGCTTCAGATCAGGAGCTACGCCGGGCCATCTCCAGCATCGACGTGAGCCGACTGTTCATAACTGGGAGCTGCGCATAATGGCCGGTTTCTGCCTGATGAAATTTAGAACAAAAAAATCATCAGCTCACGATAACGACATTTATCGCGAGCTGAGGAGTAGATGATCAATAAGCTATCTTTCAGACTTCAACCCTGAAGCCTCTATTGATCAGCAGCAAGCCATTTCGCTTGCCCCCTAAATTCCCTTTCTGTTGCGATGTTCAATGCATCAATTCGCATGACTTCCTGGCGATAGCCTTCGACTCAACGGGCCTGCACAACCGGCAGGCAGTCCCACTCAGTCGTATATCTCGGCGACAAATTTCCCCGCCGCATCTGCCAAGCCTTCTCAACGCCCTCGGCGGCGAGTTTGACTGACCCACGACCGAATTTGCCATTGATGCCATCGAGCACGCCCATCAGTTTTCTCGACTGGGCATCCCCTGCCCCGCCCGATGAGAATAATGAGAACTGCTGATTCGCCGCCGGAACGATGTTCGACAGCATGATACCGGCCTTGTGATAGCCATACCCCGGCCGATAGATACGAGGTAGCACTCGTAGCGCCCAGCTGGTCAAAACGCGCGTATCGTCTGTCGCATTAGGCAGCGGTAAAGTCATCGACCGCTGATATTGCGGCACCTCCGGCTTGAACACATTGGTACGGATGTAAACCTGTATTCCACCCGCCAGAGAATCTTGATGCCTGAGTTTCTCAGCAGCCTTCGCCACATAACTTGCGACAGCTTCTTCCAGTTCGGCCAAGTCATAAACCAGTTGCCCGAAAGAGCGGCTGCTCATGATTTGCTGTTTGTCCGGCACCACTTCCTGCATATCCAGGCAAGATACGCCGCGCAATTCTCGGATGGTGCGCTCAACCACCACGGAGAACTGAGCCCTGATGGTTTCCGCATCGGCATCGCGAAGTTGTCGAACCGTATTGATGCCCATCGCTTCAAGCCGTGCTGTGATTTTTCGGCCGATACCCCACACCTCACCGACTGCGATTCTCTGGAACAACTCGGTCAGTACTGCTGGCGCCATCGTGGTGAAATCGCAGACGCCATTGCTGCCGGCGAGGTTCTTCTTGGCGCAATGGTTGGCTAATTTCGCCAGTGTCTTGCTGGACCCGATGCCGACACAAACGGCAAGACCCAGCCAGTCGGCGATTCGTTGTTTTATCTCAGCCCCGTATCCCGCCAGGCCGCCGGCATGCCCTTCAAATCCGGAGAGATCAAGAAAACTCTCGTCGATACTGTAGACCTCGATGTTTGGTGAAAACGAGGAGAGTACTTCCACCACCCGATTGCTCAAGTCAGCGTACAGGGCATAATTCGATGAAAACGCGACAATCCCGTAGCGTTTGGCCTCCTCCCGAATCTTGAACCAGGGGACGCCCATTGGGATCCCCAGCGCCTTGACCTCGGCTGACCTCGCAACGACGCAACCGTCGTTTACACGCAAGTTGTCCATTGATGGACTGAGTGAGCGAGTCGCAAAATCAATGAGTTGCGGCCTTCTGTCCTGCCCATCATTTTATGAAATGTGATGGACATTCGGGATAAGTTCTGTCCATTTTTTTCTATCTGGACTTGGTAAAATATATTCATTTGGCATGTCATGGCGCAGGGTATCCTCGCGGCCGCCGTCGGCGATTAGTCTTTGATGCCGCCAATACTCCGAAAGGCGCGCCAGATCGTCAGATCGTAGGCGATTTTCAGAACACCGCAGGCCACCAAGGGCGTGGCCAACCCGCCAGCTGCGAACAGTGCGCCGCCCAGCGTTGGGCTGATCGCCGAGGCGAGACTGCGGGGCACAGCAGTGAAACTGGCCGCTGCCGCCCTTTCTCCTGGCGTGACCACCGCCATGACAAAAGCTGCCCGTGCCGGTACATCCATCTGCGAAAGCAACGAGCGGAGCAGCAGCAAGCCGAGAGCCGCGTCGAGGCTGCTGGTAAATGCTGCTGCGATCAGGCACAGGCTGGCCGGAATATGGGTGAATACCATGGTGTTGAGCAGGCCGATGCGCTTCGCCAGACGGGGTGCCGCCAGTTGGGAAGCGGCGGTCAGCAGGCCAGCCCAGAAGAAGAACGTTCCGGCTGCCGGAAGGGACAGATCAAAGCGACTGAACAGCCAGAGCGCCAACAGCGCGTTGACGACCAGCCCGCCGGCGAAGGAATCGACCGAGAACAGGGCGGCCAGCCGCAACACGACGCCTCGGGACGGACCGAGCGGCATCGGCGGCGCCTCTGGCTCAATGGCCTGCGACTCGGGCAATCGCCGATAGAGCAGCCACACTGCGCCGCCGATCAGCCCGTAAAGCGCAAACATCGCTCGCAAGGCATCGAGATTCGCCATGCCGGCGAGAAGGCTAAGCTGCGCGGGCAACGCTGCCGCCAAGGCCCCCAAAGCTGCAAACAGCGCGCCGAGCAGGCTGTAGCGGGCGAACAGGGCGGTGCGTGCCTCGCCCCGCGCCGCCTCCGCCAAACGGGCATGTTCGAGTGGCAGGAAAAGGCTGACGTCGCCCGAACTCGGATTCAAGGTGCCGACGAAGGCGATCAACAGCAGCGGCCAAAATGTCGAACCGGCGGCAAAGGCAAAACCGGTGACGGCCATCAGTGCCGCCGCGCCAAGCAGGAGATTCCGGTGATGGAAATGGTGCCCCCAAGCGCCCACCGCCAGCGTGGCCGCCGCCGAGCCCAGCAAGGTGGCGCTGGCCAGCACGCCGACCTCGAAGACGCCGAAACCCAGCGCCAGCAGGTAGGCCGGCAACAGAATCGCCACGTAGCCATCGGCAAAGGCTCGCAGCGCCTTGCCGATCAACAATGGCAAAACCGTATTGTCAGCGCCCTTCGGCAGCAGCCAACGACGGATCACTTCAATCCCAGGAAGCGGGCGGCTTTCTTCAAAGGCGTCTCGGCGCACCAGGCATAGAGCGCATCGTAGATCACCATGCCGTGCGCCAGCATTTCGTGGTCGTCGGCGAAGTTCAGCGACAGACCCTTCGAGATGGCCAGTAGTCCGGCCGCCTCCTTGGCCAGGCCCGGCAGCCCGCAGTCGGCGGCGCGCACGATCAGGGCCAGTTTGGTGAGGTGCACATCCTTGATCTGGTATTTGTTGATGAAGGCGTCGAAACTGCACTGCTCGCCATGGTGGCCGAGTTCAATCCCCGGCACGTCATACGGCGTGGCGCCGGTTTCAGCAGCGATGCGCATCACATCGCCGGCCGGGACATAGAGAAACTCGGGGGACTCGTCGATAAAACGCGCCACCAGCCAGGGGCAGGCGATGCGGTCGATCTTCGGGCGTTCGCGGGTAATCCATTTCATGAGGTTTCTCCTTTCACTCGTCGAGCAGCCGACCTTCTACGATCAACACGCCATCACGCAGGAAGCGGACGTTTTTGCCGGACATCAGAATCTCGTAACAGTCAGAAACGGATTTGCCGCGTTCGGCAAAGTCCATGCATAGTTTGCCGCGTGAGAAACGCCAGAGACCGCGTCTGGTTTTGCCCAAATCCATCGCGTCGACCGCAGCATCCGCGCCGAAGCGGTAGGACCAGTGCGCCTCGTCACCCACCGTATGGCCGACGAACTGGCGCGTGAATTCATTGGGTGACAGGCGTTTGAACTTCTCCGCCGCAAAACACGGGAGGGCTGCGAGGAAGCTGCATGCCAAAGTTATAGCAAGGCGGAGAAGACCTGCCGTCATCACAGCAGCGTTTTGACCACGAGGCCGACCACCGCGCAAGCGGCAATCACGTGGATCACGTTCTGTTTGAAGCGGAACAGCGCGACGGCAGCCGCCAGGGCGATGAGGGCGGAAATCCAGTCGAAAGTGCCGGCGAAACCCTTGGGCCACAGCACGTGATAGCCAAAGAACATCGCCAGATTCAGGATGACCCCAACCACGGCAGCGGTGATGGCGGTTAGCGGTGCGGTGAATTTGAGATCGTTATGGGTTGTCTCGATCAACGGCCCACCGGCCAGGATAAAGATGAAGGACGGCAGGAAGGTGAACCAGGTCACCAGCGAGGCCGCCACAGCACCGGCCAGGAACAGGCTGTCTGGCCCGAAGACCGCCTTGACGTAGCCACCGACGAAGCCGACGAAGGCCACGATCATGATCAGCGGCCCTGGCGTCGTCTCGCCCAGCGCCAGGCCATCGATCATCTGAGTGGGTGTCAGCCAGCCGAATTGACCGACGGCACCCTGATAAACATAAGGCAACACCGCGTAGGCACCGCCGAAAGTGAGCAGCGCCGCCTTCGTAAAGAACCAGCCCATCTGAGTCAGCGTGTGCTCCCAACCGTAGGTCGCAGTCAGCAGACCCATCGGAATCAGCCATAGCATGCTGCCGAGGATGGCGACTTGCAGTAGGCGTTGCCATTTGAACAGGGCGTGCTCTGGCGTTGGTGTGTCGTCATCGATCAGCGCCCGACCAAACGACTTGTCGGCCTTGCCATGACCGCCACCGGCCTTGAATTTGTCCGGCGCGATCCGGCCGCCGACATAGCCGATCAGGGCGGCGGCCGCGACAATGGCCGGAAACGGGATGTCCAGCGCAAAGATGGCGACGAAGGACGCCACCGCCACTGCCCACAACACGTTGTTCTTCAGGGCACGGGAGCCGATGCGATGGGCCGCCTGGACGACAATGGCCGTCACCGCCGGTTTGATGCCGTAGAACAGGCCGGCAACCAGCGGCATTTCACCAAAAGCGATATAGATCCAGGACAACGCAATCAGGATAAAGAGGGAAGGCAGCACAAACAGCACGCCGGCGACGATACCGCCTCGCGTGCGGTGCATTAGCCAGCCGATGTAGGTGGCCAGTTGCTGGGCTTCCGGGCCCGGCAGCACCATGCAGTAGTTGAGCGCATGCAGGAAACGCCGCTCGGAAATCCAGCGCCGGTTTTCGACCAGTTCCTGATGCATGATGGCAATCTGTCCGGCCGGACCGCCAAAACTGATGAAACCGAGCTTTAGCCAGAACAGGATGGCCTGCCAGAAGCTGACTTCGGCGGGTGGGTTATCAATCGTTTCAGAGGTTGCTGTCAGGGACTGGTTCATGATTTCGGGCCTTTCTCAAATGAGGCCAGTAGTCCGTCAAAGATATTGCTGGTCAGCGCGAGAAGCTGGTCGTCATCGGTAACGGTGTCGCGCAGGCCAGCCAGGGCGCTCTCGATACCGACCGCTTCCAGTGGCTGCACACCACCGACGTCAAGAAAGTGCACCAAGGCGCCAAAGCGTTGCAATGCGGGGGTTTCGAGACCGAAGCTGGCGAGTAGCACCTCGAAGGTCACCCGGGCGCCGACATGAGTGAAGCTTGCGCCATCGAAATCGAAGCCAAGGGCATCGGCCGGACAATCGGCAGGCGATACCAGCCAGAGAAGCTTGGACTCGGTGTCGATGAAACGTCGAATCAGCCAGGCACTGGCCAGCCTGTCCACCCACGGTCGCCGGCGAGTCGCCCAGACACGGCCTTGGTAATCCTGAATGCTCAAACGGGGAATGGCGTCGTTGATGGGGTGTGGCTCATCGGGAGACAAGGCCCAGACAGCCCTCTGCTCGAGGTCGCGCAATGCTTCGTCTGCCTGCTTCTGGGCTTCGCCGGGGAAGAAATCAATAGTGGCCAGGTTGGCAAAGCCCTTCCGAAGCTTCCGCACCTGCTTCAGTGTTTCGTTCGCCGTATCCGGACTGAGTCCGTCTCGGACAATCGTGATGTCGCCAAGCAGATTGGCAAAGTCAGCGCTGCGGTCAAACAGCGCCACAAAGTTGCCATCGTTGGGTTCCTCGAGACGGACGACCAAAGCTGTTCCGTCCGCATCTCGAACATCGGCGGTAACCGCGTCCAGCGTGATTCGGCAGTCCTCCCGTTCCGGCATGAGATAGACACCATCCCGGAGGACGGCTGCTCCCGATGCCTTGAGGCTGCGCCAGGCGCGCATGCGGGCCGTGGCATTTTCCGTGGGGAGACTGGTGATGAGTGCAATCCATG
>Ga0075152_10002414_pt1 | contig 13252 bp, 19 predicted proteins | sample JI61114C2DNA_FD_70964 | JGI IMG/M metagenome (GOLD analysis project Ga0075152, IMG submission 70964) | Wastewater effluent complex algal communities from Wisconsin, to seasonally profile nutrient transformation and Carbon sequestration -... | ecosystem: Engineered > WWTP > Effluent > Algae...
AAAAAATGGTTGGTGATGCTGTTCAGTCACGCATCCTCCCGAGACTCGTGTTGCTCAGTAGCTCCCCACCGTAACTTAAATAAATTTTATTATAGATAGGAATGAGCTTTGAGACGGTCAACAGCTCCTACCAGGGTGCCAGGAACATCAGCAACGCACAGAAGCGAGAACTGCTCTGGAACATCCTAGAACCAGGAGACCCCTACGACATCAAGAAGTCACTGATTGCCAAGCTGCCTGGCGATCGAAAGCACTTCATGGGGGACAGCCTTGAAATCGTGTGTCTGTTCCAAGCCGCAGAAATCGAGCGGCTGATTGAGAACCTCGACTAGTACAAGCTGAAGTAAGGCGGATGTGACGCAGGTATAAGGAGATTGAACGGCGGGAGCTCGATCGACATTCCTACGAAATTCAGATCAAGGAACTAGCACAACAACTCAGTGAAACCGACGGCATCCGCAACGAGAACCTTCGGCTGAAGGACTTTATTCGTCGGCAGAACGGTGAAATTGAGGACCTTAAGAAACGCGTGGCCGACATCGACGTCAACCTCCAAAAGAAGTATGACAACGCCCTCAACCAAATCGAGACCATGTATGCGGAGAACAACATGCTCAAGGCAGAGAACAGCAACCTTCGCAATGAAATCATGAGTTGGAGGAGCCGTTTGGAGGCATTGGATAAGGCTCGCATCAAAGAGCTCGAAGAGCTGAGAGGTTCCATGAGTGTCCTGCATAGGTCGCAGGTCGACCGCGAAATGCGTGAACTCACCGCCCGGTACAACCAAGAGCGAAGTCAATTGGAAGCAGAAATCAAACGGCTCAGAGATATCCTGGAGGTTAAAACTCGAGAATTGGACGATTGGCGTAGCAAGGCTTCGGCCTTAGAAACCCGAGTGAATGACCTGCAATCAAAGACCGGCCAGAATATTCAAATGGAGAACCGAATTGCAGAGCTGGAGAACAAGCTTGCTCTTTTCAGTCAAGAAATCGAACGACTCAACCTTCAGCTGAAGGAGCGCAACAATGAAATCTTGGAGCTAAATAAGCGCTACAAGATTATTGACTTAGAAGTGCAGAAGAAGGATAATGAGTTGCGTGAGCACTTCCGTAGATCGGGAGCCTTGGAGCAAGAGACAGACAGGATGAAGCAGTTAGTGGCTCAACTGCAAGCACGCAGTGGCCAGAACCCAGAACTCGAGGCCAAGCTGGTGAAGATGAGTGAAGAGATTGAAAGGTTAAACTCCGTTCTGAAACTCAGCACGACCGAGAAAATGGAGCTATCAACAAGACTTAACCGTCTAGAGTTTGAATATGAGAGCTTACGTAAGAATACCACCAGTGACATTACTCTTGTGAAGACACAATACGAGAGCAAGATTGGGGTGCTTAATCAGGAAATCGACAGACTGGGACAGGAAAATCGAAATGTCATGACCAAGTACAGCCGCTTGGAATTGGAGGCGAGCAAGCTATCCGAACTGGATCGTCTAAATCGAAGTAACTCAGAACTTCAAGGCACAATTTCCAGGCTGAATAGTGAGGTCATAGAGCTACGCAGACAGCTGAGTGTTAGTGTGGATGAAGCAACCATGCTTCGTAGGAGGTTGGACGGTGGTGGAGATGTCTCTAAGCGTATTCCCGAACTCGAGAGTGCCATATCAGGGCTTCGTCAGGAAAATTAGAGATTGATCGAGGCTAATAGAAAGTGGGACATTGATTTCAACAGCAAGCTTACAGTGTATACCCGCAAAGAAGAAGAATACAGACGAGCAGTTCAGGAACTTGAATTGAGAATCCAGCAAGTCATTGGCTAGAATGATTCACTTAAGCGCAACGCAGAGGAAGCAGCCAACAGCCGTATTACAGTAATTGAACAAAAGTTTATAACTGTCAATCGGGAATGTGAGGAACTAAGAAGAGAAAATGGTGAGCTACGCCGCAAGCTCCAAGACGGAGGAGGGCAAAGTGTCGAGTTTGAGAGAAGGATCGCTGTGTTCAGTCAAGAAATTGAAAGACTTAACGGTATTCTTAAGCTCAAGGTGGATGAAGGAACTTCCTGGTAAGCGAAGTACAGACAAATTGCCGGTGAACGCGATGAACTAAACCGAATGGCGCATGAATTACAGAGGAGACTTCAGGAATCTGGCAGTTTAGCACAGCGAGTTGCTGAATCCGACAACAGAATTGCCTCACTGAATCAGGAAGTCGACAGATTAACTCTAACCATCCGGACAAAGGTGGAATAGTACAATGTTCTGTAGACCCGAGTGAGGCAGATAACGACAGAGCGAGACGGCCTACTACGAAATGTCTCGGATCAACAGCGGAGGATGATGGACGAGGCTGAAGGAAAGCTTTCTTCACTTGGACAGGAAATTGAAAGGTTGAATAGTGTGATGCAGAGAGTCAACTCCTAATTGAACTAATACAAGTCACGGTACAACCAGTCCAACGACGAAAACAATACTCTCAAGCGAAAGCTACAGGAATTACAGCTTAAGTTGGACTCTGAAATAAGGTCACGAACGAGCACATTCGAACAACGAACAATCGTGTTGACCCAGGAAAGTGAGCAGCTTAAACGACGAGTGTTGGAGCTTGAAAACCAGAATAGGCATCTCGTAGAGCTGGAGAACAAGGCTGCGTTGATGAGCCAAGAGATTGAGAGGCTCAATCGTAACATCGGGACAGTTGTACAGGAGAACGAAGACCTACGAAGGAAGATTGTTGAGTTATAGAACATCAATCGCAAGGCAATTGAACTCCAGAGCAGGCTCACCATGCTAACTCAGTAGAACGATCGACTCAATCAGACCATTGAGCAGCGTAACCGCGACTTCAGCGGACTTTCTCAAAAGCTTGGAGAGGTGGAAGTGCTCACAAGAAACATGAATATGCTTCAGGAACGAGTCAACGCACTTATAAACGAGAATAGGACATTAGTTGAGGAGCTTCGTGTCGCCAAGGAGGGTCTGAGAACTGCCACAGGGCAAGTATCAAGGTTCAACCAGGAATCAGAACAGCAAAGACGTCGCATCCAGGAGCTGGAAAACTCGAGTCGACGACTGATTGAATACGAAAGCAAAATATCGTCAATGAACATGGATGTCGAAAGGCTCACCACCCAACTACGACAGTCAGCCGAGTTCCAGAACCAACTGTTAATTGTGAGCAGAGAGAAAGAAACATTGATCTTGGAGACACAACGGCTGCAGGAAAGCTTGCGCCAGGCTGGTACTCAGAACAACCGTTTCATGAGCGACTACAAGGAGTTGCAGAATACACTCGGCAACTTCCGGAACGAAAATGAAGATCTCAAGCGTAAGCTCATCGAACTAAACGATAGTGCGCGTCAGCTGCATGAATTCCAGAGCAAGCTGCTGCTTGTCACTCAGGACAACGATCGACTAAACCAGCTTGTAGAACAGCGAACCCGGGAAGTCACCACCCTCAACCAACGACTAGTAGATTTGGATGCTGTGGGTCGCAACTTAAGGGATATGCAGAATCGAGTTAACGAGCTCACTGCTGAGAACAAACACTTGCATGATGAGTACAACCTGCTGCAGGAGAATGCCAGGAATGCTGCCAATCAAGGCAACAGAGCCATCCAAGAACTGAATGATCTGAAGAGTCGAACATCAATTATAGTGCAGTAAAACGACCAGCTCAAGCGGAAGCTGATGGAGATGTAGTCGATCTACAACCAGATGTCGGGAGTGGAGAACCGTGCAGCTCAGCTCAGCATTGAAATCGAACGGTTGAACGGTGTGCTGAGGGAAAAGCTGAACGAAATCAATGCCTATCAGCGCGAGCTGAGCTAATACAAGAGCAAGTTCCCACAGCTCGTCGAGGAGAACAACAACCTAAAACTGCGCTTCCAGGAACTTACCCAACAGTTCGAAGCCGAGTTACGCAACCAAGTCACCACTGTGGAGAAGAAGTACACTGTGCTCAACCAAGACTTTGAGCAGCTCAAGCGCCGTAATATTGAGCTCGAGAATACTGGGCGGAAGGCTGTCGAATACGAAAGTAGGCTGACAATGCTGCAGCCCGAAATCGAAAGGATGAACAGTAATATGCAGATTGTGACAACTGAGCTCTCGGAATATAAGATAAAGTTCTCGCAGCTCAGTGAGGAGAATGTCTCCCTTAAGAGACGCGTGCAGGATACCACCCAGGAGGCTAACTCACGCCTTGGCCAGATGGGGCAGGAGACTGACCAGCTGAAACGACGCATCATCGAACTTGAAAACTCCACGAGGACTATAGCCGATCTGGAGAACCGCACAGCCATGCTTTCCAACGAAATTAATAGGTTGAATGAGGTGCTAAGACAAAAGATTGCTGAGCTGCAAGAAAGTGAGGGAGGTCGACAGAAGCTTACTATGGAGCTGAACTAGTTCCGGCAACGTTATCCAGGTCTGACAAGTGAGAATGAGGAACTTAGGCGCAAACTACCTGAACTGGCCCAGCAGTACGAGAAGGAGATTAATAATCGTACTGCCCTATACGAGCAGCGTATCACCACGCTCTCACGCGAAATAGAATAGATGCGCAGAAAGTTGGGAGACAGCGAAGGTCTGAACCGTCGGATTGTCGAATACGAAAATCGTATTGGCATAATGACTCAGGAAATCTAGAGGCTGAACATGAAGCTTGCCGAGAAGGTTGAGCAGTTAAGCCGCCTTGACGCTGACTGGACTAACAAGTACAAGCAACTGGAAAGTGGTGCTTATGAGTATGAACAGCGTCTGTCGAAGTATGTCGAGGAGATTGAGCGTCTGAATCTATTGCTGCGTCAGAAGGTGGAACTGGAAACGAGATCTGCTCAACTCATCCAAGAAATTGAGAGACTGAACAATGCTTTGAGGATAAAGGTGCAGGAATCGCAGGAGTGGCAGTAGAAGGGCAACCAGATTAGTGTGAGATTTACCGAACTAGCCGCAGAATACGAGAGACTGCAGAACCTCTACAATCAGCTGGTTAGAGACGCTGAACTTTCAAAACGACAGCGCATCGAACACGAACAAAAGTATTCTACGATCATAATTTAGGTTCGCTCGCATCACTACTGAATTTGAGAAGCTGCACCAAATTATTAAGGATCTCAAGGAAGAAAACTATCGATTGAAAGTGGAGCTGGGCAAGCAGGACTTCCAGAACATCGTCGATAAGGTATCACACTCCGTTAGCTTAGAACCACTTCCTCGCAGGCGAAATCGACCGACTCAATGCAGTCATTCAGCAACTCAACCAGGATCTATCAGAGCTGAGAATCCGGTTCAGCGACGAAACATCCCTACAGAAGAGAATTCAGGAGCATATGGCCCTGTTCGTGGTACTCTTCGCCGAAATCGAATCGCTGAGGAAACGAGTGAAGGACAAGGAGAAGGAGGTGGAGTAGGTGCGGCGTACTAGCCTTGCACCCTACCGGGTTTGATGAGACACCGCCACATCGGACTTTTATAATCACTCACAGCGGGCCAGATGCCAGCTGTATTCGTTGCTGCGCTTGGGGTTGTCGGTTGTGAAGACCAGCTTGCAGATGTTTACTTGATTAGTTATCGAGTAAGTGGTGTGCAGGCACATGAACTCCAAGGAGTTCTAACGATGGACACCCTCGAAGTCCGTTATGGTAAGATTACTGAGCTGACGACCGATTTCCTCGCTTGATTTGGTGCTAATGTTCATACCGTCGAATAGGTCCCACGAGTCAGTGTGGGAACTGCCATCCCTGAGTTTGAGTGCAGCAACGTAATTGTTATCTTTGAGGTTGAGCTCCGAACCGAATATGAGGAGTTTGTTTTCTGTTTCGGTCTTGTCCCCACTGGTTAAGAGGGGATGCAGTACACTCAAGACAGGTCGAGTTAGGAACGGTTGCATGGTAAATTGCTCGATGGAGGTAACCAAGTCCTGCACTGCATTGCCGGCGGATGGATCAAAGATCTCCACAACCCTCTTGGAAGTATCAAGGGTACCACCGAAGATATATACCTTTCCGTTGAAGTTTGTGCAGCTGGAGACATCCCGTTTCTTGCACCGACCCACCTTCCGGATACAGTCGGCTTCCTTCTTCACTTCTGCGGAATTATTTGAAGCAGGCAACCGGGGATTGTACTCATAAATTGCATTCTTATCTGGATGTTCCTTGTCCCCGGCGATGATGTACACGTTACCTCGGAACAGTTCAAAGCTGTTCTTATCCCTTGCTGTGCTGCCATCGGATGTTCTGAAGTAGCACATAACAGTGGCGGCTGGGTTGTTGCATCCCAATCGGTCATCGTTGATGACGGTTTTAAGATAGACTTCTTGTGGTATCTGGCCCTAACCATACATATCGACCGACTGGAACCCAAATATCATGATTCCATTATTGACTCTATCCACGCAACTCTCATCGTGCTCCAACTTGAACACTCTTGAATCGTACTTGAAGTCCTGGTGGAAGGTGCCACCGATTGCCAAGAGAGTATGCTCCCCATAGGATGTTTCTGCTGGTATGCACACCCAAGCAGCATCACGCAACGTCCTGACATCGATAAACTTACCGTTGATTGGTAGCTGTCGTATCTTGCTCGAAGTCTGGCTGATAGGCAGCTGCGGCCATCTATCAAGGCACGCACTCGCATCGACGCTCTTCTCGAACTATTTCTCGTACAATTAACGATTTTTCTCGTAATCTTTACGAGCTTTATCTTTTTCATTTATTGATTTTGGAATCCTTTTATCACCCATTATCTTGATTTAGTTGTGGTTGAAATTAGGAGGGTGTGATGGGTTCGTCCAAGAATCGAATTCAGCACAACCGATATCGGTGTATAGTTCTCCATTGTAAACCACAAATGAGCCTCTCTTTCCAAATTCGGAGCCGCTCTTGACTCGACACTCTTACACCTTTGCCTTGAGGTTGAGGCCTGGTATGAAATCATATAACTCTTTCTCCAATATCGTTGAAATCTTCGCAGGAATATTTCGGCGATGCTGTTTATCATAGTAGCTCTCCAAGTTCTAGGCTAGTCGCCTTGCCAGCACAACCTTGGAATTGATTATGCCTTCCTCCCAACATTTCTCAGCTGTTGTAGGACGCTCATGCTCACAGACGACTAACTCCTTGGGGTAGGTCTGAATTGCGAACAGTTCTCCTTTGAAGTATTGGTTTATATGGTATCGATCCTTAGGTTCCTCTGATATCTCCTTCTTGGATTGTTCGTCACTAAGGAAGACGATTCGAGTGTGTTCGGACTCCTCGTAGTTTGTGGTTTTATAGTAGTCTTCAGTAGCTTGGAAGCATTCCCACCTTGTAATGAGAGCAGCCAGGCGAATGTCAATGTATACTTTCGTAGGGATATCTTCCAGCTTCACTTGATGATTGTTGCCACATGGCCATTTCGTCTACCAGGCCATTGGACTGAAAAGTGCGTACGATCCTGTAGGCATAAACCTCACACAATTGAATTGCTTGCACTAACTAACCCTCACAGGCAAGTTTTCAGATGTGATTCTTGGAATACGAGGGATTTCTTGAACCTGAGGGATATCAGCTAACTTAAAACTCTTGACCGTCTGAAGTTACTCGTAGAACTATTTCGTGAGCTTCGCGTGTCTTGCATCCCGAAGCAGCAGCGCTTAAAAGAATGAATTGAAAGCTATTGTTTCCTCTGCCATAATTATTAGAGATAGTATATCAAATCCACTGTACAACTGACGCATAAAGGCCAACGAACGACGACTGCCATGCCCATGCCTCTGAAATTGCGGTTATATTGAACAAAGGCGCCTCTCCTGTTAACAGGGATCAGTAGCTCAGGGGTAGAGCGTGGGATTGCAGGTCCTAAGGTCACCGGTTCAATTCCGGTCTGGTCCTCTTTTTTATAATCCATCTCAGGGCTTTTTATGGGGTTTGGCTGGGTTGACGGTCGATCATGGTCGATCATCTTGGGGACCAACTGGCAATAATCATAATGAAATTGTCTGAGGAGTAGGAAGAAGTGTATCTCATCAACACCGACAAGCCCTACAAGGTAGAAATGAGGGGTTATGAACGCCAGGGTGACGTGGTAGTTTACAACTTCGTGCTGATCGACTTAGTGTACGGATTCACTTACAGCAACCCCTGCCGATACCAAGAGCTCAAATGCCTTAACTCAGCTTTGCAGGAACTGGAAGTAACGTTGATTATAAGTTAGCTCAAGCTACCAGAGTTCCCTCAAACCCACTTCTGGACGTTCTGGAAACGGACGAATAAGGATCGCACACTGATCGAATAACGAAGGCAGGAACTAGAGTACTACTTCAATGTTGTGCTCAACAACCCTGCTATACGTGGTTGCACTGTCGTCAAGAATTTTGTGCGGGACTTCAAATGTCGAGGCACCAAAGAAGTACCTGGGTTGGTAAGTAGAAAAGACGAAACTCCTGCCCAAGTGGTTAGAGTGTTGCACCCCCACGACGCTTTTCCTTCAACGGTCCATGAAAAACCTTATAGATCGCTTGACATGTTTCCAGCAGCAACTCAAAAAAGTTATGACTCAGAGAGTGGACAGGTCGAAGCTGAGCGTCTCGTCGGTTTTACCGGCCCATTGGCTGAGCAGCTGGCGGTTCTATTGCTGCAGCCGCTAATAGTCTCGCCGGAGGTCCTTAAACTCCACCAGAAACTTACGGTACTTGCTGCGCAGCGTCACGTACTCCTCGTTATTGTTCTCGAAGAAGGCTCGCTAATCCAGTTTCCGCTGTAGGCACGAGTTGTTAATCTGGAGCGAATCGACAGTTTTGCGTACTGTAAAGAGTTCTTCCTTGATGCGACTGAGTTCTGTTTCGAGCATTCGCTCCGTTTCGCTTTTCTGCTTGCCCAGACGATCCCTGCAATGCTGCAGCTCCCGTTACAAGTGTTCCTACCGGAAGGACTGAATATTCTTCGTTTCAGTAGAAAAATTGATCTTTTCAAGAAAGCCGATCTTCCTGACTAAGGATTGTCGCTCACTTTCCAATTTCTTTTTTTCAAGCACAAGTTTTTTGACCTACTCACGCTGCCCCTCAAGTTACTACTGCAGGACAATGTTGCTTTACTGGAGGGTTTTCATCCGACTTTCCTGTTACTTGTTCTACTGCTTCAGCTTTTGCCTTTCGTCCTCCAATAGCTCTATTTATTGGTTGCGCATCTTCACTTACTCCTCAAGATAGCTGATCTTGCTTATACAGTTTTGCTGATGGGGGCACTCCGGTAACTTGTTCATTGAATGCTCCCTCAGGTAGTCTGACGTGTCAATGGCTGCTTTCTTCAGCGTTGCAGAGTGATTCAACCGGACAAACGTATATCCCTCCCGCAAGAGCTCTTTACTTTGTCTATCTGCTCTTGGCTTCGGAGTCATCTCCAGTGTCTCCGAGCTACCAATTATTGCTTTGGTATAGTAGTGATTCTCAGTTGCATAGTCTGCTATCTTCTTGCTGGTGGAATTGAGTGAGCGACGTGATTCGTTTGAGTCATTGGAATCACCGGACCTCCTCCGAACTATCTTCTTTTTTTCCTTGCGCAAAGAATGCGAGTTTGCTGACGGCAAGGCATCCGCCTCTGTGGGACAGGTATCGTTGACCACGGCTGTTTGCTGCTTGAGCATCGTTTTATAAATCTAAAATTATTTAGCGAGTTATAAATTATTAGCAGGAGAGATCACCGCAGGTCAAACACAAAGATGCCTCTCACAGCAACAGATAGTCCTCGACGTGGAATGAATGTTGCTGGAGGTCATGAATAGTCTTGTTCTCCTCACTATGGTGGCTACGTTGCTGTTGCCGAGTATAGGCATCAGTGAAGATGCTAGTGTTATGCTGCAGTACCAGCTCCTTGACGACTAGTTTTTCCACTTTGCGTTGCTTTTTGAGCTTAGAACCCGCCAACTCTGCCGAGAGAACTTTGAATTCTGCATCTGTTTGCGAGGAATCCTAGGATTCCAAGCGATGCTCCAGCTCGCAGGAAGCAATCAGCTAGAGTATGTGATCGTTATAGGCGTTCTGTCGTACCTTAATCTTGTGGGATTCCGAGAGAATGTGCTGTGGTAGCTTTATGCTGGTACCTCTCGGTAGTCCGTGTAGACCGATCGACAAACTGCGCAGTTTAGACTCTTTCGGGCGTGTTTTGGTTCCAGCTGCATTAGAATTATCAAGTAAGAACATTCCGCCGTGGCGGAAGCAAAAAGCGTTCGCTACCAGTTCCTTCCTGCTGCGTAGGTATTCCTCTAGCTTCAACTGGTGAATTTCACGATACTTCTAGTCACGCTCTCGGTAATGAGCCTACCCTAAGGCCACGTTGTACCACGTCTCCCTCCAGAATGAAGCAGGGTGTATAGATCTTTCCATCGGCATTGAGTTGCGGAATGATACTCTCATACTTCTTCGAAATGCTAAATCTTCTAACGCAGGTGTACTTGCTCAACCGGGGACAGAACTCCAGTTTGCAGTCTAGTCGCAACCTGCGGTCGCCCTGTGATGCCAATTCGAACACATGATCCTGGCATTGCCGACCAGGACATGGAGGCTTCTCCGTTGCAGTCTTTTGCTTACGGCCTCGACCCATCAGCACGGATGGTAATATAATATAATATTTTTGGAGTTCCCTGTCTTTATTGCCGGGCGCTCCTTCTTCCAGTTGATTGAATTGGCGGTCCGAGCATCAGGCAAATTATTTATCACAGGGAACGATGCCAACATTGAGACAACGCCTTCGACGGCGACCACATATAATTTAATAATGAGCAAACCAAGTGGTCCCCAAGTAAAGGTGGTCTGGGCCAAAGTAAAGGGGTATCCCTGGTGGCCTGCGCTGGTACCACCCATACGACGTAGATGAACTGCAGCAGTGAGTACTCCGAGAAGAGCAAGGAGCGGCTAATCGTGCGCTTTATCGGGGAGAATTCGCAGTACCCATGGGTCGATGCAGTGCCGAAGTGAAGAGCGACATGGTCAAAGATTTCGCTTCGCACTTCTAGTAACACAGCCACATGAAGAACAAGAAGCTGCTGAATGCCATCAAAATTGCACGCGAGTTGGAAGACGATATCGTCAAGGTTTCGAACACCCTCCTCTTTGAGAGTCAAACGCTGTTGGACTCCAAGAAGGATCACGACAAGGCCTCCGCCGACTACTAAACCAAGGCTGCAGATGGCTTTCCGCATGCGGAGCTGTCCGATAAAGGCTAGCCGCCCAAAGAATAATCACATGTCGAAACGGTTCAGGTGCAGCAATCGCCCTCACCGCACTAATAGGTCTCGGCTGAGCTGTAACCTCACCCAATGCGTAAAGCTCGAAGCTCTCGATGCTAACGACACATCAACCGCATACCCCTCCGAAAATACGAATAGATAACTCTCGAGGGGCGCATCGTCGAGTTGATGAACAACCTGAAGTTAGGCAGGTAGTGCAGCAACGATTTGCAACGTATCTTCAAACGACTCGGCAAGATCAAGCATAAGTAGGTGATGAACCGCTACATTTTGTCAGGGCTGATGACTCTGCAGAAGCTATTACCGGTATCCAACGTGGCCAACTTGCTGAGTGCGCAGCTGTAGTTGACAGAGCACATCAACTCTATTAGACAGCGGGCTGTGTAACTTCTGAACAATACGGAGGGAATGCGGGAAGAGCTAATCGAACAAACGGAGGGATCGATGGGAGAACCAAGCTAACGCTTGACCGTGAGAGTACATCGTTTGTAGCTATGCAGGACAAAAAGCGCGAAATTGTTCGCACGATTCATCATATCCTGAAAGTGAAGCAGCCGGATATGGCTCGCCAGTAATTCCGCGATCGCTCATTGGAAATCTATGAGAGCTGGTAGAACTTTGTGGGTGAGGACAACGGTAATACCGAGAGGGAAGTGACTTCACTGACACGTTTGCTCAGACAGCTACGGACACTCTCCGCTTAAGTCATCAAGTCGGACAGCTGCGTTGAGGTGTTGAAGCAGCACCTAGCTGATACTTTGGTGGGTTGAGTGACTATTAATATTAACATTTGCCTATGAGCGCATAGAAAGAACCTGGAGAGGGGCCAAAGAAACCACAATCAACTGAACAGTACAACAGCAAGTATTCCTTCAAGAGCACAACCACTGGTCCCACAATCTTCGAACGATACCGACGATTGAAGATCCACCAGCAAGAAAAACTGGAAGCACTCAAGGAAAGAATTCCTGTGAATCTTCGCTACTATAGATTAGGAACCATTCCCAAGGTGATACTGATATCCACGCTGTGCTTCTACATCACCGTTCGCATGCTACGTACACATCGATGGTAGCTTAGGCGAGGTCAGCTGATGGTTTCCAGCCGTCGATCAACCTATCAACAAGATTGCCTGATGGTGTTCTGGTTGCCTGACATAATCATTAAATTATAAAAATGTAAGGTCAGCCAGTGGGCAGCGAAAAACCGCCTATTGTCATCGGCTACTGGGGCTTGCGGTTTCGGGCTCAAGTGATACGGTTGCTTTGCTAACAATTCGGTGTTCCTTACGTCGACAAGATCTACAGAAACCCAGATGAATGGTACGACGAAATGAAATCCTAAAAGTTCAAGCAGTGGACCTTCCTCGAACTTCCCTATATAATCGATGGAGATGATCATGTGACAGAAATGGTGCCGTGTGTGTAGTACATCGCAAAGAAATATGGGCCGAGAGATTTCATGGGCCGCAGCCTAGAGGATGAAGCTCAAGTGGAAATGTTTCTGTGGACAGTGGATGCTATCTTTCGAGAGACTATGAGACTTGGCTGTCCCAGACTCAACTGTGAGGACGTGGAAAAAGAGAAGATGAAGGTCTGGGGAATGCTGAGAGAGAGAATGCCGCTCCTGGAAAAATTCGAGAAGATAAAGAACGGCTACTATATGGGCTATTTCACAATCTGCGACTTCTTTGTTTATGAACTACTGGCTTACCTTTCATTATTCTTCGAGTGTGTTCCTAGTAAATGTGTTCGGCTCAAAGAGGTCGCGAATAAGGTGGCAACGATGGAAAGGATAGTAGCTTACGAACACTCCGATCGAGTAATTAAGTGCCGTCTTCCAAAAGAATCATGGTAGCAGTACGGCCAACCTGCCTCGAAACATGCAAAACGGCCATGTGAATGACCCGTGATTTATGTCCTGCGCTCTTTCATTGTACAATTCGTCAGTGCTGCCATTGTAATAAATGATTGCTGCTGATCAGAACAAAAAACGCAGAAGTAGTTCGGGAAGCGGCGCACCAATCTTTAT
>Ga0075152_10002415_pt1 | contig 13248 bp, 12 predicted proteins | sample JI61114C2DNA_FD_70964 | JGI IMG/M metagenome (GOLD analysis project Ga0075152, IMG submission 70964) | Wastewater effluent complex algal communities from Wisconsin, to seasonally profile nutrient transformation and Carbon sequestration -... | ecosystem: Engineered > WWTP > Effluent > Algae...
GCGATCTCGAAGAAGGTCGGATGAGTCTCCCAGGTGGCGACGAGTTCGCGGATCTTTTTCAAGCCGGACTCGATCTCTTCATCGGTGATCTCACGCTCGGTATCGCGGATACGTTCATTGAACCTCACCAGATGTGGCGAGGTGAAGAGGCCCGCCTGGATGCCAGCGGCACGCATCATGGCATGCATGAAGGCGCAGGTGCTGCCTTTGCCGTTCGTGCCGGCGACGTGGATGAATTTCATCCCCGCAGCTGGCAGGGCGAGCGCCTCCAGCAGCTTGTGGACATTCTCCAGCCCCAGCTTGATGCCAAAGAGCTGGGTGGAGTAGAGCCAGGTGAGTTCAGGCGACATTACGCGACGAGTGTCTGCTCACGCGCGGGGCCGATGCCGAGGAGGCTGATCTTCGCACCGGTGAGTTCTTCGACACGGGCGAGGTAGGCCTTGGCCAGCGGTGGGAGATCAGCGAAACTTTTGAGGCCGCTGAGATCCTGCTTCCATCCCTGGTGGGTTTCATAGATGGGCTCGCAGGCTTCGATGTCTTCGATGGTGCTCGGCGGATAGTGGATGATCTCACCACGCAGCCTGTAGCTGTTGCAGATCTGCACTTCGTCGAGGCCGTCGAGACCGTCGAGGTTCGTGATGGCGAGTTCGTCGGCGCCATTGAGCATGACGGCATAACGAAGAAGCACGGCATCCAGCCAGCCGCAGCGGCGGGCACGGCCGGTGGTGGCACCGAATTCACGGCCCATGTTGTGGAGCATGTCGCCAATGGCGTCGTTTTCCGTAACGAAGGGACCACTGCCGACACGGGTGGTGTAGGCTTTGCAGACGGCGACGACTTTGTCGATCATGCGCGGCGGGACGCCGGAGCCAGTGCAGGCACCGCCGGAGGTGGTGTTTGAACTGGTGACGAAGGGATAGGTACCGTGGTCGATGTCGAGGTAGGTGCCCTGCGCACCTTCAAAGAGGAGGCTCTTGCCAGCCTGGATGGCCTCGTGGCAGACGACGGTGGTATTAGTGATGTGCGGAGCGAGCTGCGCAGCGGCTTCGAGGATTTTTTCGACGGTCTCTTCGACAGGCACCGCATCAATGCCGGAGGCGACGATGAAGTCGTTGTTGCTGGCGATGCGCTCGCGCAGCAGGGCGGCAAGTCTGTCCGGCTGGGTGAGCAGGATGGCGCGCAGGCCGCAGCGCTCGACTTTGTCAGCATAAGCCGGGCCGATGCCGCGACCGGTGGTGCCGATGGCATTCGCGCCACGGCGGGCCTCACGGGCGCGGTCAAGGGCACGGTGGTAAGGCATGACGAGGTGGCAGGTCTCGGAAATGCGCAGATTCTGGGCGGTGATCTTCACGCCCTGGCTGCGCAGCTTCGCCATCTCTTCGAGAAGACCGATGGGATCGAGCACGACGCCGTTGCCGATGACGCAGAGTTTATCTTCCCACAGGATGCCGCTGGGGATGAGGTGGAGGACGTATTTCTGGCCGTTGCTGATGACGGTGTGGCCGGCATTGCTGCCACCTGCGGCGCGGACGACGACGTCTGTTTTTTCGGTGAGGAAATCAACAATCTTACCTTTTCCTTCATCGCCCCACTGGGCGCCGACAATGATCGTATTGGACATTTCTGGAGAGAGCGCGGCGCGATGCCGCTGGTTGGTGTTGGGGGGACAAAAAAGAAGCGCTGTCAGCCGACAGGGCCGACAGCGTGATTCCGGCCTCTTTGTTTACCGCATCAGGCGGAGAGATTCAGGAAGGTAAAGACGGCATAACCGCAGGCACCGAGGGCGAGGAAACCGAGGGCGTAGAGCGGGCCGTAGCCGCTGCTCTTGGGTTTTGCCTTGGGGCCGAAGCCCGTGCGGCTGCTGCGGTCGATGGCCGTGGCACCGTAGCCAGAGTGGGAGATCGTCTGCGTGGCAGGCGTGTAGGCGGGAGATTCGTCGGCATAGTCGCCGTAGAAGACGACCTCGACATGACCGATCTGGAAAGCACCGCCATTGGCCATTTCGAGAGCTTCGACACGCTGCCCGCTGACGGAGGTGCCGTTCGTGGAGCCGAGGTCGGTGAAGGTCCAGGCACTGCCATCAAAGGCGAATTCACCGTGGTGGCTGGAGATCGAGTCATGCACGATCTGGATGGAGTTGTCGTCAGCTCGGCCCAGCGACAGGCGCTCGGAGCTGAGTTCGACTTCGCCGGTTTGGCCCTCGGGGGTGGTGAATTGGATTTTTGCCATAGCGGTGGTGGATTTAGCAGGGGCGGCGAGCGGTGGCAAGATAGAATCCAAGGTGCGAGAGAAGACGGCTTTTTTTCGTGCGTTCCTGAAAGTGGTGCCTATCATCGCGCCGCTTTCCCCAGGAAAACACACTCCAGCATCAACCGCACCCCACCCCATGAGCAATTCTGCACCCAAACTTCATAACGCGATGTGGCCCGGCCTCGTCGGCAAAGGCACTGGTGAAGGCCAGGAACCACCGATCAGCCTGGAGCGCATGCTCGACCTCACGGCAGCCGCCAATGTGAACGGCCAGAAGTTCGAGGGCATTGACTACTTCCTCTTCCTCCCGCACACGAACCCTGAGGCCAGCGACGATGAACTCAAAGGCATCGCCGACCTGATCGCGAGCAAAGGTTTCTCCGTCGGCTCCCTCGTGGCTCCGGTCTGGCCCGGCACGGTGGGTGACTCCGCGATGGGCGATGACGCCCAGCAGGAGAAGTTCCTCAGTGCCGTGAAGATGGCCTGCCGCATCGCCAAGATCTTCAATGCCCATGGCGTGCGCAAGTATGGCTGCATCCGCATCGACAGCGCCGAATTCGGCGTCTCCAAATGGCGCGAGAATCCTCAGGCCAGCACCGCCCGCATCGTCGATACCTTCAAGAAAGCCGCCCAGATCGCTGCCGACAATGGTGAGCGTCTCGCCGCGGAAGGTGAGATCTGCTGGGCCGGAATGCACTCCTGGAAAGACATGCTCGATGTCCTCGAAGGCGTCGGCATGCCAAACGCGCTCGGCTTCCAGGCCGACCTCGCCCACACCTATCTTTACACCCTGGGCTACAATGCCCCTGAGCATGCCCTGGTGAAGGAAGGCTACTCGGAAGCCGAGTTTTACGCGGCCTATGAGAAGATGACGGACGCCCTCCGCCCCTGGACCATCGACTTCCACGTCGCGCAAAACGACGGCACCGTCCACGGCGCAGGCAGCCACGACAAGACTGGCAAGCATTGCCAGGCTGATGATCCAAATGGCAAGCTCGACATCGTGAAGTGCTCCGGCTACTGGCTGAAAGACTTCGCCGCGCGTGGCATCCAGCACATCTGCTGGGATGGCTGCATGTTCCCGAACGCCGTGCTCGAAACGCCCGGCACCTGGAACACGATCCTCGACACCATGATCAAGGTGCGCGAGGCCCACGGTCACTGATCCAACGCTCTTTAAAGCCTTACCTCCCCTGCCCCGCTGGTCCGCCAGCGGGGCTTTTTCTTTGGTGGTGTCTGGCGTTGCCAAATGCTCAGTTGCCCCCACATTCGCCCGCTCCTCCCCCTCCCCCGCTGGATGTCCCAAGATCTTCCGTTTCACATCGCCGTCTCCCAGGCTGTCACCAATGACCCGCGCTACCATCCGCTGGCGTATGAATTTGTGCGCGATGCCCTGCATGTGGCCGTGAAGCACTACCGCAAAGAGGGCGAGGAAGATCAGCATGTGACCGGACAGGAAGTGCTGGAAGGCGTGCGGCTCCATGCGCTCGCCGAGTATGGACCGATGGCTCTCACCGTGCTGAATGAATGGGGCCTGGTGCGTGGCGAGGACGTGGGGAACATCGTCTATAACCTCATCGACACCGGCTACTTCGGCAAAAACGACGGCGACAGCATCGAAGACTTCGCGGGTGGCTTTCAGTTTGAAACCGCGCTAACAGAACCCTTCCAGCCTGCTTCAAAAAAGCAGAACGCGTGAGCCCATGAGGTCACGCGACCTCGGCAGTCATGCAGGGAGTCAGCAGAGGTGTGTCCTCAGACTCATTTCGCACACGCCTCGATGATCTGCGGAAGGTCAAACCCACAATACTGAGTGTTGCGACCGCACTCAAAGGCATCAGCACGGCGGCAGCCAAGGGGCTGAGATGCCCCATGAGACCCGCGACGGCTGTGGCGACATTGTAGGTCACGGAAAAGGCGAACACGCGTCGTGTCGCACGACGATGCAGTTTGGCGAGACTGAGCAGCTCACTCACAAAAGTAAGGCTGTGCCCGATGAAGAAGAAGTCTGCCTTCTGCTCTAAAAAACTGCGCCCGGTGACAGGACTGCCCGCCGCGAGTGCGGCATCAAAGGCGAGGCTGTCATTCGCTCCATCGCCGATGAAGAGAGCGTCATGCCGGGTATTGGCCGCCAGCCATTCCGACTTCTGTTCCGGCGTGAGTGTCGCCGCCCAGTCGTCACGCTTGAGCCCGAGTTGGGCGGCGATGGAGGCCACCTTCGATTCACGGTCGCCGCTGAGGATGGCGACTCGCAATCCATGCGATTGCAGGCGATGCACCTCATCACAGGAGGCCGCGCGCAGAGCATCGCGGAAGCGGAAGGCCGCCCGAGTCTGGCCATCGCAGCTCAGCACTGCATCAGCCGTGCTGTCTTCACTGCGCTTCAAGGTCCAGACATGAGCAGTGTCATCTGTGAACTCCAAACCTTGACCGATCACCTCCTTGACCTCTTGACCCAAGACGACTTGACTGGGCCCCACGGCATCAAACAAACTGCGGCTCACCGGATGGAGATTCCCACTCACCAGCGTGCGCAAAGCGGAGCGCTCCTGCGACGTCAGCGACTGCAAGGCATCTGGGTTTTCCAGCGCGGGATTCTCCAGCGTCAGCGTGCCGGTCTTATCAAAGACCACACTGCGGATGCGGAGCAGTCTTTTCCATAGAGCGAGCGAACGCACGAAGACTCCGAGCCTCTCAGCACGCGCTGATGCCAGCTCCTCCGCCAGCGGCACGGCGACTCCGAGAGCACAGGGACAGGACACGACAAAGATGGAAATCAGCACGCTCAGCGACTGCGCCACACCCGCACCACTCAGCCACCAGCCAATCGCACCGACAAAACCGATGACGATGACCGCCGCCAGATACCAGCGCAGCAGACGCTCCAAACCCGCATCACGCTGCTGACTGCCGCGCCTTGCGTTCAGGAGTCGATGCAAGGTGGATGTCTCCCAGGTTTCGAGAGCTTCGAGATCCAGCGCATCGCTGCCGATGTTCAGCGCACCGGAGGGCAGAAGCTGACCTTCATCGCGCTGCTGACCTTCGCTTTCGCCATTCATCCATTCCATGCTCACACTGGCGCTGTCGGAGAGCAGCTTCGCCGCCACAGGCACGGTCTGCATGCTCTTGACTCGGAACTTCATACCGGGCTGGAGAGCGGCGAGTGGCAGACTTTCATCCCCCTCGATCAAGCTGACGGTTTCTGGAATGGAAGTATCCCGCATGAGCTTGCGGCGATTGCGCTCCACGGCGGCGTGCTGCGCCCAGCGCCCGGCGAGCATCAGGAAGATGAACATGGCCACGAAGTCGAAATACTTCAGCCCCGGCACACCGGCGATCCACCCGCCCATGGACCCCATCCATGCGGCGACGATGCCCAGCGCGATGGGTGTATCAATGTGCAGCACACCGAGGCGCAGACTGCTCCAGGCACGCTCAATGAAATACGATCCGCCAATGGCAAGAGCGAGCGTGGCGGAGACCGCCGCGATCATGTCAAACCAGCCTGCAAAGGCAAAGTCCGCGGGCATGCCAAAGTAGGCGGGCACGCTGAAGGCCATCGCATTCATCGCGAAAGCTCCGCAGACGCCGACCCGGCGCTCCAGTCCGCTGGAAGCAGCCTTCTCAGCTCCCTGTGTCTGCGGCGGTCCGGCGAGATAACCAAAATGCTGGAGCTGTCTGGCAAAGGCGAGGGCATCAAACACGTCAGGCGTGCCGCTCAGACGAATCTCACCGCGCAGCACATCCACATCGATCTGCACCGCACCATCCTGACGGGCAAAGACCTTTTCCATCAGCCACACGCAGCCCACACAGGTCATCCCCTGCACGGCGACGGTGATTTGAATCGGTTCGTTCGGAGAAGCGCTGTTCTTGGCCGCCGCGACGATCTGCTCCAGCCACTCATAATCCCGCTCACGCATAGCCTGGGTCGGCACGGGTGGCAGTGATTTGTCACCACGCAGATCGTAGAAGCGATCCAGTCCCTCATGATGCAGCAGGTCGTGCACGAACTGGCAGCCACCACAGCAGAAAGCATCGTTTCGCGTGGCTGGAACGGGGGTTCCGCAATGAAGGCAGGAGGCGGGCATGGATGAACGAAGTGTTCCGACAGACAGCGTGCGGTGCTCAGCCTGCCTTGGCATAGATCAGGCGGTAATTGCCGGGCATCAAAGCCCCGCGTGACAGCAGCTCGGCACGGCATCGCTGCCGAAGTCGAGCGTGCCGCGCAGACGCCAGGCCAGCACCACGGCGGCGACCAGGGCCAGACCACGTTGCACACGCTGCATCGTTCCGGGCGGCCACTTGGAGGTCAGGCGGTGCAGTTGTGTCTGCGCGAGCACGAGCAGCGGCAGCGTGCCGAGTCCAAAAGCGGCGGCAAACTCCGCCCCGCGTGCCGCACTGCCATTCGCCATCGCCAGACCAAACATCATGTAAAGCGGACCGCAGGGCAGCATCGGCGTGGCGAACCCGAGCAGAGCCGCACGCGAAGTGCCGGGCAGTTTGTAGGCAGCGAGTTGAACGCGACGCAGCGGAGCAGCAAGCAGCGAGAAACGCGGCATCCAGCGGTCCACACCGATCCCGATGGCGATGAAGACAAGCACCAGCAGCCAGGGCAGCACAAGCCCCGCGCCATGATGGAAGAAGCTCAATGGCATGGCCCCAAGTGTCCCTGCCAGCGCACCGACGAGTGCATACGACACCAGACGTGCCGCGTGATAGGCGGCGGTGCTTTGCATGAAGCTGCTACCCTTTCCAGACAGCGCCCATGAGCATGACAAAGGCCCGCACATGCCGACGCAGTGCAGACTCGTGACGAGTCCCGCGAGAAAAGCGGCTGCACTGGTGTCGATGGTGGTCATTGGCGTTGTGACATGACAGTGCGCTCCACCTCCACCGGCTTGTTCTTCACGGCGAAGACGATGAAGGCCACCCACAGACCCACAAAGGTCAGAAAGGCCAGCACTGGAAGAATCCAGGGGTTATTGAATAAAATCTTTCGCATTGAGGGGTGCATTGGATTTGAGGCGTGGATCAGGGCCGAGGAACTCCATCATGCGGGTCGTCACACTATGCCCGTGGATGACATCGGTGACTTTGACCTGGAGTTTAAAAGGGGCGGTGAAGGCGGCTTCAGGCAGCGAGAGCACCAGCGTCTTCTGCTCCTCACCCAGAGGCGGCAGTTCCAGCGTCTCCACGAAGCCAGCGACACTCAGTTGAGGTGGCAACTCACCCACCATCTCCAGCTTGTAGGTGGAGGGGCTGTTGTACTTGTTGATGACACGCACGAGGAATTGATTCCTCAGCACACCGTCCGCCACATAGAAAGGCGCACCGATCATGCGCACCGCACTCGCGTTCAGCGGCGAGATGCGTGTCGCGGAAAAGAGGAAGGCGCCCATGCCCAGCAGCAGCAGAAAGGTATAGAAGATGATGCGCGGGCGGATGAACTTCGTCTTCCCACCGTGCAGTCCCACATGCGAGTCATAGCGCACCAGCCCCGTGGGCCGCTTGAGCTTCGTCATGATGTCATCACAGGCATCCACACAGGCCGCACAGCCGATGCACTCGAGCTGCATGCCATTGCGGATGTCGATGCCCGTCGGACACACCTGCACGCAGCGGCGGCAGTCGATGCAGGAGCCCGTGGTGCTGCCCACCTTGCCGCGCGGTTCACCACGCGCTTTGTCGTAGCCAATGACCACGCTGTGATCATCCGTCAGCGCGGATTGCAGCCTGCCGTAGGGACAGAGGATGATGCAGAACTGCTCACGGAACCAACTGAAGGCAAAGTACAGCGACCCCGTCATGAAGATCATCACCCCAAAGGCCAGCAAGTGCTCCGAAGGCGGCCCCTTCATCATCTCATAAAGCTTTTTCAGAGACACGAAGTAGCTCAGGAAAATGTGGGCGATCAGCGCCGAGACCAGCAGGAAGATCCCGTGCTTCAGCACACGGCGCGTGATCTTCGCCCCCGTCCATGGCGCATCTTCCAGACGTCGCCGCGCCGTGGCATCGCCATCGATCAGACGCTCGATGGCCCGATACACATGCTCCAGGAACACCGTGTAGGGGCAGGTCCACCCGCACCACAGCCTGCCAAACAGCGCCGTCACATAAAAGAGGGAGAAAGCCAGCCCCGTGATGAGGAAGAAGCCTACCCAAAGGTCTTGCATCGCCAGAGTCAGCCCCATGAAGTGGAAGCGCCGCTCCTGCACATCCAGAAACACCGCCGGGTAGCCATTCACCGGGATCCACGGCAGCCCCACATAGATCAGCAGCAGCAGCATCGCCACGGCCTTCTTCAGCCGGGTGAAGCGCCCGCGCACATCCGCCGGGTGGACAAACTTCCTCGATCCATCGGTTTGAATGGTGGAGAGAGTTTCCAGCGTGGGTGTCTTCATGAATGTCTTTCAGGTGGGAGCCGCGCCCCCGCGTTGGCCTCATAGTTCGCGAGCCAGCCCCCCGCTGCTCCTCCCCCCTTGCGCTTGGGATGCCCGATCTTGTGACACTGGGAGTTTTCCGTGCTCAGCCCCATTTCAAAGCCGAGACTGGCGTCATGCAGTGTCGGTGACCAGATGAGAATCTTCATTGAAGCGGACCTCGGTCAGTGCTCTCCACTCAGCCTCCAATCATGAAACTCCTCGCACCTCTGTTCTGCCTCATCGCCGCCATCGGCCTCGTGCTCGCGGCCCCCACGGCCAAAAAGCCTCGCATCCTGTTCTTCTCGAAGTCCAGCGGCTTCGAGCACAGCGTCATCTCCTGGAAGAACGGCAAGCCCAGCCACGCGGAGAAAGTGCTCTCCGAACTCGGCGGCAGGCACGGCTGGGACTTCGAATTCTCCAAGGACGGCTCCAAGTTCTCCAAAGACTATCTCGCGCAGTTTGACGCCGTCTTCTTTTACACCACAGGCAACCTCCTTGAAGAAGGCACTGACAAGCAGCCGCCCATGAGCGCCGAGGGCAAGCAGGCGCTTTTTGATTTTGTCAAAGCAGGCAAGGGCTTCATCGGCACGCATTCCGCCAGTGACACCTTCCACACGAACAACGAGTCGAAGAAAGGACCGGAGCGTTACCTCAATCATGGCGACCAGGCGGACAGCTATGTGCGCTTCATTGGCGCTGAGTTCATCAAGCACGGCGCGCAGCAGGTGGCGAAGAACACCGTGATCAATCCCAAGTTCCCCGGCTTCGAAAAAGTCGGCGCGGAGTATTCCTTCCATGAGGAGTGGTATTCTCTCAAAGACTTCACGCCTGACATCCACGTGCTCAGCGTCATGGATGCCCCAGCGATGAAGGGCGACGAATATAAGCGCCCCGCCTTCCCCAGCACCTGGGCACGCAAAGAAGGTGACGGCCGCGTGTGGTACACTGCCATGGGACATCGTGAGGACATCTGGACCACCCCTGTCTTCCAGGACATCCTTGTCGGCGGAATTCGTTGGGCCGTGGGCGAGGTGCAGGCGGATGTGCCCGCGAACCTCAAAGAAGTGGCTCCTGGTGCCTTCACCAATCCACCCTACGTCGAGCCAAAGCCTGCTGCGCCCGCGAAGCCAAAAGCCAAGTAATCGCGGCACACTCAGCCACTTCAGCCGACCGATGTAACGCTGAAGTGGAATCTTCCATCGTTTCAGTCGCAGGCCGGGGCAAATGGCGGTTGCATCTGAGGGCCCGCCCCACATACTCGCGCCCCCTTTTCCCATGTCTGCTCCCGTTAAAGTTGCCGTCCTCGGTGCCAGTGGTTACTCCGGCATCGAACTCCTGCGCCTGCTGCTCCGGCATCCCAATGCCGAACTGGTCGCCGTCACTTCCCGCACCCTTGCGGGCAAGGCCCTGTCCGCTGAGTTTCCGCGCTTCCGTGGCGTGGGTGTCGCTGACTCGCTGACATTCAGCAACCCCGACATCGCCACACTGAAAGCCACGGGGGCGGAGATCGCCTTCCTCGCGCTGCCGCACGGTGTTTCCGTGGAGTATGCCAAAGGCCTGCTTGATGCCGGCATGAAGGTCATCGACCTCAGCGCCGACTTCCGCCTGCGCAGTGCTGCTTTGTATAAAGAGTTCTACGATCACGCGCATCCCGCTCCAGAGCTTCTCGCCGAGGCCGTCTATGCGCTGCCGGAAGTGCGCGCCGAGGAGATCAAGAAGGCCCGCCTCATCGCCTGCCCAGGCTGCTATCCCACGAGCATCCTCGTGCCTCTGATCCCCTTGTTCAAAGCCGGCCTGCTCAGCGATGCACCCCTGAGTGTCTCCAGCATGAGCGGTGCCAGCGGCGCTGGGAGGAAAGAGAGCATTCCCCTGCTCTTCTGTGAAGTGCAGAACAGCGTGCGCAGCTACAGCGTGCCGAAGCACCGCCATCTGAGCGAAGTCGGCCAGGAGCTCGAGATCGCCGCCGGTCATCCGGTGAAGCTCACCTTTGTCCCGCATCTCGTGCCCACGCACAGCGGCATCTGCACCACCATCTTCGCCAGCGTGAAGCCGGGCGTCACGATTGATCAGGTGAGCGCGGCTTTGCGCAGCGCTTATGCAGGCCAGACATTCATCCGCCTTCTCGGTCCGAATCAAAGCCCCGACACCAAGAATGTCGTCGGCACAAACTTCGTCGATGTCGGCTGGGCTTACGATGCCCGCGCCGGGCAGCTCATATTAATGAGCACCGAAGACAATATCGGCAAAGGAGCCTCCGGCCAGGCCGTTCAGAATCTCAACATCGTCTGCGGTTTTGAACCCACCGCAGGTCTCCTTAACATCTGACATGCCTTCACTCCCGATGAATGCTGACCCACTCGATCCCTGCGCCAAGGTGCGCGTCACCTTTAAACCCATCGACGGTGGAGTCACCGCCCCACGCGGCTTCCGTGCCGCCGCCATCTCCTGCGGCATCAAGAACCCTGACATCGTTCGTCTCGATCTCGCGCTGATCACCTCGGACGTGCCTGCCATCACCGATGCCGTTTTCACCACCAACAAAGTCCGTGCCGCCTGCGTGCGCGTCTGCCAGCAGCATGTGAAGGTCGGCGATGCCCGCGCCATCATCGCCAACAGCGGCAATGCCAACGCCTGCACCGGCCCCCAGGGCATCCAGGATGCCAAAGCCATGTGCAAGGCCACGGCGGAGGCACTCGGCCTCAAGATGCGCGAGGTGCTCGTCTGCTCCACCGGCATCATCGGCATGAACATGCCCATCCAGCGCATCACCCCGCGTGTCGCCGAGTTGGCAGAAAAGCTCAGCCCCACCGGCAATGAAGACGCCGCGCGCGCCATCATGACGAGTGATACGAAGCCGAAGATCTATGCCATCGAAGTGCCGCTGGGCAAAGGTGTCAGCTTCCGTGTCGGCGGTATCGCCAAAGGTGCGGGCATGATCTGCCCGAACATGGCCACCATGCTCAGCTTCATCACCACGGATGCCAAAGTCTCGAAGGACGAACTCAAGCGCGCCATGCGCTTCGCCGTCGATCAATCCTTCAACCGCATCACCATCGATGGTGACACCAGCACGAACGACACCGTCATCGTCATGAGCAATGGCCAGGCCGAAGCTCCTGCCATCAAGAAGGGCAGCCCCGAGGCCGAAATCTTCCGCTGCGCCTTGCAGAAGGTCATGATGGAACTGGCCAAGATGATCGTCAGCGATGGCGAACGCGTGACCAAGTTTGTCGAGATCCGCGTGCGCAATGCCCGCACCCAGGCTGACGCCAAAAAAGCCGCCGAAGCCGTGGCAAAGAGCCTGCTCGTGAAGTGCTCCTTCAATGGCAGCGATCCAAACTGGGGCCGCATCATCCATGCCGTCGGTTACTCCGGCGCACGCATCAAAGAGGAGCTCATCGACATCTACTTCAACGGTCTCATTGCCTGCAAAGGCGGACTCACCTCGAAGACTCCCGTCTCCGATCTGGAGTCCGTCGTCAAGGAGCCGCGCTTCGCCGTCACCATTGATCTCAATGGCGGCAGCGCCGGGCACATCGTCTATACCACCGACCTCTCGGAAGCCTACGTGGACTTCAACAGCAGCGAGTACTCCGCCGCCGTCCATGCCAAGCGCCAGAAGGGGCTGGTCTGATCCAGCTCCAACCCAATCGGGCAGGACCCACTGTTTGCGCTCTGGATTGAGGGACTGAAAACTGAAAATGGTAAATTGAAGAAGGCGCGCTCAGGCGCTTCCTCGCCGCTTCGTCATTCGTCATTCGAGCTTCATCATTCCTCATTCGTCATTCGTCATTCCACACCTCCCCAAAGCCGGGCGGACTGACGCCACGCCCAGCCTGCGCCCCACGCCCTGCGTTCTGGGTTGAGGGACTGAAAACTGAGAACTGAAAACTGAAAATGGTAAATTGAAGAAGGCGTGCTCACACCGTCCTCGACGCTTCGTCATTCGTCATTCGTCATTCGTCATTCGAGCTTCGCCATTCCTCAGCACCCTGCGCCAACGTAGGACGTGCGTGTCCGTACAGGACCGCCCGTCTCCCACGAGGCCGAGCGCCGGAGAAGTCCACGAATATCCCTCAGTCTCCTTCGTTATTCCTTCGTGCGATCCAGCCCCTCAGAGCCGGGCGGGCTGACGCCACGCCCAGCCTACGACCAAGCCGCCCCGCGAACCAGGAACCAAGAACCAAGAACCAAGAACGCTCCCGCTCCTCCTCGACGCTTCGTCATTCGTCATTCGAGCTTCATCATTCCTCACTCCCTCCGCAGGATCGTGATCAGCTCATCCATCTTATTGATCAGATTCTGCATCTGCGGCTGGTTGTAGGAGCTGTCCGCGATCTCCCCCAGCGTCGCCACCGCGTTGCTGTTGCTGCTCGTCGTGGCGATGGCCGCCTCCAGCGCCACGGTGGTCACTTCTCCGGGCGGTCCCGCAGGTCCGGGTGGACCTTCCGGCCCTTCCGGCCCCGGCGGCCCGGCGGGCACCGCGTCGATGAGGTCCTTGAGGCTCGTGAGTTGGGAACGCATCACCGCACTGGAGAGCGGCGAGTTTTCAGCAGGCTGGGCAGGGTCGAAC
>Ga0075152_10002416_pt1 | contig 13247 bp, 15 predicted proteins | sample JI61114C2DNA_FD_70964 | JGI IMG/M metagenome (GOLD analysis project Ga0075152, IMG submission 70964) | Wastewater effluent complex algal communities from Wisconsin, to seasonally profile nutrient transformation and Carbon sequestration -... | ecosystem: Engineered > WWTP > Effluent > Algae...
TGGTTTTGCCGGTACTTGGCCATGCCACCTGGCATGTGTATCGGCGCGCAGTCGATGGAACAGCCACGGCATAATCTTGCGGAACGAGGGGTTTAGCGGCTAACGTGGATTATGGCTGATCCCGAATATCCGCAAAAAACCGACACAAAAATCGTCACCGGTGGGCGTCGCAAGGCGCTGACTGGGGCGGTGGTCAATCCACCTGTGTGGCGCGCGAGCACGCATCTCTATGAAAATGTCGCGGCACTTGAAGCGGGTGGTGACAAGAATGAGGATGGACGCTTCTTCTATGGTCGAAGGGGAGCGCCAACCCAGTGGTCACTGGCCGAGGCGCTAACCGAACTCGAGCCCGGCGCGCATGGCACGATGCTCTATCCGTCGGGTGTTGCCGCAATTTCCTGCGCACTGCTGTCGATATTGCAGCCGGGCGATGTGTTGCTGATGAGCGACAATGCCTATGACCCAAGCCGCAGTTTTGCCGATGGCTTTCTGAAAAAATGGGGTGTGGAGACGCGCTATTTTGATCCGATGATCGGTGCGGGCATTGCCGACCTGTTCTGCGACCGCACCCGCGCGATCCTGATCGAAAGCCCGGGCAGCCTGACCTTTGAAGTGTCCGACATCCCCGCCATTTGCGCCGCAGCCAAGGCGCATAAGGGCAAGCGCGAGATTGTCACGCTGCTCGATAACACTTGGGCCACGCCCTATTTCTTCACCGCGCTCGACAAGGGTGTCGACCTGACGATCCTTGCCGCGACCAAATATGTCGTCGGCCATAGCGACGTGATGGCAGGCAGCGTGACCGCCACCAAACGCCATTGGCAGACGCTGCGTTCGACAGCGCAGACGCTGGGGCAAGTGCTGTCACCCGACGATGCCTATCTTGCCGCGCGCGGCCTGCGCACAATGGCGGTGCGGCTGAAGGCGCACGACGCCGCGGCACTGGATATTGCCCAATGGCTGGCGACACGGCCGGAAGTGTCAACCGTATTGCATCCCGCTTTGCCATCATGCCCCGGCCACGCAATCTGGAAGCGCGATTTTACCGGTTCGTCAGGGCTGTTTTCCTTCGTGCTCAAAGGTGATTGGGATCAGGCGGCAAAATTTGTCGATGCGCTGGAACTTTTTGGCATTGGCTATAGCTGGGGCGGTTTTGAAAGCCTTGCTTGCCCCAAACGGCCTGAACAGTATCGCAGCGCGGTGGCGTGGGCCTGTGATGGCACGGTTATCCGGTTGCAGATTGGGCTTGAAAATGTCGATGATCTGAAGGCCGATCTGGAGCGCGGATTTGCGGCGATACTTTAGTGTACAGCTTTGGACCGGACGCTGAGTGCTGGTGGTTTCACAAAAGGGAAAAAGCGAAAAAAAGGAAATAAGCGCGTAGCGCACCAAAACGATCACAGTCTTGATCACAAAAAATGGCTGAATTGCAGGGCTGCGCCCCTTTCGTCCTTTTTCGACTTATTATCTTCTACGAAAAAAATGGCACGACCCCACCAGCAATAAATCCGCCCTAACCGCTCGCTGCAATCAGCCTTTTGGTCGCTTCTGCCCGCGGACTGGTAAACAACTCCTCACGCGACGCACATTCCACAATCCGCCCAGCCTCCATCACCGCAATCCGGTGCGCAGCACGGCGGGCAAGCGCGAGGTCGTGGGTGATAAACAGCAATGACAGCCCGCGCTCGCGCTGCAACCGCCCAAATAATTCGACCACACCGTCTGCCACCAGCGGATCGAGCGCCGACGTCGCTTCGTCGAGCAAAAGCATATCCGGATTAGCCGAAAGCGCTCGGGCTATAGCAACGCGCTGCGCCTGTCCCCCGGAGAGAGAGGCAGGTTTGCGGATCGCAAAATCGGGTGGAAGGCCGACTTCTTGCAACAGCTTCTCTACATATCCGTTCGCTTCGGGCGGAGACGCGATAGTCGCCAAAAACTTCACCGGTTCCAATATGATGTCCGTGACGCTCCAACGCGGGTCTAGGCTCGCAACCGGATCCTGAAAAACCGGCTGAATCAGGCGGCGATGCTCGGTACTGCGATGTTCGCGCTGGGGCAGCGCGTCGCCCTGCCAGCGGATTGTGCCCGATGCCATCGGCCCCAATCCGGCAATTGCCCGCCCCAGCGTCGATTTGCCCGAACCCGAACCACCGACGAGCGCCAGCGTTTCTCCTCGGGCCAGACTCAGATCGGCATCTACGACCGCACCAATCCGCCCACGTTGCCAGCCGGGCTTGGGGAAAGTGACCGTTACCTTTTCCGTTTCAAGGATGATTTCACCAGTGACCGGCAATTCGGCCAAGGGTTCGGACAATCGCGGCGTCGCGGCCATTAGCCGCTTGCCATAATCGGTGGCAGGCGCGGTGGCGATTTGTCTGGCGGATCCAGACTCGATCACCCGCCCCTGATCCAGCAGCAGCAGCCGGTCGGCATGATGTTCGATGCCCGCTAGGTCATGACTTACGAGCAGCATCGCCATATCCCGCTCGCGACACAGCCGGACCAGCAGCGCCATAATTTCCCCACGCAATGCCGCGTCGAGCGCGCTCACCGGTTCATCGGCGACAAGGTAGCGCGGCCCATGTGCCAGCGCTGCAGCAATCAAAACACGCTGCCGCTCACCACCCGAAAGCCGATGTGGATATTGCGCCAGCCTTTCGTCGGGCCGCGTCAGGCCGACAGCCTCCAGCATCGCGACCATCGCTGCTTTGTCAGGGCTGGCACCGCCTGCCTGCATCGCGGCTTCGCTCAAATGCTGACGCACGGTGCGGTGCGGAGTGAGCGCGGTCAGCGGTTGCTGGAAGACGAAGCCAACCTTTTCCGCGCGAACCTTGCTCAACTCGCTTTCTGAAAGGCCGACCAGCTCGGTCCCGTCAAACATCGCCGAGCCACTGGCTTTACCCGCGCTTAGGCCAAAGGGCGTCATCGCGCTCATGCTCTTGCCCGCGCCCGAAGCGCCTGCCAGCGCGACGATTTCGCCGGGCGCAAGGGAGAAACTTATATCGTCAACAATCTGCCGCTCACCGATACGAATCGAGAGATTCTGAAGTAAATAGCCGTCGCTCATTTCGCCGCATCCGCCAGCCGGTCACGAAAGCGCTCACCGGCAATGGTGAGGCAGGCAATCAAAGCCACCAAAACACCGCCAGGCAACAACAGCGCTGCCGGATGCATATCCATCTCCTCTGCGCCTTCGTTAACGAGGATACCGAGCGAGGTAAGCGGCTCCTGCACGCCAAGTCCTAGGAACGACAGGAAGCTCTCGATCATCACCACTTGCGGCACGGTGAGCATCAGATAAGCGACCGCCACCCCCGCGACATTGGGCAATATATGGCGCAACAGCGTCGCGCGTGCCGGGGAACCGGCCGCCTCTGCCGCCAGAACAAAGGGACGTTGTTTGAGTGCAATCACTTGCCCCCTCACCACCCGCGCCATCGTCAACCACTCGACAAAGCCGATGCCGAGAAACACCAGCAGAATCGACCGTCCGAATACCACCATCAGCAAGATGACAACGAACATGAAGGGCAGAGCGTAAAGCCCGTCAACGATGCGCATCATCAACTCGTCCGTGCGTCCGCCGACCCAGCCGGCAATCGCGCCCCAGGTAACGCCGATCACCAATGCGACCAACGCAGCGGCGAGCGCGACCGAGACAGTCACCCGTGTCCCCACCAGCAACCGCGCCAGACGGTCCCGCCCCAGATCATCGGTGCCGAGTAGATGACCATCGGTGAACAGACCGACACGCACGCTGTCCCAATCAATCGCGATATGATCGTAAGGGAGTAAGGGCGGGACGAGCAACGCCGCAAGCGCGATTAGGGCAACGATGATGAGTGCGGGTTTCATCGCACGCGCCTTGTCAGACCCGAAAGGTCAGGATTTTTTAGTTTCGCACGAAGACACGAAGACATGAAGGGGTTTACTTTGGCCCGAAGGGCCATTTCCTCAACCACCGATACCCTAAATTTTGACAAAGGGTTCGCGAATGGCGCTGCGCACCGGAACAAGATTGCGCTTTTCGTGTCTTCGTGTCTTCGTGCGAAACAAATTCTCACACCCTCGCCCAAAAGCGCTACACCATTTGTGTGAACCATAGCGCTCATCCCTCGCGCATCCTTGGGTCGAGCCAGCCATAGATGAGGTCAGCGAACAGGTTGAACAGGATGATCAGCGCGGCATAAAGCGTCACTACCCCCAGCACGAGTGGATAGTCGCGGTTGAGTGCACCTTGTACGAAATAGCGACCCATTCCGGGCAGACCAAAGACGGTTTCGATCACCACCGCACCGGTCAACAGCGCAGCCGCCGCTGGCCCCAAATAGCTCGCGACTGGAACCAGTGCGGGGCGCAATGCATGACGGCGCAAGATGGTCAGCGGAGCAATCCCACGCGCCCGCGCCGCACGGATATGGTCCGCGCCGAGTTCACCCGCCAGCCCCGCGCGCGCCAGCTTGGCGACGGCGCCTGTTACCGGCAGTGCCAATGCGATGACCGGCAGTATCAGCCAACTCAACCCGTCATTCTGCCCCGATACTGGCAGCCAGCCCAACCACAGCCCAAAGACCAGCGCCAGCAAAGGTCCGGTCACAAAAGTCGGCAACGCCGTGAGCAAAGTCGCGCCGAGCATCAATGCTTCGTCCTGCCACTTGCCCGCGCGCAATGCCGCCCACAATCCGATTGAAATCCCCAGCACAGCCGCCAGCATCAGCGCACATCCGCCGATCAACAGCGACACCGGCAATGCCTCTGCAATCAGTCCGCTGACGGTGAAATCGCGATAGACCATGCTCGGTCCGAAGTCGCCATGCGCCAAGCGGCCGAGATACATCCACACCTGTTCGGATAGTGACTTGTCCAGGCCATAAGCAGCCTCAAGTGCGGCACGAACTTCGGGCGCTAGTGGCCGTTCGCCATCGAAAGGCCCGCCCGGTGCGATACGCATCAGAACAAATGACAGGATGATAATCGCAAGCAGCGTCGGAATCGCCGTCAAAAGCCGCCGTGCAATCAATCTGCCCATGGCATTGGTTTAAAGGCTCATCCCGCCAAAGCAATTGCGGAGTTCGTCAACAAACAGTTCGGGCTGCTCCATTGCGGCGAAGTGGCCGCCTTTGTCGATCTCGTTCCAATAGCTGATATTCTTGAACCGGGTTTCTGCCCAGCGCCGCGATGGCCGGAAGATTTCCTGTTTGAACAGGCTGCACCCGGTCGGGACATGCACTTCAGGGCGGTTCTGTTCGTCAAAACTGTGCCAATAAAGCCGAGCGGATGATGCCGCAGATGCGGTCAGCCAGTACAGCATGACATTGTCGAGCAACTGGTCCTTGCTGAAGATATTTTCAGGATGGCCATCGCAATCGGCCCAGCCGTGGAATTTTTCCACAATCCACGCCATCTGTCCGACAGGAGAGTCTGTCAGTCCATAGCCGATTGTTTGCGGTCGCGTGGACTGGATACGCGCATAGCCATTGTCTTTGTCCCTGTACCAGCCAAGCCGCACCAGAGCCTCGCGTTCATAATCAGTCGGATCGGCTAACACCTCCGCAGGAGGTGCAGCGACGGGCATGTTCACATGAATCCCGGCGCAGGCGCCGAGATTTTGTGAGCCAATCGCTGCGGTTACCATCGCGCCCCAATCGCCGCCTTGGGCAAAATAGCGGTCATAACCCAGCGCGCGCATCAAGCTATCCCAGGCGGTCGCGGTTTTCTCGATTGACCAGCCTGCCTTGGGAGGCTTTCCTGAAAATGCGTAACCGGGAAGCGAGGGGATGATGAGGTGAAAGGCGGGAGCATCCGGTGTGGCCGGTTCGATCAGTGCGGTTATGCAGTCCATGAACTCGAGGATAGAGCCCGGCCAGCCATGCGTCATAATCAAAGGCCGAGCATCCTTCCGCGAACTGCGGATATGTACGAAGTGAATATTGAGGCCATCAATCGTTGCCAGAAAATGGGGCAGACAATTTAACGCCGTTTCACAACGCCTCCAGTCATATTGCGATTTCCAATAATCCAGAAGTTCCTGCGCATATTGGAGAGGCAGGCCTTGATCCCAATCCTCGGCAGTTTCGCTTTCCGGGAGCCTTGTATTGTTCAACCTGACATACAGATCATCCAGGTGAGATTGATCGAAAGTTATAGAAAAAGGCTTTATAGCAATAGTCACACGACCCCCATGCTGAAATCAGCCAGAATGTTTGGATGGTCCCGCAGCTATTGTTTGCCGCGTGGCGCCTATTTTGGTTGCGACCATTATCTTTGTGTTAAAGAACGCAAAACCGAATGCAAGGTTGTTTCGGAAAATTTGGGTAAGTGTCGATAAATTTTACAATATTCGCCACGCACTTAGTGCCATTGCCACCCCTAGAGCGAGCATTAACGCGCCTGCGGTCAACCGCAAAGCCTTGAGCGGGAGGAGTTCGGCGAGCCTTTGTTTGAGAATGATCGCGGCAATCCCCGCAACCAGCATCCCGAGCCATCCGCCGAGCGCCGCCAATAGCCAATGTTGCCCGGCGGCGCCTTCGACGGCAATGATGAATTGCGATTTGTCGCCGAATTGCAGAATGAACAGCCCAAGCAATGACGTCCAGAACGGGCCGGTTTTCCATCCTGCCAACAGGTCTATTGCTTTGCGTGGAGCAAGCATAGCGACGCCTGCAAACAGATAGGCGAGCGAGCGGAATAAAAGCAGCGGATCTTCGCTGATCCAGTCTTTGATGAACGATCCGGCATAGGCCGAGACTAGGGCGTTAATCAGGCTCGCGATCACAAGGCCTGCGATCACCGGACCATTACGTCCGAACCGCGAGGCCAAAGCGGCCGCCAGCAATTGCGGCCTGTCACCCATTTCGGCGAATGCAACCGCAATGAAGGCAATAAGGAAAGTTTCCATGACGAGCGGCGATAGCCGACTACGGCGCTGCCGTCAGCCGCCGAGACGAATGGCGACGGAAGCGAGCAATGCCTCAGACGCTTTCGGGTGAACATGCGCCACGCCGATTGCATCATCGAGGATCGCAACGAAGCTCTCGACAATTGACGTCGATTGCCGACGTGCGCCAACGCGTTGCAGCGCAGCTTCGAATGTTGCGGCGATCTCGGCAATGGCGGTCAAACCACGTCCTTGCGCAAAGTCACGAATATGTTCGAGCCGCAGCAGGAACTGCAAAGGGCTGGCATCGAAGGCGGTGGCTCGCAAGGCATCGAGCAGCTCCGCCAGTTCCTTGCGGACCAGCAGCATATTGTCGTGCGAATAGTTCATGCCCCGATTGCCTTTCCCTGCTTCGTGGCGACACTATCGCCCAAACAGGGTTAATGCCGCGTAAAGACATTTGATTCGTGCAACGGCAGTTGACTTTTGTCGGCCCAGCGTGCATTGGCCCGCCTGTTTCGGGGCGGCTGCGCGCTGCCCCATTTCTTTTTACCTGATTGATTCGAAGGATAGGGCCATGGCCAAGCCAGCCACAGTGAAAATCAAACTCGTCAGCAGCGCTGACACCGGATTTTTCTATGTCACCAAGAAAAACCCGCGCAACATCACCGAAAAGCTGAGCTTTCGCAAATATGATCCTGTCGTGCGCAAGCATGTCGAGTTCAAGGAAGCCAAGATCAAATAAGGCTGAAAACCAGTCAATCTGCCCAATGTGCAGAGTAAAAGGGGCGCTCGTCGCCCCTTTATTTTTGCCGAATCGGTGGACGGGCAAAACGCAACACAGCAGCGCCTGCCAATGCAGAGAGCAGAGAGCCCATCAAGACCCCGATCTTGACTGCTTCAGCTCGGGTCGGGTCGGGGAAAGCAAGGCCGCCGATAAACAAGCTCATCGTGAAGCCGATTCCGCAAAGCAACGAGACGCCGTAAATCTGCACCCAGCTGGCATTTTTGGGTCGTGCTGCCCATTTCAGTTTTGCGCAAAGCCAGACGGCGGCGAAAATCCCCAACTGCTTTCCGACGAACAGCCCAAGCGCAATTCCCAATGGAAGCGGCAAAAACAGATCGGCCAGCCCCAGCCCGGCCACAGACACCCCGGCATTGGCAAATCCGAACAGCGGGACAATCACGAAAGCAACAGGCTTTGCCAGCAAATGCTCCAACCGGTGCAGCAGCGAATCCTCGGCATCGGGTCCGGCTTTGGTCCGGCGCAAAGGAATTGCAAAGGCAGCGAGCACGCCGGCAATCGTCGCGTGCACGCCCGAAAGCAGAATGGCATACCATAACAAAGCCGCAAGAATCAGGAACGGCCACATCCGCTCCGCGCGCCACCGACCGAGACCCAGCATTGCAAACCAGAGGATCGCGGCACAAGCGAGGGCAACGAAATTGATCTCATGCGAATAGAATATCGCTATGATCGCAACCGCCCCCATGTCATCGACGATCGCTACGGTCGTTAGGAATAATTTTAACGACGCAGGGGCGCGGCTGCCGAGCAGCGCCAGCACACCAATGGCAAAGGCAATGTCGGTCGCCGCCGGAATTGCCCAGCCGCGAAACAATGTCGGGTCCGCTTGGGTAACCGCGATGTAAATCGCGGCGGGCACCGCCATCCCGGCAATGGCGGCGACAATCGGCAAGCGCCTATCCGACCAGCTCGACAAATGGCCGTCGACAAATTCGCGCTTGATCTCGAGCCCGACCAGCAGGAAAAATATCGCCATCAACCCGTCGTTGATCCATAGATGGATTGACATCGCGCCTAGCTTGGGCGTCAGCACCGGTCCCGTCTGAAAATGCAGAATGTCGTTATAGGCTTGCGCCCATCCCGAATTGGCAATGATAATTGCGAGACAAGCCGTGGCGATCAAGATCAGCCCACCAGCGGCCTCGCTGTCAAGAAACGCTCGCAGTGCTGAAACAGGTTTGATTGCCATCATCCCGATGCCTTAATCAGCAGGCCTCCAACTTGTCACCTAAAACCGCACTGATAGAAAATGGCATTCAATTGAGAGCAGCAAATTTGTTGCGTGATTGCGAGCAAGTCCGCTAATGTTGTAACATCGTGTGGCAGAATGACATATGATGTTTTGCCAGTGGAAGGGGGCTTGGCCGTGATGCAGGCAGGATTAAGTATAGGCTGTCGCATCGCAAGGCGCATACTGTCTGGCATCAACTCTGATGGTCGTGCCATTGCTGCCATTACATTTGGCCGCATGGCATTTCGTGATTCAATAGGACGCTCCAGTGTCATCTGACCGGGTCGAGCGCCTGACGGATCGCCAGCGTGACTGTCTGATGCTTGTCGCTCAGGGCTATACGTCAAAAGAAATCGGACGCTTGCTGGAGCTCTCTCCATCGACCGTAGACAATCATATACTGGCCGCTGTCCAGACGTTGGATGCCCCATCACGGGCGGCGGCAGGGCGCATTTTGGCGACGCATGCAGATGGGCAGAAACTGCCTAGTCAATCTGAAAGCCTTGTCGAACACAGCTTTTCTGCCACTGTTCCATCAGACGCGCCGACATGGAGCTGGTCGCGTCTCGGAAGGCAGGCCCTTACCCTGCCCCCGATCGGAGGGCAAAGAAATGAACTGGACTGGACCGAAAAGACAATCCGCATCATCCATATCGCAACCGTGTCGTTGGCGATGGTGGTAACTTTGGCGCTGGTGGTCGCAGGGGTCATCAAAGCGTTTAGCTGAGCTGGCGAAACAGCAAATTTGCAATTGGCATATCTATCGAACGCAAGACGGTGCTCGCTTGCGAAGGAGGGGCTGTGTTACAAATTGACGAACAAATTGGCGCGGTTGTCGCCGCGGATACCAAAGGAGCGATTGGCGCGCTCGATAATGCGATATTGTCCGAGCTGCGACTATGCACAACGGTGGTCGAAGTCATTCAGCAGAGCGGTGTTCCAATCGGCTCAAGTCAGAAATTGCTGCAAAGTCTGACTTCGGGTCTCAGCCAGATCGTCGCCGGGCGTGCCGATATTGCCCAGACCGTCCGGCACTTGAACGCGATAAAGGGACGCAGCAGTCTGGCACCATTCAATTTCGGCTGCCCCGACGGTTGGACGCAGGCCAATCTGGGCCAAACCTTACCGACAATGCACACCGAGTCGGCTGATGGCTGCTAAGCTGACCTGGACCATGGATTCGCCCATGAAGCCGAGATATGCAGGACACCACGATGCTGATCGAGATATTATTCTGGTTGTTGCTGGTTCTCACCTGTCTGTTTTGCGCTCTGGCGGGCGGAAAGGCCGGAAGAGCGGGGGTCGCTCTGATTATCGCAGCGACGATCGCGACCGACATTGCGCAAAACACGACCAATTGGTCGCACACGGCTTGGCCAATAGCAGCGATCGACGCCGCTTTGCTGGTGGGACTTTACATTCTCGCGTTGAAAAGCCGGGCCTATTGGCCGTTATGGGCAACCGGATTTCATCTGATCACCGTTATCACCCACATCGCCACCATCATTGCCCCCGGCTTCCGCTTTGGAGTCTATTTCGGCTTCAGCGGTATCTGGTCACTGCTGACGTTGCTGGCAATGGTAATCGGGGTGGCCGCGGACCACCGCGCATCGCATAATCGAAGAGCGGAACCGGCCCCGACCGAATAGGCCCTCCGTAGAACCAACAACATGAGTGTTCTGATTTTCCAAAAGGGGTTGATTCCCTGAACGGGAGACTATTGCGTGCTTATAGACCCGCCAAAATTGCAGATCTTCTGGCAAATCATGCTTGATTGCCAGACCGAGCTGTTGCTGTTCAGTGCGGTCTGGTTCCTCGTCGGCGCATTGGATGACCTGCTCGTTGACCTGATCTGGATTGGCAGGACGGCGTATCGCTGGGCCGCGCGCTACCGCAACAAGCCGCCGATGCGCGCGCACGAGCTGTCGCGGCCCAAAAACCCCGGCATGATGGCCGTTTTTGTCGCCGCTTGGCAAGAAGCCGAAGTTATCGGCGCTATGATCGGGCAGTGCCGCAACAGCTGGTCTGACAAAGACACCATATTCCGAATCTATGTCGGCTGTTATCCGAATGATGCGGCGTCTATCCGTTCGGCGTTGAAGGCAGCTAAGGGATCGGACTCGATACGACTGGTCTTGTGCGATAAGCCGGGGCCAACCACCAAGGCTGACTGCCTGAACCGGCTGTGGCGCGCACTGCTGTCCGATGAGCTCGCCGGAGGTTACAAGTTCAAAGCTCTCATCCTGCACGATGCCGAAGACTGCGTTCATCCGGACGAACTGCAGCTTTATGATTATCTTATCGAGAAAGGATCGGCGGTTCAATTGCCGGTCGTTCCAGTCAGCCTGAAATCCTCGGCATGGATCAGCGGGCATTATGCCGATGAATTTGCCGAAGCGCATGGCAAGTCGCTGGTGGTGCGAGAGGCCATCGGTGCAGCGGTTCCGCTGGCTGGCGTCGGCTGCGCCATCGAACGCAACCAGATCGGGCGTATCGCCTTGGCGCGCGGCGGCAACCCCTTTGATCCGGAAAGCCTGACCGAGGATTATGAGCTGGGCCTCGCCATTGGTCGCGACCGGGGCAAGGTGATTTTTGCAGCGATCCACGACGAATGTGGTGACCTTGTCGCAACGCGAGCCTGTTTTCCGGACCGGCTCGACACTGCCGTCCGGCAAAAGGCGCGCTGGACCATCGGGATTGCGTTGGCTGGCTGGGATCGGCTGGGTTGGGAAGGCGGATGGGCCGAGTTCTGGATGCGACTGCGCGACCGCAAAGCTCCGCTCGCGGCGCTTGTGTTGCTGACCGCCTATCTGTGCATCATACTGACTGCCTTGCTGATGCTCGGCAAAGCTGCCGGGCAAGTTGTGTTTCCCGCCTATTCCCCACTCATCCGAGGTCTGTTGCTGGCCAATGGCTGCATGCTGCTTTGGCGACTGGCGGTCCGCGCTGCTTTTGTCGGTCGGCTATATGGCTCGCGCGAAGCGTTGCGATCCATTCCGCGCACCATCATCGCCAACATCATCGCGATCATGGCCGCGCGCCGTGCCTGCTGGCAATATCTGCTGCACATGAAAGGCGGAGTATTGGCGTGGGACAAGACCAACCACAGCAACTTCCCAAGTCAGGTGGCGCGCGATGGCTAGGCATCGCGGCAAAGCATTGGGATTTATCGGGCTGGTGGTCGCCGGTTGGATCGCGGCGCGGATTGTTCCGGTAACCAACAATGGTGTCGAGACTGCACACGCCACAAACCGTGATCCCGTACCGCGAGCACAACCGCAGTCGAACGCGCACATCGCAGCGCATTTGCCAGAGCTAGGCATAGCGCAGACCACACCTCGCTTCGCCCTGCGATCTCTCGATGGTCCGTCCACGCACCATCGCTTGATCGCACCTTTCACCCCTTCTCTGGCCGTACGACCCTGGACGGCCGGGGACCCGCCTTCCGGGTTTCAACCGCCGCCTTGGGTCGCAGCGGCGGAAAACTCCTTGAGCGCTTCAGAGGCCACCCTGCCCAGCCGCGCTCTTGCCCTTGAGGGGAAGGTCGGGTCCGGGGGGAGTTTCGCACCTGCCGCCACCGCTGCTCCCGCCGCTACCCCTGCAACCCAAAGGCGATATTCGCTGTATGGCTACAGCTTCTGGCGCGCAGGCAGCGGCAGTGCCGCACTGGCACCCGAAGGCCAATATGGAGGCAGCCAAAGCGCACTGATCGCCGGTTATGATCTGGCAGGAGCGGTCGATCGAGGCCTTGCGCTGTTCACCCGTTTTTCGATCACCCCCGACGGAAACGAAAAGGAAGCGGCCTTCGGGCTGCGCTGGCAACGCATTGCGGGCAGCCCTGTGATGCTGGCGGCGGAACGTCGTGTCCGTTTGGGTGGCCCTGACCGCTTTGCCGCATTTGCAGCGGCGGGGGTTGACGACAAGCCTCTGCCAGCGGGTTTCGCTCTTTATGCGTATGGTCAGGCAGGCTGGGTCAGTGGTAAGGACGGTGGCGACTTTTTCGATGCGCAAACGCGCGTGACTCATGCCCTGCCAAGCCCCCAACCCGCACCACTGCGCGGTGGCATCGGCGCATGGGCGGGCGGGCAGAGCGAAAGCTATCGGCTCGACATCGGCCCGACGCTGACCACAAAGATCGACACAGGCCTGGCCAATTTCGACCTCCGCCTCGACTGGCGGCAACGTGTCGCCGGAAAGGTCGAGCCGGGAAGTGGGCTGGCGCTGACGGTGTCGACAGGGTTTTGACGCGCCAAAGCAAAAAGGGCGATCATCTCTGGCCGCCCTTTGCATTGGATCGAACGTGCTCGTTTAGAGCTTTGAAGTCAGCTCCG
>Ga0075152_10002417_pt1 | contig 13237 bp, 6 predicted proteins | sample JI61114C2DNA_FD_70964 | JGI IMG/M metagenome (GOLD analysis project Ga0075152, IMG submission 70964) | Wastewater effluent complex algal communities from Wisconsin, to seasonally profile nutrient transformation and Carbon sequestration -... | ecosystem: Engineered > WWTP > Effluent > Algae...
GGTGCCGGTACAAAATCATCTTTAGCCTATGTCTACTGGAAAGAGACCGGTGACCTTTCAGTATGGAGAGGGATTGCTCAGGATGCGATCATTATGAATCTTGACGACCTGCTTTGCGTTGGAGCCACGGATAATATTATATTATCATCAACCATCGGCAGAAATAAAAATCTTGTCCCGGGTGAGGTCATCGCAGAACTGATCAATGGTACTGAAGATATCCTGACTGAATTACGCAAATTAGGAATAGGAATTTATTCAACCGGAGGTGAAACCGCTGATGTTGGGGATATTGTCAGAACGATCATTGTTGATTCTACAGTAACCTGCAGAATGAAAAGGTCAGACATCATCTCAAATGATAAAATCCGGAAAGGCGATGTGATCGTTGGGCTATCTTCCTATGGTAAAGCCAGTTATGAAACAGAGTATAATGGAGGAATGGGATCTAATGGATTGACCTCAGCAAGGCATGACGTTTTTCATAAATATATCGCCGAGAAATATCCTGAAAGTTATGATCCTGCGGTTCCCTATGAACTGCTTTTCTCAGGAAATAAAAAACTGACTGATAGTATTGAAATTCCCGCGACTGAATTTAATGAACGTTTAAGCCTCAGCGCGGGCAAACTGGTTCTTTCCCCAACCAGAACCTATGCTCCTATCATAAAAAAGATTCTTGATCAATATCGGTCTCAGATCCATGGTATGGTCCACTGCAGTGGAGGCGCTCAGACCAAAATACTTCACTTCATTGACAATCTGCATATCATAAAAGATAACATGATGGCTGTTCCACCATTATTTAAGCTAATTCAGGAGCAATCAGGAACAGAGTGGAAAGAAATGTACAAGGTTTTCAATATGGGACATCGGATGGAATTCTATGTACCTTCAGAAATAGCCGGTGCTATCATTAGAATATCAAAAGAATTCAATGTAGATGCACAAATTATTGGCCGGGTTGAGGATTCTATTAAGAAACAGGTGACTATTCGTTCGGATTATGGGGAATTTACCTATAACTGAATAGGATTGTAGGATTAAAGGATTGTAGGATTATAAGAAGGCTGACAGGGTTTGGAACTCTGTCGGCCTTCTTTATTACTATTACTTTAAGATTAGTTTTTCTTTTGGAATAGGTAGTTTGTTAGTACGAATATCCATTTCATTAATGATATTCTTTGCTCCTCCCAGAACATCGATACACCAGAGAACAAAGCGAATATCTACAGATATTGTACGCTTATACTGCTTATCAAAGGCAATATCTCCGCTCATGGCTTCCCAGTTACCATCAAAGGCAATACCAATCAGCTCTCCGCTCCCATTCAGTACCGGAGATCCGGAATTACCCCCGGTAATATCATTATTGCTGATAAAACCCACATTCAGAGTTCCGTTTTCCGCATATTGCCTGAAATCACGTTTTGCGTAAGCATCTATTAAAGATTTTGGAAGATCAAATTCATCATCACCGGGCTGATATTTAGCCATCATCCCATCAATTGTGGTTGTAATGTTATAGGTAATTCCGTCCTTCGGACTGTAGTTCTGAATTTGTCCGTAGCTGATACGCATTGTTGAATTAGCATCAGGATAGATTAAAGCACCTTTATTTTTTGCCAATAAAGCCTTCAGATAAAGATTATCCAGGCGATTTTTCTCTGCCTGGAACTGACTGTATATAGTACCAAAATTGTTCTTCACATAATCCTGTGGGACTAAATTAAGAGCATACTTATAAGCAGGATCATTTTGGAGCTCCTCCATCGATGGATTACCTAAAAATTTTCTCAGGCTTTCAGGCTCAATCAACTTGCTGTTTTTCCATAAATTATCAGCATAGTTCTGGAACGTAGCCTCTGCTGAACCTTTCCAAAAATCTTCGACAATTAGCGTAATGAACTTCGGATGTTGTGATTTGGGAACATCGTTGTAAAAGGAGCTTAATACCTGGGCAAAAATTTTCTTATCAGCAGTTTCATTATAAGTTTTCTGATAGGCATTTACCATCGCATTTAAATTCTGATTTAGCTGTGAAATATAAGCTGCATCATCCTTACGGGCATTCATAGACTTGATTGTATTTCCAAGCTGGGATACGTTTCTCACCCAGGGCGATGCAAGAAGGCCTTCATTAAGGTAGGTAAAATGAACGGCATAAGGCTCAAATGCAGAATAGGCATTTTTATATTGTGCCATTAAATTTGCATTTTCAGGTGATGATGCTGCCCACTGGGAGAAATCATTTTCCTGCTTTTGCTTTTCTTCATATATTTTTAATCTCTTTAATTGCTCTGTCTGACCAATAAAATACTTCCAGTAATTTGCAATATTAGCATAGATTGATGAAAGGGCAAGCCTTGTATCATCACTTTTATCCATCTCCTCTTTCCATGCTTTTAAGCGAATATCACGCAGTTTAACAATTGTTGGGTTTGTCTTTTCAACAGCCATTTGAACCCCATAAGAGGTTAGATAACGGTCTGTACGGCCAGGGAAACCATAAACCATTGAAAAATCACCATTTTTCACGCCTTTGATAGATATAGGAAGTGACTTTTTAGGAGTATATGGCTTATTATTGGCAGAATAAGTTGCAGACTTATTATTCTGATCTGCATAAACACGAAATACAGAAAAATCACCGGTTTGGCGAGGCCATTCCCAGTTATCAGTATCTCCACCGAATTTACCTATTGATTGTGGTGGCGTACCTACCAAACGAATATCATTAAAACGTTCATAGATAAAAAGCAGGTATTGATTGGCTTTATATACATCTCGGACATCTGCTTCCCAGGTGTTACCTGCAGTAGCATCAGCACTGATTGTTTTACTGATCTCTGCAATTTTTGCAGCTTTATCCTTTTCCTCAACACCATTTAAAGCAGCCATTACTTTTGGTGTAACATCTTCCATGCGTACAAGGAAACGTACAAAAAGCCCCTGAATGGGTTTCTCTTCCTGATAAGACTTCGCATAAAATCCATTATCCAGGATATTATTTTCAAGGGTTGAATTTGAAGCAACGGCATCATATCCACAATGATGATTGGTTAAGATCAATCCATTTTTCGATACAATTTCACCGGTACAGAAACCTCCGAATGATACAATGGCATCTTTAATACTTGCCTTGTTTACACTATACAAATCTTCAGGGGTTAATTTGAATCCCTGCTTTTTCATTTGATCGTAATTCTTGCCGATAAGCATGGGCAGCCACATTCCTTCGTCGGCTTTAACCGGATTTCCAAAACCCAGTACAAATGCCAGCAGCAGCGCTACGGCATAATTCACTTTTTTCATAAAATGGAATTTTAATTAATTGGTTAAGGCAAATATACAGCCAAAAGAAATAAAACCTGATAGTTGATTTTTTTTGTTAAAAAAAAAGCTCCGGATAAAATCCGGAGCTTTTTTTTAAATCACAATCTATTATTGGAAATTGTAACGGAATCCAAATTGCATGTAATATGTTGAAGCAAATGTCTGAGTAGTACCAAACGTTGAACTTACTGGCTTGTTATTAAAGGTATTTAACCAAAAAGTAGGCCTTGTTGTTCCACCGGTAGTAAGAGCTGCTACGTTCTGAGGAACAAGCAGACCTGCACTTTGAACAAAATCAACATTACCCCAGCTGCTGTTTAACAAATTACCAAAGTTCATAATATCCATAGTGAACTGGAAATTGTTTTTGCTTTTTCCAAAATTCTTGAAAATTTCCTGGGTTAAACGGATATCTACCTGATTTCTCCATGGCAACTTTCCTCCATTACGCTCAGCATATTTCCCTTTGTTTTTCTTCAAATAATCATCCTGCTCTATATAAGCGAAGAACAAATCACTTTGTTGTTGGGCTGTATAGGCAACATTACTTGTTGCTGTAGAAGCAGGACGGGCTGCGAAAGTAATTTCACTTGGATCTCTTGGTATATAGATCAGGTCATTGGTTTGTCCATCACGGTTGAAATCAGAAGTATAGGTGTAAGAGAATCTACCTTGATGTGAAGATTCCAGAAACATTGACACTGAAGTTGCAAGATTTTTGATGTATTCCTTACGGTATGAAATACCAGCAATAACACGATGAGGAATATTAAAATTAGAATAACTTAAACCAGGATTATTTCCTGTATTTGAATTTTGATTTAAGGACCAGGTATTAAATAACTGGTCACCATTCCCATCATAAAGAGCTTGCTGCTCACTTCTGGTATAGGATACCTGGGCTGAAAAGCCTTTGCTGAAAGATTTGTTTAAAGATGCGGTTAAGAACCATGAATGTCCATCCTGAGCATTAGTCAGAACAACAGGGTTTAATGCAGCAGTACCTGTTGCACTTGCCTGTCCTGTTGGGGTTAATTTGTTTATGAACTTACTAACGTTAGCAACAGGATACATCGGTCGATTATCAGGATATCCTGAAACATTTAGTCCGACAGGATCTACTAGGTTCACATTAATTCCTTTAGCAATATTCAGGTCTTTATTATAAATACCTTCTAAAGTACCAACTATACCCCATGGCAATTTCGCATCTAAAGCTAAACTGCTTTTCCATGTTTGAGGAAACTTGAAATCAGGGTCAATAGCACTGATTGTAGCTGGAATAGATGTTCCCGCTGTTGGAGGTGTAGCCGGAAGGTATTTTCTGATATCCTGACTGAAAGGTCCCGGTGTATTTGCAGTACCATTCCAGTTTTGGGTAAACTGAATCAAACCAGCATCACCTGATTGAGCTACAATCCATACAAATGGCACTTTGGTAGTAAATATACCGGTACCACCTCTCAACTGTAAAGAACGATCGCCTTTGACATCATAATTGAAACCAATTCTGGGAGAAAGCATGATTCTTTCCTTAGGTAAAACTCCGGTATCCAGTTTTCTGCCTTCAGAAAAAGTTAGAGGAGCAATTAAAGGATGTGTTTTGATTTCGGGTACATCCGGATAAGAAGGTAATTCAAAACGTAAACCTGCTGTAATATTCAATTTCTCACCTACACGGAAGTTGTCCTGAAAATAGGCTGAATACTGCTGGAATTTAAAGGTTGGGAAAGCCTGTGCATAGCCCGGTGAAAGGGAATAAGTAATCGCATAATCATTTGGTTTTACACCATTCACAAAATCATCCCATGAATTGAAACGATATGCTCCTGTTCCAAAACGCTGGAATCCATTTTTAGTGGTACTGAAGTCCATCTGTAAACCAAGAGTTAATTCATGATTACCTAAACTCATGGTCAGGTTATCTGTGAAGCTGTAGGTTTGAACATCTCTTAAGTTTCCATAAGTAAAAGGCTCATATCCGAAAGTTGTAAAAGCTGTACCATCTTTCATGATATCAACTAAAGGGAAAACATCACTTTCTGAGCCTCTTGGATCATTCTGGTGCGTAAAACTTCCTCTCAGCGTATTTGAAAGTTTCGAACCAAATGAAGAGTTCAATTCAGCAGCCAAAGAATACTGATTAGCTTCCTGAGTATAGTTTGAATTGCTGAAATGCAGGTGACCCGGATTATTTCTACCTCCATTATTAGGGAAATTAAATCCTGTTCCACTGGTTGAAGTACTGATAAAAGAAGGGGTAGCACTTTCAACCTGATTATAGCGGATATTAAAACGGTGATCCTTATTGATATTCCAGTCTAATCTGGCTAAAATTTTATTATTGTAACTCTCATTTGCATATCCCTGATAAACACCGGGATCATAATTATAAGTTCTCATCAAATAACTGCGAATATTGTCCAATTCGGACATCGTTGGACGGGCAATATTTGGATTTGAACCAAATGGCGCAGAAGGCGTAGCAGCAAGTCTGTTCTGACCAGGTCTAACCTGTGCAGTACGGTCGATATTTGCAAAGAAAAACAGCTTATTTTTAATGATTGGTCCACCTAAACTAAGTGAATATTGTGTTTCGTCAAGAGGCTGTAAAACTATATTGTTAGCACCTACCTTATTACCCTGATTACTTTCATTTCTAAATCCAAAAAATGCATTTCCGAAAAAATCGTTCCTTCCTGAACGTGTAACAGCATTAATAGCACTACCCACAAAGCCAGACATTCTAACGTCATAAGGGGTTACGTTTACCGAAACCTCTTCAATCGCATCGATAGAGATTGGTGAACCACCTGCCGGTAAATTACTGCCAATACCAAACTGATTATTGAAATCAGAACCATCAACTGTGAAGTTATTCTGGCGATAGTTTCCACCGCCGATAGAAGCTCCATTTGCCTGTGGGGTGAATTTAGTAAGATCATTCACACTCCTTGTTACCGTAGGCACATTCTGAATCTGAGCACGACCAAGGTTGGTTGTAGAGCCGGTACGGTTTGCATTCAATACTGAATTAGGATCCTGGGCTGTAATTACAACCTCCTGCAGTTCCCTTCCTGATGCAGACAATAATACATTTAAAACAAAAGGCTCACCCAGTTTCAAAATCACTTCACTGAATGACTCAGATTGGTAACCTACATAGGATACAACGATCAGGTAGGGACCTCCTACACGCATGTTTGGGATATTAAATCTTCCGTCGATACCGGAAGAGGAACCGTAAACGGTACCTGTTGGCTGATGTGTAGCCTTTATCGTAGCACCAATAAGCGATTCCTTAGAATCGCGGATAGTACCCGACAAACTACTGGTTGTAACCTGTGCATTCAGATTAAATGCAAAAAGTACTACAACAAGTGTTGAGAGTAAAAACTTCTTCATAAATTGTACTTTAAGTGAGACTGATTAATTGGTTTGTTATAATCTGCGCAAAGATATGTACACAATCTGAATATTAGGCAGTTCCAGTATTAACTTAATGTTAATTTTCAGAAAATTTTTCGACAATTTACACTTTTCAACATTCCTGAATTGAATCTATGCTGATACTCCGATCAAATATTTTCAACCCGATAAGTATTTTGTTAGATTTGCGCTGAATCTCTATTGTATTATTTAAATAAAATATGAACTACGACATCATAGTTATAGGAAGCGGACCAGGCGGTTACGTGGCAGCTATTCGCGCATCTCAGTTAGGCTTAAAAGTTGCCGTTGTTGAACGGGAATCCCTGGGTGGTATTTGTTTAAACTGGGGTTGTATTCCCACAAAAGCCCTTCTGAAAAGTGCTAATGTGTTTGAATACATAAACCATGCTGCAGATTATGGGATAAGTGTTAAGGATGCTGCAGCTGATTTCGGTGCCATAATTAAACGAAGCCGTGGTGTTGCAGATGGAATGAGTAAAGGAGTTCAGTTTCTGATGAAGAAGAACAAGATCGATGTGATCACAGGGACCGGCAAGATAAAAAAAGGCGGAAAAGTTGAAGTTAAGGGTCCGGATGGTGCCATTAAAGAATATACAGCTAAACATACAATTCTTGCTACCGGAGGAAGATCAAGGGAATTGCCAAACCTGAAACAGGATGGGAAAAAAGTGATTGGATACCGTCAGGCAATGGTTTTACCACAACAGCCTAAATCTATGGTAATCGTTGGTTCAGGGGCTATCGGAGTCGAATTTGCGTATTTCTACAATGCTTTGGGGACTAAGGTTACGATTGTTGAATATCTCGACAATATAGTTCCTGTAGAGGATGAGGATATATCAAAACAATTATTAAGAAGCTTTAAAAAAGCAGGTATCAACATTATGACCGGTACAAATGTTGAATCGGTAGATACTTCCGGCAGCGGATGTAAAGTACTGGTAAAGACAGCTGTGGGTACTGAGACAATTGAGTGTGATATTGTGCTTTCTGCGATTGGGGTAAGTCCTAATATTGAAAATATCGGACTTGAAGAAGTTGGTGTTGTTATCGATAAAGGACGTGTTCAGGTAGATGATTTTTACAAAACCAATATCGATGGTGTTTATGCAATTGGTGATATTGTAAAAGGACAGGCTCTGGCACATGTTGCATCAGCTGAAGGCATTATTTGTGTAGAAAAGATTGCAGGTCATCATCCTGAGCCTTTAAATTATAATAATATACCCGGATGTACATACTGTTCTCCGGAAATTGCTTCTGTAGGTTATACAGAAAAGGCTGCCAAGGCTGCCGGATACGAGATAAAAGTCGGTAAATTCCCATTTTCTGCTTCAGGAAAGGCAAGTGCTGCCGGTGCTAAAGACGGCTTCGTAAAAGTAATATTCGATGCCAAATACGGAGAGTTCTTAGGAGCTCATATGATCGGTGCCAATGTTACTGAAATGATAGCTGAAGTTGTTGTGGCCAGAAAACTTGAAACTACTGGTATGGATATCGTTAAGACTGTACACCCACACCCTACTATGAGTGAAGCGATTATGGAAGCTGCTGCTGATGCATACGGTGAAGTAATTCATTTATAATTGACAATGGATAATTGACAATTGACAATTACCGAATATCAGTTGTCAACTGTCAATTGTCAACTATCAATTAAATAAACATGGCCTGGATCTATCTCATTATTGGTGGCTTATTTGAAGTAGCCTTTACCAGCTGTCTGGCTAAAGCAAAGGAAGCCACAGGTATTGAATTTGTGTTATGGATAACAGGCTTTCTGATTAGTGTATCTGTCAGTATGTATCTTTTATTCCTTGCATCCAAAACAATACCAATGGGGACTTCCTATGCTGTTTGGGCCGGAATTGGAGCTGCGGGATCAGTTATTGCGGGAATAATTCTGTTTAAAGACCCAACCGACTTCTGGAGGATGTTTTTTCTGTTTCTTTTAATATCTTCAATCATTGGATTAAAACTTTCAAGCAAAGTGTGAAATGAAATTATTTACCATAAACGCAGGATTTTTTAAGCTCGACGGTGGGGCTATGTTTGGGGTAGTACCCAAATCAATCTGGCAGAAAACCAATCCGGCAGATGAGAACAACCTTTGCAATTGGGCTATGCGCTGCCTTCTGATCGTAGATGGACATCGTAAAATACTGATTGACAACGGAATAGGTTACAAACAGGATGAGCGCTTTTTAAAACACTATTACCTGCATGGCGATGATACTCTTGAAAAATCCCTTGAAAATCACGGTTTTACTAAAGATGATATCACTGATGTTTTTTTAACTCATCTTCATTTCGACCACTGTGGTGGCTCGATAGAAAAGCTTGAAGATGGAAGTCTTGTTCCTGCTTTTAAGAATGCTATTTATTGGAGCAATAAGGCACATTGGGAATGGGCTGTTCATCCCAATGATCGTGAAAAGGCGTCTTTTCTGAAAGAAAATATTCTGCCGATTCAGGAAAGTGGTAAACTTAAATTCATTGAAAACACAGATGGTGTGACCTTTACTGATCATATCAAAATACGATTTGCTTTCGGACATACTGATGCTATGATGCTGCCGCAGATTAGCTATAAAGGCAAGACTATACTTTACATGGCTGATATGCTCCCTTCCATCGGGCATATTCCTATGCCTTATGTTATGTCTTATGATATGTTTCCGCTCAAAACCCTTAATGAGAAGAAAAAATTTCTAACAGAGGCTGTTGAAAATGACTATATCCTCTATCTGGAACACGACCCGGTAAACGAATGTTGCACCCTTCAGGAAACAGAAAAAGGCATCCGTGTAAAGGATACCTTCAAATTAACTGATATTTTGTGATATAAGGCAGACAGGGTTTGGAACCCTGTCTGCCTTCTGAATTTAAGGAATTATAACCTGAGGTTTAGTTCCTGTAATTTCATCAATTTCCTGCATAATTTCATTTGTCAGCAATGGCACTACTTCCAATGAAGTAAGGTTCTCTTTTAGCTGTGCAGCCTTCGAAGCGCCTAAAATGACGGTACTGACGTGAGGATTTTTTAAACACCATGCAATAGCGAGTTTAGCTAATGAGGTATTCAGTCTCTCGGCAATTCCCAGCAATAATTTAACTTTATGTATGTTTGATTCTACCAGTAGTCTGTTTCTTAACCACTCAAGATTATCCATACTGAAACGCGCATCTTTTGGATCGGCATTATTGTATTTTCCGGAAAGTAATCCGGATGCCATTGGACTCCAGATTGTAGTTCCCATACCAAAATCCCTGAACAACAATAAAAACTCCATTTCCATTTTATCACGCCAAAGCATATTATACTGAGGCTGTTCCATCACCGGTGGAACCAAATGGTTTTTTTCAGCAAAATAATGAGCCTGCATTATTTCCAGGGCGCTCCATTCAGATGTTCCCCAATACAATGCTTTTCCCTGTTGAATCAATTGATGCATCGCCCAGACCGTTTCCTCTATCGGGGTTTCCTTATCAGGTCTGTGACAATAGATCAGATCCACATAATCAAGCTGCAAGCGCTTCAGAGCATTATGAGTCCCCTCAAACAAGTGCTTTTTAGAAAGTCCGATCATATTCGGTTTCTTTTCTTCGGCTCCAAAAAAGATCTTACTGGAAACAATGTAGGAACTGCGGTCCCATTTTTTCTTCTTTAAAATGTTCCCCATTACAATTTCTGACTTCCCTCCTGCGTAACCCTCAGCATTATCAAAGAAATTAACGCCACCTTCGTAGGCGATGTCCATTAATTCTTCAGCAACCTTATCCTCTATCTGCTGTCCAAAAGTTAACCAGCTTCCTAATGAAAGGGCACTTACTTTTAAACCGGATTTACCTAAACGTCTGTATTCCATAGTTTTATATAATTAAAATTCAATGTTCATTTCTTAGCTAAAAATACAATTTGTAATCGTAAAAAATTTTACGATTTCATTGTTTATATTATTAATAGATATGGAGAATTTTATAAATTGAACCCTTATAACTAATCCTGATCCGCCCTGAGCGGAAAGAAGAAAATGCAGCTTACACAACTGGAAATCAAAGGTTTTAAAAGCTTTGGCGATAAGATCACAATCAATTTCAATGATGGTGTAACTGCTATTGTGGGTCCAAATGGCTGCGGGAAATCGAATGTTGTAGATGCGATACGATGGGTACTTGGAGAACAAAGTACCCGGATGCTGCGCTCTGAGAAAATGGAAAATATCATTTTCAATGGGACAAAAACACGCAAGCCTTCTAATCTTGCCGAAGTATCCCTGACATTCGATAACACCAAAAATATACTTCCTACTGATTTTACAAAGGTCACTATTACGCGTAAGTTATATCGTTCAGGCGAAAGTGAATACCGATTAAATGATGTACAATGCCGTCTGAAAGACATCACAGATCTGTTTCTTGATACCGGTATAGGATCAGACTCCTACTCTATTATCGAATTGAAAATGATTGATGAGATCATTGCCAATAAAGACAATTCAAGAAGGGCTTTATTTGAGGAGGCTTCGGGCATATCTAAATATAAGCTGAGGAAAAAACAAACCTTCAATAAATTAAAAGATACAGAGGCAGATCTTAGCCGTGTAGAAGATCTTTTATTCGAGATCGAAAAAAATCTGAAAACTCTTGAAAACCAGGCTAAAAAAGCGGAGAGGTATTACCGGCTTAAGGAACAATACAAAACATTAAGTCTGAGCCTGGCCTCCTATCGTATCATTGGATTTAGAGAGTCGCTGACTAAGCTTGAAGACAAGGAGCAGCAGCATTCTCTTGAGAGCAGCGGTATAAACACTGAAATCAGTAATCTGGAGGCTTTTTTACAGAAATTAAAACTTGAAAACCTGAATCTGGAAAAGAATCTTTCCATTCAGCAAAAAGCGACCAATGAATTTATTGCTAAGATTCGAACTTATGAAAGTGACAAGAAATTAAAGAACGAGCAATTACGCTTTCTTGAAGATAAAAAAAACAGACTGAGTGATGAGCTTGAAAAAGATCAGAATCAACTTAACCATGTCTTTTACAATCAGAAGCGTTTAAATGAAGAGCATTTACAGGAAAGTGAGATACTTGAGAAACTTCGTATTTCGACAGAAAATCAGCACCAGGGAATCATTGAACTAAGATTAGAACAGCAAAAATCAAAAGCAGCACTCGATACCATCAGCCTTGAAAATAATGAACTCCAAAATCAGGTCTATAAACTTGAAAAGGAGATTGCCATTTTGAATATCCAGAAAGAAGCACTTCATCAGGAAAGCAGCCGTAATATGGCTGATACAGAATCTAAAGAAGTAGAACTGAATGAATTTAACAAGGTTATTACTGAGTTAAAGGGCAGACTGGATAGTAAACAAAAGGAATATATTCAGAATAAAGAGCTTGAGGATGAACTCGAGCGACAAATTCGGCGCAGTACTGAACATCTGAAGGAGCAAAAAGAAATTCACAATCAGGAAAGCCGGAAACTCGATTCCAAACAGAATGAATATAACCTCACAAAATCGATGGTTGATAACCTGGAAGGATTTCCGGAATCGATCCGTTTTCTGAAAAAAAATGCAGGCTGGACAAAGCAGGCACCACTTTTCTCAGACATACTTTTTTGCCGGGAAGAGTACCGGATTGCCATTGAGAACTATCTCGAACCGGTTATGAATCATTATGTCGTAGAGACGCAGGCAGAGGCAGTACAGGCAATTCAATTACTGAGTGATTCGTCAAGAGGCCGGGCTAATTTTTTCATCCTTGATGCTTTAAATATAGCAGGAAAACGACCTTCAGTTAATACTGAACGCCAAGATCTGATCCCTGCTTTAGAAATAATCGATACAGATGCTAAATATCGGCCGCTTTGTGAAATGCTGCTCTATAATGTTTATCTGCTTCAATCAGGAGAAGAAAATGAATTACGCTCGGCTTTGCCATCAGAGCAGGTTGTTATCCTGAGTAAGACCGGGATGTTTACAAAAACCAGAACAGGAATGTCGGGTGGTTCTGTCGGACTTTTTGAAGGAAAACGAATCGGGAGAGCTAAAAATCTTGAAAAACTTTCAAAAGAAATTAATAGCGGAGAAACCTTAATTGTAAAATTAAAGAACTCCATTGCAGAAGAAGAGATCAAATTAAAAGATCTGATAGATTCTTCACAAAAAGATCTCCTTCAGGAATCTCAACTGGAAATAAACAGATTGAGCAATGAATATACTTCTGTGAAAACCAAACAGGAACAATACCTTGCTTTCATTGAAAATAGTCTCAATAGAAAACAGGATATCGAGCAAAAAATAGCGAGTATAGGTAATGAATTGCTTGCATCAGAACCCCTTCTTATTGAATTAAAGGTCAACAAACAGATTAAACAGGAGCAAGTTTTAAACGACCAGCAAAGCTATAATGAGCTTGCAGAAAGCTTAAATTCAAAATC
>Ga0075152_10002418_pt1 | contig 13237 bp, 14 predicted proteins | sample JI61114C2DNA_FD_70964 | JGI IMG/M metagenome (GOLD analysis project Ga0075152, IMG submission 70964) | Wastewater effluent complex algal communities from Wisconsin, to seasonally profile nutrient transformation and Carbon sequestration -... | ecosystem: Engineered > WWTP > Effluent > Algae...
CGATCGGCATCCCAGTTTTTTAATTTTGGTTTGATGAGTTCGAGGCTATAGTCAGCCTTGTCGAGCACCGTGGTGAGCAGCGTACGGGCAAATTCCCATTTTTCCTTGCTCAATATTTCCTGGAAATGCTGCTGACCTGGCTTGTTGAAATAATTTAATACCAAAGCCTGCATCATTTCTGCATCATCATCCCAGTTGATGAAATTTTCTTCCACATGGCTGATGAAATTTTCGTTGGGCAGCATCAGGTTGGTAAAGATGAAATCGAAAATCCTTTTTTCAGATTTTTTATCACGAGAAGCCAATTCAATATATTCTTTGTATTCTTCCGTGCCGATTAGTTCCTGGTATGTTCTTTTTAAAAGATCGGAATCCAGGATATGGGATAATTTTGCTTCAGCCACAGCTGCTTTGAAACCAGGATCTTCCACGATCTTCCAAAGGATCTCATTGCCGGCTATTTTGGTATTAACGGCCAGGTCGCCGGCTGTAGGAAGGTGTTTGCTGGCTTTCTGGCGGGCATCGGTCTCAGAAAAACGGGCCACTTCGGTGATAAAATAGATCAGGTAAGTATATAAATGACGGCTTTGTTCTATTTTCTTGGTCAGTATCGCGATGGGTTCCCCGGGTTTGGTATCGCCGCTCACACTGTCAATGCTGTACAGGGTCTGCATCACTTTTACCCGGATATTTCTTCTGCTTATCATCTCTAAAGAACTTTATTTGAGTTGGCAAAACTAAGGTTTTAATGCTAGTGTTTGATGTATCAACCTCATAATTATTAGGCAAATGTAAAATTGTCGGGATCATTGAATCAAAAGCCTGACAACATGATCCGAACCTGTCAACTCTGCTATTTTATAAGCTTTGGTATAATTATTAGAGTACCTTTGCATTCCCAAAAACGGGACTTAAACATTTCAAACAAATCAAAAACAATAGAATTATGGCAAAAAAGTTAAACATTACTCCGCTACACGACAGGGTAATTGTGAAACCTGCTGCGGCTGAAGAAAAAACTGCCGGAGGAATCATCATTCCAGACACTGCAAAAGAAAAACCACAGCGTGGTACCGTATTGGCTGCTGGCCCAGGCAAAAAAGACGAACCAGTTACTGTTAAGGCGGGCGATACCGTTTTATATGGTAAATATGCTGGTACCGAAATTACCGTTGAAGGTGCCGACTACCTGATCATGAGGGAAAGCGACATTTTAGCCATCGTTTAAACATTGCAATTGTTTTAGTGTAACAACTAGACTCACTACATCAACTGTTTTAAACTGAATTAAATAATTTTCAAATCACCAAATTTTCAAATTATTTAACTCAAGCATCATTATTACATTTTCAAATTTTCAAATTAATACATCATGTCAAAAATAATTTACTTCGATATTGAAGCCAGGAACAAGATGAAAAAAGGCGTGGACACATTGGCCAACGCAGTTAAAGTAACCCTCGGACCAAAAGGCCGCAATGTTGTTATTGAAAAGAAATTCGGCGCACCTCAGGTTACCAAAGATGGTGTTACCGTTGCCAAAGAAATTGAACTGGAAGATCCGATTGAAAACATGGGTGCCCAGATGGTGAAAGAAGTTGCATCTAAAACCGCAGATATTGCCGGTGATGGTACAACTACTGCTACCGTGCTTGCACAATCGATCATCAGTGAAGGATTGAAAATGGTTGCTGCCGGTGCAAACCCGATGGACCTGAAACGCGGTATAGACAAGGCTGTTAGCCTGGTAGTTGAAAACCTGAAAGCACAGAGCCAGACGGTTGGAAACGACAGCAAAAAAATTCAGCAGGTGGCTACCATCTCTGCCAACAACGATGAAACCATTGGCAAACTGATCGCTGAAGCTTTTGCCAAAGTGGGTAAAGAAGGTGTGATCACAGTGGAAGAAGCCAAAGGAACCGATACAACAGTTGATATCGTAGAAGGTATGCAATTCGATCGTGGCTATATCAGCCCGTACTTTGTTACCAACAGCGAAAAAATGCAGGCTGAATTGCAGAACCCATACATCCTCATCTATGATAAGAAAATATCTGCGATGAAAGATATCCTGCACATCCTGGAGAAAGTTGCTCAAAGTGGTCGTCCGTTGCTGATCATTGCTGAAGACCTCGAAGGTGAAGCACTGGCAACACTTGTGGTAAATAAACTGCGTGGTACTATTAAGGTTGCTGCGGTTAAAGCGCCAGGTTTCGGTGATCGCAGAAAAGAAATGCTGACCGATATCGCTATCCTGACGGCAGGTACCGTTGTTAGCGAAGAACAAGGATACAAACTGGAGAATGCCGACCTTACTTATCTAGGTCAGGCTGCTTCTGTTACCATTGATAAAGACAATACCACCATCGTTGGCGGTAAAGGTGCAAAGAAAGATATCACTGGTCGTGTTAACCAGATCAAAGCTCAGGTTGAAAATACAACCTCTGATTACGATAAAGAAAAATTACAGGAACGCCTGGCTAAATTGGCTGGTGGTGTTGCTGTGTTGTATGTTGGTGCTGCTACAGAAGTAGAAATGAAAGAGAAGAAAGACAGGGTAGACGATGCATTACATGCAACCCGTGCAGCTGTTGAAGAAGGTATTGTTCCAGGTGGTGGCGTTGCGTATATCCGTGCCATTGCAAGCCTGGATCCGAAAGTGAAAGGACAGATCGCCGATGAACAAACCGGTATGGCCATTGTTCGTCGTGCACTGGAAGAGCCTGTACGTACCCTGACTTCTAATGCCGGTATCGATGGATCGATCGTGATCCAGAAGATCAAAGAAGGCAAAGGAGATTTTGGTTTCAATGCAAGGACTGAAGTATATGAAAACCTGTTTAAAGCAGGTGTTATCGATCCAACTAAAGTTAGCCGTGTAGCATTAGAGAACGCAGCTTCTATCGCAGGTATGTTGCTCACCACAGAATGTGTTGTTGCTGACAAGCCAAAGAAAGATGAACCACACATGCATGGTGGTGGCGCTCCTGATATGGGCGGCATGGGATACTAATTAAATTGATTCCATCATAAACTAACCCTCCCCGTTATGCGAAAGTATGACGGGGATTTTTTTAGGTAATGTGTTTGCCTGGATGCTTCACTAGCATGGCATTTGATCTATTTTGATTAATTTGCTGATAGAAATTAAACTGATTTCCATGGATAATTATATAGAAAAGAACAAAGCCGCCTGGAACAGCCGCACCGATCATCATGTAGGATCGGCGTTTTATGATCTTGATAATTTTATCAAAGGAAAGAATTCACTGAATGAGATCGAACTGCCTTTGCTTGGCGATCTGAAAGGAAAAACAGTCTTGCACCTGCAATGTCATTTCGGTCAGGATTCCATATCCATGGCCAGGATGGGCGCCAGTGTTACCGGGGTAGATCTGTCGAATCATGCCATTGATAAGGCAAATGAATTAGCCCAACAATTGCAGGCAGATGCGAAATTCATTTGCTGCGACCTGTACGATCTTCCCAATCACCTGGATGAACAATTTGATATCGTGTTCAGCAGTTATGGAACCATCGGCTGGTTGCCCGACCTAAAACCATGGGCGTCTATTGTTGCCCGTTACCTAAAGCCGGGTGGCAAATTTATATTTGCAGAATTTCATCCCGTCATCTGGATGTATGATAATGATTTTGATAAAGTAGCCTATACGTATTCAAAGGGGGATGCCATTGTAGAAGTAGAAAATGGAACTTATGCTGATAAAGATGCGCCGATCGTAACGGAGATGGTTACCTGGAACCATGGACTGGCCGAAGTGATCGAAAGCCTGTTGGGTGCTGGTTTGCAATTACAATCATTCAATGAATTTAATTACTCACCTTATAATTGTTTCAGCCATACAGTAGAATTTGAACCAGGTAAATTCCGGATCGAAAAGTTTGGGGATAAGATTCCGATGGTTTATTCCCTGCTTGCCATGAAGCCTTAGGATCCTTTGCTGGCCAATGTTACAATGTCTTTCACTTCCAGCACCTGCTTGGGATAACCCAGGATCACCGCATTGATCATGGCCTTTCCCAACTCACTGAGTGTACTTACATATTTAGGGAGCAACAGACGCAGGGCAGGATACATCCAACTAATGTATTTGTAATATTTCAGTGTATTCTTCATTCCTTTTGTTGGATTCATATAACCGGGTCTGAAAAGAAATACTTGCTTGAAAGGAAGATTCAATAAATCGTTTTCGGTTTTCCCTTTCACCCTTGCCCACATCATCTTTCCTTTTTCTGTGCTATCGGTACCAGCGCCGGAAATATAGCAGAAGGTCATGCCCGGGTTTTGTTGTAGCATTGTTTTGGCCACATGTAGGGTAAGCGTATGCGTTAGCCTGGTATAATCTTCCTCTTTCATACCTACAGCTGAAACACCCAAACAAAATAAACAGGCATCATAACCCGCTAGTTTATCAGCAATGGGATTGATGTTATTGAAGTCGGAATGGATGATCTCTTTTAATTTAGCATGCGTCATACCGCTGGGTTTACGGTTGATGATGAGTACCTGTTCAATGGATGGATGTTGCAGGCATTCATGCAGAACTCCTTCTCCAACCATTCCGGTTGCGCCGGTAAGTATGATCTTATATTTCATGACGAATTATTTTATACTCAATTGTACAATTGTTTGATGACAATGAGCGGATTTTAATGCATGGCTTCTGCCAGGTCGATCTTTTGTTTTTTATTGGCCCTGACAAATAAGACAAAAGGAATGCAAATGAGGAACATGATACCCAGGTACAGGAATACATCCATATATGAAAGTACAGCCGCCTGTTTGGTAACATTGAAATCCAGCGCCTGGTAACTGGCTTTTAAAGCCCGGTCGGGCGTCATGCCTTTTGCGATAAAGCTATGTTGAATAGCGCTTACACGTTGTTGTACGGCAGCGCTGTTGATGTCGAGCCTGCTGACCAACGATTCACGATGCACCATATTCTGGTGCGACAGGAAGGTTGTGATCGTGGCCACACCAAAGGATCCTCCCAATTGTCGCATCATACCAGTGAATGAAGCGCCTTGTCCGATCTCTTGTCCTTTCAGTGTTGATAGAGCCAATGCTGTAATGGGGATGAACAACAACCCCAGTCCAACACCACGTGCGATGAGCATCCAGAAGAATGCATCTGCACCGGTATCAGGTGTAATGATCTTGTATCCCCAGAAACTGTATACGAAGAATACGAGCATACCGGCAGCTACCAGGAATTGTTGCTTCACACCGCGTTGCAACAGTTTACCAATGATCGGCATCATGAAGGCTGTGGTCAACGCGGCTGGGATCATGAGTGCGCCGGATTGCTGGGCCGTCCAACCAAGGGTACTTTGCGTATACAAAGGAATGATGAACGTAGATCCATACAAGCCAAATCCCAGGATGAATGATAAGATGGTTCCGATGCGGAGATTGCCGTTCTTAAGTACACGAAGATCAACAATGGGATTTTTATAACTGAGTTCACGCCAGATGAAAAAGAAAAGACCGAATACAGCGGTTACCAACAGGGTAGTGATGGTATTGCTGTTGAACCAGTCATCTTCATGTCCGCGTTCCAAAACATATTGTAGCGATCCTACGGTAATGGCCAGTAATCCAATTCCCAACCAATCGATCTCATGGCTGGCTTTCTTTTCGGCATACTTTGGACTGCGTACAAACTGTAACGTTAGTAAGGTGGCAATTACACCGATGGGGATGTTGATGTAGAAAATATAGGGCCATGAGAAGTGGTCAACAATATAACCTCCCAATGGCGGACCGAGGGTGGGGCCGATGATCACACCCAATCCATAAATGGCCTGTGCCATGCCTCTTTTTTCGGGCGGATAGGATTCAGTGATGATGGTTTGTGAAGTAACCAATAATGCACCTCCGCCTAAACCCTGCATGAAGCGAAAGAACACCAGTTCCCAGATGCCGTTGGCATTGCCACACAAAAAAGAACAAACGGTAAAGATGATGATGGATGCGGCAAAGTAATTTCGGCGACCAAATTGCTGTGAAAGCCAGCTGGTCATCGGAACAATGATTACGTTACCGATGGCATAAGCGGTGATCACCCAGCCCACTTCGGTAAGTGTGGCGCCGAGGTTACCCCGCATGTCATTCAACGCCACATTAACGATAGTGGTATCCACGATCTCGAGCAGGGCGCATAAGATAGCCGTTACCGTTATGATAACCCTTTTGGCGCCATATTCAACCAACGATTCCTGTAAAACCATATGTTTAATTTGTCCTGGGTTGGTTGTGATTAATCGAGGTGTACATCAACAGATACGTTCATGCCGGGCCTGAGCCTTTTTAGAAGAGAATCTCCTTTGTTCGTAAAATCGATCTTCACCGGTAAGCGCTGAACTACTTTTACAAAGTTGCCACTGGCATTATCGGGTGGTAACAGGGCAAATTTGGCGCCGGTGGCAGGGGAAAAGGAACTTAGTACTGCTGCAAAATCATGTTTTGGAAATGCATCTGCATGAACGATCACCCGTTGCCCTTCCTTCATTTTATTGTATTGTGTTTCTTTAAAATTGGCCACAACCCATTTGTCATTGTTCAACACAATGCTAAAAGTTGATTGACCTGCCTGCAGGAATTGTCCTGCCTGTACCGGTACTTTTGATACCATGCCACTCTCTGGGGCCGTTATAACGGTATAGGATAAGTTCAGTTTTGCATTCTCCACATCCACTTCTCTTTGTTTGATCACCGAACCTGCCACACCGATCTGCGTAGAAGTTGCATTGCTTTGTGATGATACAACTCCTGTTTGTACAGAAGCCTGGTTCTTCTGATCGATCAATACCTGTAATTGTTTTTCAGCCAATTGTTTGGCCGCAAGAGCCTGTTCATATTGTTGCTGCGTGATCGAATGATCCTTGATGAGGTTTTCATATCGTTTAAAATCTTCCGTAGAACGCCATACATTCACCCTGGCGGTTTCTATCTGGGCATTGGCCGTGGTTACGGCAGCTTTGGAGCTGTTGATATTGCTATTGGAGGCCTGTGTATTGGCACGGGCTGCATCCAGGTTGCTTTTGGCCGTTTGCAAGGCCGCTTCAGCCTGGGCCAAAACGATTTTCAGGTCACGATCGTCGAGTGTCATCAGGGTATCGCCTTTGTGTACAAACTGGTTATCGTTTACATACACTTTCTGAACATAACCACTGATCCTCGAGATCACCGGGCTGATATTGGCTTCTACCTGGGCATCATCTGTTTCTTCATGATGTTTGCCATGAATGTATTTGGTTAAGCCAAACCAGGTACCTCCTGCCACCAGCAAGACCAATACTATAATGAATCCTTTACTTTTCTTCCTGGGAGCCTGTTCTGCATTTTTTTCGATTGTTGTATTGGTAGCCATATTATTTTGAATGAAAATTTTATAATTATTTTGATAAGGAACCGGTGGTTAATAATAATTTATCATAGGCCACAACCGCATCCGCTTTTGCAAAACTGAGGTCGAGTTTGGCCTGCACATTTGCCACATCAGCATCCAGGAGGTCGGTGATGGTCACCAGGTTGTTGTTGTATTTGTTGTTTGTGATGCGATAATTTTCGGCAGCCTGGATAACAGCTTTTTCATACACTTCAATTTTTTTATGGCTTAGCAGGTAGGCCTGGTAATCGTGATTCACCTGCCTGCGGATATCATCTTCCAATAAGGTAACGCCGGCGGTTACCTGCTTTTCCCTGGCAATGGCCTGTGCTTTTTTGCTATTGGTCTTCCATAAACTGGCCAGGTTATATTGTACGCCGATACCGATATTCACCGCATTGGTGATGCTCAGGAAATTGGGGATGTCCGCCGCTATATACCCTCCTGTAAGTACAATCGTAGGGAAGGCTTCAGCACGGGCTGCCTGTATACCTGTAGTAGCTGCTTTCTTACGAAATCCCATCGACTGCAGGTCTTTCCTGTTCTGTAAGGCTGCATCTTCATACTCGATGAATTTCTTTTCCGTATCCTTTTTTTCAATAAAGGAATCATCGGGCAGTAGGGGGGTATTTTCGGGCAGACCAAGCATGAGGTTCATATTCACAACCGCCTGTGCATAATTGTTTTCGGCATCCAATAAAGTAAGTTCGATACGGGATGATTGTAATTGTGATTTCAATAAGTCATTACGGGCCAATAGCCCGTTCCTTTCCAGGTTTGCTAACATACTGTCACGGTTAACCGAAGCACTTAGGTTCTCCTTTACAATTTTCACTGCTTCTGCAGATTTGTAAAGGTTTACATATGCATTAACCGTATTGAACACAACGGATTCTTTATCATTTTCCGCATCAAGCCTGGCTGCCTGTTGAAGGTATCTGGCCGATTCGATGCCATAACGGATACGCCCACCCGCATATAAGGGCAGGCTTAGATTAGCCATGCCATATAAGGCCTGGTTCACTTTTGGCCCGGCATTGCCGCCGGTAGAGTCAGATCCATTTTTTAAACTGATATTGGCGCTGCTCAACCGCAGGTAACTTCCGCTGATCTTCAGGTCAGGTAAACGATTGTCGAAAGCTTCTTTTAATACAGCTGTTGCTTCTTCTGTTTTTGCATTGGCCATTTTCAGGTGCTGGCTGTTTGCCAACGACAGGTCGATCGCCTGTTGCAGGCTCAGTGTTCTGCTTTCCTGCGCTTTAGTCGCGAGGGTAATCATCAAAAAAAACAGGCTGAAAGGCCAACCGATCCATATTCTATTCTTCATATCCCAGTATTGCTTTAAATATTTTTTTTACATGTATACTCAGTTTATTCCTGAGCAGTTCATTGTATGCCGCTTCTGATAATTTTTTATGTCCATTGAATTCCCGGTAATAATCTTTGTTGATCAGCATCTGGGTAACGGTACCCGTCATGGTCGTGAGGAGCATCACCACATCAATGTCTTTTTTGAATTTCTTTTGTTTCTGTCCTTCTTCAATGAGCCCCGAGATGAGGGTTGCGTAAGCGAACTTGTATGATTTCAGCAGTTTGATCACTTCTGTATTCTTATTAAATACCTGTTCACATAACATGATCTTATAAAAGTGCTGTTTTTGTATCACCTTGTTGATATATTCATCTACCATGATGTTTATCTTCTGAATAACGGTAAAGGATGGGTCATTGATGAGTCCTTCCATCCTTGCACGCGTGGCAGACATCCTTTCTTTGAACAGGCTTTCCAGCAGCTTTTCCTTACTGCCAAAATAGTAGGATATCATGGCCAGGTTCACACCTGCTGCATCCGCGATATCCCGTACGGTAGTACCATCGAATCCTTTTTCGGAGATAAGTGTCTCTGCTTTTTCCAGTATTTGCAATTGTTTGTCGGTAAGTGCCATATTGCTTTAATGAAACACAAAATTAAACATTTGTTTGAATTAATCAAACATTTGTTTAATTTTTTGCTATAGGATCATTAACCAAGAATTGACTGAAATGAAGCATACCATTCATTGTATTTTATGAAAGCAATCGTTTACGGGGCATTATGCCTGCTGTGTGCTACGATAGAAGTTAAGCTGGTTGCGCAGTGCGTTTATTTCAGCATCTTTTTCCTGTAATCGGTTTACCAGGTGTAATACGGTTTGAATTCCATTAATGTCTAGTTGAAGATCGCGGTAGATCCTAATGATGCGTTCCAGTTCCTGCAATTGCTTAATGGGTATGAAGCGACTCCTCTTTTCAACAACCAGTTGAATGATCTCGTGCTGGTGCAGCTCAAGTATGAAGTCTGCAGGAATATCGTGTTGCAGGCAGAAGGTCTTCAGGGCAATTAGCTTCGTAACCGGCATGGCTTTATAATTTAGAAAGTTGCGTGAATAATTCTTTTTGTTTTTCTGTGAGATTTTGTGGAAGCTTTACATGATAAGTAACATACAGGTCACCAAATTGCCCTTCCGATTTATATACGGGAAATCCCTTGCCCTTCACCCTGATCTTGGTGCTGTTTTGTGTTTCGGGTTTTACTTTCAGTTTAAGCTTACCGTGCATGGTATCAATCGTAACATCTCCACCAAGAATGGCTGTATACAGATCAATATCCTGGTTCAGGTATAAATCATTTTTCATTCTGTTAAAAGGGCTGTTATTGTTTATCTGGAAAGTAATGTAAAGATCGCCATTGGGACCGCCCTGTGCACCCGGAGCACCATGCCCGGCCAGTTTGATCACCTGGCCATTCTCTATGCCTGCAGGTATCTTGATGCGGATATTTTTTCCGTTAAGGGTAATGGTTTGCGGATGTGTGGTAAATGCATCTGTAAGATTAACCGTTAGCGTTGCATTCACATCATGTCCACGGAATTTAGTTTTGCGCTGTCCGCCTCCACCAAACAATGAAGAGAAGAAATCGGAGAACCGATCATCACCGTAATCACCGGAGAATTCTTCACCATTATACGTGTATTGTTGCCGCTGATTTTGCCTGGCCTGTTCATAGGCTTCGCCGTGCTGCCAGTCTTTTCCATATCGATCATATTTCTTTCTTTTTTCTGCATCACTCAATACCTCATTAGCTTCATTGATCTGTTGAAATTTCTTATGCGCTTCCTTATCGTTGGGGTTGATGTCTGGATGAAACTTGCGGGCAAGCTTACGGTAAGCTTTTTTAATGTCATCTGCCGATGCATTTTTTTCAACGCCCAATACCTGGTAATAATCAATAAAATCCATAGTGTTTGTTCTAATGGGTAATCTTCAGCAAAAGTAAAACAGTTGTCCTTCTAATCCTGCATTTTTATGAATCCTTTTGCAATCAGGAATTGTGCCATACAGTAAGTGAGCATAATAGCCACGCCTGCATATTGAAGCGGTTTATAAAACCGGTCTATTGCAAGGAGCGTATCCGACATGATGAAGCAAATGGCGCCGCAAACTATATATTTTCCGGCTTCTTTTGGAAGTGATCGATAGGCATGTAAACTGCTTAAAACCATGATCCCGATCACAACTGCATAGATGATCACTGGTAACTTTAATTCGCCAAGCGATGGCATAAGCAGGTATAGCAAAGCGGAGCAGTAAGCTGCAACAAAAATCAAGAGTAAAGGCTGCTGTTTCAACATACTTTTTGATCGTTGTTTCACCTGTAGAAGAAGGATGATGTAAAATATATGGGTAAGTAAGAAGCAGGAGAGGCCGGCAATGAAATACATCGGTTCATCGTTGTCGAATAACAGGAAAACATCTCCTGCAAACGAAAAAAGAAAGCCTGCAACCAGCCAGTGCCTTAGCCGTCCGGGCCTCGTATTTAATAAAACTGCCAACAGGAGAACGGGGAGCAGCATGGGTTTGAATACAATGTGCATTCCGGGTTGCTGCAATTGAAGGAATAAAAGGTCTAGAAATGCAATGATCCAAAAAAAAGTAAAAATATTTTTCCTGATAAATTGCATCTTGCCCGCTTACCTGTTTTCAATATATGGTTTTCCTCCAAACAGAACTTTAATGGAATCACGCGTGCGCAAAGAATCTGATGCAGGCTTTTTGAATGGCATGGATATAACGTAGGTTGAAGAGTCTTTTTGATTCATCAGTAACGAATGACCATAACTGCTGAGTCTTTTTAATGCCTTTTCTGCAGCCTCTTTTGTATTGTATTCTTTGATGATAACCTTGAACGTATATCCGTCGGGGTTAGTAACAGGCTGGCGTGTTGTATCTGGAGCCTGAACTACTACCGGCCTGGTTGTGTCTGCTGGAACGACCGTTGTATCGGCCATTTCGATCACAACCGGGCTGTCAGCTTTTTTATTCTTGCCAACTTTCAGCCAATAGTAAAAAATACCTGCACCCGCAATGAGAATCGCAATAACAACAATGGCCATTAAAGTGTTTTTATTTCCGGGAGTGCGGGCCGGTGTGGTAAACACGATGGCTTCTTTTTCTTTTTCCCGTAGCAAGGTTGGTTGCGGTTCCAGCCTGGTGTTCATCGAACTTCCCTGGATAAATTCATAGCCACCCAATTGATTTTTTTGCAGGATACCAAGCCCCTCAATGGGCAGGGGTTTTCCGATATTCATAAACTGCCTTCCAAGAATGGTGAATGATTCGAGATCAGAAGTAGCCAGCGGTTTTATTTTGCGGGTTTGCTGAACAATGTAATTGATCAGGTCTTCATCCTGTGCTGCCTTGGTATTGTATTCGAAACGAATTGCATTTTCGGGCAATACCGTTTCCTTATCAGAATCTTCAGGGATGATGATATCTGGCGACAGGTAAAATATACCTATATCCTGGAGAGTGACTTTTTTATTTTTGTAGAGAAACTGTACAATTAACTGTTCGATCTTCATGCAGAGAGTTGAAATTAGCGTTGTGCAATATATCCATAATATTACAAACTCTTACATTGATTTCATGTAATTTTGCATATGCTTTCTGAAAAGGAAATAAGGTTTCTTGAACATTGGGTAAAGGTAAGGGATGAGCATAGCCGGTTCCTGAGCAAATTAAGCAGGGGCTTACCAATGGCCATGTTGTTTGGGGTACCGATCCTGGTGTCTATTGCACTGGTTTATTTTCTGTCACCGCAGTGGTACACTAAAATATCGCAATCTGCATCCAGTGTATCGGTTACTATATTAATTGCAGTAGCCATCAGCATCCTGTTTTTTTCTTATGCCCGAATGCATTTCAAATGGGAAATGAATGAACAGCTTTCCCAGGAATTAACAAGCCGACAACAGAAGGAGGATGCAGCATTAAAGGAAAAAAATCAGTCTACATAAAAAATACATATATGAAAAAATGGTTTTTAGTATTATTGGGAGTGCCGGTTGTAATGGCATCTTGTGTTAAAGACAGTATACAGGGATGTACGCTTACAGAATCTACTCAAACTGCTACTACAGCGGAGATCGATTCGCTGAACCGGTATATGCTCGCCAATTCTCTCGTAGCAACTCAGCACCCAAGCGGAGTATTTTATATAGTTGGACGTACAGGTACTGGCACAGTCACACCTGCTGCATGTTCTAACCTTACCGCTTATTACAATGCATATTTGATGGGAAGTAATACCTCTTTCGATTCTGCAACAGTTAACACCGGAGCTGCCCAGTTTGTGTTGGGCCAGTTGATACATGGATGGCGCCGTACTTTGCCTGTAATCAGGGGAGGAGGATTCATCACGATGTTTGTTCCGCCTTCAATGGCTTATGGCGCTGCCATTACCAGGGATGGAAATGGGAATGTGATCATTCCGGCAAATGCGTATT
>Ga0075152_10002419_pt1 | contig 13230 bp, 14 predicted proteins | sample JI61114C2DNA_FD_70964 | JGI IMG/M metagenome (GOLD analysis project Ga0075152, IMG submission 70964) | Wastewater effluent complex algal communities from Wisconsin, to seasonally profile nutrient transformation and Carbon sequestration -... | ecosystem: Engineered > WWTP > Effluent > Algae...
TCCGGACTGGAGAGCACTTCGCCTTCCTGCATCTCTTCGCTGAGTGCACGGGCCAACAGCTCCTTGGCCGCATCCAGAATGCGCTCCGCACGATCGTCGGCCCCCGTCTCCCGGATCGTCAGCGGCCGGCTGCGCAGATTGAACAGATCCGCCAGGGATTTTCCGGCCAAAGGCGCGGCAGTGGCCTCACCCAACAGCAAACCAAGCAAGGTCGCGTTGGGCAGTGAACGAATGGGCATCGTGTTGGACATGTTTGGTACTCCTTGAAGTCGCCGGCAGCTCAAACCGCCAGCAACAAAGACAAAAAAGGAAACCCCGACTACCTTGCGGCAGCCGGGGTCAGGGGTATCGATAAGCTAAAGCGGCGCCGAGACGACGAACTATTCGTGTGGCACCACGGGAAGTGCGTGAACCTAAGCCGGCAGGGCAGGGGGCACCGGCTTGGCGAGCGCCGCCCGTTGCCGCGCATCGCCAAGCCGGGCATCCAGCCGATCCGCCAGCGGTTTGCGAGGGCTTTCCGCCTGGCTGGCTGCCCCGGACTGCTCCTCCTCCCGTCCCGTCTCCGGGTAAAACTCGTCAATCACGGACGCCGCATCCTCCTCCAGCTCCTCGAAGGCCCCGTTGGCAAACCCCACCCGCGCCGCCAGATCCAGCGCCGGCTGATCGAAACCGGCATCCCGTCGTCTCTGCCGTTCGGCCCGTGCCTCCGCCAGCGCTTCGGCCAGCGTCATGCCCGTGCGTACCGTCAGATCCACATAGTAAATAGGCGCACGATGAGACTGCGTCGTGGACTTCCCGCGGAGCCGAAGATCCAGCGGCAGGCACGACAGCAGCCCACCCGACAAGGCAAAGAAGTAAGTCAGCCGGGCCGACAGCGTCCGGATACTGTTAAAGCCCGTCGTCCGAAACACGAAGCTGCCCAGCTCATCCTCATCCCCGACTCGGACGGTGAGCCGGCCGTAAGGCTTGCAGACCCCCTGGCCAAAGTCGCAGCCATGCGGCGTCGGGCAGGGCAGGCCCTGAATGCCCGCCGAGGTCACCCGCTTGCAGCTCTCCCCGTTACCCACACACACCGGCCGTCCCGAGCTCCGGTCGAACAAGGTGTAGTTCGCCCGCAAGTTGAGATCCACCTCGTCAAACAGCAGCCGCACCGGAATGGCCCGCAGCTTCGCCCCCGGTGCCTTTCGCAGAGACTCATCGAGCGGATGGTGGATCCACCCATCCCGTGCCTGCACCTGGCTGGTCAGCGTGAACTCGTCATCCTTTTCCGGGAGACGCTTGCCGGCCTTCTCCACCACCTTGCCGATGGCGATCCGGCCAATCACCGGCGGGGTCAGCGCCAAACCTTTGATCATGATTCTTCCTTTCTGAATGAGGCGGTTTCCGCCTTGCCTGCACTGAGGCCATGCCCTGTTGGGGGCATGGCCTCAGGCGGTGCATCACGTGTTGACCAGGAAACGGCGCGAGCCCGGCTTGGGCAGGGTGTAGCGCACCAGTAACTCCGGGTAATCCTTCTTGAGCGCCGCGATATCCAGCGTGGTGCTGTCCTTGCTGCGCTTCCAGCTCACCTCGCCTGTCTCGAAGATCACCCGGGTCGCGTCCCCCATCCGCTCCTGGATGCGCTGCCGAAGCCTCGCCTCCACGTCGCCGTGATCGACCAGGGTCTGCCGGACGGCCACCAAGTCCGAGAACAGCGCCGACATCACGTTGTCCTCTGCAAAGTTCAGAATGTGTCCCGCGTCCCTGGGGTACAGGCAGCGCAGCGCCTGATCCGCCGAGTCCGACCCGTCGGCCGGTGGCGGCTGATCCGTCTCCACGAAGGCCCAGAACTGCGCCTCCAGCTCCATCAACTGCGCAATCAAGCCGTCGTCACGTTCGATGCGATGAATCTGCAACTCCTGACCCCCCAGCAGCACCGCCACATCCGCCGCCTGTTTGCCGGTCACCGCCAGCTGATGCATCACTTGCAATTGCACGTACTCCGGGACGCCTTCCTTCCACAGGCGTGCCCCATTGATCCCGGCCGTTTTGCACTCCAGAATCTGCACGTCCGGCGCCCCGATGACCTCCCGGTCAATGTTCGCCAGCATCCACGGGTAGGTCGGGTGTTGCAGTACCGCATTGATGCGCCGCACCTTGTGACCCGCGCGTCGGGTGTAGTGGGCCGCCACGATCGGCTCCAGCAGCGTGCCCCAGTACATCGGGCTGCTCTCGTCGTTCGGATCGGTCTTGGGCAGCTCCGCATCCCGGCCGGTCTTTTCTAGCCAGAGCTCGAGCTGAGACTTGTAGGGATTGAGCCCGACAGCGGCCGCCGCATCCGAACTGCCGATGCCGCCCTTGCGGACATCCAGCCATTCTTCACGGTAGAGCTTGTTGGTTTTGACGAGCTTGAGCGCGCCCCGCGCTTTGGGCGTGGGCGCGGGGTGGGTGACGGGGTTCATGAGCCATCCTTTCGCGAGATGAAATCAACAGACAAAAATATCCCCGGCCGGCGGGATGCCGGCCGGGGAGAGGGGGACAGAGCAGCGGTAGAGAGGCGGTAAAAGAGAGGAAAGCGCGAAGGGCTAAGGCGGAATCAGGCAACCAGGACCAGGGCTTCATCGAGCGCACGTTGCTTGAGGAGCGCACCCTGACCGAACCAGGCCGAATCCAGCCGGTACTCATCACTGCGGGCCCGCTTCTCGTGATCGACGTACTCGGTCACCGCACACAGCAGCCCCCAAGCCGTCCCGTTGGCGGCGGCCAACTCGGCGCCCCGGCCATGCCCTTCATACATGGCCTGCACCTTCTTCAAGGCCCGCTCATTCACCAGACCCCGGCCGGCATCAAGATGCGTGTCGCTGTTGCACAGCACCCGCAGGAAGTAGTTCATCGCCTCGTGGGTTCTGACCTTCCGCTCGGAGAGGGTTTTCATGCGATACATGAAGCTGTCCCACTGGGAGACCGCCACCCCCAGCTGCTTTTTCACCGCTTGGGCATCGAAGCTCGTCCGGTGCGGCACCTTGATCGCAGAACTGGCGCCGTTCAAGGCCACCGTCAGCGTGTTGTTGCAGACCACGCGGATCGTCGTTGGCGTCGCCGTCGTCGCCAGGGTGCCGTCGCAGGAGGTGGCGAGCAGCAAATAGCCCTTCACGCAATCATTGCCCTTCAGGACCGTCTCCTTGCCGGTCCGCGCCAAGGCCCAGAACTTCTTGCCCTCCTTCATGACCCCGGCGGTCTCCAGCTCGTAGCCCGAGATCTCCGTGAGATCCCGATAGAACTCCAGCACCTCCCGGGGCTGCACGACTTGGTAGCGCTCACTGACCACCGACAGGGGCTTATGGCTGTCGCTGCGAAAGAGCACCTTCTGATCCGGGAAGGTCTTGATGGAGCCGAGGGCTCCCGCTTTTTCGGCCATGAAGCAGACGGGGGTCTCGAGGATCGACCAGTCCATGCCGGCCTTCTCGGCCCAGACTTCAATTGGCTGCTTGGGCGGCAACGCGTTGCCCAGCTGATGCCAGGGGACGTCGCCCACGTAGGCCATGTTTTCGATGAGGTGTGCCATGAATTTCTCCTTTCTGACGTAAAAATGCGGATGCACCCAAGCGGGGGCATCCGCATCAACACAAATGAACAGCGCTTACCGGTGATCGGGCAACACCTCGACCTCGAGATGCGCTGCCTCATCGAAAGTAAAGACGTGATCGCACGTAAGGCAGTGATAGTTGGACAGCACCGACTCGTCGATCACCTGGCCGAGCTTTGCACCGGCCATGCCGCCGGCGGTCCCGCCCATCAGGCCGCCGAGAAGCGCGCCGGCCACGCCACCGACGGTCAGGCCGACCGGACCGGCAAAGGCGCCGAGAGCAGAACCGATACGCGCACCGCGCATGGCGCCGATGGCGCCGGTGGCCGCGCCACCGACAAAGCCGACGGCACTGCCGACCTTGCGGGCGCGATCGAGGGTTTCAAGATGAAGGGAATGACAGCAAGGGCACTGGATGGCCATGGGGAGCTCCTGGATTTTCGATGAACGTGGTCCCTGAACCTCATCTGGGTGCGATGCACGGACACAGGAGGAGGGCAGGGGGGAGTCCAGCCAGGCGGCGCGGGCGAAACCAACAACGTGGATTCAGCCACTTTCCACCCTGGGGACAAGGAAGATGTACGTGGCCAGAGATTTTTAAGAGCAGGACCAAGGGAGAAAAATGCAATTTTGAGCACACTACCTACTGCTAGTAGCCGCTAGTAGCAGCTACAAGTTGGGGTGGAGACGCACTATGTGCACTATTTCAAGCCCTACGCTTGGTCCTGTTGTGATGGTGAGAGCTTGTAGATTGAACGCCTGCAGCCACGCCCTCCGCTGCTTGATCAGCTCCAAGGCCAGCTCGGCGAACGGCCTATGTGACGTCCGATGTTCCCGTGGTAAGCCAGATCGATCGGCAAGATGGCGTGTGATTGAGGGGGGGGCGTACCGCATTGCCAACGCGTTCCTGCCGCCCTGCGTCAGACTAGTTGTCCTCCCGATAGAGTCGAAACCTGGGGGCGATGATGAGAGAGCAACGTGGCGAGATACGGACAAGCATTCAAAGATAGAGCGGTGGCGCGGTTGTTGCCGCCGGAGAGCGCAGGGCTGGATGCCGTGGCGCGTGAGATCGGCGGCCCGGTTCGACGCCGTACTGACGACGGCTTCGCTGGATGAAGCCGGCAAGAGCGCCTGGTGCCGCGAGCATGGGGTATATCCGCAGACGTTGGCCGAGTGGCGTCAGGCTGCGACCCAGGCCTTGGCCGAACCGGAGGAAAGCCGTGCCAGCCCGCAGCAAACCAAGCAGGACCGACGGCGCATCAAGGAGCTCGAACGTGAGCTGCGCCGCAAGGACAAAGCCTTGGCCGAGAAGGCCGCCCTGCTGGTCCTCTCAAAAAAAGTGGCGGCGATCTTCAACCGGGACGAGGACGAATGATCGCCCTCGAAGATCGCCAAGCCTTGGCCCGCGACATTCATCTGGCGAACCGGCGTGGCGCACGGCTGCATCTGGCGTGCGAAACCGCCGGTATCGATGTGCGTACGCTGCAGCGCTGGAAGGCCCACGCGGGGCTGCTCACCGGCGATGGCCGACCGGCGGCCCGGCGCCCATCGGTGCCCCACGCCCTGAGCCCGGAAGAACGGGCTGAAATCCTGCGTGTCGCCAACGAACCCCGCTTTGCCGACGTCCCGCCGGCGCGCATCGTGCCCATGCTGGCCGACGAAGGCGTGTATCTGGCCAGCGAGTCCTCCTTCTCCCGCGTCCTGCGGGCGCAGGGTCAGAGCACGCACCGGGGCCGCGCCAAGGCGCCCAAAGCCACCCGGCCGCCCACAACCCATATCGCCACGGCCCCGCGTCAGGTCTGGTGTTGGGACATGACCTACCTGCCCGCGTGCGTGTGGGTCGGTGGTTCCACCTGTACCTGATCCTCGATCTCTACAGTCGCAAGATCGTGGGCTGGGAAGTGCATGACCGCGACGACGCCCACCATGCCGCGCACCTCGTGCGACGTACGGCGCTCTCAGAGAGCATCGCTGCGCTTGAGCTCCACGGCGACAACGGGGCCACATTGAAAGCCACGACCGTGCTGGCGATGCTCCACTGGCTGGGCATCAAGCCTTCATACTCAAGGCCCCGGGTCAGTGACGACAACGCCTATGCCGAAGCGCTGTTCCGCACGGCCAAATCCGGCCTGAGTTCCCACCCAGGGGATTCGAGGATCTGGATGCCGCCCGGCGCTGGGCGACCCAATTTGTGCACTGGTACAACGTCGAGCATCGCCATAACGGTATCCGTTACGTGAGCCCCGCCCAGCGTCATGCCGGTGCGGATCACGCGATCCTGGCCGCACGCCATTCGGTGTATGCCCAGCCCCGGGAGCGTAACCCGGCACGTTGGTCACTCCACACCAGAAACGGGTCACCGATGGGGGCCGTGACCCTTAACCCGGAACGCGGAGTCGTCGTCGCCAGCGTATCGAGCAGTGCGGATAGGCAGCCTTTGGTTGCATGAATCAGGCGACAACTAGCTTGGCGCGCGCCGCTGCCGCCCGGGCAATCCAGCGTCCTCTAGCCACATCCCCTAGCCATCGTGTGCTTGAAATTCGGCTCAGGTGCATCGTCAGAGCACCTATGGGGCGCGTTTCGAACGCGAAATCCTGGCTGCGTTCAGGCTGCGGCTACACGCTACCGCCCTGACGCGTGTGCTCCTGTGAAGGCCGAAATGGATAGCGGATTACCGCTCTTTGAGATGGGAGATGGCTCGAGCACTTGCGCCGTGTGACCCGGATCGAAGGACTGGCTCACCGTTGCTTCGGGTGGCTCCGCGTGGGGTCCGCAGTGATCATTCGCCGGATGCTAGCTACTGACACTCGCGGCCGGCACAGCCGAGCTCACCTGTACTCGGGGGTTCCGTGACTGTCCACGCGGGAATCGATCTGCGCGCAACCTGCTGGCGGTGAAACGTCAAAGGGACGCATGAGGGCCGCCGGGTTGTCTGCGAGTGCCACACCGCCGGGATCTCCACCATCCCTATCCCGAGCCAGCTGCCGGAATCGTGTCCCTTGGCCCATGACATGAAATCGGAAAGGGCGATCACGCGCGGCAACTCGTCCGACGACGCTCCCTTCTAGCGTCCCTGCGCTGGCGCCCCTGTTTAGGTCGGCGACTGATCCCTTTCAGAGACTAGTGCTGGAAGTCTCAAGCGATCAGTACTCAGCGTGTCAGTTTGCCGTCTGCGTCTCGTCTGGAACTCTGTATGCAGTCGGCCCACGCCACAGCAGCGACCCCAATATTTACGAAGAGAAGGCATGGCCGGCATCCCTGCAACATCGCAGCCCCTACGTCTGAGTGACTTTCACGCTATCTCGTCCTCCACTGGCAACCCGGGGTGGGGAGCGGTGCAATACAGCGCGGGGTGGGACGAAAGCTCAGGCATGGGGTCTTGCCTGAATTGTGGGAAAGGGGATCGGAAAGCTTTCCTGGAACATGTTCGATTTTCATCAATCCCCAAAGTCCTTACATTTCACTCACCTAATTGACCCGTGATGGAGGGAAGTATGAAAGTCGAGCCACCCAAAGTAATCAGAATTGACGAGGTTGCTAATCGCACCGCGACAAGTAGATCAACTATATACAACAGAATTAACCCTAAGTCAAAGTACTACGATCCACGGTTTCCCCAACCGTTTCGTATTGGCGGTGGACCAAATATTGGATTTCTAGAGGACGAAGTTAGCCGTTACATCCTGGAACTTGCCAACAGCCGGAGGGGCGGTAAATGACTATCATAGAAGGTGGTGGGGTATTGCTGTCGAAAGACTGGCTCTTTGAAGACATTAGAAATGTGGAGGGCTTTCCTGGACAAGTCTTGGACGACAAGCTAAAGGAGGTGTTGAAGTACGTTCATCATGAGACTGGGGCATCCTTTAGCGCCATTACTGCAGTCATGCTTGGAGCCATGTCCATCGCTTGCCAAGGTAGCGTTTGGGTTAGGTCCAGGGAGAACCTGGAATCTCCCTGCAGCTTATGGTCGCTCGTACTCATGGGCTCAGGGGAGGGAAAAACCTCTATTTTAAAACTCTTGATGAAGGGGTTCGAAGAGTCTGCAAAAGCAAGCAAAAAGGCGTACCGTGTGGCACAAGATATTTATGATTGCGACATGGATATCTGGAAGGAAAAGAATAAATCCATCATGAAGAAAGTAAAGAAAGGATTCGACGACTCTACTGGGAGTGATCATGCACGACAAGAGTTGCTGGAACACCGGTCCCGGATGCCAACCAAGCCTCTCCTTGTGAGAGCTGTTCATGAGAATGCGACACCCGAGGCATTGATCAAGTATATGGCGGAGGTCTCTCCCGCTGTTGCGATCGTAACTGACGAGTTAGGTAGCATTCTCGGTGGTCGAACTTTGAAGAATCTTGGGGTGCTGTGCAAGGCTCACGACGCGTCACCGATTACGATTGATCGAGTTGATGGCGGAGGGCGGACCATAGATGAACCGATCATGACGATGCTTCTAATGGGGCAGGAGCCTGTCTTTGTTAAATTAAGGAAAGATTGTGGGGCGATCCTTGAAGAGTCCGGGTTTATGCCTCGTCATTTTATTACCTGCCCGCCAGCTAAGCATAAGCTTGGTTTTCATTCACGACCAGAGTTGGTGGATTCGTCGTCCATAGTTTGGTTTCAAGGAAGGTGCGAGGCACTTGCGACCCTTCAAGCAAGCGGTGGTCTGAAAAAGACGATGCTTAAGTTCTCTCCAGAGGCTCAGAAAACTTGGGATGAATTCTTAATCAAAGTCAAGTCTCAAACCGAGCGGGGCGGTCCTTATTACGGACATGCCGCTTTCGCCGCCCGTATCGCAGATAAAGCTGCGCGCTTGAGTGCTTTGATACACTTTTTTCTTGAGAAGGAAGGCGCTATCTCGGATGAAACCCTTAGGAGCGCCATTTCAATTGTCGAGTGGTTTGCTGGTTCTTACGTGAACTATTTTTCGACGCAATCAATCCCTCAGCTTGAAAGTGATGTAGTCGCAATCCGGAAGTGGCTATACGATAGGGCTCGTCATTTGGGCTATATTCTGCATGTGGAAATAAACGATATTCGCCAAGGTGGGCCAAACAGTGTTCGAGATTCAGTGAGGATTCGCGCCGCTCTTCAGTGGCTTGAGAATAATAGAGAGATCTACTTTGAATCGATGCCTGGCAGGAGAGCGGAAGGCGTTGTCGTAACTCAAACACTTATTGACGTTTGTGAAGGGAGGGGTGCTATTTGTTATAATGTTTGACTGAATTATTGGTCTGCGTTGAACGCAGCTAGAGATTTATAATTTTGCGAGGTGATTGATGGTTTGCTGATGAATCTCTGTGTGTTTAAGCCGACTTTTTCTTGTCAATGCGGATGATGCGAGCACCTATGTTGGCTAGGTGTTCCGGGAGGCTACACTCATCCATGAGCCAGTTTTTTATGGTCATGTTCGTTGGGTTGGATTGTGAGGCGTTCTCGCCGAAGAACAGATCGGAGGCCTGTTGAAGAATAACGAAGTTGTTGGTGAGATAACGGCCTTTGCGCAAAACATCATAGTCCTGTTTTGCGTACCCTCTTCCGCAATTGGGGCGAATCATTGCCGCCATGTGCATTGCAGGCTTGGTTCCTAGTTTTTCGCCCAATCTCTTTGCATGCTTTTCCTGGAGGATTGTTGCTACTTCATCATTGGTTGGAAGAAGGTCGTTGTCGGTGTATTTTTGGCCCCAAACCGCTTTTGCTGTTTCATGGAGGATGATGAGGAGAGTGGATGTATGGTTGTGGATTTCGAAATTGAAATCCGTGAAATGCTTTAGTTCCTCTTCCTTGATATTTTCGTGACAGGATGATTTCGAAGTGGAGGTGTCGCTAGTCTCAGTGGGGGCGTGTGTATCGTCAGTTATCGTGATCTCTGAACTTGTCGTGGCCGGATCGGGGGCTTGGGGAGGTGTTGCAACTATCGGCTCTACGATTGCTGCCTCTTCCCAAACCTCAGAAGCAGCGTGGAAATCACTTTGTCGGGATTCATAGGTTGTTGTGTTGTTTGTGGTGCTGTTGTCGTGAAAGACGGCATTGATGTTCTGTTGTGCTAGGGTAATGTTGATTCGTGTTTGCGCCGACTCTTCGGGGTTTGAGTCCTCAGTAATCATATTCAGATCGATAAGGAAACTCAGGTCGCTAACGAGAATGAACAGATCTTCTATGGTTACTTTCGCCTTGGCCAGATGGAAGGGGGCGGAAGTGAAATGATCGGATGCGCAGATGGGGGCAGCGCTCAGTGCGAACCACCGTTTGTTTTGGCAGACTGGAAAGTAGGAGTGCGCGCCCGCTGGGGGAGCTGATGGAGCAGGGTATTTTCTAGGTATTTCTAGCTGGTCAAAAGCAATCGCTTCATTGAAAGTGCACACATCGACAGAGCCCACGTGGCGTAAGCTTCGGCAGTCCTGGAGTTTCAGAACGAGCAGGTCGATGTTTTGGCACATAATGGGTGGCTGACTCTCCAGGAAGGACTTCAGTTCCTGGTGACGCGGATCTGTGGCGGAACGCCCTAGCATTTCAAAGAGCGAAGGCTCAACGCTAAAGACGTTAAAGCCGCTTGGAGGGCGAATGCAGAGCCGCAATTGCGCGCGAAGCCTATGCTGACCAACATCACACCCGCGAAGGATGTCTGCCGTTGAGATGCCTGTCATGCGAGCAAGTTCTTTGATTGTAAGTGTTGTTTTCCCTTTGTAGGAGGACTGATGCTGGTGCATGACAATTACCTTTCCTGTGCAATGATGCAAAGGGGGATGATCGGCATGCGCTCACTAAACTTTAGGCTGATATTTGATACCGCGTGCATCTGGACGAACCGTGGACAGAGAGTCTTGCGACGCGTGGGAGTCTCGTTCCGTCAGATCGCTGCTATGCTCGTCCTGGGGGGCAAGGCGGCGTCCTGAAAGGGGCATTGCAGAGCCTGCTTCACAGGCCGGCCCTATCTATCAGCGCCAAGTAGGCTCTCGGTGGCACTGCGACGGATCTGGGGCGCCCCATCTTGACCGCGCTCTCTGGTGGCATCTCTCCTCGCCCATATCTTCGAGAGCTTCGCTTGGGCTTCACAAGCAGACTCTGATTCGTCTTACACAGGTAGGCCAGTGAGTCGAGTAGGCAATGCCGCTTGGTGTCGTTGTGATAGTCAATGCGTCCGATCGACAGCTTCGTTTGCTTGGCTTTGTGATCAGCACGGTGGCAACTGAAGTAGGTGCCACACCCCAAGGGGACGGTTTCCTGCCAGTGACCCCCGACTTTCTCTGCAAGATAAGCATCGTTGCGAAAGGTGTCGTTGTTAAAGAAAAGCATCAAATGAAAATGCTCGCCTCCGTTGCGGGAGCGCTCCAGCTTCCAGATGTAGCCTACCAAGTCATTGAAGAGGTCAGGTTTGCTACGCATCCTGCCAAAAAAGCGTCTCAAGTCCTTCTGCGCTTGCCCCGGTTTCATGGCCTGAAAGCTCGCCCGTGTGTATTCGATGTCCAGCCGAATGATGATCAGTCTAGACCGTACGTACTCAAACAGCGCATCGACGTAGTTCACAAGGCTTATGAATCGTTTCGATGACAGGGTCTGGTTCCGCTCCACTTTCTTCTTGTGCTGTGGCGTTCTCCCCTTTTCTTGTATGCGCTGTATCAGGAGGTTGAAGAGTTCGGCATCGGTTACGCCTTGATCGTTCATGTCACCCAATGACATGAAGCGATGGCCAAGAAGCTTAAGCTCTTGCGCCACGTTAAAGAAGAGTGCGATGTTCGGGCTGTAGAAGTGGCCCTCGTTGTACGCATTCAGGAAGCCGTTGATCTGCTCAAAGTAGACCTTGCCCAGTTTCGTCGCAATGAAGTCTTTTCTGCCTGAGCGCTTGATGATCAGGTGATAGCCTGGCTCGTTGATGGCAATGCAGTCCGTAACAAACCGTTCGATGAATATCAGGATATCGTCAGCGTCTCGTGTGCTGGGCTTGGATATCTTCTTGCTATATTGCAAGAAGAAGCGAGTAAGGCGTGCTTCGTCTGAACTCTCTCGATCGGAGATGCCTGTTAGCGTAGATGCTTGTGCTTTCATTGATGTTGTCCTCCTGGAGTCGTTGTCGGTCGGTTCAGGGTTCTGCACGCTTCACGTGTGCCATAGGGTGATGAGGTGTTGGAGATCATCGACTAAGCTATTGTTGAGCGCCTCGCTGTATCTCACTACTTGTGGCGTTCTTGCTGCATCAGCTACAACGCTGATGCTTAGCTTCTCATCTGCTCTTTATCCTCTAGGCTCTAACCTTGATTCTTATCTGGCCCCCTCATCCCTTAACCTCCTAGCCCTCCTGATACTGCTTGCCTTCTAACTTACCTTCTAACATCTTTATTATACAAAAGTGTATGAATAGGTATTGGGGCGCTATTAAAGGGATTGAGGCTTGGAAGCCTAAGATTTAAGAGGCTTAAGGCGCAGTGGTTGATTGTGAAGTTAATGTTCTGAGTTTCCACAGGATAGATGTTTTGTGATTGATTCATCCTCCGACTTGTAGAGATATCTTGGGTTCGCATTCATAATTGTGAATTGACGATTGCTGGTGAATTGTTTGGTGTTTTGGCTTGTCTTGTGATAGCTTGTTCTCGTTAAACATTAAAGGATTATTGATGAGCACCCTAGTCGAACTGAACGCTGAACTCGTCAGTGTCAATGAGCAGATGGATGCGCTCTCCCTTAAGAAAGCTGAGATTGAGGATCAGATAAAGACGCTTGAACGTAAGGCGGCTGACGAGGCCCTGAGCAAGATCGTCAGTGAGTTGAAGGCTTTGAACCTTGATCCGGCTGAGATCGCAAAAGCGTTAGGTCTGTCTGTTGCAGGGCAGCCTCAGAAGAAGGTGCGTGCTGCGCATGGAACGGTTGCTCCGAAGGCTAAGGGGATTCCGAAATACCGTAATTCGGTTGATCCGAAACTCACTTGGAGCGGTAAAGGCCGTAAGCCGGAGTGGGTTGTGACCTACCTTAAGAAAAACGGTGCGCTCGAGGATTTGCTGATCAAGGATTGATACGTCAATGAGTGACAAAGCTCCCGGCACGCGTCCATGCGTGCTGGGAGCTTGCGGGACGGATATCTGCTTCTGAGTAGCTGTTTAGTGGAGCTGGATATCGGTGCGTCTCGTATCGGCGACTTCGGAGCCACGGCATGTTTTGGGTAAAATCTGACCATGCTTAAATCTGATCTGAACGCGCGGCTGGCTAAACGCTTCCCTGAACTGCAGGAGAAATCTACCGTCTTGGCCGTCAGTCTCATTCTGGAGGCCATGCAGGCTGTCCTCGCCAGTGGCGGCAGGATTGAGATTCGGGATTTCGGGAGCTTCGGTGTGAACCCCCTTGCGCCGCGAATGGGGCGTAACCCGAAAACCGGGCAGCAAGTCTTCGTGCCGGCCAAGCATCGGCCTCACTTCAAGCCGGGGAAGGCGCTCCGGGAACGGGTTGCCTGTGCGCAGGGGTAGCGCGGCTCCCATCTCTCACTTCGCCATGTGCCTGTTACTTCGTCCATTGATTGGTCCGTCCTCCATCCCATGCCTGCCCCAGCCTGAAGGATCGATTCACGATGGACAATGAACTCCTCGTCCAGCAGTTGGAGGCGACCGGCGATTACAAAGTGATCCGGCGCTTCATAGCGCCGGATCACTATGCGTCTCTCGATGGCGTGGATC
>Ga0075152_10002420_pt1 | contig 13230 bp, 8 predicted proteins | sample JI61114C2DNA_FD_70964 | JGI IMG/M metagenome (GOLD analysis project Ga0075152, IMG submission 70964) | Wastewater effluent complex algal communities from Wisconsin, to seasonally profile nutrient transformation and Carbon sequestration -... | ecosystem: Engineered > WWTP > Effluent > Algae...
AATGGAGTCAATGTCAACTTACAATATATTTACGGAAAACGATGACAGCTAATGATTTACCTATAGTCGCCTTCTTTAAACATTTATTTGATCCTTTCATCATTTGGAGCACGCTGATACTCACCGCGTGGATATATGGCGAGGATTTCACCAGCTACTATTTAGTACTGGTCATTATTACCTTCTTTATTTCCACGTATATCTACGAGCGGATTCTGATTTACCGCAATTGGCGCAGAGGCCGGTTACTTGCATACATGCGCGATACCGTGTTTGGCTGGCTCATTATCGTGACCATCCTGGTATTTCTTGGGTATGCCACTAAATTTCAAAATCAATTTTCTGAAAAGGTTTTGCTCACCTGGTTTATTGTCACGCCACTGATCCTGATCATCAGCCATATCACGGTGCGCAGTATCATCGCCAATTGGTACACAAAAGGTAAATTGCGCTCGACGATTGTGATAGGCGCTAATGAAACCAGCTTGGAATTCATCAAACATGTCGCCGATCTTCCTTTCTTGCTGATCAATTATCACGGTTTTTTCGATGAGCGCGACAATTCCCGTATCGCCGGTGATTTTGGACCCCATTTAGGCGGACTTACTGATGTCATCCCGTACATTCACAAACATAATGTGGAGATGATTTTTATCAGCTTACCCATGTCCTCTCAGCCACGCATCCAGAAACTGATGGATGAGTTACCCGATACGACGACGTCCATTTATTTTCTTCCCGATATTTATATCTTCGATTTGATGCAAGCCCGCTTCGACTATGTCGGCGATATCCCTGTGGTTGCCATGAATGAGTCACCTTTTGTCGGTATCGATGGCGTGGTTAAGAACGCGAGCGATTTTATACTGGCTTTGGTGATCCTCATTTTGCTGCTGCCGTTTATGCTGTGTATCGCCCTGGCTGTCAAAGTCACTTCACCGGGACCGATCATCTTTAAGCAGCGTCGTTACGGACTCAACGGTGAGGAAATTGTCGTTTATAAGTTTCGCTCCATGACCGTCGCTGAAGATGGTCCCAATGTCGTGCAAGCGAAGAAAAACGATCAGCGGTTTACTAAAATCGGCGCCTTCTTGCGCCGCACATCGCTGGACGAATTACCTCAATTCATTAATGTCTTGCAGGGGCGCATGAGCATCGTCGGCCCACGCCCTCATGCGGTGGCTCACAATGAGCTGTACCGTAAACTGATCAAAGGCTATATGCTGCGCCACAAGGCAAAACCCGGTATCACCGGCTGGGCTCAGGTCAACGGATGGCGCGGTGAAACCGAGGAATTGGACAAAATGAAGGGACGCATCGAGCACGATCTCTACTACCTCAAAAACTGGTCCATCTGGCTCGACCTTTGGATCATCCTCAGAACCATCTGGACCGTCATCCGTAAAGATAATGCTCACTAGCAGACCGTTGAGAAACGTTCCAAGGCAGTCGGTACCAGGCACAGATAGGTAGCACAATTTTAAGAATTCTTTTTCTCATCGCTGAGTACCTGCGGCAAAGCAGCTTTTAAATAATAAAACATGGACCACAGGGTTAAAACAGCAGCAATATAAATAAGCCATGTACCAATTTCTTGCGGATTAAAGCTTGCGCCGATATTGTCATGATAAAGCAATAAAGGAATCGCAATCATTTGTGAAGTTGTTTTGATTTTACCCAGGAAAGATACTGCGACACTTTTCGACCGACCTATTTGCGCCATCCATTCACGTAAAGCTGAAACTGTAATTTCCCGCCCAATGATAATCAAAGCAATGGGTGCATCCAGGCGTCCCAGATAAACCAGCACAATCAATGCAGCAGAAACCATTAATTTATCAGCTACCGGATCAAGAAATGCGCCAAAAGCCGATGTTTGATCCAGAATCCGGGCCAGATAGCCATCTAGCCAATCCGTAATGGCTGCGCCCGCAAAAATTGCGGTAGCGACTAAGTTCTGATTAGTGGGAGACAACCAGGAATGGGGAAAATAAAAGATACCAACAAATAACGGTATGGCCAGTATTCTTAGCCATGTTAGTAGATTGGGCAGATTGTAAGGCATATTGTTGTAGCTTTAACTGACAATTAAAAGGATATCCATTTTGACGGATACGGCAGGACTAAAAAGCGTTGAATTATATAATCAACGAGCCATTATGGATGCTTAATGCAATTCTTTATATATTTTTTCGGCTAATTTACGGCTTATCCCTTCTGTTTGTTGCAATTCTTCTATACTGGCAGTTAACACTCCTTTTAACCCGCCAAATCGACCTAATAAACGCTGCCTGCGCTTAGCACCTACTCCGGTGATAGTTTCCAGGCTTGAACTGGTTCTGGCCTTTCCACGCCTGCCTCGGTGACCTTGGATTGCAAAGCGATGGGCTTCATCACGTATTTGTTGAATAAGGTGCAATGCAGGATGTTCGCTGGGTAATTGTAACGGCTTTTTAGGGGGCGGAAAAATCAATTGTTCCAGACCCGGCTTGCGTTCTTCCCCTTTGGCCACGCCCAGCAAATTCGCATCACTGATACCCAATTCTTGTAACGCTTCTTGTGCAGCAGAGATTTGACCTTTTCCGCCATCAATCAGAATCAAATCCGGCAATTGCCCTTCGCCTCTCACTACTTTCTGATAGCGCCGGGATAGTGCTTCACGCATGGCAGCATAATCATCACCAGGAGTAATGCCTTCGATGTTAAAACGACGGTATTCATTATTACGCATGGCATAATTGTCGTACACCACACAGGATGCAACGGTAGCTTCACCCAGGGTATGACTGATGTCAAAACATTCAATACGATTTAATCCGGGCATATTCAATTCCTGCTGCAACGCCAATAAGCGTTTCTCCTGACTGGCCTGTCGGCTCATCATTTGTGTTAGCGCCAAGTGAGCATTCTCAGCAGCCATATCCAGCCAGACGCGTTTTTCACCCACTGGATTGGTATTAATCGCGATTTTATGCCCACATTGATTAGTTAATAATTCCTGCAAAGCTTCGCGCTTGATTTTTTCACCCAGGATAATCAATGGCGGCACACTCCTATTCAGATAATGTTGCGCCAGGAAGGCCTCAATGACACTGGCCGGTGTGCAATCGTCCGCATTCTGAGGAAAAAAACTCTTGTCGCCCAAATGCCGCCCACCTCTGATCATCGCAAGATTGACACAAACCTTACCCGCACCATCTTTGATGAACACGCACGCGACCACATCCGCATCAAGCGCCTTGCCGCTATCGACAAACTGTTTCTCGCGGATTTTACGTAAGGCCTGAATCTGATCCCGCAACAAAGCTGCCTGTTCATATTCCATCCGATCCGCTGCCTGTTGCATCTTGACTGAAATGGCTTCCATCACTTCAGTCTGTTTGCCTTGCAAAAACAGCTCGGCGCTCCTGACATCACTTTGATACGCTTGCGGGGAAATTTGATTGACACAGGGTCCGCTGCATCTTTTGATCTGGAACAATAGGCATGGACGGGTGCGATTGCTGAATACGCTATCTTCGCAAGTACGCAACCGGAATATTTTTTGCAGCAATTGTATGCTTTCTCTGACGATGCCAGCATTCGGATAAGGCCCAAAATACTGATGCGTCTTGTCCAATACCCCACGGTAAAAGCCCAAACGAGGAAAGCTGTGACCGCTCAGAATAACATAGGGATAGGTTTTATCGTCCCGGAAAATGATGTTGTAGCGCGGTTTCAGGCTCTTGATTAAATTATTCTCAAGTAATAGCGCCTCAGCCTCGGAACGAGTGACCGTTGTTTCAATTCCGGCCACTTGCGAAATCATGAGTTGTATTCTGGGTCCTAGATTGGATTTCTGAAAATAAGAAGAAACCCTTTTTTTCAGACTCACTGCCTTGCCAACATAGATCACCTCGCCTTTGGCATTGATCATGCGATAAACGCCTGGCTGAAGGGGCAGATTTACACAAAAATCCTTTGCATCAAAATCGGTGTTCGACAAACTACTCAGTCCTCATTACCCAGTAACTTTCCCGCAATTGCCCAATTTTCATCAGGAATTTCATCAAAACTGATATAGGTATAAGATTTTGGTTTCTTGGCGATACGCTCCAGAGTGTCAGTCAATTCGGCGGCAATTTGTTTTTTTTGTTCGCGCGTTAACTTTCCGGCAACGCGGATATTGACATACGGCATGTTCAATTTCTCCTGTGAATTTAGTAATGTTCCGATCATTTCATATCGGCAACCATATTCTCAAACACCTGTTCAAACATTTCTGTTGTAAGGCGTTTGGTCTGCGTATTGTAGCGGCTACAATGATAGCTGTCATAGAGTTTCAGGCCATTTCCCAGCGGCAAATGATGGGCAATGCCGTGACCAAACGGATAATCCTTTAACTTAAGCTGCAAGCTCATTAACACCGCCTGATGTGCTACTGTCCCCAGCGCAAGCAGTGCCACGCCGCCATTTTGCATGAATGCCTTGACCTCAGTCACCAGATACTGATTGCATTGTTTGATTTCAGTGGGAATGGGTTTGTTTTCCGGCGGCAAGCATTTCACCGCATTAGTAATGCGACATCCCGTCAACTGTAATCCGTCATCCGCTGAAAGCGACTCATGTCGAGTGGCAAAACCAAACTTATGCAACGTCTGGTAGAGTAGAATCCCTGCATAATCACCGGTAAATGGCCGGCCCGTTCGGTTGGCGCCATGCATGCCCGGTGCCAAACCAACAATGAGTAACTTAGGATTGATATCACCAAAAGCGCTGACTGGCCGTGCATGATATTCGGGATATTTGGTTTTTACCGACCGCAGAAAATCAGATAGGCGTGGGCATTGCTGACAATCCAGCGGATCCAACACTGCGCATGCCTGCGTTAAAGAATCATTAGTCATTCGTGAAGATTATCGTAAAGGGTTATAAAATATGGACAGTGTGTTCGCAAAATTCAGTGTTTGCTCAATGATTTCTCTATCTGGATACCGCACCCCTCGCAAATGCTCAGCCTATAAAAGGAGTTATTGAAACTGAAACCATAGTTGGTTTTAGATCGAGTCACTATGCCAAGTATCGCATCAAAAACTCATCATTTTTATATTCAGTTTTGTTTCGTCATTCTGTTATCCATGACAATGATACCTAGTAGCATCGCTGTGGCAGATGAATCCGACGATACAGCAAAAAACTCAGCCATAGTGATACTGTCGGCACCCGACGACATTAAAGAATTTCTCATCAAGTATTTTAAATTGCCCACCGAACCCTTCCCGGACAGTACTGCGGAAAAAACTTATTTGTATCGCGCACAAAAGGAAATTCGTAATTTATTGGTAACAGAGGGTTATTTCTCGCCGATAATTTCTTTATCGCATCAGACCCAAGGTGAAATCACCAAACCCGAGATCAAAGTCGATCCCGGTATCTTAACGCGCATTGGCTCCGTTGCCATAGAATTCCACGGCGCAATCACGCAAGCAGACACCAAATACCAACAGCGTATGGAGCAAATTCGCGCCACATGGCCTTTGCAAACCGAGGCACCATTTCGTTCTTCTGACTGGGAGCAAGCGAAAGCGACTTTACTCGCCAATCTAGTGCAAGAGGAATTTGCCGCCGCCAATATTGTGACCAGCCAGGCAAAAATCGATACTGATCAGGCGCGCGCAGATCTTTCTCTAGTGATTGATTCCGGACCAATTTTTTATTTTGGTGAGATACAAATCACCGGATTGGAGCGTTATGATCCATCCTTGGTCACCAATCTGGCCACCTTTAAGGCGGGGGATGCTTATCGTCGGGATCTGCTGCATCTTTACCAAATCGCGCTGCAAAAAGCACCGCAATTTAGCACTGTTTCGGTCAGCATTACGCCCGACACCACTCAGCATCAATCCATTCCCGTGCAAGTGATTCTGACCGAAGCGCAATCGCAGCGCTTTGCCTTTGGTGGCGGATACAGCTCGAACAATGGTGCGCGCGGCGAAATCAATTATCGCAATCATAATTTCATGAATCGAATCTGGAATCTAACCAGTATGTTGCGCTTAGAACAAAAACGTCAAACCTTTTTTGTCGGTATTGATACCTTGCCCAATCAAAATAACATCAATTATTCATTGGGTGGCAGCCTGCAAATGACCGACATTGAAAATCTGAAGACAGCGGAGGAAAAAATTGGCGCCACTCGCAATCACCGCACGCAAGAAATTCAAGAACAATTTGGATTAAATTGGCAGCGAGAAGACAAAAAACCTGCGGGAGCCATTCATCAGATCAATGAAGCATTGGCGCTCGATTGGCGCTGGCGGCGTCAGGTGGTGGATGATCCGCTCCACATCCGCCGAGGCGATGTCACTGAAATTCGCATCGCCGGCGGCAGCCAGCAAGTGCTTTCCGATCAGGATTTTATTCGTACCTATGCACGACAGCAAAGCTGGTGGCCAATAGGCTCTCAACATGTTCTTTATGTGCGTGCGGAAGTCGGTTATACGTTGGCTCCCTCACGCTTTGGCATTCCTCAGGAGTATCTGTTTCGTGCCGGTGGCATTCAATCCATTCGCGGTTATGACTTCAAAAGTATTGGCGTGGAAGAAGGCAATGCCATCGTGGGTGGCCGCGCTATGGCAACCGGCACTGTCGAATATACGCATTGGTTGACGCATCAATGGGGTGCCGCAGCGTTTGCAGATATCGGCAGCGCAGCGGACAGTTGGCAAAAAATGCACCCTTTTTTAGGCTATGGCGGTGGCATTCGCTGGCGCAGCCCTGCCGGTCCTTTGGCGCTGGATTTAGCTCGAGCCCATGAAACCGGCACATTACGTCTGCATTTCTCAATGTCGGTCGCATTCTAAACTGTGAACATGCCCACTCCGACCGATAATACCCCGCACAATTCTGTCAGCCGTAAAATTAAATACAGCTGGCTGATCGGCTTACTGCTGGTTGGGCTGTCATCGGTTTCAATGACAGGGTATTGGTTATTCAATAGTCAATCCGGTTTGCAATGGATTTTCTCTACTGTCCATCGCCTGAACCCTGATGTCATTCAATTTGAAGGCATTCAGGGAACCCTGCAAGCGATACAAATTGACCGCGTCCTTTTTGATCACAATGAACTCCGGCTGGAACTGCACAATGTGCAGATTACCTGGAATCCAGGTGATTTGCTGCGAAAACAGATCAACATTCGACAAATCACTGTTGAAACATTGCGCGCCCTCCTCCCGCCTGCGCCAGCATCAGACTCGCCCCCCACTTTGCCCGCAAGCTTACAACTACCATTCGCTTTGTCCGTTCAGCAAATTAAAGTCAGCTCCATACATATCATTTCGGCAATGGGTGAACAGCCTGCTCTGATTGTGTCTGATCTTACATCGTCGCTAGCAAGCGACGGACAGCGCCACCAACTCAATCACTTGGATTTTCATACACCATGGGGATCATTGAGCGCTCTGGCGACATTGAATGGCAGCACTCCGTTTGATTTATCAGGAAAGATTGATTGGTCAGATGCCAAACACTGGGGAGATACTCAGGCGGTGATCGCCGGCAATCTGGAACAAATGATCATTCAAGTCAATGCCAAACCACCCACCGGAAAAAGGGACTTAACGCTACACTTGCGCCCGTTTACAGTGAATCCGGTGACCCAGTTGCATGCTGCAATAGCAGATATTGACCCGGCTATTTTTCTTGCTGATGCACCGCATGCCAGCCTCTCGGTATCCGCAAATTTGGCTCAAAATGCATCTGGAGAATTGGAAGGTCGCATCCTGGTTGAAAATTACTCAGCAAACACACTGAACAACAACGGCCTTCCATTTTCCTCAATCAGCACGCAAGCACGCATTACCGCAGAAGTTCTGGTATTGCAGGATATACACGCGCAAATGACTGCCAATGCAAGCATGGAGGGAAATCTACTTTGGGATTTCAAGGATGCCACAGGTTCAGGCCATTTGCTGGTTAACCGGCTTAATCCACAGCATATAGATAGCCGCCTGCGTACTGCTCAGGTATCAGGGCAAATCAAACTGGAAGGCGACGCTCAGAAACAAACAGCGCATATCCAGCTCAAGGATCAATCGATCAGTTTAATGGCCGATGTGACGCGATCTAATCAACATATCAAACTGGAGCAGTTTAATCTCCAGCACAGCAAATCCCGGCTAACGGGACAGGGAAAGTTTGATCTTGGCGCTGTACCTGCCTTTGAAGTTTCCGGTCATCTAACCCATTTCAATATTGCAGATTTCATCCGGCAAGCACCTGCTTCCAATCTCAATGCCGCCATTCATCTATCCGGTCAATGGGCTGACCGTGTTGCTGGAACATTGAACTATACAATTCAAAACAGTCGTTGGGCAAAATTCCCGGTAACCGGCAGCGGTGAAGTGACATTTAACGGACTGACACAATTCAAAGGTAACGCAGCACTCAATCTGGGCGCCAATCATTTTCTGACTCAAGGCGGTATTGGCCAATCGGGAGATACCCTCCTGTTAACCGTAAATGCACCTTCCTTGGAGCAAATTGGCTTCGGAGTAGCGGGTGACTTGCAGTCACGCATACAGTTGCGTGGCAGTCTTGAATCCCCTGATATGGATCTCAACATCAAAAGCCGACAACTGCATTTGCCGGGAAACCGGCATTTATCAGGATTAATGGCCCGTGGGCAAATCAACAAAGAGAGCCTAGCCATCAAAGTAGCGATTGAGAACTATGCTGAGCACGAGAAAACACTCATTAATCACCTGAATCTCGAAGCCAATGGAAAAATTTCTGACCATATTCTGTTGGCTAAAGTACAAATCCATGACAAAACCAAGATTCAATTAAAAGCAGCTGGCGGCGTAGATGTTAAAACCCCACTATCATCCTTGCGCTGGAATGGACAATTAACCGAATTATCCTCCAGCGGCAAAATCCCCATTCGGCTAATGTCACCCACCAAGGTTTCAATCAGTCCCGAACAGGCTTCGCTTGGACAGACCACTTTCTCCATTTCCGATGGACATATCCACATCGATCAGCTGCAATGGACACCTCAAGATTGGAAAACTCGCGGCAATTTTACCGGCATTGCCTTATTGCCCGGCGAACATCCGGAATTGAAACAACCCTTCTTACATTTGGGCGGTCACTGGGATTTCACTTCCAATACTCAACTCACTGGCAATCTCCATATACACAGGGAAAAAGGTGATTGGTATCTGCCTGGCGAAGTCCCGCAGCCCATCGGGCTAGAGATTATGCAATTAAAACTGGCGGCTCGGGACGAAAAGATCACTGGCAAGTTTGAGTTAATCAGCCAATATATCGGTACCGCTGATGCGCATTTGACTCTACCGATCCAACAATCCAACCATCGCTGGTCTATTTCCGAACATGCGCCGCTAAGCGGGGAAGTGATTGCAAATATCGCAAATTTAAAATGGATCGATCCCATCCTGGGCGACAGTATTAACATTGACGGACAACTTCGAGCACGAGCACATATTAAAGGAACACTGAATCAGCCAGATTTCAATGGTGAGGCCTCCGGTAAAGCATTGAGTATCGCATTGCTGGAACATGGAATCCATTTGCAGCAAGGTAATTTACTGGCCAGTTTTCATCAATCCAACTTGACGATTGATCAACTCAGTTTTATTACCCCCCCTGAATCACCGCCTGACGATCGCTTGCTCAAGGATATGCAACTCGGTGATCAATCAGGTTCGCTGACCATCACCGGAAACATAGGATTAGTGGGTAATGAAAGTGCTTTAAATTTCAAACTCAATCAGTTCCCGCTCACTCACAAAACCGATTATTGGGGCATTGTGTCCGGCTCCGGCCAGGCCAAGTTTCACAAAAACAGATTAAGCCTGGAAAGTAATATCGTGGCAGATGCCGGTTTATTGTTGCAACCACCTGCAGATCGGCCCGAATTATCTGAAGATGTTATTTTTGTAAACGCTCCCCACTCTGCCCAGCAAAAAATATTGCTTCAACTGGATGCGAATTTTGATCTAGGAGAAAAGTTTTTTATACGTGCATCCGGATTGGAAGGCCGCCTTGCCGGTCAATTGAAAGTTCAGAACGATCACCGCAATACCCTCAAAGTAAATGGCTCCATTGCAGCGCAAGACACCACATTCAAAGCCTATGGCCAGCACCTGAAAGTAAAGCGTGGCATTGTCAATTTCCAAGGGCCATTGGATGATCCCGGTTTGAATATTCTGGCGATTCGAGAAAATTTACCGGTAGAAGCCGGCGTTGAAATTATGGGTTCCGTGCGCCACCCACGCATCAAGTTGGTATCTACTCCGGAAGTTCCCGATACTGAGAAGTTATCATGGATCGTTTTAGGAAGGAAACCTGAAACAACGGGCTTGGACACTTCTTTACTGCTGGCAGCAGCAGGGTCGATATTGGGTGGTCAATCCGGCGTCGGCATTACCGAACGCATCAGTAGCGCTTTGGGCGTTGATGAAATCGCGGTCAAGCAGGCCAGCACCGGCAGTCCGCTCAGTGGGCAAATCGGCATGGTGGGCAAACGCATCTCATCGCGTGCATATCTGAGTTATGAGCGCAGCCTGGCAACCACCACGATGGGCATCACCAAGCTTACTTATAATCTGACGCCCAAAGTCACTGTAGTCACACAAGCCGGTGAAGATAACGCGATTGATTTGTTTTATACCCTGCAGTTTGACTAGCGTTTACTAAATCACAATTAATGCATATCGAAGAAACCAGTCCACTCACCCCGACCGGGCGCGCTTCGCTTATCCGTATTTCTTCCGATTGCGCCGGCGCCGACTATGCGCACGCCGGGCTTCAGCTTCGGTGGGTGGCGCGGGTTTCTTGTCGGCATAAGGATTATGTCCGACTTTAAAATCAACCCGCAAGGGCGTGCCCGACAGTTTAAAAACTTCACGAAAAGTATTTTCCAGATAGCGCCGATAGCTTTCCGGCACATGATTGAGCATGGTGCCATGCACGATGATGAGCGGCGGATTGGAGCCTCCTTGGTGAGCATAGCGCATTTTAGGGCGCGACATGCCTCCGCGCGGTGGTGGATGCTTCTCGACGGCCGCAATCAACGCGCGTGTTAGCTTCGGTGTCGACAAATCTGCCATGGCTGCCGCATACGCTTTATCAATCGAGGGCAGCAAATTGCTCATACCCTTGCCGTGCAGCGCAGAAATATAATGTAATTGCGCAAAACCCAGAAAAGCCAGCTTGCGAGCCAATTCATGTTTAATCATATCGCGTTGATATTCATCCAGGCCATCCCACTTGTTCACCGCAATCACGAGTGCACGCCCTGCTTCCAGGATAAAGCCCGCAATATGAGCATCCTGATCGGAAATTTCACTTCTCGCATCCAGCACCAGCACTACAACATTGGCATCTTCAATCGCTTGCAAGGTTTTGATGACAGAGAATTTCTCCACGGTTTCAAATACATGCCCACGCCGGCGCAAACCAGCCGTGTCGATCAATGTATAGTGCTTTTCTTTATGTTCGAAATCGATATAAATACTATCGCGAGTAGTTCCCGGTTGATCAAAAGCTATCACCCGCTCCTCACCCAGCAAGGTATTAATCAATGTCGACTTGCCGACATTAGGGCGACCGACGATGGCAATTTTAGGATGTTTACTTGCTGGGGATTCTTCTTCAGTCTCTGGAAAATCAGCCAATGCCCATTCGGCAAGGTCTTTGATATGGTCACCATGCATGGCCGATACTGCACACGGCTCACCCAACCCTAACTCATAGAACTCGGCCGTCACAACCGCAATCGCCATGCCTTCGGTTTTATTGACCACCAGCAGAATATTCTTCCCGGATTTGCGCAGTTGCTCGGCAATAATTTTGTCGTGAGCAGTGACTCCTTGTCGCCCATCCACGATAAACAGCACTTTGTCGGCTTCATCAATGGCTTGCAATGTTTGCTTGGCCATGGCATGTAAAATGCCTTCTTTGACGACGGGTTCGAAGCCTCCGGTATCCATCACCAGATAAGGTTTATCGCCGACTCGCCCATGACCATAGTGACGGTCGCGCGTCAGACCCGGAATATCCGCGACAATTGCATCACGAGTGCGCGTTAAGCGATTAAATAAAGTTGATTTGCCAACATTAGGGCGACCAACCAGAACAAGTGTGGGTTTCATTATTTTATGCGACTAGTGTGCCGTACACGATAGGTGTGATTAAATGGAAAGAACATTGAAACCAGTGTTAGAGTATAGGCGAATCTATAAGATTCAGAAAGACTTACAAAATTTCTAGAATTGTGTACTAAAGGCGTAAACCCCCCCTTCAGTCGTTTGCACTGAAAACCCATCCGGCAATGCACTGGCCATTGTTTTGATACTACTACCATCAGTTGCGGCGCGAGCCATCAATGCACCGTCGTAGTTTCGAAGTATATTCACATAGCCTTGGTCATCAGCGATGATAAGGTATTGACCCATCAGGATGGGGCGGGTTAATTTTTTACTCCCTAGTTTACTTTGTTTCCACATACCAGCACCGGTCAGTATGTCATACGCAGCAATGATACCTTTATCTTCAGTGACATACACATAATCATTGTCCATGGTCAGGCCGGCACTGCTGGAAGATTCGCGTGCCCATATCTGGGAGCCATCATTAACCGCAAAACATCCCACGCGCCCTTGGTAAGCGACCGCGCACACAAATCGATTATTGACTACCGGCGCACTGGTGATATCCGTCATTCTTTCCAATTCAGTCACACCACGCGGTTGCGAAACCGCCACTTCCCAACCCACATTGCCATTAAACAAACTCATTGCCACTAATTTACCACCGGGGAAACCAGCAAATACAGCGCCATGCGCAAGGGTTATTCCAGCGGTACTGCGCACGGTCAATGCAGGCGTCGCTCCTTGATAAATCCACTTACGCTTACCGTCGATAGCATCAAGCGCAAAGATTCGACCATCTAAAGTGCGCACGACAACGATATTATTCTGTACTTGGGGCGGACTGAGAATTTCGCTGGTAACCATTGCTCGCCATAACATATGACCGGAGTCATTATAAGCCAGCACTTCGCCTTTAAAGGTTCCTACAAGAATTAACCCCTCACCGATGCCAACTCCCGCCGAAAATTTATTTTTAGTTTTGACCTGCCATATCTCTTTGCCAGTCGCAGCATCGTATTTCGTAAGCTTTCCCTCTTCATCTGCCGCGTATAATGCGCCATTTTCATAC
>Ga0075152_10002422_pt1 | contig 13220 bp, 8 predicted proteins | sample JI61114C2DNA_FD_70964 | JGI IMG/M metagenome (GOLD analysis project Ga0075152, IMG submission 70964) | Wastewater effluent complex algal communities from Wisconsin, to seasonally profile nutrient transformation and Carbon sequestration -... | ecosystem: Engineered > WWTP > Effluent > Algae...
GTTGATGGAGACCTCCAGTTGCTTGCGGTTCACGCTGCTGCACTCGACCACCCAGGTGGTGCTGGTGCTCTCCTGCCGTGCTTCGCCACGGCCAAATCCGGTCATACTTTTCATGGGCGGCGACAGAAGCCGCGTCCGCCATCACAGGCAAGACATGCTTTGCCCCAAAATGAAGGGCGCACAGGACTCGCGTCCTATGCGCCCGACCAGTGTCAACAAACCAGAGACCGAACCGACGGCCGCCGGAAATTAGAAGCGGATGCAGAGATCGAAGGTGATGCGGTCATCGAAGAGGCCGTAAGGCTTGATGACGGCCTTCTCGTAAGCGAGACCGAGATCCACATTATCCATGATGCGTGAGCGGAAGCCGACGCCGAGCGCCCCCTGGGTGCGGCCGTTGGCATTGCTGGCGCCGAAGTTCATGACGTCATAACCTTCGGTGTTGAGGCCGATGTTTTCGCCGTCGCCCAGCACGCTGAAAGCATTGAAGCTGATGAAGGGGATGAACCAGCGGCAGGTGTAGTAGTCCACCATGAGGCTGTAGTGGGCCATCGTGCTCTGCTCATCCTGATTCAGCGGGATACGCGCGCCCAGATTGCCGGAAACGTGGAGGTCGCCGAAGCCCTTTTGGAAGGAGATGAAGGGATTGATCTCGCCGCCGCCACGACCCTGGAAGACGTCGCGTTCACCGGTGGGGATGTGGAAGGTGAAGCCCGGGGTGAGGATGAACTCGGCGGGTTCATTGTCGATGAGTGCATACTTGAGGCCGAGTGCCAGATCCATCCAGCCATCAGGCCTGCTGAGCGCCTTGTTGCTGATGTCGAGATAGCCGTCCTGCGTGGCGATGAGGGCCAGGCGGTCCGTGAGCGCATAGCGGATCTGCAACGCATAGAGCTGCGCATTGCCACCACCGAGGAATTCATCGTCGATGTTGTGGTAGGCGAAGATCGGGCGGATCTCGGAACGAATGACCGCGTCTTCAAAGAAGATCGGGTTCGTCACCGGAGCGATCGTGTGATCCTTCCAGTTGACGGCTTCCACCGGCGTGGTGGGAGCCTTCGCGGAGGCCACGGGAGTGCCAGCGTTGACGTTGGTGATGAGAGACACGGCTGCAACAGCGCCAAGGCTGAGCAACCACCGGGTTTGGGAGTGGGAGTGGTGGTCCATGGGAGTATAAAAGCACCAAACAGCACCGTGTGATCCACGCTGCTTGTTAGAGACTGCGCTGTTTCTGCGCAGGCAACAGCACAGAAGAATGAAGTGGACAATGCATGCTGCATCCCGCCAAGATTCCGCACATGAAAGCCACTCACGCGCTGCTCGCCCTGTTCCTCTCACTTCTGCTGACACAGTGCATGAATTACGAGCCTGGCAGCTTTGCGCCGCCACCTTTGGCAGCAGACATGTCCGCACGTTCGTCCGTTGCCGCGCCTGTTCCGCCGAGGCAGGCTCGATCACGCGAGATTACTCTCGATGCACGCCCCGGTTTGGGAACTCAGCTCGGGCGCGAGATCCAACAGGACACGACGAACACCCATTTCTACCGCCATCACCAAAGCGTGCCCGATGCCACGGCGAGCTTCCATTACAACGACGAGGAAGGCGCGAAGCTCATGGCACGCCTTGGTGGAGCGAGCTTCTCGCATGGTGGCAGCTTTGACCTCGTGCCGGGGAAGCTGCGTGTCCGGGTGGAAACGTGGGGCAGCTATCGCGGCACTGCCTTCAGGTATTATCGAACTGATGGAAGGCATGTCGTCATCGGTCAGCCAGGAGTGAACTACCAGTTGATCCTGACAAACCTCACCCGCCATCGCATCGAAGTCGTGACCTCGGTGGATGGTCTCGACGTGCTCTCTGGCCGCCCGGCCTCGGCGAGCGGACGTGGCTTTGTCATCGCGGAGAAGTCGAGCGTCTCCATCCCCGGCATGAGAGTCAGCGGCGTGCTGCGCGCGTTCCAGTTCAGCAGCGTGGCGGATTCACGGGCAGCCACCGCTTTTGGGGCCAAAGGCGCGCGCAATGTCGGCGTCATTGGCGTGGCGCTTTACGAAGAAGACGAGCTGGCCCGCCGCCGAGTGCGCATCGAGGAAAACTACCTGCGAGAAGGCGCCCGGCCTTTTGGGAACTGAGGTTTGACGCGTCATGGCTTCTGCGGAGAATCGCGGCCCATGAAACTCAGCACCTGGAACGTCAACGGCATCCGCGCTTCACTCAACAAAGGCCTGCGCGAGTACCTGCTCGGCTGCGATGCAGATGTCATCTGCCTCCAGGAAACCAAGGCCATGCAGGAGCAGGTGGACCTGTCTTTCTTCACCGGCTACGACGCCGTCTGGAACAGCGCGGACAAGAAGGGCTACTCTGGCACCTGCATCCTCAGCCGCGTGCCGTGGCAGTCAGAGATCATCGGCATGGGCATCCCCGAGCACGACAAAGAAGGCCGCGTGATCACCACCGAGTTCCCCGACTTCTACGTCGTGACGGTGTACACGCCGAACTCCCAGGCCGAGCTCGCACGTCTGCCCTATCGCCTGAGCTGGGATGCCGCCTTCCGCGCCTATTTAAAGAAGCTGGAGTCCAAAAAACCCGTGCTCTGTTGCGGCGACCTGAACGTTTCCCATCAGGAGATCGACCTCGCGAATCCGAAGAGCAACCGCATGAACCCCGGCTTCAGCGATGCCGAGCGCGCCAGCTTCACCGAGCACCTCGAAGCCGGCTTCCTCGATGTCTTCCGCGAGTTCGACCCAGGCCCCGGCCGCTACACCTGGTGGACCCAACGCACGCCCGATGCCCGGGCCAAGAATATCGGCTGGCGTCTCGACTACTGGCTCGCCTCCAGCGCCCTGAAGCCCGCCCTGAAAAGCTGCACCATCCGCGACGACATCCACGGCTCCGACCACTGCCCGGTGGAGATGGTCATCGGCTAACTTAGCTTCAAAATGACCACATACGACCCGCCTGCGCATGAAACATCTCCCTATCCAACCCACACACTGCTTCCTCCTTGCCTTCGCTGCATTATGGCTTGGTGTCCTCACCGCCACCTCACAGGCCCAGATGCCGCTGCACAGCATCCCCGCGCCGCCGGTGGGCGTGCAGAGCGGTGCCCAGTTGGGTTACAGCAGCGCCACGGATGGCAATTATGTCGTCGTCGGCGCGCCTTATGATGACCTGCTGAGATCGGACAGCGGCTTGGTGAAGGTGTTTGACGCCACCACCGGCGCGCTGCTGCTGGTGATCCCGAATCCCAGCCCGGCGGTGGATGACCGCTTCGGCAACTCCGTGGCCATCTCCGGCACCCGCGTGGTGGTGGGGGCTTACCAGGACGACACCGGCGCGACGAATGCCGGCAGCGCCTATGTGTATGACCTCAGCAGCGGCACCCCCACTGTGCCGGTGCAGACCCTGAACAACCCCGGCCCGGGGCTAAATGACCGCTTCGGCAACTCCGTGGCCATCTCCGGCACTCTCGTGGTGGTGGGGGCTTACCAGGACGACACCGGCGCGCAGGATGCCGGCAGCGCCTATGTGTATGACCTCAGCAGCGGCACCCCCACCGTGCCGACTCAGACCCTGAACAACCCAGGCCCGGCGATCGGTGACAACTTCGGCAATTCCGTGGCCATCTCCGGCACCCGCGTGGTGGTAGGGGCTAGCCTAGACAACACCAGCACGGTGAATGTCGGCAGCGCCTATGTGTATGACCTCAGCAGCGGCACACCCGCCGTGCCAGCGCAGACCCTGAACAACCCCAGCCCGGCGGCCGCTGACCAATTCGGTTACTCCGTGGCCATCTCCGGCACCCACGTGGTGGTGGGTGCTAACGGGGACGACATCGGCACTTTGGATGCCGGCAGCGCCTATGTGTATGACCTCAGCAGCGGCACCCCCACCGTGCCAGTGCAGACCCTGAACAACCCCAGCCCAGCGTTCGGTGACCAATTCGGCTGCTCCGTGGCCATCTCCGGCACCCGCGTGGTGGTAGGGGCTTGCCAGGACGACACCGGCGCGGTGGATGCCGGCAGCGCCTATGTGTATGATCTCAGCAGCGGCACGCCCACCCTGCCGACTCAGGCCCTGAACAACCCCGGTCCGGGGGTCGATGACCGCTTCGGCTCCTCCGTGGCGACCGATGGCGTGGACACCGTCATAGGCACCCCCTACGATGATTCGCCGCAGGCGGACAAAGGCAGCGTTTACATCTTCACCGCCCCTACGTCCGTCACTGCCTCCACCGCAGACCTTGCCATTAATGCCACCACGCTGACGATCACCGGCGCGTTCTTCGATGCCAACACGCCTAGCAATAACACGGTGGCCTTTACCCCCACCGGCACCGGCACCGTGACCGCCTCCACGGCCACGTCCCTGACCGTGACGAGCCTCAGCGGCCTTAGTGTAGGTGCCCTGAATGCCGTGGTGACGACCAACGGCCATAGCAGCGGAGCCCCCGTGCAGGTGGCGGTGGTGGTGGCCCCTGAGATCTCGATCACAGGGAACGGCGTGGACATCCCGCACGGTGACATGACACCAGCTGCTGCCGACGGCACTCACTACCAAAGTGTGGCGCTGCTGAATGCGCAGGTGTCACACAGCTTCACCCTTGCCAATACGGGCACGCTGGCGCTGCACCTCACTGGCTCACCGCTCGTCACTCTCAGCGGGCCAGGGGTAGCCGCCTTTGAGGTCACACTCACTCCTGCCAGCACTGTGGAGGCAGGCGGCAGTACAACCTTTGCCATCACCTTTGATCCCACGCTGCCTGGCCTGCATACGGCGACGGTGACGATCCTTAGTGACGCGACTAACCATCCCAGCTTCAGCTTCGATATCAGCGGCAATGGCGTGCTGACCACGCCGCTGAAGCAGACCCTCACCTTTGCCCCACCGGCTACGGTTTACCTCGGCCAGAGTCCCCTGAGCCTCAGCACTTACTCCAGCTCAGGGCTGCCGGTGACGCTGAGTGTGGTGCCCAGCGGGACCACGGTTGCGGGGGCAGCCATCGCGGGTGACGCCCTGAGCTTCACCGGCACTGGCACGATCAAAGTGCAGGCCGTACAGGCTGGTGACGGCCTCTATGCTGCGGCACCGACCGTGGTGAAAACGATCACGGTAAAGGCCAACCCCACCACGCTGACGCTGCTCAATCTCGCCCAAATCTACAAAGGCACACCCCGCGCCATCAATACCCTCGGCGGCTCAGGCGTGGTGACGGTGGAATACAAGTTCGGGACCACCTTTGGCAATACTGTCCCCACAAACGCGGGCAGCTATGCGGTGCGGGCCATCGACAGCAAGGGCACGAAAACCGGCACGCTCGTCATCACCAAGGCCCCGCTCTACGTCACGCCTGATGACAAGAGCAAATTTGTCGGCCAGGACAATCCGCCCCTGACACTGAGCTACACTGGTCTGGTCAATGCCGAGTCGGCCAGTGTGGTGACCAAGGCACCTGTGCTGAAGACAACAGCGACAAAGACGAGCGTCGGCGGCGTGTATGCCATCACTGCCAGCGGTGGAGTGGTCTCGCCGAACTATGCCTTCATCTACCAGCAGGGAGCACTCGTGGTGGACAGCTTTGCCGCGAGTTACGAGGCTTTGCTCACTGACAGCAGCGGCAGGCTCAACGGAAAGCTCGCCATCATCGTCGCCGCCGGGAACACCTCCTTCACCGGCAAGCTCTACTGCATCGACGAGAAGGCCGCGCTGTCGCTGAATGGCCCGCTGGTCACCAACCCTGGCACCGAGTCGGCCACTGGCGGCAGCAGAGTCACTTCCGGCGGCATCCCCTACGACATCAGCATCACACTCCAGATTGATGGCAGCCTCACCGCCAGTATTACCCGCAGTGGCGCGGCTTATGCCAGCGGAACAGGTCGCCGCTTGCTGACACTGGGCTCCGGGAAATCGGCCCTCTACAGCGGTGCTCACACCGCCGTTATGGAGCCCGCCACTCCGGCCAGCAACAACGTGCCCGCAGGTGCGGGCTGGGCCACGGCGGCCATCAGCACCAAAGGCGTGATGACCTTCGTCGGCAGACTGGGTGATGGTGCCAGCTTCACCACCGCACTGACGCCCGATGATATCAGCGACCCCACCTACCTTCTCTTCCTTCAGCCTTACAAAACCGGAGCAGCCACACGTCTTCAATCCCACTTTGGCGGAGCCTTTACGCTGCTGCCTCACCCCACGCTGACTGGTCGTCGCTATGTCGAGTCTGCTGCTCTGAGCTGGGTCAAACCGGGCCTATCGACGGATGACAGCTATCGCGTCGGCTTCGGCACCGTGACCCCTGTGAACACTGTGCTCTTGCTTGATCCCTGGCTGCCACCCGCTGCCGCCAAAGTCGGTTCACCCGCCATTCCTCTGGCGACACGCCTTGGCTTAACCAACAGCAACTTCGAAGTGCGGCACAGTGCCACTGGCAGCACCCTGAATGGCAACCTACCCACTCGCGCCGGCTTGAGCACCACCAACGCCGTCGCCGTGACGACGCCCACCGCCAACACCACCAAGTGGAAGACCACGCTGGTGCCCGCCACAGGTCTCTTCAGCGGCAGCTTCGAGCTGGCGGACACGACTCCGAAGCCCCGCGTCGTGCCCTTTACCGGTGTGCTGCGCCAGCCCGCCTCCGCCCCGGATACTTTGATCGGCGATGGTCACTATCTTCTGCCGCCACTCTCGGGCACCGAGAAGACCACCGGTGAAGTCATGTTCCTGCGGCCTTGACCTTTGGCACTCAAAGATTCCCCGCCAGATCCAGCTCGGGCTCGATGGGTTTTCCATCAAGGAGGTGCTCGGTGAGCTGGCGGGTGACCCAGGGGGCGCGGAGGACACCTTTGGAGCCGAGGCCGTTCAGGAAGGCGATGCCGGGGCGGGCGGGATGGGTGCCGATGAGGGCCTCACGTCGGGCGATGATGGGGCGCACGCCGGTTTGGGAGCCGGTGATGTCGTAGCGGGTCTTGAGCAGGCCGCGCAGGCGGGTTTCGAGAGCGGCGATGTTCTCGGGCGCGGGGGTGTGCGGCCGATCGAAGTTCAACTCGTAGGTCGGGCCGACGCGAAGGGTGCCATCGCCACGCGGCAGGAGCCAGCAGCCGTTGTTCACCACGCGTGTCTCGCCACCAGTGTCGGCGCTGACTTGCAGGACGGTGCCGCGAGCGGACTGAAACGGCACCCAGTCGAACCAAGGATGCCGCGCGGCCTCCCAGCCGATGGAGAAGACGGCGTGGGTGAAGTCTTTGCCGATGCGTGACGCGACTTCATCGGGTGTCAGCTCGCCGCGCTGCCAGGAGCCGAGGCTCTCGAAGCAGCGCTGGCTGGCGGAGAGGTAGGCGGCGGTGTCCAGCCAGCCGCTGTGCTGCTGCACGAAGCCGCCGTGGGGATTGGCAAAGATCGCGTCATTCACCAGCGGGCTGGGCTCGGGAGCTTTCAGGTAGGGCTGGATCTCTGACTGATCGCGCCGCTTTTGCCACTGCGTCACGGCTTTCTCGCTGGCGAGCAACTGCACGATGGGCACCTCGTGGTAGAAGCGGGTGCCGAGCTTGGATTCGAGGCTGCGATAAAAGGCGAGCGCTTCGGGATAAAGCTCGCCAAAACGCCAACTGAGGCTCAGGCGCATGCCGGTGATGGGCGTGACGAGACCGGCGGCGACTTTGGACGAGGTGAGCGGCTCATCACGATCCACGATCAGAAAGGGCAGGCCGCGCTCATGCAGTCGCCAGGCGAGCGTGGTGCCCGCGAGGCCGCCGCCGATGATGAGGATGCGTGGGGTCATGGAAGGGTGATCGGACCTTCCTGGATCTCGCCGGGCTTGCCTTGCAGATGCTTGCCGAAGAAGACGCGCATCTTGCCGATGAGGTCGGCGGAGAAGAAGACATGCGGCGCGTCTTTGCCGGTGAGCAGGGTGCTGGAGACGCCAGCCTTTTCCAGCGCGGCATCGAACTCCTGTGCCTGGGCATAGGGCACGAGGTTGTCGGCGGTGCCGTGGATGTGCAGGAAGGGTGGATCATCTTTGCTGACGTAGGTCACGGGTGAGGCGGCCTTCGCCTCGACGGGGCGCTGGCTCATCGGCCCGCCGAAGAGTTTGAAGAGAGCGCTGCCAGGCTTGTCGCCCACGATGACGCTGCCTTTGCCATCATTGAAGGTGAGAAAATTCGCCGGGCCGCAGAAGTTCGCCACGCAGGTGATCTTCGGTAGCTCGCCTGCGGTGCCCACGCTGCCATCGAGCTCCTTCACATCGCCGCTGGTGCCGAGCAGGCTGACGAGATGCCCGCCTGCCGAGATGCCAGTGAGGCCGATCTTATCGGCATCGATGCTGTGGTCTTTGGCGTGAGCTTTCAGCCAGCGCAGGGCGGCTTTCACATCGTGAATCTGTGTGGGCCACGCTCCCTGATCGGTCAGTCGGTAGCCGATGGAGGCTCCGGCATAGCCGCCGCTTTTGATGAGTGCGAAAAGCAGGCCCGTGTCGCTTTTGTCGCCACCTTCCCAGCCGCCGCCGTGGATGTAGATGATGAGTGGCAGCGGCTTTTCCGTGGGCTTTTCTGGCAGGTAGAGATCGAGCTTCTGGCGCGGGTTGCCTTTCCCGGCGTAGTCGAGGTCGCGCACTGCGATGAAGCCGGGTGGCGGTGGCGGTGTTTGCGCACAGGCGCTGAGCGTGAGGCAACTGATGACGAAGAGAAGAATGAGGTGGCGCATGGCAGCCGGATGCAAACAGCGCTCGGTGAAGTCGGCAAGGACGCACTTGCCATTCACCCCGGCTTCTGAACAATGGCGCGCCATGAATCGCCTTTTGCTTTTCCTTTCCGCCGCTCTGTCGGTCGCCTTCGCTGAGTCAGGATTGCCCGTCGGCAAGTTTCAGCAGCTCGATCAAACCGTGCCGACACCTTCCCCGCTGCGAAACGCCTCCGGCGCACCGGGCACGGCTTACTGGCAGAATCGCGCGGACTATGACATCAATGTCGAGCTGGATGATGTGAAGCGGACCATCTCCGCTGAAGCGACGGTGACCTATCACAATGCCTCGCCAGATGCCCTGACCTATCTCTGGGTGCAGCTCGATCAGAATTATCTCTCGCACAATGCCGACTCACGCGCAGTGCCGAACACGAAGCGTGGCGTGGACCTCACCAAATTCAGCTACTCGGCCCTGGATCGCCTGGTGGCCTATGAGGAATACGATGGCGAGATGAAGATCAGCAAGCTGACAGATGCCAAAGGCGAGGCGCTGCCACATTCCATCGTGAAAACCATGCTGCGGCTCGATCTTCCGGAGCCGCTGGCAGCCGGGGCGAACTTCGTTTTCAAGATCGCCTGGAGCTACCCGATCAATGACTGCGAGCGCATCAACGCACGCACGGGCTACGAGTTCTTCAAAGAGGACGGTAACTGCATCTACACCATCGCGCAGTGGTTCCCACGCATGGCGGCCTACACCGACTACGCGGGCTGGATCAACAAGCAGTTCCTCGGCACTGGCGAGTTCACGCTGGAGTTCGGCAACTACAAGGTCAGCCTCACGGTGCCGGATGATCATCTTGTGGCCGCAACAGGTGCTTTGCAAAATGCAGACACGGTTTTGACCGAGACTCAGCGTGAGCGGCTGAAGAAGGCGCAAGGTGAGACGAAGAAGCCCATGTTCATCGTCACGCCAGAGGAGGCGAAAGCGGCTGAAAAAGGCAAACCAAAAGGAAAGAAGACCTGGATATTCCAGGCGGATAATGTGCGTGACTTCGCCTTCGCCTCATCCCGCAAATTCATCTGGGACGCGATGGCGGTGGAGGGCGCGACATATCCACCAACACCCGAGCGCAAAGGCGGTATCGCCGACCGCATGTATCGCCCGCCGGTGATGGCGATGTCGCTTTATCCGAAGGAAGGCATGCCGCTGTGGGACAAGTACTCGACTCATGCCATCGCCCACACGATCCAGGTCTATTCGAAGTACACCTTTGCTTATCCGTATCCTGTGGCGTGGTCAGTGAATGGGCCCGTGGGCGGTATGGAATACCCGATGATCTGCTTCAACGGGCCGCGTCCTGAAAAAGATGGCACCTATCCTGAGCGCACGAAGTATGCCCTCATCGGCGTGGTGATCCATGAGGTTGGGCACAACTACTTCCCGATGATCGTGAACAGCGACGAACGCCAATGGACCTGGATGGATGAAGGGCTGAATTCGTTCGTCGAATACCTCACTGAAGAGGAATGGGAAAACGATTGGAACCATCGCCGCAATGAGCGCGGCATGGTGGACTACATGCGGCTCACCGACCGCGTGCCAGTGATGACGAACAGCGAGTCCATCGCCGACCTCGGCCCCAATGCCTATGGCCAGCCCACCGCCGCGCTGAACATCCTGCGGGAGCATATCCTGGGTCGTGAAGCCTTTGACCATGCCTTTAAAACCTATGCCCGTCGCTGGATGTTCAAGAGGCCCACGCCGAGCGACTTCTTCCGCACGATGGAGGATGCCAGTGGAGTCGATCTCGACTGGTTCTGGCGCGGCTGGTTTTACAGTGTCGATCATGTGGATGTCTCCATCGATGAAGTGCGCTGGATGCAGCTCGACACGCGTGATCCAGCCATCGAGAAGCCCAAGAAGAAAAAGGAGAAAGACGAGCTGCCGCAAACTCTCACCAAGGAGCGCAACTACACGCTGCCGAAGCGCGTGGATCTTTTTCCTGAGCTGAAGGACTTCTACGACAACTTCGACGAAGCAACCGTGCTGCCGAGTGAGAAGAAGAAGTTCGAGTCCCTCCTCAAAGAGCTCAAGGAAGAGGAGATCGACCCCAAGCTGCTCCAGACGAAGCACAACTTTTATGTGATCGAGATGAGTAACGTCGGCGGCCTTGTCATGCCGGTGCTTTTGAAAATCGACTACACCGACGGCACGAGCGAAGAACTGAAACTCCCTGCCGAGATCTGGCGCTTCAATACCGAGAGAGCCTCGAAACTGCTCTTCACCAAGAAAGAGCTGAAGGCCGTCACCTTTGACCCGCGCCAGGAGCTCGTGGACACCGATGTGGAAAACAACTTCTGGCCGCGTCGCCCCGTGAAGAGCAAGTTCCAGCTCTTCAAAGACGAGAAGGCTCCGAACCCGATGCGCGAGCTGACAAAGCCCGAGAAGAAAGACGACGAGAAAAAAGCAGCACCAAAGAAGTAACCGGAGCGCGGGCTTTCCAGCCCGCAGCATCTCGAAAGCACCACGATGCCCTCACTTCTCCAGCGTCTCCCTCTACTCCTGACGCTGGCCTTCAGCACGCTGCTCCACGCGCACTCGCTCCATCAATCCACCGCCGAGGCGGAATACAATCCCACGACTCAAAAACTCGAAGTCAGCCTCACCGTTTTCATCAACGACCTCGAACTTGCGCTCATGCGTCAGTCCGAGCGCCTGATATCCATCGACAAAACCCCCGCCGCCGAGTTTGATGCCCATATTCAAGCCTACCTCGCCAAGACTTTCGTGGTCACAGATGCTGATGGTAAAACGATGAAGCCTGAGTGGGTGGGCCGAGAGCTGGGAAGCCTCAAAAATGATGATCCAACAGTGACGCTGTTCTTTGCCATTCCATTGCCCGAAGGTTTAGTGGGAACTTCGCTTCTACATTCTGTCTTGTGCGACCTCTTCCAAGATCAAACGAACCTTCTCCTTCTGCGTAACACGCAGAAGGTCGAGTTCAAATTTGTCCGAGGTGACTCGGCCAAACAGCTCTTCTCCCCGAAATGAAGCACCTTATTCGCAACCACCTTCACAGACGATCTCACGCGTGGCGCTTTCCTGCCTCTGGCCAAGCTGAACATCGCTGAAATCCAGATCGTCGTCTATGACGGCTGGCTTGGCAGTCTCACTGGTCTGGGCTGGAGTGGATGTAATGAGTTCTGGGGCGGTGGTATCTGTGTTCATAAGCTTGGTAAGGTTTATCAATCAGCCTGACGCAATAAAACTAAATACTCACAAATCCTTGTGTCTTCGCAGCGTATGTCTGAGACTTCAATTCTCCCCGCCTCAAACGCCTCATGCGCGACTACTTCATCCGACGCTTCCTGCTCATCATCCCGACTCTCATCGGGGCGACGTTGGTGGTGTTTTTGATCACACGCATCACGCCCGGCGGGCCGATGGAAGTGGCGCTGCGTCAGGCGGCAGCGGCGAAGGGTGAGCGTGGCATGAAGGACGCGGGCTCGTCCCTCAGTGCGGAGCAGAAGGAGGAATTGGCGGCCTATTACGGCTTCGATCGGAAGTTTTTCCCTGCCTACCTCGCCTGGCTCGGCGTGCTGCCGAAGGAGGGGGATAAAAAGTTCATCAAGTTCGACAAGGACGAGCAGATGCCCATCACACTGCAGGAGCTTTTACCCCGCGCGCAATGGAAGCCGAACAACGCTTACCGCGTCACCCAGGCCAAGGTGAGCCGTGATGGCAAACTGACGGCAGATGATGGGTCGCCGCTGACCTCATGGCAGACTTATGAGGAAAAAGACAAGAGCCGCGTGCAGGTCTTTCGCCCGCATTATGACGGGCTGCTGCAAGGCAACCTCGGCATCTCGACTCGCTACAATGAATATGTCTGGGACATGATTCGCGAGCGCATGCCGGTCTCGATCTTCTACGGCTTGGTCACCTTTGTCATCAGCTACCTTGTCTGCATTCCGCTCGGTATTCTGAAGGCCATTAAGCACCGCACGCTGATCGACAATGCGAGTTCGATCCTCATCTTCGTGGGGTATTCCATTCCTGGGTTCGTGCTGGCGAGCATGCTCGTGGTGTATCTGGCCGCACGCATGGCGTGGTTCCCCACGGGTGGCTTTGTGAGTGAGGACTTCGCCGCGCTGAGCCTCGGCGGCAAGGTGTGGGATGTGGCGCATCACGCCGCGCTGCCGCTCGTGTGTTACCTCATCGGCAGCTTCGCCTTCATGACCATGCTGGTGAAGAACAACCTTATGGACAATCTGGCCGCCGACTATGTCCGCACCGCTATTGCCAAGGGGGCTGGCTTCAAGCGCGCGGTGCTCGTCCATGCACTGCGAAACTCGCTCATCCCCGTGGCTACGACCCTGGGACATGTCGTCAGTATTTTCGTCGCGGGCTCGATGCTCATCGAGCTGATCTTTGAGATCAATGGCTACGGTCTGCTGAGCTACTACAGCATCGTGGATCGCGACTACCCGCTGGTGATGGGCATCCTGGTGCTGAACGTGCTGGTGCTCATGGCGGGGAACATCCTGTC
>Ga0075152_10002431_pt1 | contig 13185 bp, 7 predicted proteins | sample JI61114C2DNA_FD_70964 | JGI IMG/M metagenome (GOLD analysis project Ga0075152, IMG submission 70964) | Wastewater effluent complex algal communities from Wisconsin, to seasonally profile nutrient transformation and Carbon sequestration -... | ecosystem: Engineered > WWTP > Effluent > Algae...
TATAATTTAAAACTAAAAATGAGACAAACTATGAGAAGACTCACTTTTTTGCTTCTGAGCTTCTGCTTCCTATTAGGAACAGCAATAGCACAGAACAACCGAACTATTTCGGGAACTGTGAAAAATGAACAGGGTGCTCCTGTATCAAACGCCTCAGTTGTTGTAAAAGGTACTACAATTGGTACCAATACCAACGATAAAGGGGAATTTAGCTTATCTGTGCCTTCATCTGCAAAGAGGTTGGTAATTTCTTCTTTAAACTTCGAGTCTACTGAAGTTGCAATAGGAAGTGCCCCAATTGGTGTTACATTGGTAGCATCTGCTGGCGATTTAGGAGAAGTTGTTGTGAGTGTACCGTATGGTACTATTAAGAAAACAGCGTTTACTGGTTCTGCCGGAACTGTAACAGCTGCAACTATTAATAAACAACAAGTTACCTCTGTAACAAGAGTTTTAGAAGGATTAATTCCAGGTGTACAAGCTACCAATGGTGGTGGTTCTCCTGGTAGTGATGCTGCTATTCGCTTAAGAGGTATTGGTTCTGTAAATGCATCATCTGCACCATTGTATGTTGTAAATGGTATTCCTTACGATGGTTCAATTTCTGCGATTAATTCAGATGAAATTGAGTCTGTAGACGTATTAAAAGATGCTGCTGCTACCAACCTTTATGGTTCTAGAGCTGCCAATGGTGTAATTATGATTACTACCAAAAGAGGTAAAAAAGGGGCTGCTGCTATTACAGGTTCTGTAAGACAGAGTTTTCAAACTAGAGGAATTCCTGAATACGATAGAGTAAACTCTGGAGAATATTATGAATTGTTCTGGGAAGCTTATAGAAATTCTTATGTATACGGTAGTGGTCAAACCTTTGCTGCTGCAGGTGTAAATGCTTCTAATGTATTAACAGGAACATCTGGTTTAGTGTACAACGCTTACAATGTACCTGGTAATCAATTGGTAAATTCAACCACTGGTAAGTTAAACCCAAATGCTCAACTTTTATGGGATGAGTCTTGGGCCGATGCATTATTTAGAAATGCTCAAAGAACAAATGCTTCTATCAACATTTCTGGTGCTACCGACAAAATGGATTATTTTGTAAGTGGTGGTTACTTAAATGAAGAAGGTATTGCAAAATTCTCTGGCTATCAACGTTATAACTTTAGAACAACTGTAAACGTGCAAGCTACAGAATGGTTAAAAGCTGGTATCAATTTCGATGGATCATCAGATAAAAGAGATGGTTTATTTGCAGGTGGTACTGCTACTTCTAATCCTTTTTACTATAGCCGTCAAATGGGTCCAATTTATCCAGTTTACCAAAAAAATACTACTACAGGGGCTAATATTTTAGATGCAAACGGCCAGCCAGTATTAGATTTTGGTATTCCTACACAAATGGGTTCTCGTCCGTATGCTGCTAACTCAAACTTATTGGGTTCTTTGGCTTTGGATGTGAGAGGTCAAAAAAGATTTAATGGTAACATTAACCCTTATGTAGAAGTTAAATTTTTGAAAGACTTTTCTTTTAAAACTACTTTAGGATTGAATTACTTTGAAGTTGATCAATTGACTTATCAGAATAGCCAATATGGAGATGCTGTTAACGTAAGTGGTAGAGCTACTCAAACTTTTGCTAAACAAACATCATTAACTGGTAATGAAATACTTAGTTGGAATAAAAATATTAAGAAGCATAGTATTCGTGCATTAGTGGGACATGAAAACTATGAGTATAAATATAAAGAATTATCTGCAACTAAAACAGGATTTGCTTACCCAGGTTTCACAGCACTTAGCAATGCTGCTGTTGTAGAAAGCCCACCATCTTCATATGAAGATATTCATAGAATTGAAAGTTATTTTGGTAGTGTAAACTACACATTAGACAATAAATACTTAGCATCTGCATCTGTAAGAACTGATGGATCATCTCGTTTTGCTGCTCCAGTTCGTTGGGGTAATTTCTATTCATTTGGTGCAGGATGGAGAATTTCTCAAGAAAATTTCATGAAAAATGTGAATTGGGTTAACGAATTGAAATTAAAAGCTAGTTATGGTGCGTCAGGTAATGATAATCTAGGCTCAACTAGTGAACTTTATTATCAATATATTGGATACTACTATGCTGATGGATTTGGAAACTATGCACCAATTATTATTCCAGGTGTAGGTTCTAGAAAACCAAATCCTGATTTAGTATGGGAAGCAAATACATCTACCAATTTTGGGTTAGAATTTACTTTGTTTAAAAGAAGATTACAGGGTAGTATTGAAATATACGATAGAAGGTCTAAAGATTTAATATTTGACGTTCCACAAGGGCCATCTTCTCCACTTGGATCAACACAATATCAAAATATTGGAGAATCTAAAAATACTGGTATTGAAATTCAATTGGGTTACAATGCTATTAGGAAGAAAAATTTTGATTGGAGAATTGATTTCAATATTTCTTCCTTTAAAAATGTAATAACCAAATTACCTCCGGGTCAAAAAGAGGTTGGTATAGTTAATGGTACTAAGAAATTAACAGAAGGTAAATCTATATATGATTTTTGGTTAAGAGATTTTGCAGGTGTTGATGCTGCTACTGGTTTAGCTACTTATTATCAAGATGTATTGGGTTCTAATGGTAAGCCAACGGGTCAAAAATTATTGACTAGCGATATAACTAAAGCTTCTTACTACTATGTTGGTGCAAGTGCTATTCCTAAGTTTCAAGGTGGTTTTACCAATGCTTTCAGGTACAAAAACTTTGATTTGAGTATTTTAACAACCTTCTCTTATGGTGGTTATTTCTACGATGGAAACTACCAAAGCATTATGCATTCTGGAAGTGCTGGTACACATTGGAGTTCTGATATTAAAGCTCGTTGGCAAAAACCTGGCGATGTTACCAATGTACCACGTTTACAAAATGCAACAAACCAAGATGGTGCTTCTTCTCGTTTCTTATTTGATGCATCATACCTAAATATTAAAAATATCACTTTAGGTTATAATTTGTCAGCATCTGCAGCAAAAAAGTTACATTTGAAAGATTTACAATTCTTTGTAAATGTTGACAATGCAATGATTTTTACAGCAAAAAAAGGTGGTGATCCTCAACAATCTTTCAATGGAACTGTTAGTGCAGCATATCCTCCATTTAGAACATTTACTATAGGAACAACTATCAAATTATAATCAATAAAAAGAAAAACAATGAAAAGAAAATCTTTAAATCTACTGCTTATAGTTGCTACAATTTCTGCAACTGTTGGTTGTAAAAAAGGTTATTTGGATACAGCTCCATCTGGTGCTATTACACCAGACATGGTTTATGGTACAATTGCCGCAGTTAACTCATCACTAACAGCTACTTATTACTCTACATTTGCTTTTGCTGGTGGAAATGGGAATACAGGCCACGATAATTTTGGTCACAAAGCCATTGATTTGGCTAGCGACTTGATGGGTAACGATATGATTGTTAACACACAAGGTTATGGCTGGTTTAATAGAGACTATCAATATACAGAATGGACTTTGCCTACTGCTGCTGGTCGTCCTGATAAAGCATGGGCTTTTTATTATGATGTTTCTGCTCAGGTAAATAAATTGTTAGATGCAACTGCAAATCAACAAGTTACACCAGATTTAGAAAAAGCTAGAGGCGAGGCTTTGGGTATTAGAGCTTGGGCAGCTTATAATTTAATAAATTTGTTTCAACAAACCTACAAAGGAAATGAAACAAAGCCAGGGGTACCTTACTACACTTCTTCTTTAGACCCATTGAAAGGCCGTGGTACAGTTCAAGAAACATACACACAAATCATTGCTGATTTAACTCAAGCGGAAACCTTATTAAATGGCAAAACAAGAGCATCTAAAATTAACATGGATGTGAGTGTTGTTAGAGGCTTACGTGCAAGAGTGGCGTTGGTTATGGAAGATTGGGCTACAGCTGCAACTTATGCTAACTTAGCTAAGCAACCATATACCTTAATGTCTAACACTGTTTATACATCAAGAACTGGTTTTTCTAATATAGCAACTAGCGAGTGGATGTGGGGTTCTTTAATTACCACTGCACAAGCTACTATTTATGCTTCTTTCTTTTCTCACATGGATCCATCTCAAACAAGCTATGCTCAATTGGGTGGCCAAAAGAAAATACCAAAAAGTTTATACGATGCTATTCCGTTTACTGATATCAGAAAGCAAGTATTCACAACTCCTGGTACAGGTAATGCAAACTTTCCTGACTACTCTCAAAAGAAACACTTAGTTCCTACAGTAGGAAGTTGGGCAGCAGATTATTTGTACATGAGAGCATCTGAAATGTATTTAATTCAAGCAGAAGCATTGGCTCGTCAGGGTCAAGATGCTCCAGCAAGAACTGTATTAGAGCAAATGGTAACTTTAAGAAACCCTGCTTACAGTGCTGCTTCTTTTTCTGGAACTTCTTTAATTAATGAAATTTTATTGCAAAGAAGAATTGAGTTATGGGGTGAAGGGTTCTCTTTAATAGATATTAAAAGATCTGGAGCTGGTTTAAATCGTACTACTGGTGCTAATAACCATGGTGCACCAAACTTTAATCCAATTGTTTACACATTACCTGCTGCAAGTCCTTTGTATTTAATGAAAATACCACAAAGAGAGATTGATAACAATCCATTGATTCCAGCAGGAGCTCAAAACCCTTAATAACAAAAAAAATAAATTTTAAACATGAAAATATTTAAAAACAAAAGTTTATCAAGGTTTTTTTCTATAGCATCGTTGGCAATGGTTGTGCTTTTTACTTCTTGTAAAAAGAATAACTATAGTGTAGATGTAGATGCTATACAAACACCTGAAAGAGCTCAGTTTGTACCTAATAATGGTATTAATAGAGTTGATTATTATGTAACAAGTGCAGGTGCTGCTTATAAAATACCTGTTGGTATTACTAGTGTATCTACTGTTGATAGAACTTTAAACTTAACCTATAGTTCTCGTACAGCAGTTGCTGGTCAGCAATATTCTGCTCCTGCTTCAATCGTTATTAAAGCTGGACAAGCACTTGATACGTTGAGCTTTGCTGGTATTTTTGCAGGATATCCAAGTGGTAGAAAAGATACAGTGAAAGTTAAATTTTCTGGTATTGAAGGTGTTTCATTAAGAGACTCTTTCGAGCTAATTATGACTAAATACTGTGATGTAATAACTGCTAATTTGGTTGGTACTTATGCAAATACCAATGAGTACGGTTCAAGTGGTGCTTTTTCTTATGGACCATATTCAACAAAGGTTAAAAACATGACATCGACTGGAGCAACATCTGCAAGTTTATCTTTTGAAAACCTATACGATAATGGTTGGAATGACATTACTGCAACAATGACTTGGGCAACTCCAAGTACATTTACAGTTACCATTCCTTCTCAAATAACTGGTGATGGATTAAGAGTAAGAACTTCTACTGCAGCTGGTGCTGTTAGTACTTTCTCTTCTTGCGACAATACATTCACTTTAGATGTAGACTTATTAAATGCAACTACAGGTGCTGTAGCTTCTAGTAAGTATAGATTTAGGCTTGCTAGATAATTAGTAACATTTTTTATTTTATTGATTATAGTAATTGGGCTGAAGAAATTCAGCCCAATTTTTTTGTAAAGAACTTTATTGTTTTTATGAATTAACTTAATTTCGAACTAACAACAAAATTGCACAATGCTCGAAGCCATTATTACCGGTATAACTCTTGGATTTTTATTGGCAATATCTGTTGGTCCAATCATTTTTGCTATTATAAAACAAAGTTTAACCAATGGCCATAAAGGTGGTTATGCCTTTGTTGCAGGCGTTTCTGTAAGCGATATTGGATTGGTATTGGTTTGTAACTTACTCAGTAGTTTATTTCAAAAAGCAATAGACAATAAAGTAGCAATTGGTGTTACCGGAAGTATTTTTTTAATTATTATAGGTATTTATACATTATTTTTTAAAAAAGTAGTTTTCTCTGAAGATAAAACACTGCCTACTAAACAGTTTAAAAAAAGAGAATTGGCGGGCATTTTTTTATCTGGTTTTTTCATGAACATTTTGAACCCAGGAGTATTCATTTTTTGGTTGGCAGCAACTGCAAAAATTCAAGCACAAGCATTGGTACAAATTCATCCAAACCGATATTTGGTAACTGTTTTTTTTATTTGTTTGGCTTTTGTTTTAATTACAGATATTGCTAAAGTGCTGCTAGCAGGAAAAATACGAGCAAAGCTTACGCCTCATAATATTCATTACATTAATAAAATTTCTGGATTAATATTGGTAGGCTTTGGATCTGTATTAATTTATACATTGCTTTCTGGAGGTTCTACAGCCCATTGATGTATTATCCTTTTCTTGCTGTTTTCGTTTTCATTCAAGTACATTATTTTTAAAATTAGTAACTTACTGCAATGGCTGTATTATCTAAACCTTTCTTTCAAAAAGCTTGGAAGCTGTTTAAGAAAACAGTTTTAATTATTTTTTTTTCATCTAGCATTTACTTGATTTTTTGTAAATGGATGATGCCTCCAATAACACTTACACAAATTGGCAATTCGTTTAATTATGGCTTAAAAAGAGATTATGTTGGTTGGAACGAAATTAGCTACAATGTAAAGCTAGCAGCTATTGCAAGCGAAGATCAATTGTTTCCAGATCACAATGGTTTTGATTGGGATGCTATTGAAAAAAGCTTTAAACCTCGTAAAACAAAGAAGAGTAAAAAGTCTAAAATTCCGTTGGGTGGTGGTGCTAGTACCATTTCTCAACAAACCGCAAAAAATGTTTTTTTATGGCAAGGTGGTGGATATTTACGTAAAATTCCGGAGTTTTATTTTACTCAATTAATAGAATGGACTTGGGGCAAAAAACGCATTTTAGAAGTGTATTTAAACACCATAGAAATGGGACCAGGAATTTTTGGTATTGAAGCTGCTGCACAACAATATTTCAAAAAATCGGCAAAAAATTTAAGTAGAAAAGAAGCTGCAATGATTATTGCTTGTTTGCCCAATCCTAAAAAATTTACAGTAGTGCCAACAAGTAAAAGAGTTGCTTGGCGTTATCCTCAAATTGTACAACAAATGGCATTTATAGAGGATGATGAAGATGTTTTAAACATTATCAAATAAAAAATGACTATCGCTGTTAGGAATAGCACACAGATAACACGGGTTGATCTGATGCTAACTGATTTTATTTTGCTTCGCAAAATGTTTGATTATCCAGCCGTGTAAAGCATGGTTATTACCGTCCTAAATGTGTAATCAGTATGCGTTTTTCAGGAATTATTCCATTATTCAAATAATGTATTCTGGGCGTTATTGTTGCGTTTATTTTGCTTCACTTTTGCATTTCTACCAACGGTGTACAATTCAATCAATTCGTCATTAATTGCTTTTGCATCTTGTAAACCCAAGGTTGCAGCATTTTTTGTTTGATGATAAAACATTTTAGCAATTACCAAAGCTTGGTTGCCTGCTTGTAGTTTAGTATTTTCTACCTGTTGTTGTAATTTTTCTAGCTCGGTATTTATTTCATTTAACTGATTGTATAAATGCAGGAGTTTAATAGCTGCTGTAACATCTAAATAAGCAGGAATCAGTGAAGGGTTTAGCTTCATTTTTTGAATGGCTTTTTCTACAAACTCCATTCTGTTTTCACTGAGTTTAAAAATAGATCTTCTTTCTTTTGGGTTCAGTTTTTTAGACGAAGGAACCATTTGCCTAATTTGGGCAAAACATTGAGAAAGTACAGCCATGTCAGATGCTGAAAGCAAACGTATTGAGTTGGTATCCATAGCAGCTTTTTGTTGATTAAATAGTAAACTTCTATTTGAAAATAGTATGGAACAAAAGATAAAACGAAATAAGCTGCTTTAAATTGTTTAATTCTATTATTTAGCTGATTTTGAAAGAGGAACAATTATTTATGAATGAAAAAATAGGACCACTAAAATTTCTATGTTTTTGCATTAAGCCAATCAAATACTTCTACTTAGCTGCTCAATCGAACTAATTTAATACATGATAATCCAGTTAAAATCTAAATTTTCTTTACGAGCATTGGGCTTTTGTTTGTCCTTGGTTAAGTATGCAACTTGTTTATTTACATAAGCAATCAATTCTTCAACAGATACTTGTTCGTTTTTATTTCCATCCCAATACTTATCTGCATATTTCGAAAAAAGTCCTTGTCTAATGCAATAAGTAAAAACGCCATTGTTCCATTCGGCCGATTCAAAAGCATATTCCATACCACCAGCAGCCGATACAATGATTGCTCCGTTACTCGACCCTAAATCGCTAAAAGTATTTTGCATTAACTCAAAACTGGTATTGGCATTTACTTTTTTGGCTTTATTCTTTATAGTAATGGTGCTTCTGCTTGCAATGCCTGTTACATTTGTTTCTTTAGTTGTATTCATTTCAATATTTTTTTTCTTATTTTTTTCAATTGATAACAATTCTTCTTTATCTAAAGCTCCGCTATGACAAGCATCTATAAACATTATTTTTTCTTGTGCTGGAACATCGGTTAATAAATCTTCCAACAATTCATATTTCAACCCACGTTTTTCTGGCTTTGTAAAATTTACATCGTAAGTAGCATAATAAAAATCTAACGAATCGCTCAACAATCCATGCCCTGTAACAGCAATCACAACTCTATCATTGGGGTTTGTTTTAAGTAATTTTTGTTTTATTTTTCGAATATTTTCTATTGTTACATTTTGGTTTAATAAGGTATCAATTACTGCATTGTCATAGTACTTACTAAAGTCTGCTGCAAGGTCTCTAATATCTTTTGCAGAGTAGGTTAAATTGTAAGTACTGTCTTTGTATTTTGCTACACCAATACCTATAAAATATGTTTTAGACTTTTGTGTTGAATCTTTAAATGAACTGTAGATTGTAAAGTTTTCTTTTAAAGAAGTTACGCCTTCACTGTTGGTACAAAATACTTTTATTTGGTTTTTGCCAAGTGCCAAAGGCACACTAATTTGTTGAGTATAAGAATTGGTTTTTAAACTTGCAATATTGTTGCCGTTTATGCCCAATATAGGACTGTTATTTACCAAAACTTGTACACTTTGCAAATTGTATTTAGCATCTTTGCACTCAACTTTTAATGTATATTTTGATAGATTGGTGGTTGTTTCAATGGTATATTTATCAACTAATCTTATAGTAGGCAAATGCAAATTGGTAGTAATATTTGTTTCGCTAATGCCTAATTTTTTAATGCGTTTTTTAAAAGCATTTCTGTAATTTTTTATAACAGCAGTATCTACAATACCTAAATTTTGTAAAACAATATCTGGTCGGTTTAATTGTAAATCAAACTGCTCGTAAGGATAAACCTGCTCGTTGTAGTTAATATTTAATACATCTAAACTACTTTTTTCTGCAAAATAATGTTGTAAAGTATCTACAATAAAACTTGGCTTTTTATACGGCACATAAATAGTGCCTTTTAGTTTACCAGTTAAAGTTTCTCTTACGTTTATTTTACCATCGTAACCACCAGTAATAAAGCTTTTACCATCTTTACTAATGCTTAAACTTTCGCTACCAAATTGGTGATCTTGAATAGTGTACACAAAGGAATTTGCTTCAACATTGTACAATGAAACATTGGTTGTTTTACTTTGTAATACTAAAAATTTATTATCGGGTGTTGGTTCTATTTTTAAAACATCTTCACCTGTTGAATTTGCTGTCCAGCCAGAAATATATTTTAAGGTGTTTGCATCATAATAATAAAGGTTTCCATCGCCAGTGCCCATAAATATTTTTTGAGGAGTACAAGCAATGTATCTTACTTTATTAATTAAAATAGTGTCTATAATTTTTCCAGTTAAAGCATCAACACTTATAACTGTATTGGCATTTATTTTAGAGAAAAGTTTGTTTCTGTAAGCATCAAAAAACAAATACATTGTTTTAATGGTAGTATCGGTTGGCACTTTAATTTTAAATTGTTGCTTATGCTTAACAGCATCCCAGGCCAATATTGTTCCTCCTTCGCCACTTACATAAAAGAAAGTGTTGTTGTTGTTGGGCTCAAAATATTCTATGTTTTCATTATTGCCAATATTTAAAGTATCGCTAATCTCATTTGTTCTATTATTGAATACAAATACAGCACTGCTTTTTTCATAAGCCATAAAAACGGCTAAGCTGTCGCCTGCTAATACAAACTTTTTTGTTTTGGGAAAGTTTATTTTAAGAGAAGTATTTACATGGCTTTTGCCTGTAGTTAAACTTAAATTGCCTAAGCTTTTTCCAAACTGATAAAAGAAAACAGAGTCTGATGTTTTGTTGTATTGAAGGTTGAGTATTTTATTTGAATAAAAATTAATTTTATTGGTTACGTTAATTTTGTAGCTTTTGTAAAAATCGTAATTCTTGGCTGTCATTATATTTATACTATACCCCGAACTTATTTCTAGTATTTCATTGTCTGAATTATAGAATAAAGCCCTATTTACATAGTTCGATTCTTTTGAACTGGTATAACTTCTACTTATAGAACTGAATAAGTTTAAAATTGAAAAATCATCTTGAGTGGAAGGATATATTAAGTAGTTTGAATTGGGTGAAAAAGAGTGAATGGCGTACATAGCTGGATAGGGAGAACTTTGAAACTTTGCCGATACATACACTTTTATTTTTGTTACATATGTTGATAGAAATAAATCTGTAACTTTTAAAATTGAATCATTAGATACGGTAGCAATATATCTATTGTCGTTACTGATTTGTATGTTTTTTGCATTGGTTATTGATGAAAAAGTACCTAAGATTTTTTCTTTACTTAAATCCCATTTAGTTAACACTTCGTTATCGGCACAAGAGAAAATAATATTATTGTCTGCTCTATAAAACACAAAATCGTTAATTATATTTTTATGCAATACAATTTTTTTTACCAATGCTAAACTATCTGTAAATGGGTTAATAATATTTAAAACAGAATCTTCTGTTGCATACAATAATTTGCTATCTGGCGAAAATTTGGCTACGTTACAAACACCATCTAAAGTATATGATTGAATGGGTGTATAATTATACGTATTCCAAATTACCAATTTTTTGTCTTCGCCAACACTAACTAAATATCTTCCATTTGCACTGTACTGTAAACTTACAATTCTACCTTTATGGTAGTACAATGTTTTAAGCTCTTTGCCTAAATTTTTATTCCAAATTTTTATTACGTAGTCGTCTCCACCTGTTGCAAAATATTTTGTATTGGGCGATAAGGCTGTGATATAAAAGTTGCTATGTCCAGCTTGTACGCTAATGCTTATTTCTTTTTGTGTTAACCAATTTTCTGTTGTTGCATTTACCCATGCTTTACCCTCGTAGTTATTGTACAACTCAAACAATTGTTTGGCTTTGTTTAAGTATTGTTTAGCTTTTGTAGTATCGCCATTTCTGTTTTCTACATTGGCTAAAATATATTCGGCCCAACCAATATACTCGTTAACATTGTTTATTGTTACAACATCATTAATTAATGTTGCAGTAGTTTTAGCAGCATCATAATTTTCATCGTTAATTTGTTGCAAGCTTTCGCCAATCCAGAAATCAATTAATACATTTTTTTTAATTTGAACGTATAAATTTTTTAGCTGAATGGCTTTTTCTGTGGTATTGTTTATAGACAATAAATAAGGCTTTATGCTTGATGGATATAGTATAGAACCAAAAGCAATCCATGCACAATACTCATCAATAAAACCTGGTTTATTGCCCATTGCATTTGCTGGTAAGTTTTGTAAATATTTAAAAAATAATTGCAGGTGTATAGCTTGGCTAAAAATTAAGGAGGAGCAAAAATTGTAACCAGTAAAAATTCCATTGTCGTATTTGTAAGCCAAACTGCTATTGGTAAGTGTATCTTTTGCAATTAATTTACCCGATTTGTTGGCATTTCTCAACATCTCATCAACCAACTCTTGTTCTATTTTAGGGCTACCATAATAATAAAAAAACCTATAGTTATAATAGGGGTCTTTTACTTCGGTAAAGGTTACATTATCTACCAAAAAAGATTTTAATTGTAGCTTATTCCAACCAACAGGAATTTCTACATTACAAACCAAAAAATCTTCTACTAATAAATCGGGAACACTTTTTTTAGCAATAAGTATAATGGTAGAATTGTTGTTTACCCGATAAATTGTTGCTTGAGTTATGGAGTGTACTGTTTTATGATTTAGTGTATCATCTTTAATAGCTCTTGTTGAAATTCTTACAGTTTGGCTATCGTTTACAAGGCCATCTAATTTACCAGCATAAATGGTTAAAGCCAAAGAATCGTTGCCCCATGGCTCTATTTTTTTAATAGAAAAATAGGCTTCGGCTGTTTCGGTTTCTGTAATTGTTGGGTAATTAAATGCCCAATTTTTTTCGGCAATGGTTTGATGTAAAGCTGCAAATCGTCTAAAAATTAATCCAATAGCATTGTTGTGTTTATAATTTTGAGCATTGGCTAAAGCAAGCTCTAAAAATATTTGTGATTGTTGTGGTTGCTCAACCAACCTGTAACAACGCCCCATACCGCTTAATAAATCTGTTACATAAAAACTGCTATCAAAATAAGTATGTTGTTTGCTCCAAGTAAAAGCTTTGTTATAGAAAAATAAAGCACTATCTGCTTGGCTCTTGTATTGATAAACATTGCCTTGCCTTATGTGTTGCATAAAAAAGGCAGTATCTATTTTTTGTGCATTTGCAAATCCAATATAAAAAAGAAATAAAAAAGTAGCAATATATTTAAGCATAAAGTAATTTCTTATTCAAAAACTAAAAATACGAAATAGAGAAGTATTACCTCTACGCAGCAATGGGTATCTTTTTGGGGTTTGTGAAGGAAAAACGATGTTTGAGTAACAATATAGGTGGCACATAAGTGTCACAAAAGGCATTAAATAACGAACAAAATTGAACAACAATAAAAGTTAGAGAAATTATGAAACTCAATGGTAGTAATGGGTATAAAACAAAAAACCTATCATTGCTGATAGGTTTTGCTCCCGAATCTGGACTTGAACCAGAGACCCTCTGATTAACAGTCAGATGCTCTAACCAACTGAGCTATTCGGGAATCCTTTTTTCCATTAGTTTTCGTAATGGGCAGCAAAAATAGGGG
>Ga0075152_10002432_pt1 | contig 13185 bp, 11 predicted proteins | sample JI61114C2DNA_FD_70964 | JGI IMG/M metagenome (GOLD analysis project Ga0075152, IMG submission 70964) | Wastewater effluent complex algal communities from Wisconsin, to seasonally profile nutrient transformation and Carbon sequestration -... | ecosystem: Engineered > WWTP > Effluent > Algae...
ACCTCCGCAATGCGCTCGCCAACGAGACCATGGATGTCTACTTCCAGCCCCTCGTGAACACCCGCACGCGCAAGACAGCGGGCTACGAGACACTGCTGCGCTGGAACCGCCCCGGCCACGGCCTTGTATCGCCCGGCGTGTTCATTTCCTGCGCCGAAGAGACCGGAATCATCGTTCCCTTGGGGGAGTGGGTGATCCGCAAGGCCATCGAAGAGGCCGCCCACTGGAAAGAAGACGTGCCTGTCGCGGTCAACCTGTCGCCGGCGCAGATGAAGAACCCTTCACTCGTCGCGACCGTGATCGGGGCCCTGGCCGCTTCGCAGCTTGACCCCAGCCGCCTTGAGATCGAGATCGTCGAAAGCGTCCTGATGGACGAGACCGAGCACAATATCCGCACGCTCCATGCCCTGCGGGAGCTTGGCGTGAAGATCGCGCTCGACGATTTCGGGACCGGGTACTCGTCGCTGAGCTATCTGCGGGCCTTCCCCTTCGACAAGATCAAGATCGACCAGCGATTCGTCCGCGACATTGATTCGAGCGTCGAGAACCAGGCCATCGTGCGGGCCATCATCTCGCTGGCCAAGGATCTGGGCATGCGGGTCACGGCAGAGGGCGTCGAGAACGAGCAGCAGGCCGCCATTCTTGCGGGCCTAGGCTGCACCGAGGTGCAGGGCTTCCTCTATAGCCGCCCGATCCCGGCCTCGGAACTGGAGAAGAAGGATCCGGCGACGCCGCGCCTTGGCTCCAACATCCTCTCGCTGCGCCGCCGCGCCTGAGAGGGGCAACGCCTGAAAGCCTTTGAATGCTGGGCTTCTAGGCTCGTGGAGCCGGAAACGCTGGCCCCAAACGTGTTCATGCCCGCCCGGATGACCGGACGGGCATGAGGAATACACTAGTCTCTGGGAATTGGGCGGCCTCTAAGAGGCGCAGGCCAAGGACTGGCTGCCCAATGCGAAGAGCTTAGCTACTACTTCTTCTTCTTAGCAGCTTTCGCCGGTTTTTTGGCGGCGGCTTTCGCCGGCTTCTTCGCAGCTTTTTTGGCAGTGGCCATCTTAAGTCTCCTTGAGTGGTCCCTTCAGATGAGACCCGCTAGCGGATCTGCATCCAATTAAGTTGGGTCGGTCTCCGATCGGAAAAACCCGACTCAACGACTCACTCTCTACACCATCTTGAGCTCAGAGTGCAGCACCTCTTCGCAATCGATCGTTGATGGCCTCGCCGAGTCCGGTCTCCGGAATCGGCGCCACGGCGATCGAGTCATGACTCTGATCGAGCGCTCGCAGCATCGCGAAGAGGTTCGACGCAGCCTCCGCGAGGTCGCCTCGAATCGACAGGTTGAGAGTCGGCGAGACACCCGCGGGCGGCGCCCCGAAGGCGAGGTACGCCTCGCCCTCGACCGCGCTCATGGCACCGAGTCGGAGGCGCGCACGCGGAGCGTAGTGACGCTTCATCATGCCCGGCGCCAGGATGCCCGAAGCGGTCTCCGGAGAGCCCAGCGAGCCTGTGAACAACTCGATGTCGGAGCGCGCGAGAGCACCCGGTCGAAGCATCACGGCGGCCTCTTCACCAGGCGCGATGATGGTCGATTCAAGCCCCGCCGGACACGCGCCACCATCGATGATGAGGTCGATGCGCGCGCCGAGTCCCGCGGCCACATGCGCTGCTGTCGTGGGGCTCAACTGCTCTGATGGATTGGCCGAGGGAGCGGCGATCGGCCGGCCGACGAGTTGAATAAGTCTCAGAGTTGCTTCGTGTTTTGGTTGGCGAAGCGCGATCGAGGGCAGGCCCGCGGTCGCAAGCTCCGACACATCACATGTCACTTTGCGCGGCAGCACGAGCGTGAGCGGGCCAGGCCAGAAGCGCTCCGCGAGACGCCGTGCGAGCGGACTGAAGTCGGCGAGCGACTCCGCCATCGCAAGGTCGGCGACATGGCAGATGAGAGGGTTGAAGGAGGGGCGACCCTTGGCTGTGTAGATCGAGGCGACGGCGGCTCCGTTGGTGGCGTCCGCGGCGAGCCCGTAGACCGTCTCGGTGGGCACCGCGACGAGCCCGCCGGCGAGGATCACCGACGCCGCGCGAGCGAGGTCGTCGGGTGTCGTGCCGATGATCGGCGCGGGTGGTCGCGCGGCGAATTCTGAATCGTCTTTCATGTTCGCGCGCGTCCGTTAGGCGGCTGATTGCGGCGCCCGCGAAGGCTCGCGAGAGACTCTTCAACGCGCCTCATGAGGTCTCTCGCGCGGGTCCTCGCGAGGCCAATTTCGATTCCGACGTGTGCCCTCAGAGTCACAGTTTTTTGCCTCGCGAGCATCGCGCGCGGCGCCGATTTCGACTCGCAACGCGCCTCGAGGGCGCCTCTGCGAGTCGAATCGCATGCGCTCATCGCGGCTCTCACTGGCGAGTCGCGATGATGTCGATCACCACGGTCACGTCATTGCCCACCCACTCGCTGTCGCCCTCGGCCTCCGCCGGCGTGGAGGCGCCGATGCCGAGGTCGAGGCGGCGCAGCGTGACTTCGCCGTGCATGGTCGCGGTGGTTCCGCTGATATCGAGCGTGAAGGGCAGGCGGACAGGGATGTCCACGCCCTTGATGCGCAGGACGCCGGTGGCTTCGTAGTCCTGCTCGCTGAACTTGTAGATGCCGCCTTTCACTTCAAATACTGCCTCCGGATACTTGGCGACATCGAACCAGTCGCCTTGGCCGAGGCTTCCATCGAAGTAGTCCTGGCCCGTGCTGAGCTTCCCGACGGGGATCGCGACGCGCACATAGCCATCTGCCGGGATGTGTTCGTTGGTCTCGGCGTCGGTATCGAGCTGGATCTGCGCATTCCACTCGGGGAACGTGCCTTCATAGGGCGTGCCCATGTAGTTGAAGCGGAAGCCGAGCTTGCTCTTCCCATAATCCACAGCCCAAGCCGGCGCGTTGGAGTGGACCTCCGCTTCGACAGCAGGCGCATCACTGATCGCTGCCGGCGTTTCGGTGCTGAACGAGAGGCCTGCAACCACGGCGAAGACCAGCGCGGCTGCGCCAAACGCCCACAGTGCGCCGTGTCCATCGTCCGGCGGGCCGGCGGTGCGGCCAAACAAGCCCGGCGCCATGCGCGCGAGCAGGCCATCCTTGTCGATCAAGTGGTGTTTCAGCGCGCCCGCAACGTGCAGGACAAGAAGAGCGACGATCACCCAGGCGAGATTGGAGTGAACCTGCTCGAAGCCCTCCTCTATGCCATGGCGGGTCTCCGCATCGAGCGCGGGGATGCCGGGGAGGCGGATATCCACAAGGTCGAAGTAGCGCGTCGGCGCATCGCCCGAAGCCGAGGCCATGATCCAGCCGGTGAGCGGCATCGCGATGATCAATACATAGAAGAGGATGTGCACGGCCTTCGAGACCAGCGATTGCCACTTCGGCATGGGCGGTTCGGCCGGCGGGCGGTTCATTAGCCGCCACACGATCCGCGCCACTGACAGCAGCAGCACCGTGATCCCGAAGGACTTGTGCAACTGGATGATCGCGAACTGGTCGGGCCCGGGCGACATGCCGGTCATGATCCAGCCGACAGCGATGAGGCCGATGATCATCAGCGCGATCGCCCAATGCAGGGCGATGGCGACCGCCGTGTAGCGCTGCTGCCTCGCAGGTTCGGCGGGCGGGGCGGCGGGCTGCAGGGCTTCGTCGGTCATAGCAGATACCTCTTCTGAGGGCAGGACTTGGGGCTGCATATGTCACGAAAAAAGGGCGTCGTCGAAACCCGAGCCGCCGCGTGCCTGCTGGCGGCGCTGGCTGCCGCCTGCGTGCATATCGAGCCTGATCCAGATCCGTTCGACATCCAGGCTTCCGGTGCGCCAATCCCCGAAGGTGTCGATTACCTTCGCGCGGTTCAGTGCGGTGGGTTGCTCTGGGCTTTGCAAGCCATCGAGTACAGGACGACGCGCGCCAAGGGTCTGTCGTCGATGACCGACCTCTATCTCGAATGGGCCAGACAACTGGCTATGCAGGCCGGAGAGAATCCTGCGCTGGCCAAGCCTGGCATGGTGACCAGCCGCGACATGATCCTGGCGGCCTAAGGCGGAATTTCGCTGGCGAGCAAGGCGCAAGAGATCCGCGCGGCCTATCCGGGAGACGTCAAAGCCTGTTCCGTGATGGCAGCGGCCGCCGACTACGACATCGTGATAATCGGCGGCTGATTGCGGTCGGGCTATTTCTGCCTGAACTCGGCGTTGATCTCGATCTTGATGTCGTCGGCCATCGCGCCGCCTGCCGCCATGCCCCACTGCGTCTTGTTGATCGTGCCGACCGCCTGGAAGCCAATCTTTGGCTTCTGCGGCGCGGGGTAGGCGCGGTGGCCGATGAAGGTGACGTCCAGCGTCACAGGCTTGGTGACGCCGAGGAAGGTGAGATTGCCCGTCATCCTGCCCTTGGTGTCGCTGGTCTTGGTGATGGCGGTGGAGGTGAAGGTGATGCCGGGGAACTTGCCGGCGTTGAAGAAGCGCTCGCCGGTGGCCAGCATCGCGTTGAAGTCTTCCGTGTTTCCAGCCGGGCGGGTCTTGAGGAAGTCGGTCTCGACCGATTTGGGGTCGATCGTGGCGGTGACCTTCGACTTGGTGACGTCGGCGGGGTTGAACGTCAGCTTGATATCGAAATTCGTGAAGCGTGCGGAATAGTAAGACAGCCCGGCATGCAGGCCCGACCATTCGAGGCTCGCATGCGTGCGGTCGAGAACGTATTCGCCAGCCGGGGCCTGGGACGCTCCCTGCGCGACAGCAGGCGCGGCCAGCAACGTGGCGGCGAGGGCAAACAGAATCGAACGCATCTCATCTCTCCGGTCGGGACGGCGGGTCGCCAGGGCAGCCTGACCACGCACTCATGCCCTGATTATGGCGCGGCGCCTTGAGGCCAGGGGCAGGCCTGACGCGGAATTGATCTTTTTTGCAGCCATGTGCTGCGGACAGCTTCTAAATGAGCGGCGGCAGAGTTAGCGTCACCAAAGCAAAAGGCGACGGGGGTCGCCGGGGAGCAGGGGACATGAGCATTCGCACGAACACGGGACTGGTCGGCGCCGCAATCGCCGCCCTGGTCATGACCGGTGCCCCGGCGCTGGCGCAGGAAGGCCTTTCGGGCCTCGTCAGCCCCGAGCAGGAAGCAGAGATATATTGTGTCTACGATATCCTCTCGCAGAGCGGGGACACTTACGCGATCGCCGACGTCTTCATCGACCCGGACGCAACCGAGTCAGACATCGAAGCCGCTGACGAGGTTCTGTCCGGCGCCATAGACGAGTGCCTGAACGCTTATGAGTGGTCCGAGACGATGCGCGAGTACGCAGCGGTCATCGGCATCCATGGCTCAGTGATCGATGTCGTGACGGCGGACCTGCTGGCCGAGGGCGTCGAGCAGGAACACATCCAGGCCATCTTCGACGTGCTGGACCTTCTCGAGGAAGATGACATGGAAGTCTTCCGGTCACCCGAGTGGTTGTCCAACACGCGATTCAAGAAGCGCATGAATCGCTCGCTCGTCGCCGCCGGCATTCCGAACGAGCCGGCCGTGCTCGATAACTCGCTGCTCGTGATGGAGTCGGCCATCCTCTCGGTCGAGGCAATCGTCGACTGGATGCTGGAAGCCCCGGCGAGCACGGCAGATGCGGCCAAGCCTTCGCGCGGTGGTTCGAAGAAGTCGAAGTCTGCACGCGCCGGATCGGATAAGCCCGCCGCGCGCGCGCCGAAGCTCGAACTCGTCAGCACCGGCACCGGCTGGTACGTCGCCGACGGCGGCCTCATCGTCACGAACGGCCACGTCGTCGAAGGCTGCAAGGCGATGCGGCTGAAGAGCGGCGCCGAACTCGAAATGCTCGGTGTGTCCGATGGTGAAGACCTGGCCCTGCTGCGCGGCACGAGCTCGGTGCGTCCGCTTCAGATCCGCAACACGCGCAACGTGCGGCTGGCCGAAGACGTGCTGGTCGCCGGCTACCCGCTGGGCAGCATTCTCGGCTCAGGCATAAACGTCACGGTGGGCACGGTTTCCTCGCTGACCGGAGGCGGCGACACCAAGCGCTTCCAGTTCACCGCGCCGGTTCAGCCGGGCAACAGCGGCGGTCCCGTGCTCGACATGTCGGGCAATGTGATCGGTGTCGTCGTCGCCAAGCTGAACGCGATGACGGTGCAGGACCAGTACGGCGACATTCCGCAGAACGTGAACTTCGGCATCGCTCTGCCGAGCTTGCTCGAATTCCTCGATGAGAATGACATTGCTTACAGCCGCACGGCATCGTCGGAAAAGCTGGACAAGGTCGACCTGGCTGAACTGGCGCGTGCGTCCACCGTGCTGCTGGAATGCTATCAGTAAGAGCAAGCTGATCGCGGCCTGAGCAGAGACGTGGTGCAGCAAGGGGCTGGACCTGACTGCCTGAATATGAAGATATCCCGCACTCGGTAGCAGAGGCGATGGATGGTGTTCGGCGGGCGGAAGGGGACGGGCGTAGCGGTTGTAGCGTCGATGCTGGCGTCTGCATTTCTTTCCGCCACAGCTAGCGCGCAGCCACCCGAGGCAATCCAGAACGGCGTCACCTGCGTCTACGAAAGGCTCACGGCCAATCGCGGTTTTGAAGTGGTGGCGGAAGTTTTCCTGCGTGACGACGTGCCGGAAAATCTCATCCCGCAGGCGGCCAGCATTCTCGACATCGCGACGCGGGGCTGCGCTGAAAAGCATGGCTGGAGCATCAGCCGTACCGCGTCGGCGTCCGACGTCGGCTTGTATGGTGCGACGATCGACTTCCTGCTTGGCCGGATAGGGCAGGCCGGCGCCGCCGAGACTTCAGTCGGGAAGTTCAAGGCGTCCGTGGCTGCCATGTCCAGCGACGACTACGCTGCCTTCGCGGAGGCGGACTGGCGGAGCGACATGGCCTTCACGCAGCGCCTGCGCGGCATGGCGCAGGAAGCGGGCCTGCCCGACACCGATGAGGTGATGGACATGGCGCTTGAGGCGCTGGAGCTGGGCGCGCGCTCGGACTATTCGGTATCGCTGTTCCTGCTTGACCTCGCGCACAGCGAGACGCCACCCGGCTGATTTGCCGCTCCGCACAAATTGGGTCTAATGGGCCGGTCACAGCGACAGGAGTCCGGGCATGGACGGCTTCGAAGGCAAGACTGAGCGCGCGCGGTACGACTATCCGTTCGCGGCGCCGCCCGAGCCGGGCTCGGTGCTCGAGGTTGCGCCCGGCGTGAAGTGGGTGCGGATGCCGCTGCCGTTCTCGCTGAAGTGGATCAATCTCTGGCTGCTCGAGGATGGCGAGGGATGGACAGTGGTCGACACCGGCATTCCGAACTCGATCACCAAGGAACACTGGCGCACCATTTTCGAGAACGAGCTGGGCGGGAAGCCGGTGACACGGATCATCGTCACGCACATGCATCCCGATCACATCGGGCTTGCCGGATGGATGAGCCGCAAGTTCCAGTGCGAGCTCTGGATCACCCGGCTCGAATACATCACCTGCCGCATGCTGGTGGCCGACACGGGGCGCGAGGCGCCGGAGGCCGGCGTGAAGTTTTATCGCGCCGCCGGGTGGAGCCAGCAGGAGATCGATCGCTACGTCGACAAGTTCGGCGGCTTCGGCCGCGCGGTGACGCAGCTGCCCGACGCCTATCGACGGATGTCCGATGGCGACGTGATCAGCATCGGCGGACGGCCGTGGCATGTCGTCACGGGATGTGGGCACTCGCCCGAGCATGCCTGCCTCTGGGCGCCGGACATCAACGTGTTCATTTCGGGCGACCAGATCCTGCCGCGCATATCCTCGAACGTGAGCGTGTTCCCGACCGAGCCCGAGGCCGACCCGCTGAAGGACTGGCTCGACTCATGCGCCAAGCTAAAGGCGACTATCCCCGCAGACGTCCTGGTGCTGCCGGCCCACAACGAGCCGTTCCATGGCGCGCACAAAAGGCTGGACGCGCTGATCGACGGCCATGAGCTGGGAATGACGCGCCTGTTGTCCCGGCTGGGGGAGCCGCGCCGGGTCATCGACCTGTTCACCGCCCTTTTTGCCCGGGCAATCGACCCGGACACGCTGGGAATGGCGACCGGGGAGGCCCTGGCGCACCTTAACTGCCTGAAAGGGCGGGGGTTGATTGTGTCGGAACAGGACGCCGGGACAACGCTATACAGGCGTGTGTCTTGACGACAGGGGCATACCTATAACGTATAGCCCCATATCCGACGACGCGCTGAGTAACCCGCAGGAACTGCTAGATGACGGACACCTCGACCGACCAGCCGGTTAGCGCTGAACCGGCCGTCCCGGGCGAGGGCGTCGAAGGCGCACCGAAGCCGGGCATCAAGAAGAAGATCCTGCACGAGTTCCGCGAGACCGCGCTGACGATCGCGATCTTCGTCCCGTTCTGGCTGCTGTTCTCGACCTTCGTGTACGAGCTGCGCTCCATCCCGTCGGAGTCGATGGTGCCGGCGCTGCAGGTTGGCGACCGCGTGGCCGTCGCCAAGTTCGCCTATGGCTACAATCGCAACTCGGTCCCGTTCGGCCTCGGCCTGTTCGTGATCGGCGACAAGAAGTGCCCCAACCAGCCCAACGAAGCCCAGGCGGCCGAGTGCGTCACCAGCGAAAACTGGTTCGGCTCGCAGCCGAAGCGCGGCGACGTCATCGTCTTCCAGCATCCCCATTCTGATCGCGTGATGATCAAGCGCCTGATCGGCCTGCCGGGCGATGCTGTTGAGATGAAGGGCGGCAAGCTGTTCCTCAACGATGTCGAGGTGCCGCGCGAGAAGCTTCGCACAACTCGCTACATTGGCGCAGAGAATGACCGCATCTACACGGCCGTCGAATATCGTCAGACGATTGCGACGGGCGAGAAGGACAAGGACGGCAACGAGCTGACCAAGTCATTCCTCATCCATGAGTTCTCGGACACCGACACGCTCGACGAGACGCCGCGCTTCCTCGTGCCGGCCGGCCACGTCTTCATGATGGGCGACAACCGCGACAACTCTGAAGACAGCCGCGCACCTTCGGGCCACCGCATCCTTGCTGCGCAGTCGCCAGAAGGCTGGCCCTATCGCAGCGCCGGGCTGCCGGCCGATACGCGTGATGATGCGGTTGGCATGGTGCCGATGGACTACCTGATCGGCCGCGCCGAGACGGTTCTGTTCACACTGCACGGCTGCAAGCAGTCGCCGGACACGGAATGCCCCGAAGGGCGGATGTGGAAGGGGCTGTAGGGCTCGAGCCCGGCCCTCCACGGCGCGAGCAGTGATCCATTGCCATGCCACGGGTGACTCCTGTCGGAGAAAAAGGACGGACTGGGCCTTGCCGGCGCCATGGCCGGGGATCCGGCCCTGGGGCGCATAACCCGTGCCCTGGAGGTCGCCGTCGGGGCATCGGCCATCTGAAAATCCCCAATTTGCTGTGAGTTAGGGTTCCCGTGGCAGATGCCTGTTTGGAATCGCGCCCTCGTGGTCTAAGCGGGGCAGGATGGATACCGCCGTCAAACCAACCGACAGGACTACGCGCGCCGGTCGCCCCGGACGCATCGTCGTGGTGCGCCATGGCCGCCCGCAGGTGATCCCCAAGGAAGGCCCGCCGATGGGCTGGCGTGACTACAAGGATTGGTGGGACCGCTACGAACTTTCCTCGCTGAAGGATGGGCAACGCCCGCCCGAGGCGCTGCTGAAAGAGATAAGAGAAGACGCCATCATCATGTCGAGCGCTCGCCCGCGCGCCATCCAGACTGCGGGTCATCTCGGCCGCGGCCGCGAGGTGAAGCCCGACGCGATGTTCAACGAGGCGCCGCTGCCGCCCCCGCGCATCGCGGGCCGCATGCGCCCCAAGAACTGGAACAAGATCGCACGCCTTGCCTGGATGTTCGGCCATAGCGGCGGCCAGGAGCCAGTCGGCGAAGCGCGCCGCCGCGCCGCCCGCGCCGCCGGGGAGTTGGTGAAGATGGCGGAAGAGAGCGGCGGCCGCGATGTCGTGCTTGCCGCGCACGGCTGGTTCAACCGGATGTTGCGCCCCCACATCAAGCGGCGCGGCTGGGTCTGCGTCCACAATGGCGGCGACAAGTACTGGTCGTACCGCATCTACGAGAAGAAATAGCGCTTACGCATTCCTTCTCTCAGCCCCAATTCTGAACAGGAAAACGCAAGGCCCGACAGGCCCCAACATCGCTTGCCTCCCTTTGCGATGCGCCTATGTTGGCCCACCTTCTGGAGAGACGGATGGCACAGACAAAGCCGCCAGCTGATATTGCGACGATGAGTTTCGAGGATGCGCTGCGCGAGCTGGAGCAGATCGTGCAGAAGCTCGAAGCGGGCGATGTGCCGCTCGACGATTCGATCCGGATCTACGAACGCGGCGCGGCGCTGAAAGCGCATTGCGAAGCGCGCCTGCGCGAGGCCGAGCTCAAGGTCGAGAAGATCGTTCTCGGCGCCGACGGCCCGAAGGGATTGGAAAAGGCCGATGATCTATAGCATCGACCCCGCCTTCGAGCAGCGCCTCAACGAGGTGGCGGACCGTATCACGGTTGCGCTCGACCAGCTGATCCCGCCGGCCTCCGGCCCGGAGGCGCAGCTGATGCGCGCGATGCGCCATGGCGCGCTCAGCAAGGGCAAGCGCCTGCGCCCGTTCATCACGATCGAGGTAGGTCGAATGTTCGGCGCGCCGGAGAAGGCGCTGCTGCGCGGCGCGGCGGCCGTGGAATGCATGCACGCCTATTCGCTGATCCACGACGACCTGCCGTGCATGGACGATGATGATTTCCGCCGGGGCCAGCCCACGGTCCACAAGGCGTTCGATGAAGCGACCGCCGTGCTGGCTGGCGACGCGCTGCAGGCCCTGGCCTTCGAGATCATGGTGTCGCCCGAAACCCATCGCGATGCCTTGATGCGCTGCAAGCTGGTTGAACGCCTGGCGATTGCCTCCGGCGCGCGCGGCATGGTGGGCGGCCAGATGATCGACATGCACCCCATTACCGGCGGGGAAGAGCCGCTCCAGATCCTCACCCGGATGCAGCGCCTGAAAACGGGCGCGCTGATCTCTCTGGCGGGGGAGGTGGGCGCCCTGCTGGGCGGCGCGGTCGAGACCGAGCGGCATGCCATTGCCGGGTACACCAATGATTTAGGATTGGCGTTCCAGATTGTGGACGATCTCCTCGACGTGGAGGGCGATCCTTCTCTGCTGGGCAAGGCGGCCGCCAAGGACGAGGAGGCCGGAAAGGTCAATTTCGTGTCGCTTCTCGGGGTAGACGGCGCCAAGGACCGGGTGCGTTATCTCGCCGCACAGGCGAAACAGCATCTGGCTTCCTTCGGTTCCAGGGCGACATCTCTCCTTCATACAGTCGACTTTGTGCTCAATCGTCGCCACTAATCGACCCGTATTGGCGGATAAGATTCTAAAATGAACCCGTCCACGCCGCTGCTTGACCAGATTTCCACGCCGGCCGACCTGAAGGGGCGATCGAGAGCGGACCTGCGCCAGATCGCAGACGAGCTGCGCGCCGAAACCATCAGCGCTGTTTCCGTCACCGGCGGCCACCTTGGCGCGGGGCTTGGCGTGGTCGAGCTGACCGTCGCGATCCACGCCGTGTTCGACACGCCGCGGGACAAGCTGGTCTGGGACGTTGGCCACCAGGCCTATCCCCACAAGATCCTTACCGGCCGCCGCAGCCGCATCCGCACGCTGCGCCAGGGCGGGGGGCTCTCCGGCTTCACCAAGCGTGACGAAAGCGAATACGATCCGTTCGGCGCCGCACACGCGGGAACGTCCGTTTCGGCCGCCGCCGGCTTTGCCGTGGCGCGCGATCTTCAGGGCGCCGACAACCGCGTCATCGCGGTGGTGGGTGACGGCGCGATGAGCGCGGGCATGATCTACGAGGCGATGAACAATGCCGGCGCCATGCATGCGCCGCTGATCGTCATCCTCAATGACAATGACATGTCGATCGCCCCGCCGGTCGGCGCGATGAGCCATTATCTCTCGCGCACGGTGTCCTCGAAGGGCTACCGGCAGGTGCGCAATCTCGCCAAGCGCGTGACCCGCAAGATCGGCATCGAAGGCCTGGTGAAGAAGGCGGAGCATTCGATCCGCAGCTTCAACATGGGCGGCGACATGTTCGACGCGCTCGGCTTCTACTATGTCGGCCCGATCGACGGACACGACATCAATGCTCTGGTCGATGTACTGGAGAATGCGCGCGACATGGAGAACGGGCCGATCCTCGTTCACATCGTCACGCAGAAGGGCAAGGGCTATGAGCCCGCCGAGATCGCCGACGACAAGTATCACGGCGTCTCCAAGTTCAACGTGATCACCGGCGAGCAGGCCAAGGCGAAAGCCGGCCCGCCGAGCTACACCAAGGTGTTCGGCCAGGAACTGATCCGCCTCGCGGAGAAGGACGACAAGGTCGTCGGCATCACCGCCGCCATGCCCTCGGGCACCGGGCTCGACCTGTTCGGTCAGAAATTCCCGGAGCGCTGCTTCGATGTCGGCATTGCCGAACAGCACGCCGTCACCTTCGCCGCCGGCCTTGCCGCCGATGGCATGCGCCCGTTCGCGGCGATCTACTCCACCTTCCTTCAGCGCGGCTATGACAGCGTCGTCCACGACGTTGCGATCCAGAAGCTGCCGGTGCGTTTCGCGCTCGATCGCGCCGGCCTCGTGGGCGCCGATGGCGCAACCCATGCGGGCTCGTTCGATATCGGCTTCCTCGGCGCGCTGCCGGGCATGGTGCTGATGGCCGCCGCTGATGAAACCGAGCTGCAACGCATGGTCGCGACCGCGCATGCCATCGATGATGCGCCGTCCGCCTTCCGCTATCCGCGCGGCGAGGGCGTTGGCCTGCCGCTACTCAAGGACCCGCAACCGCTTGAGATCGGCAAGGGCCGCATCGTGAAGCAGGGCACGGCCGTCGCAATCCTTTCCTACGGCACGCGCCTGCAGGAATGCATGCGCGCCGCCGACATGCTGGAAAAGCAGGGCCTGTCCACCACGGTGGGCGATGCGCGCTTCGCCAAGCCGCTGGACGAGGCGCTGCTGGCGCAACTCGCCCGCCACCACGAAGTCCTGATTACCATCGAGGAAGGAGCACGTGGCGGCTTCGGCGCCTTCGTGCTGCATTCTCTGGCCGAGCGCGGCCTGCTCGACAATGGCCTGCGCATCCGCACGCTGACGCTGCCGGACATCTTCCAGG
>Ga0075152_10002433_pt1 | contig 13178 bp, 9 predicted proteins | sample JI61114C2DNA_FD_70964 | JGI IMG/M metagenome (GOLD analysis project Ga0075152, IMG submission 70964) | Wastewater effluent complex algal communities from Wisconsin, to seasonally profile nutrient transformation and Carbon sequestration -... | ecosystem: Engineered > WWTP > Effluent > Algae...
TACGGATATTCCTTAAAACTTGGGTAGTTTATTTCTAATATTCTATTTTGTTGGGCTTGGCTTATAATTTCTTTTTTTAGTTGATATTTTTCATTAAAAAAGAATGTTTTTTTAGTATTATTATTCCCCGTTGATTCTAATTTAAACATTTTATCTTCTAAATAATTGTTGTAATTCTTGTTCTTTAAATCATCCATAACCCTGCCAATAAATAAGTTTTGAACTTTCTGAAAATCTAATTCGGTTCCTAAAAAATCAGTTAGAGCCGCATAGTTTCCCTCAAAAAATTTGCTGTTTATTTTTTCATAATATTTTACTTTATCAGGTGTTATCAGAGTTTTTGCCATCGTAATCCCAAGAAAACGAATACTTACCATGATTACCGCATCTTTTTTAATTCTAATTTCGGCAGTTACGGCTTGTGTTTGTTTGCTGTCTTTGTATTTTACATTGGCTTTTATATACAACGATGAAAAGTCGATTTTATTACTATAATATCCTTCAATTATCTTTTCTGTTGTTGTTTTTTCAGTAACATTTGATACTGCAATGGCTTTTTTTGCCTTGCACGATGCCAAAGATACAATTAAAATTAATGCTAAATATTTCTTCATTTTTGTGGTTTTTCTCCTGAATTTTTATAATTCAATTCGTGAATTTGTGGCTATTTTTTCTTATTTTTTAATAACTTTTCGGCTTTTTCAAAATAAAAGTCCCTTTTTGCAAAATTACCTAATCCGCTGTAAGATTCTCCTAATTGTATGTTAAAATTTATTTCCAAATCTAAACCTTCTGCAAAATAATCTAAACCTGTTTCTAAAAAATCTTTTCCTTTTTTAAAGTTTCTTAGTTGATTATTTGCCATTCCTGCATAATAATAAATATACGGTTCTGATGGAAAAAACACTATGGTTTCTTCCGTTTTTTGTGCCAATGTTTGAAACTGTAAATCCATCGTATAGCATTCAAAAAGCAATAAAATGGTTTGCAAATCTGGATCTGAATTTTCTTTAAAATGTTGTTCGTAATACTTTATAGCATTCTTCCAATCTTTTTGTTTTTGATAATATTTACCCAATTCTTTTGGCACTTTTACCTCCGAATCGTTTTTAAAATAACTTATTGCTTTGTCTAAATCTGGTTGAAAATTTGGATTTGTTTTAACAAAAATTAAAAACTCATTCAATACCCGATGTTTAATTTTGTCATCTATTTTAGCACTTTCTAAAACGATATTCATTGAATTTACGGCTCGTTTCCCGTCGTTATTATTCAAATGAAATTTAAACAAACTGACCTGTGCCCAATCTGAATTTGGTATATTTTGTTCTAATTTCTTGGCAATTTCCAACGCTTTTTCTTCCTGATTACTTTTAGAATACAACAAAATTAAATCCAAATAATGCTGTTCTACGGTTGGGTTTTTATTGATTTGTGTCAATAAATTATCTTTTTCTGACCCTTGATATTTCGCATCTTTCAAGATATCCGCCTTATACAAATCTCGTTTATCAGTGCTACCAACTTTGTCATTTAATTCGTTTATCAATGCTAATGCTTTATCAAATTGACCCGTATTCATATACAACGAAACCAAATCTTCTTTAAATTTTGAATTAAATTCGATGAGTTTTTCGACAATAATTATCGCTTGATTGTAATCTTTTTTTTCATAACAAACATCGTACAAACCTACCCAGAACCACTCATTTTTTGGATTGATTTTACTGGCTTTTTCAAAATTTTGATACGCCTTTTCGTATTCTTTTTGTGCAAAATAATTTTTACCTAATTGATAAAAAACATTCTCATCGTTGGGTTTTAGTTTCAAACATTTATCCAATTCAATAATTGCTTTATCATAATTTTCGATTCCCTTTTGTTTCAAACTTTCAAAATAGGCATCCGCAAATTCCTCTTCTGGGGAAGGTTTTTTGGCTTCAGGCTGTGCGAAAACCACCGCCGAAAGAGAGAGGAACACAAATAATATTTTAATTTTTTTAATCATTTTTTAATTTTTCCACGGCAACGATTTTATAAACGCTGTGGTTCTTCTTTTCAATTCATCGGTAGTAATTCCGTTTTTAAATCTTTCATCAAAATTTAATGCCGTTTTATTTTCTGAATTACAAAATTTTTTATCGAAATTTACTTTCTCTTTTTCTAAAATTATTGTTTCCATAGTCTTAAATTTTTATAAATATAATGAATTATTTTTCCCATCCAGTGCAGCTTATTTCAACATTCGTTATTCAAAATTCAAAAAATAATGTTGAATGTTGAATAACGAACAACGAATTTTGAAGTATTTGGATTACTCCAAAACCGAATAATCCCCAATACTAATACTACTAAAACCCCCATCAAAACTAGCATGGTTGCCTATCATGGCATTATCTAAATTTGCATTTTTGATATGAGAATGGGTTTGTATCAAACTATTTTTTATTGTGCTATTGATTACATGACAGCCTTTACCTAATGACACATTTGGACCTACCGTAGCATTAATCAAAACAACATCTTCGCCAATAAAGCACGGCGGAATGATAGTCGAATTTTCTAATTTTACATCGGCTGCAACCAAGTTTTCGCCATCGTTATGCAAAAAACCAAGCATTCTGTTGTTGGTATCAACCGTAACATCTTTATTACCGCAATCCATCCATTCATCAACCTTTCCTGGTACAAATTTCATTCCTTTTGCCATCATTTGTTTGATGCCATCATTAATTTGATATTCGCCACCGTGAATGATATTGTTGTCGATTACCAACTGTAATTCAGCTTTTAAAACCGCAACATCTTTGAAATAATAAATGCCAATTACTGCCAAATCTGATACAAATTGTTTTGGTTTTTCAACCAATTCTACAATTTCATTATTGTCATTTAGATTGATAACGCCAAATTGCTCTGGTGCCTCAACTTGTTTCACCCAAATCACGCTATCTGCCGTTTGGTCAATTTCGAAATCGGCACGGATTAGCGTATCTGCATAAGCAATCACGGCTGGTCCTGATAAGGATTTTTCGGCACACATAATGGCGTGTCCAGTTCCGAGAGCTTCGTTTTGATAATAAATTGTGCCTTTTGCTCCTAATTTTTCAGCAATAGCAATCAAATCTTTTTCGACTTTTTTGCCAAAACTTTCGTGGATAATAAAAGCTACTTCTTCGATGTTTTGGTTCAAAACTTTGGCAATATCTTCTACCAATCGATGCACAATGGGCTTGCCAGCAATAGGAATTAATGGTTTTGGGATGGTTAATGTGTGTGGTCTTAATCTGGAACCTCGTCCAGCCATTGGTACTATTATTTTCATAAAATTTGTTTTTATTTCAACATTGCTTTGCCAGTTCGCCTTTGGCTCGGGTCGTTATTCAGCGTTCGTTATTCAAAATTCAAAAAAATGTTGAATGTTCAATAACGAACAACGAATTTTGAAGTGTCGGTATTACTTTTTAAACATTTTAATTATTTTTTCCTGCCATCAATTTCTGCATCAAATCGTTTTCCCATTTCAGTTTTTTATTCTCTTCTTGCAACTGTGCTATTAAATTGTCTTTTGATGTTTCGAGGGTTTTATTATAGTCATAATCAGCAGGCAAAGTGTTGGCAATATCCAAAAAAATATTATATTTCATGGCATGACACAGCCTATAAATTATAGAATATTGCAACGATGGGCGGTTTTCATACCCATAAAAAGCCGAATATTGCACCCCCATACTACTGGTGATGTCGCTTCGTTTCAGGCGTTTGCCGTCTATTAGTTTTGTTAGGTAGGCTCCTATATGAAAAGCTTGATTCATAATTTTTTTATTATATAATGAAACTATTTTTTTAAAAAACACAATTTATATTGGGGCAAAAATAATCAATCAAAACAATATTTAAAATATTTACATACAAAAATTAATTTTTTATATAACTTTATCTATCATTTTGTGATATTTATTTATTATTGATATAAAAACAACCTGTATCTACCAAGAACCATTTTGTAGGGACATAAAAATAACCCGCAAATACCAAGAACCATTTTGTAGGGACATAAAAATAACCCGCAAATACCAAGAACTATTTTGTAGGGATATAAAAACAACCTGCAACTACCAAGAACCATTTTGCAGGGATATAAAACTAACCTGAATCTGTGAATAAATTTTTTTTTATTTCAAAATTCGTTATTCAAACATTCAAAAACTGAAAACTGCCCTTCGACTACGCTCAGGGTGACAACTGAAAACTGCTAACTAATCACATCAAACCCACAATATCTGCGTAAAACTTCTGGAACCACAATACCTTCTGGCGTTTGGTAGTTTTCTAAAATGCCTGCCAAAACTCTTGGCAAAGCCAATGAACTTCCGTTTAAAGTATGTGCCAATTGATTTTTGCCGTCCTTGTCTTTATATCTTAATTTTAATCTATTGGATTGAAAGGTTTCAAAATTTGATACCGATGAAATTTCCAACCAACGGTCTTGTGCGGTGCTAAATACCTCAAAATCATAAGTCATTGCCGAGGCAAAACCCATATCGCCACCACATAATCTTAATATTCGGTAAGGCAATTTTAATTCCTCTAAAATATTTTTTACATGCTCGACCATTTCTTCCAATGCTTCGTAGGATTTATCAGGATGCTCAATTCGTACAATTTCGACTTTGTCAAATTGATGCAAACGGTTTAATCCTCGAACATGAGCCCCCCAACTTCCTGCCTCACGACGGAAACACGGGGTGTAACCAGTGGCTAAAACTGGGAGTTCGTTTTCGTTTAAAATCACATCTCTAAAAATGTTAGTAATAGGCACTTCGGCAGTTGGAATTAGGTATAAATCATCCTTTGCATCGTGGTACATTTGCCCTTCTTTATCAGGCAATTGCCCTGTTCCATAAGCCGATGCCTCGTTTACTAAATGCGGCACTTGGTATTCTTTATAACCAGCATCGGTGTTTTTATCCAAGAAATAAGAAATTAAAGCCCGTTGCAATTTGGCTCCTTTTCCTTTATAAACTGGAAAACCTGGGGCTGTAATTTTTGTGCCTAATTCAAAATCGATAATATCATATTTTTTAATTAATTCCCAGTGTGGCAATGCTCCATCGTGCAGTTTTGGAATTTCTCCAGCTTCAAAAACCGTCAAATTATCTTCTGGTGTCTTTCCTGTTGGAACCAAATCGTAGGGTAAGTTTGGAAGCGTGTATAATTTTTGCAACAAATCGTCGGCTAATGTGGTGGTTTTTTCGCTCCATTCTTTACCGCTTTCTTTCAATAAAGCTACTTTTTGTTTCAAAATTTCGGCTTTTTGTTTCTCACCATTTTTCATTAAATCACCAATTTCTTTTGCTAATTTATTGGCTTCAGATAAATTATTATCTAATGCTACTTGGCTCGCCCGACGGGTTTCGTCTAGTAAAATAACTTCGTCAACGGTTTGTGTTGCGTCTAAATTTCGTTTTGCAAGTGCTGCAATAACTTTCTCTCTATTTTCTCTTATGTATGTAATTTGTAACATTTTGTTGTTGTTTTTTATTCGAGCAAATTTAATCTTTTTTTTAAGATGAGAATATTTTTATTTACTTCAGAAAAAAATACTACTTTTGAGAAGTAATTATCATTTCGTTTTTTATGTCTATCAAACAAATTCTTGCTAAAATTTTCGCCAAAAATATTGTCTATCAAACCCAAAAATGGGCAAATAATCCTGTAAAAACGCAACAAAAAGTTTTTAAAAACCTCATTAAACAAGCACAGCATACACAATTTGGCAGGGATCATCATTTTTTAACGATTAAGAATTTTGATGATTTTGCAAAACAAGTTCCTATTCGTGATTATGAAGGTTTAAAGCCCTATATTGAACAGGTTGTAGCAGGAAAAGAGGATGTTTTATGGGCAGGAAAACCAATTTATTTTGCCAAAACCAGTGGCACCACAAGCGGGTCAAAATACATTCCAATTACCACCGATTCGATGCCATTTCATATAAAAGCCGCCCGAAATGCCATTTTACATTATATGAACGAAACCAAAAACACCAGTTTTGTTGATGGAAAAATGATTTTTTTGCAAGGAAGTCCTATTCTCGAAACCAAAAACGGCATCAAATTAGGACGATTATCTGGAATTGTGGCTCATTTTGTTCCTAAATATTTGCAAAAAAACAGAATGCCAAGCTGGCAAACCAACTGTATTGATGATTGGGAGACAAAAGTAAATGCCATTGTAGAAGAATCTTTTAATCAGAATATGACCGTAATATCAGGCATACCCAGTTGGGTTCAAATGTATTTTGAGAAATTAAAAGAAAAAACACATCTACCTGTTGGCGAATTATTTAAAAACTTTAACCTATTTATTTATGGCGGTGTAAATTACGAACCTTATCGAGCCAAATTTGAAGAGTTAATTGGTCGAAAGGTTGATTCTATTGAGTTGTTTCCTGCCTCCGAAGGTTTTTTTGCTTATCAGGATACTCAAAAAGAAAAAGGAATGTTACTGTTACTAAACGCAGGGATTTTTTATGAATTTATAAAATCAGACGAATTTATTGCCACTTCAGCTGTTGAGAATTGTAAAAGACACACCATTGGCGAGGTAGAACTTGGGGTAAATTATGTTTTAATTATCTCAACAAATGCAGGTTTGTGGGGTTATAATATTGGCGATACGGTTCAATTTACTTCATTACAACCGTATCGGGTAATTGTTTCAGGAAGAATAAAACATTATATTTCGGCTTTTGGTGAGCATGTTATCGGCAAAGAAGTTGAGCAAGCATTAGCCGCTGCAATAATCGGAACCAATATTAGTGTAAACGAATTTACGGTTGCTCCACAAATTACCCCAAAAGAAGGTTTGCCTTATCATGAATGGTTTATAGAATTTGGTAATGAACCCGAAAATTTAGAAGCATTTGCATTAAAAATAAACCACGCTATGCAACAACAAAACAGCTATTACGACGATTTAATTGTTGGCAAAGTGCTTCAAAAACTCATCGTTACAAAAGTAAAAGCAAATGGTTTTCAGGATTATATGAAATCCGTAGGAAAATTAGGCGGGCAAAATAAAATACCACGATTGAGCAACGACCGGAAGATTGTAGCTTTTTTTGAATAGGAGAGTGATGAAACACCAATGACGGAAATCTTTCTAACAAACAAGTGTATGTTATGGCCGTTCCATCTTCCAATAAATAAAAATTAATATAATCAGATGAAACGCCCCATAATACTAAAAATGAAAAACAAAAAACTAATTGTATTGTTATTACTAATGCCTTTTTGGGTAATTGGTCAAATAAAAGGCGTGGTAAAAGATAGCCTTTCGGGAAAACCAATTTCGTTTGTAAATATATCAATTGAAGGAGAAAATACAGGAACAACCAGCGAGGAAGACGGTTCGTTTGTAATCAATTCGACTACTTCTAAAAAGTTTCTCATCTTCTCGGCAATAGGATTTGAGAAAAAGAAAATTAAAGCTGACGGTGCAACGGTTGTATGGTTAAAACCCAAAGAATATCAGCTAAAAGAAGTTGTAATATCAGGACGAAAGGGCAAGAAAGAAACAGAAATAGGACGGGTTTTAGGTGGTGTTTATCAAAGTAATGAAAACGGAGTTAGAATAGATGTTAAATTTTTTCCATATTTGGCAGCCTATAAAAAAACTAAATATCTAAAAAGAATATCAATAGAAACCGACAGTAGAATAGAAAATTCGGTGATGAAAATCCATTTTTATGGAGTTGATAGCCAAGGTTTTCCTGCCGATGATTTGCTTATAAAAGATTTTATAGTATCCGTAAAAAAAGGAACTCGAACTTCTGTTTTTGACATTTCCGAATTTAACCTAACAATGCCTAAAACTGGATTGTTTGTTGGTTTTGAAAAATTATTTATCGAAAAAAACAAGATTGAAAAAACAATAACTTATAAAAACGAGGCTCGAGTAATGAAAACTTATTCGCCCTATATTTTGTACAACACTATTAATACCGAAAAATATTTGATATACACCAATGGACAATGGCAATGGCAAACCGCCGAAAATAAAACCGCAAACGAACCTGCTATTTATGTAGTGCTATGCAATTGATGGGGGGGGTAATTATTTAAAAGCATCTTAAAAAAACATAAAACTTATGAAATCAATAATTTTTTCTTTACTTTTTTTCTTCACATTGTGTGTTTTTTCACAAAAAACATCCTTTCCTGTTGTAACAATTCCTGATAGTTTGAAACAAAATGCTAATGCTGTGTTGCGTGTGTATGATGTTGAGATTGAAATTTTGTCGCAACAAAGAATGAAAATTACCACCAACAGGGTTATAACTGTTTTAAATGAAGATGGATTGTCGGCACTCCGAACAGGTGAACATTATGATAAAAAATCGAATATAAACAATATAGAAGCAACAGTTTATAATAGTAATGGAACAGAGATAAAAAAAATAAAACGAAAGGATTTTAAAGATTTTAGTAATTACGATGGATATACAATGCTTTCTGATACTCGGATTTTAGCATTAGATTATACTCCAACAGAGTATCCGTTTACAATGATTTATGAAAGCGAAAAAACCACTTCCAATACTGCATTTATCCCAAGTTGGTTTCCACTTAATAATAATTTCACGAGTTTAGAAAAAGTTAATTTAACGGTAAGTTTCCCAGCTAATTTAGGTTTCAAGAAAAAAGAAATTAATTTTGAGAGCTTTCCTATTAAGAAAATTATTGAAAATGAGACACAAATTTCATATACAATTTCAAATATTGTAGCAGCAAAACCAGAACAATTAACCCCTGCTAATGGTTTTTTGCCAGAATTAATGATGGGTTTAGAGTCTTTTAATTTAGAAGGTGTTGATGGAACTGCAAAAACTTGGAGAGATTACGGAAAATGGTACGCTGATAAAATTTTAGCAGGAACAAACGAACTAACTGATGAGACCGTTACAAAAATAAAAGCACTTGTTGGAAACGAAACAGACCCGTTAAAAAAAGCAAAAATCATATATAAATTTGTACAAGACCAAACAAGATATGTAAGCATACAAATTGGTATAGGTGGTTGGAAACCAATGAATGCCGACGATGTTAATAGGCTAGGATATGGTGATTGTAAAGCCCTATCAAATTACACAAAATCATTATTAGAAGTTGTAAATGTTCCTTCGTATAACACGATTTTATATGGCAATAGAAATAAGCAAAATTTTCAAGAAGATTTTGTTTCAATGCAAGGAAACCACATGATTTTATGTGTGCCTCATAATAATAAAAACATATTTTTAGAATGTACCAGTCAAGAAGACCCTTTTGGGTATCAAGCTAATTTTACCGATGATAGAGCTGTTTTGATTATTAAACCTGAAGGTGGAGAAATTGTAAAAACAACTATTTATCCTGATAAAGACAATACACAAATGAGTAGAGGAAATTACAACATTGATGAAAATGGAAATTTAACAGGAACTATTACAATGGTTTCTAACGGCACACAATATGGACAGAAATTTAGGATACAAAAAAGATTACCAGATGAAAAAGATAAATATTATAAAGAATACTGGGATAATATTAGCAATTTAAAAATCATGAAAATTGACTTATTGGCTGATAAGGAAAACATTAATTTTACTGAAAAAATTGAAATCTCTGCCGAAAATTATGGAAAGATAAACAATAATGAAATGTTTTTAATTCCAAATGTTTTTAATCATTATCAAATGAATTTAAAACGAGTTCGTAATCGAAAAACACCATTTGAAATTCAAAGAGGTTTTTTTGATGTAGATGAAATTGAATTTACAATTCCGAAAGGTTTTAGTATAACATTTTTGCCTAATAAAGTTGATACTATAAATAAATATGGAGAATATAAAACTGAAATTATAAAAAAAGATATAAATGTTTACATTTACAAACGATCATTATTAATCAAAAGTGGTTTGTACCCAAAGACTGAATATGAACCATTTAGACAGTTTATGGATCAAATAGAACGAAATGATAATGCTAAAATAATACTAACAAATAAATTTTAAATATATGAAATTACTTAAAAATCTATGCTTTATTTTAACCACAATTACAATAACCGCAACCGCACAAGATTACAAATTAGGAAAAGTAACCGTTGCAGAACTTGAAGAGAAACAGCACCCAAAAGACTCAAGTGCTGAAGCTGCAATATTATTTGAAAAAGGAAGAACCCATTGCGAATATAGTCAAAATGAAGGTTTTCAAATGTATACAGATGTAGATGTTAAAATTAAAATTTACAAAAAAGAAGGTTATGAATGGGCAAACAAATCCGTAATTTATTTCACTGGTGGACAAAACAATGAGACTATAATGTTTTCAAAAGCAGTTACTTATAATTTAGTAAATGGACAAATTGAGAAAACAAAATTAAAATCAGAGGGAGAATTTATAGAAAAGTATAATCGGTATAATTCTATCAAAAAAATTGCAATGCCAAATGTAAAAGAAGGTAGCATTATTGAGTATTCTTACACCAGAAAATCGCCCGTGGGATTAAATTTACCTAAATGGTATTTTCAAACATCAATTCCTGTAAATTATTCCGAATTTATTACCTCTATTCCTGAATATTTTACCTATACAGCAACCCAAAAAGGTTATATACAACTAAAAACTACGGTCGATAATATCAGTAAAACTATAACTTTTTATAAGCATAATGTGGCTGATAATATAAATTATAGCGATACAAAAACAACCTATATTGCAGAGAATGTTCCTGCAATGAAAGACGAAGATTTTGTAAATAACATTAACAATTATACCTCAAGCATTTCAAATGAATTAGTAATGACAAAGGCTCCAGAATCATACACCAAGATGTATTCAAGCGACTGGGAATCAGTAGTTAAAAAAATATACGAAGACGACGATTTTGGATCAGAACTTAACAAAGTTGGTTATTTTGAGGACGATGTTACCACAGTAATAAAAGGATTATCAACGAATGAAGAAAAAATTGATGCTATTTATAATTTTGTAAAAAACAAAGTAAAATGGAATGATTATAACGGTTACTCCTGTATTGACGGTGTTAAAAAAGCTTATAAAGACGGAGTTGGCAATGCTGCTGAAATCAACTTAATGCTTACCTCAATGCTTCGATATGCAGGAATAACCGCCAATCCCGTTATTATTAGTACCCGAAAAAACGGTGTTTCTTATTTTCCTTCAATAACTGCTTTTAACTATGTTATCGCTGCCGTGGAAGTTGCAGATGGTTTACTATTAATGGACGCTACCGAAAAATATGGAGTTCCAAACATTTTACCCACCCGAGATTTAAACTGGTTTGGAAGATTAATTAGAAAAGATGGCACCTCAACAGAGGTTGATTTAATGCCAAAAACAATCTCCAGAGAATTTAGTAATATTATTTATGAATTAAAAAAAGACGGCTCAATAGAAGGAAATATAAAAACACAATACACCAATAATTTAGCTTTAAGTTTTAGAAATAAAAATCTTAAAACCAATAAAGAATCTTATATAGAAAACCTTGAACATAAATACAATAATATTGAAATTATTGAATACAACCGAGAAAATGACACCGAATTATCAAACCCTATATCTGAAACAATTAGTTTTAAAAGCAGTAATAGTTCAGAAATAATTGGCGACAAGATATACATTGCTCCTTTAATATTTTTAGCAACAAAAGAGAACCCGTTTAAACAAGAAACCCGAGAATATCCTGTAGATTTTGGTTATCCAATAGAAACCAAATATATTATAAACATAAAAATACCAGAGGGTTATGTTGTTGAAACCTTACCACAATCAATAAGTCTCTCCGCAGGAGAAGAAATTGGAGGATTAAAATACATTGCTGCTCAAAACGAAGATAGCATTCAAATTGTTATCACAGAAACCATTAGTGCCGCAATCATTGCCCCAGATTATTATGAGGTTTTAAAAAGTTTCTTTCAGCAAATGATTGATAAAGAAAATGAAAAAATTGTTTTGAAAAAAATATAACTTATATACTTAAACCCCTTTATCAATATTTAAGATAAAGGGGTTTTTAAATTAAAAACTAATTCCGAAGGCAACTTTTACAGTAAAGTTATTAGCGTCGGGCAGGTTTTTATAGTTAGCCCGCCAAGCAAAATCTAATCGAACAACTTTAAAAATATTTCCAACCCCTGCACTATATTCCCAATAAGGTTTTGTTGGTGCATTATAAATATACGGTTGTATAACACCGTTTATCTGTGTGGTTGCTGCGTTTATTATTCTGTTTTCGTCTGATATTGAACCTATTACGCCTTTAATTCCTATAATTTCTCTTAAATTTAATTTTCTAAAATAAGGAACTCTTGCAAAAATACGACCACCAAAATTGTGTTCCCATTGCATTGTTGCATACTGATCGGTTATAAATTCGTAAAAATTAAGGTTGCTAAAAGTGTTTTGTATCGTTAAAACCGACTGATTTCCAGGCACTACACTCATCAATCCTAACGGTACATTACCAAAAGTTTTTCCTACTTCCATTGTAAGAGTTGTATTACCTAATGGTCCTATTCTGATAGGTTGTTTGTAATACAGTTGTATTTTTTGATAATTAAAATCGCTATTCAAAACCCCTTTTAACCCTTGCGAATAGTTTATAAATATTCGACTGTATGGGTTTGTAGTTTCTTGTCTTTCAACACCATACCCTGTTGTTACTCGGTTTGGTGTCCATTCTATTTGCAAATAATTTTCAGCTTGTTTTACTTGGCTTTTGACATCATTTGCGGTCAAATGATTTTCATCTGGATAAAAGTCCAAACTAAACGATTTTGATGCCGATTGAAGTGTTCGGAATGAAAAACCAGTGCTAAAAATTAAATGTTTTATAGGCTCAACTTCTAGGGCAATGTTAGTCAAATTGATATTGGTTAATTTTCCATTACTGCCTGTTGTTAATAATCCTGATGAGGCAAAACTACGCCCCAAAACATCGTTAGTTGTGGTTAATGAAGCTCCTATCTGTTCTACATCACTTCTATTTCCGCCTGATAATATCCAGCGGTTTTGTTTGCCAATCATCCATTTTCCTGAAAAACCATATTTGAATTTTTCATCCTTAAAACCATACGCTCCATAACCTTGAAGTCGCCATAAATC
>Ga0075152_10002434_pt1 | contig 13173 bp, 13 predicted proteins | sample JI61114C2DNA_FD_70964 | JGI IMG/M metagenome (GOLD analysis project Ga0075152, IMG submission 70964) | Wastewater effluent complex algal communities from Wisconsin, to seasonally profile nutrient transformation and Carbon sequestration -... | ecosystem: Engineered > WWTP > Effluent > Algae...
CTGCTGGACGGCATGGACGACAAAGTCTTCAACGCCTATGGCCGTGCCCCAAACGGGGCATATGTCATCGATGCGGACGGCAGGCTCGTTTTCCGGGCCACGTGGGCGGACAGCCGCAAAATCGAGGAGATCGTGGACCACTTGCTGAAGTGGTACGCGGATGGGAGACCGAAACTGTGAGGGGGAGGTTTTTACACCACAGAAACACGGAGAAGAGCCTGGAGTCGTGAGTCATGAGTCTTGAGTCTTGAGTCCTGAGTCCTGAGTCTAACCTAGGGCCAACCCGTAACCCGTAACTCACTAACCCGTAACCCTTCCTTAAAGGCATTTCTCCGCGCCTCCGTATCTCTGTGGTTTAAATCGCCCCACCTCTTCCTCAGACCTGCGCCAGCTTCCACCTTCCCCTTTGGAAGAAGTAAGCACAGAGCACGGCAAGCAGGCTTTCGCTTACGGCGATGGCAATGAACACGCCTTCAGGACCGTTGAGCCAGTGGGCAAGGCTCCATGCAAGCGGGATCTCGACAAACCAAAAGCACACCAGGTTCAGCCAAACGGGTGTCATGGCATCTCCAGCACCGTTGAAGGATTGGGAAAGCACCATGCCGTAGGCGTAAAAGAAATACCCTAGGCTCACGATCCGCAAGGCAAGCACACCGGTGTGCAGCACGTCCGGGTTGGTGGTGAAGAGCCCCACGGCCCACGGTGCGAACGCGATGAACAGAACCGCCATCAGTGACATATAGACCAAGTTGTAGTGTCCGCAAAGCCACGCGCTGCGTTCGGCACGATCTGGGTGGTTTGCGCCCAAATTCTGACCTACCAGGGTGGAAGCCGCGTTGGCCACGCCCCATGCGGGCAACAGCGCGAAAATGATGATGCGCACCGCGATGGTATAGCCTGCCACGGCATCACTGCCGAAACCCGCGACGATGCGGACCAAGAACACCCAACTGGCCGAAGCGATGAGGAACTGGCCGGTAGCAGCAGCGGAAACGCGGATGATGTTCCACAGCGCGTCCCAGGCGACGGTGAAGTGCCGTGCAGCGATCTTCACGCGGCTTCGGCCATCGAACAGGTGCCAGCATTGGTAGACCACCGCGGTGCCGCGGCCGATCACGGTGGCGACTGCAGCACCGGTAACGCCCATTTCCGGGAACAGCCACCAGCCAAAGATCAGCAGCGGGTCTAGCACCATGTTGATGATGTTACCGATCCACAAGGAACGCATGGCCAAGGCCGCGTTGCCAGCTCCACGAAAAATGGCGTTGATGCCGAATACCAGCAGGATCACCATGTTGCTGCCCAGCATAATACGCATGAAAGGCGTGCCCATGGCCAGCACTTCGGGCGATGCGCCCATAGCTTGCAACACCTGCGGGGCGAAGAACAGGCCCGGCACGGCAAAGAGCAGTCCGAGGGCAATAGCGATATAGATGCCCTGCACGGCGGCAATATCGGCACCTTCCTTGTCTTTCTCACCAGTACGGCGGGCCACTACGGCGGTTATTCCCGCGCCCAAGCCCCACGCTACGCTATACACCAGCATCATTACGCCTTCGGTAAGCCCCACCACGGCCACTGCGGCCATTCCCAGGCGGCTCACAAAGAACACGTCCACCAGCGCGAATAGCGATTCCATGGCCATTTCCAGCACCATGGGGATGCTGAGCAGCACCACGGCACGGCGCATGCCCATACTGGTAAAGTCGCGGTCGCCGCCGCGCATGGACTCCTTCACCACTGCCCAAACCCCTGCATCGTTCATAATGGCACCAAAGTTGCAACAGCAATGATTGAAGAATGCAAACACAGGAAGGACGCTGTTAATGTTTGGTTAAAGTCCCTCCCAGCCTGCAACCTCACCCAACCTTTGCATCGTTCAAACAAGAAAACACCCAAACAACGGAACATGAAGAAGTTCATCGCAACCCTCGGCCTCAGTGCCCTCGTACTTGGCGCTTTCGCTCAAGACAACACCAAGGCCGTTGGCGGCAGTGGCCCCATGATCACCTTGGATAAAGAAGTGCATGACTACGGCACCATCGACCAAGGCGCCAACGGCACCTGCGAGTTCAAGGTGACCAACACCGGCGACCAGCCGTTGATCATCAGCAACTGCAAAGGCAGCTGCGGCTGCACAGTGCCTAAGTGTGACACTGCTCCTATCGCACCCGGTACTTCGTCCATCATCACGGTGAAGTACGACAGCAACCGCGTAGGACCGATCAACAAATCGGTGACCATCAGTAGCAACGCGATGAACGCCCCGGAGAAGATCGTACGCATCAAAGGTGAGATCACTGCTGTTGCCACGCCCGCTCCCACCAGCCCGGTGAAGGAGAACACGATGGCACCTACCAGCAACTAAGCGAATACTGATCATCAGTGCGAGGCCGTCCGAAAGGGCGGCCTCGTTGCTTTTACGGGTTACTCCCCAGGCCCTGGCACGGTCCATATTCCCTCCGGAAATATAAAATCCACCAACAATGGAACAAGCTGCCGCGGTGTACGTTAAATTCGCGACCATAAGAAAAAGCAAGTCAATATCCATCGAACACCATGAGCGAGACCGCGAAGATCATTTTGGAAGGCAAGACCTACGAATTCCCCATTATGGTGGGCAGCGAAGGCGAAAAGGCCATCGACATCAGCAACCTGCGGTCTGAAACCGGGCATATCACCTTGGATTTCGGATATAAGAACACCGGTGCCACCACGAGTGCCATCACCTTTTTGGATGGTGAAACGGGCATTCTGCGTTACCGGGGTTATCCCATTGAGCAACTGGCGGAAAAAGGTAGCTTTTTGGAAGTATCCTACTTGTTGCTGAACGGCGAGCTGCCGAATGCCAAGGAACTGAACACCTTCGAAGGCAACATCCGTTACCACTCGTTGGTGCATGAGGACATGAAGCACTTCTTCCAGTTCTTCCCCAGCAACGCGCACCCCATGGGCATCCTCTCGGCGATGATCAACTCGCTGAGCACCTTCTACCCAAAGAGCCAGTCGCCCAACCGTCCCAGCAAGGACGTGGAGCGCACGATCTTCCGCCTTATCGCCAAAATGCCCACACTGGCGGCCATCAGCTACAAAAACAACTTGGGCCACCCCTACATGTACCCGGACAACAAGCTGGGCTACGTGGAGAATTTCCTCCACATGATGTACGGCCTGCCCACAGAGGAATACACTGCTGACCCCGTGGTAGTGGATGCACTGAACAAGCTGCTGATCCTGCACGCAGACCACGAGCAGAACTGCAGCGCCAGCACGGTGCGCATGGTGGGCAGCTCGCATGCCAACCTGTACAGCTCGGTATCCGCCGGTATCGCGGCCTTGTGGGGTCCGCGGCACGGCGGTGCCAACCAAGAGGTGATCGAAATGCTGGAGACGATCCGCAACGACGGCGGAGACATCCAAAAGTGGGTGAACAAGGCCAAGGACCGCAATGACCCCTTCCGCCTGTTCGGCTTCGGGCACCGGGTTTATAAGAACTTCGACCCGCGCGCCACGATCATCAAGAAAAGCTGCGACGCGCTGTTGGCCAAATTGGGCGTAAAAGACCCCGTGCTGGACATTGCGCGGCAATTGGAAGAGATCGCGTTGAAAGATGAGTTCTTCATTGAGCGGAAATTGTATCCGAACGTGGATTTCTACAGCGGCATCATTTACCGCGCCATCGGCATTCCTACACGGATGTTCACGGTGATGTTCGCCTTGGGACGTTTACCTGGCTGGATCGCGCAATGGAAGGAAATGATGGCCAACAAAGAGCCCATTAGCCGGCCACGCCAGATCTACACCGGTGCCACTGTGCGCAACTACGTGCCGATGGCGGAACGCAAGTAACAGGCCATCCGGAGACGAATACTTGCGGAAAACCCGGTGATTATTACTTTGCAGCCCGATTCTTCCCAATCATGAACACGAAATTGATCATAGGATACCTCTGCTGGCTGGTTGCCTTCATCGTACCCTTCCAATCGGCCTTGCTCAGCACGGAGGATATTGCCAATGTCACCGGCCTCATCAGCTTCATCGTGATGTTGGTGCTTCTGTTCACCGGCTATGTTCTGGTGGACGGAGCCAATGCGGCGACCAAGGCCAAGCACGGCCACGGACATTGAGCGTGGGCGGTTTGCCGTGAACGGGCGAAGTGCCCGAAGTCAAATTATTTCACCTGTTCCGCCGCTTTCCGACGGGCCTTGGCTTTCGGGTCGTAGATGGTGAATACCCGGGAGATATTGAACCCGAAGTGGATATCACCGTTGAAGAAGTCCCCTGTGGTCTCGGTGATGAATGCCCGCTCGAACATGCCGGTGCTGTTGGTGAACTGAAGCTGGAACACGTGTCCGCCGGTCTCAATGTCCACACCTAAGGCCAGTGAATTGTGGAAAGGATCACGCGGGCCTTGGTCGGGCAGGACGTAGAAATACTCTCCGGTGATCGCGACGCGTTTGCTCACCTTGGCGCGACCGCCGAAGCCAACGTTCAGCAAGTCGTTGCGCTCCGCTTCCGTGGCCACCAGGTTTCGGTGTACCAATCCGGGTGACAATTGAAAGCTGAAGTCATCTGAGAATTTCCGGCCCAATACAGCTTGGAAATTGTAGGATAGCCGGTGTGTCAGGTAATCCTGCCTGCCTTCGCCATACCAAGGCACCTGCTCTGCCGACAACGTGGTCATGGCGGTAGTTGCCACAAGTACCAGTGTTACGGGCATGGAACAACCGGCATCGCACTGCTTCAATAGTTTGTACTTTACCAAGCCGTCCAATGTTTTTTGGTAGCTACTGCGGCCAATGCCCACCATGATCCGGTCCGTAATCCCGTAGTCCAGGCCCAAGCGTATTGTGGCTTGATCCAGCCCGAAGAAATTGCTTACCCCTTCATTTACGAATCCCATCCGGTGGCTGATGCGGAAATCCAGCACACCGTGCGCCACATTCTCGATGCTATGCCCATTGATCACTCGGGTGCTCTTGAAACTCGCGGTACTGTAGCTCTTTGTCAAGCTGTCCGTTCCGAGCAGATCCAGTAGGTCATCTTGGGCCATTACGGGTACTGCAAGAAGAAATAGGGCTGCCGTGAATGCACGTATGGTCATCGCCAGGTCGCTTACCTTAGAGCTTCGCGTAGGAAATGTTCACCGAAATGGAGATCTCTTTCGCGATTTTTTCCCGTACCACCCCGGGAATGGAAATGCCGTGGTCTTCCGGACTCACGCTGAATTTACTGGTGGCTTTGATCTTACCGTCGCTGGTAACCTCAAGAGTACCTGTCGTGCTTAATGGTTTTTCCACGCCGTGAATGGTTAGGACGCCCTCAACCCCGACGGAATGGGTTCCCGATTTGGTCAGGTCATCTCCTTCCTCCGCGACCAATCGACCTTTAAAGGTTGCCTTGGGGAAGGCGCCGCTTTCCATGTAGTTTTCATTGAAATGCTCCTGCATCAGGGCCTTCTCGAATTCAAAGGCCTTGATCAGCGTTGAAAACTCCAAGGCACCAGAAGCAGGGACGAATACGCTCGCGGCCTTCCGATTCACGGCCGTGATGTCTTCCAAGGGTGCTTGTGAAAAAAAGGTGATCTCTCCATCACGGGATCCATATTTATCCTGGGCGTTGGAGAGTAACGGCAAGAGCGCCAAAGAAGCGCAGAAAAGGGCTTGTACTTGGTTCATCTGTGGTTGTTTTAGAGGGTTGGGGACAATCAATGTGCCAATGAAAACGCACAACGTTGGATCAAAACATCGAAGTTGTATCCGGCGCAAAAGCCTTTGATCGCCACTGTATCTCCAATTGCGGGAGGGGCGGCCTTTTCGCTAAAATCGCATACCACGCCGCCCATGGGGTCGCCTGATTCCAAGTGGACGCTCATACGGCCGTCCGCCGAAACACTTACGTCCTTCACAGCACCTACTACTTCGATCACCTTATCGTTATACCGAACACCGGCCTTGGTTTCATCGGTTGCAAATTCGTTAAATAGGCTTTCAGCCCCTACGGTGGTCTCAGCTGTTACGTCCGCTGCCTGTGGCACTTTGGCGGAATAAGCACGCATACCGAAATAAGCGGCCACTGCGGCAACGAACAGGAACAGGATCAAAATGGTTCGTTTGGACATGTTGTTCAATTTTGCGGTGCACCGGCATTTACCCAAATCGTGATTTTCTGAATCTCGCATTCAGAAAGTTTACCGCTGGGAGGCATAAAGGCAGCTGCACCGCTTTGGGTTATGGCAGGAATCAGCTTCTCGTTGTCCACTTGTCCCTTAAGACCGGAATAAGTAGTGAAATCGCCAGTTCCGGAACCACCTGGGGCGTGGCACCCGGGCACGGAGCAGCTCGCCTGCATGATCGGAAGCACCGTGTTCGAATAGCTCACGGACAGGGTGTCACAGAAATTCATCGGGTAAAGGTCGGATTCCACATCGTAGTAGCACCCCGTCTGGAGCACGGTCAAAGTGAAAACACCAAGGAAGAACGCTATATGCTTGAAACGGGCATTCATCAATTCTGTGGGGCTCCATCATTGATCCAGATCAGAAATTGGTCGATCTGGCATTGGGGCAGCATCGGACCAGTAGGCGGCATGGATGCGAATGGGCTTTGATGTTGGACCGCACCGGCCAAACGGCCATCCATGGCCACCGTATTCAGCACTTGCCAACTTGTAAAATTCAACCCTCCTTGGGGCGTTCCACCACTATGGCATCCGATACAACGGGATTGCACCAGGGGTGCGATCGTCGCGGAATAAGTAACGTTGCTCGTATCACAGGCACTTAAGCAAGAGTTGTTCTGTGCACCCTGCTGGATCCACTGACCGATAAGCGTGATCTGGTCGGGTGACAACGGGGCTTGTGGTGGGCGAGGCATGATGTCGTCCGGATCATCGTCATTAATGGCTTCCCAAAGATCCCCGTCCTGAACGATGCCGCTCTGCATGAGCGAGGCGTAGCTGGTGATCTGGATCTCATCATTATCGTCCGTTGCCACATTATGGCATCCAGGAACTGCACAATTGGAGATCAACAAAGGCAAGATCTGCTGCTCAAAATAGACTGTGTTCGGATCGCAGGGATTTACTGGATCGGTCCCGCCGCCCCCACCGCCGCCATTCCCCGCTAGATCATCCGGCACTACTAGGGGTTCATGTTTACATGAAGGGGAAAAGAACATGATCATTGCCAAGGTCAGGAAAAACCCGAAGTGTTTCGGATCCAGACCACGGCGACGGGAATTCTTGGTGTCGTTCATCTCTTGCGTAGTATTCTTTCCCTTCTCGGCACGAAGATGGCTTATTCGGTTCACGTTTACCCGTTCAATTGCGATGAATCGGGCATATGAAGGGATGAACCGGGAATCGTTCATGGGAATGTGGTGAGCACACATTTTTCAAGTGACCGGAGTTCCCTGATACGCACCACCAATTGGATCGCGTCCAAGCGGTTATGGTAGCGAGGTAGTCCGTTCAATTGCATGATGTTACCGAGGAGCGTTGCGGGATCGGAAAATAAGAGCCATTCCAGATCCCTACGCTCGATCGCGTCGAGCAGGGACTTGTTCAGGCTGGTGGTTTGTTTGCGGCACATGATCCGGAACCTTTGTTCCGGAAGTAAATGGACAACAACCATTCCACAATGGAAAAACGCAATGGATGAAGCGGGAGGAATGACCGATGGAACGGGAAATTAGCCCGAAAGCCAGCGCTTGAACTCCGCTGACCGCTCGCTGCTCACCACCGCGTCATCATCATACGGGGGATCCATCAACACTTTCACCCGGCTTTTGCTATAGGCCAAGATCTCCTTGATGCATTCGAAATTGACAATGAGCTGCCGGTTGAGGCGGAAGAATTTCGCCTTGTCCAGCTGCTTCTCCAGCCGGTCCAGGCTGTCGTCCAGCGGCAGGTCGCGGCCTTCGGTCGTGCGAAGAAAAGTGTTCTTCTGCCGGGAATGGATGTAGGCGATGTCTTTGGGCTCGACCACGCGGAACTTATCTCCATAGCGGATCAAAAAACGTTTTACAGGGGTATCCGGAACTGCGTCCGGATCATGAGCATCGTTGGCCAACCGCCCCAGCTCACGGACGGCATGCATTTCATTGAATTTCGCAATGGCCGCTGACAGCTCTTCCCGAACGACAGGTTTCATCAGGTAATCGAGGGCGTTCACCCGGAAGGCTTTGAGCGCGTATTCGCTGTAGGCTGTGAGGAAGATCACCGAACACCCCACCTCCACTTTCTTGAACACTTCGAAACTATCACCATCTGCGAGCCGAACATCAAAAAAGGCGAGGTCCGGTGCCGGATTGTCGTTGAACCAGCGCACCGTGCCAGCAACCGTTGGGACGTCCGCCATTACTTCGATCGCGGGATCGACCTCCTGCAAGAGCTTGCGCATGCGCTTCACCGCAGCCGGCTCATCCTCCACGATCAGCACCTTCATGTTCAGATGAGCAAAGGTATCTTCACCGTGAACACGCCATTGGACGATCCGATCTCCACTTGCTTCTTGATCAAAGCCGCGTACCTTTTCTGGATGCTCGTAATGCCAAAACCCGTGGAATGCGGTGGTGACAGGCGTTCGCGGACCGGATTGGAGATAATCAAGTGATCGTCCATTGTCAGGATCTGGATCATCAACGGTTCCTCCAGCGATGCTCTGTTGTGCTTGATCGCGTTCTCCACGACCAATTGGAGCGTCAAGGGCACGATCTGGCGCTGTAAGGCCTCCTCTGGAACTTGTACCTCCAACTGGATGGCCTCGCCAAAGCGGCGTTGTTCCAAGGCGAAATAAGTACGAAGCAAAGTCAGTTCCTCCCTTACGGTGATGAGCGCACTATCCCTGACTTGCAGGATATTCCTGAAGAAGGTACTTAGATCCCCTACGTGCTCAACGGCTTTTTTCTCATCGGTCTCGATCAAGTCCACCAGTGTGTTGAAACTGTTGAAGAGGAAGTGGGGGTCCACTTGGCTGCGAAGAGCCTCCAATTGGAACCGCACCTGCTCCTGCTCCATCCGCTGAATATCCAACAGGTGTCGTTCGCGTGCCCGGATCCCCCAAATGACCAAGGCGGCAAAAAGCAATACGGCGCCAATAACCACCCAGGGTCGTTGCCACCACGGAGGCGCCACATGGATCCTCACCGAGGTCCAAGCCGCATCCATCGGGTCTTCGCCGATGAATGCACGGACCTCGAAAGTATAGGACCCGGGCGATAATGCAGGATAACTCACCTCCCGTTCCCGTGTCATCACGGCACGGTTGTTCAACCCAACGAGCCTGTATTCGAACCTTAAGGCTGATGGTTCGGTGTAACATGGTGCGGTATATCGGAACGTGAAGGAATTACGATCAAAATCCGTAAAGATCTCCGGTGTTACTTCCACGTCGGAATTTCCCACTCGAATGTCGGAAATCACCGCTTCATAGCGCGCATCAAAGTGCCACGGCGCCGGCGTTAGGCGCAGCAGGCCTTTGCTACAGGCCAACCAAAGTGCTCCCTCATCGTCATGGCACACGGCATTCAGCTCAGCCTCCACCCCTTCAAGACCCAAGCGCTCGGTCAGGTCGACCCAGTACCCTGTTTCCGGATCGTACGCTGCACAACCCGTGCTTCCGAATACCAAGAGATGGTTTCCGATCCCTGTAAGGGTAAAAAGGTCACCGTCGAAGGGTGGGCGGTCAGCACCAATGCAGATGGTGTCACCCAATTGGCACAGGCCCGTTGCGGCTCCGGCCGCCCAGACCTCTCCTCGGCCATCGCTGACCACGGAATAATAGGTCCGTGGACCTTCCTCGGAGATGGGGTTCAGCTGTCCGTTCTTCCACCGCACCAGTCCGCTTCCGTCAGTGGCACCGAGCACCGTCCCGTCGGGCATGGGCATTACCATGAACATAAAGCCGACGCCCGGTGATGCGAAGCTTTCGGGCTTAGCATTGCGGACCCTCACCATCCCTGTCAGTGTGGAGGCCCAAACCTCATCCTTGCGGACCTTGACGGAGAGAACGTTGGGGTCTATACCGCCGCGTTCGGCATTATAATGTTCCAAACGACCATCAGGGTGCAAGCCCATGAGCCCGTTTCCGAACGAAGCCGCCCAAAGCGTTCCGTCCACCGCAACATCCATGGATACGATCGGCTTTCGCGAATCTGTTGGAAATGAAGCTTTATACACCTTGCCCGAACCAAGAAAGGAAGCATCATGTCGGAACACCCCTTGTGGCGTGGCGAACCAGATATGGCCCAAATGGTCACTACAAAGCGCGCTGATATGGGTGAGGTCCAGACCTTCATGATCAGGCACCACCAGAATGGACGGATCCACACGATACAAGAATTCTGTACCATTACACCACCACACCGACCCGTTTCGTCCGTTCAAAAAGCCCAATACCGGCCGTGACCCGTCATACGAACTCGGGTCCGGACGATAGCTGCCCGATCTAGCCTCTACATCGTAGAGCACCGGCCCAGCGGATGTTGTCGCCGTCCAAAGAAGATCTTGCTGGGCGAGGATACCACGGACCGCGCCGTTCCCTGCACCAATAGCGAACAACAACGTGTCATTCGCCTTAAGGGGATCCCAAAGGAATGCGCCGGCCTTATCACTTCCTGACCAGACCCGCCCATCACCTGCTGAAGCCACCGAGAGTATCAGGTTGTCCGGTGCTCCCTGTGCCTCACTGAAGGTTTGGATGACATCCCCGTCCCGGCACTTTGCAACCCCTTGATCGGTGGCCACTGCCACGGAACCGTCCGGGAGAAGGCAGATATCGTTGACATGATCATCAGGTAATCCGTTGCCGGTCCATATTCTCTTTTCTCCACTTTTTGAGAGGACCGATATTCCGGCCCCATATGTGGCGGCATAAAGGACGCCGGTATGATCCACCACCATTGCGCTGATGGGTGAACGGAGCCATGTGGTGTCACTGTACAAAGTATCACATGCCGATCCTTTACACAAGAGAATGGTTCCATTGGAAACTGCAATGATGACACCGTCCCCGTATTTACTGATGGCATTGACCCGTCCATTATCCGGCCGGAAAACCAGCTCCACTCGGTCCCCGTCTGTTCGCAGCAAACCAAGATCTGAACCGGCCCAGATCAACCCATCATCATCCTGCGCGATGCAAGTGACCGCCGGCCGTTGTTGCCCGATACGAAGATCCATCGCACGTGTATGCGGGAACTGCGCTACGCTCAAACTCCAAAAAAGACCCAGAAAGAGGCCGAGGCAGAACCGGATCATTTCTCATTTTCCGTTTTGAACAGCAGGTCCAATTTGACCTGTACGGTAGATGCGACCTTCTGCTGCACGATCCGGGGTATCCTCACCTCATGGTCAGCGAGTTGGATGTCGAACAGGGAGGAGATACGTACACCTTCATCCGTTACGATGATGCTGCATGGGATGATCCGTTCCTGTGCCACACCGCGCACGACCAATGCGCCCTTTGCCCGGACAGCATAAGTCCCATCCTTCAGCAGGTCTATAGTTTCAATAATACGCCCCGTAAACGTCGCATTCGGCCATTCCCGTGATACCAAGTAGTTTTCATTGAAGTGTTCGCGTTGAAGTGGAGAATTGAAGCCCTCAAACTCCCGGATCGGCACGCGCACGGCAAAGGACCGGGCATCGATATCCACAAGTCCCGAGCAACTTGTATTCATAGCAGTTATCCGCTCCAGTGGTGCATCACTCACGAATGTAACTTCGGACCGGACGATCTTGAGCAATTGCCGGTTTTGTCCCTTCAAGCCATTCCCGATCAGGCAAAGCATTGCCAGCAAAAGCGTAGATTTTCCAAAGACCATGGCAATGATCAGCCTAAAGTAATTGATAAGAGCGAAGGCGGGCAGTTTTGGTGCCTAAGCGAGCGGGGCCTTGCGATCCTCTTGCGGCTATATTTGCCGCCCTCATACACTGGCTTTGGTTGGTGTTGCTGTGAAAAACCCGGAGAGGTGCCAGAGTGGTCGAACGGGTCTGTCTCGAAAACAGAAGTACTCGCAAGGGTACCGGGGGTTCGAATCCCTCCCTCTCCGCCGATCGGCCCCCGCGAAGCGGGGGCATGCAGGGCGAACGCCGGTTCCAAGCTCGCTTGGTAAAGCGGCCTTCGCCCCGCATGCGGGACCCGCGCAGCGGGTCGCCGATCGAAGCTCCCCCCAACTGGATAGCGCGCCTCGCGCAATCCCTCCCTCTCCGCCAACGCTGCCCGCGCAGCGGGCGATGCCGATGCCCTAAGAAAATGCCGAGCTCGCTCGAAGCACTTTCTTAGGGCATCGGCATCAAAGGCCGCGAAGCGGCCACAGCATTGAAGCACTCCCCACTTAGGGAAAGCGCGCTTCGCGCAATCCCTCCTGTTTTTTCTCTGTTGCTCAAGGTCTCCTTCGGAAGACCTTGAGAGGAACTCACTGCTTCACAAATCGGGCAGGTAAAACTCCGCCCCCGTTCAGCAGTCGAACAGTATAGGCCCCCGTAGGAAGTGCTGAAACATCAAACGAAACCACACGCCCAGTAACGGCGGCTTGCTTCACCACGCGGCCCATCGCATCATACACAAGCATTTCTCCTGCACCAATTCCCGCAGGCAAAGAAACTGTTACAGAGCCCCCCTGCTGGGTGATTCCCAAGGTAGCTGAAAGCGTACTCGTTATTCCGGTAGCCATATCAACGCTACGGAAGCTGAAAGCCTCTAGGAATACCCCGCTGTCGAAGATCATGTCGCTGGCATCGGCAATGGCCACCTTAAAGTGATAAGCCTCACCCGGATGGACCTCCGCGAACGCGGTGAGGTTATCGGTGAAGCCATCGTAACTCACGAACTGCCCTGAAAATGCCTCGTTGTCATGGAAAAAGCCGGAGTTGTTCAATGTGTTCACATTGTTGATCGCAACCGGAGAACCATCAGGCAATTGGGCCACGTTCACCGGGAAGGGAATGTCCGGCCCACTGAGGTATATGGCGAAGATGTCATTGAAGCCCGAGCCGACGAATTCCGGATACTCCTCGCTACCGAAGGAGAAATTGAAGAGCAGCGTATCGCCTGCCGGGATGCAGTCGAATTCCAGCACGCACGCGTCGTATGTGATAAAACCGGCATCCGCCTCCAAGTCGGGATCACCCGGCAGATTAACAACAGTAGTGGCAAAAGCGTCAACGGGT
>Ga0075152_10002435_pt1 | contig 13169 bp, 9 predicted proteins | sample JI61114C2DNA_FD_70964 | JGI IMG/M metagenome (GOLD analysis project Ga0075152, IMG submission 70964) | Wastewater effluent complex algal communities from Wisconsin, to seasonally profile nutrient transformation and Carbon sequestration -... | ecosystem: Engineered > WWTP > Effluent > Algae...
AGGCGCTGAATCCCATGGTGGCCCAGCAGGTGCTGCATGAAATGCTGGATGAGCATCGCTGTCAGATCCTCGCCGCTGCGCCCATCGAGAAGTCACGCCAGTGGATGCACAACCGCCAGTATCCCGAGGACAGCGTCGGCTGGCTGATGGAGCCGCCCGTGGCCGTCTTCCGCCCCACCATGACCGTGCGGGACACCATCGAGGCGCTGAGAAAGCTCACCAAGCGCGCCTTCATCACCTACGGCTATGTCACTGATGAAGCCAACAAGCTGTTAGGCGTGCTCGTCTTCCGTGATCTCATGCTCGGCCGGCCCGAGGCACCGCTCTCCGAGGTGATGTACAAAAACATCTTCGCCCTCGAGCCGGACATGGCATTGACAGAGGCCATGAAGCTCACGGTGAACCGCCACATCCCCGTGTATCCCATCTGCGACTCCGAGGGGCGCCTGCTCGGCCTCGTGCGCGGGCAGAATCTCTTCGAGGCCCGCGCCATCGAGATCAGTGCCCAGGCTGGAACCATGGTCGGTGTGGAAAAGGAGGAGCGCCTGAGCACCCCCATCCTGCGCAGTCTGCGCTTCCGCCATCCGTGGCTCCAGGTGAATCTCCTCACCGCCTTCATCGCCGCCGCCGTCGTCGGCGTTTTCGAGCACACTCTGGACCGCATCGTCATCCTCGCCGCCTTCCTCCCCGTGCTCGCCGGCCAGTCCGGGAACACCGGCTGTCAGGCGCTCGCCGTCACCCTGCGTGGCATGACCATGGGAGATCTCGATGATGGGGATGAAAAACGCCTCGTCTTTAAAGAAGGCCTGCTCGGCCTGCTCAACGGCCTGCTCGTCGGTGTCAGCGCCGCCATCGGCATGTTTGTCTATGCACGCATGCAGGGAAACCCCGACGCTCTCTCGCTCGCCCTCGTCGTCTGGCTTTCCATGGTGGCGAGCTGCGTCACCAGCGGTCTCTGCGGTGCCCTCATCCCTCTCACCCTGCGGAAGTTCGGTGCCGATCCCGCCACCGCCTCCAGCATCTTCCTCACCACCGCCACAGACGTCGTCAGCATGGGCGTCTTCCTCGGCCTGGCGACGCTGCTCGTGTAGCTTCTTCGACCGGCACTCGAAGCCCCACCCTAGCAGGGCTGGTTGCGGCGCGACCGATTCATGGTGCTGCCCCTGGTGCGGCGCGACCGCAGCTTACTTTCCGCGTCTGCCTTTTCGAAGGAAGATCACTCCAGGCTTTTCTCTTCATCATCGCCGTGCCATGTCTGTCGCGTGGTTTCACCTTTCTATACCTTTGACCAGCTGCCTGATTTCCCCGCACTCACTCCGCCCGCACGGCTGGCGGTGATCGGTGATCCGATCTCGCATTCGAAGTCTCCGCAGATGCATAATCCGGCACTGCGCGCCTGTGGCATTGATGCCCAGTATGTGCGCGTGCAGGTGCCAGCAGGGCAGGTGAGGGAGGCCTTCGCACTGTTCGTAAAGCAGGGCTTCATCGGCGTGAACATCACCATCCCGCACAAATTTGAGGCGATGGATGCCGTGGACGTCGTCGATCCACTGGCAAGGCAGCTCGGGGCGGTGAATACGCTGGCGATCCGCGATGGGCGGATGTTTGGCTACAACACCGACGGGCCAGGCTTCCTCCGCAGTGTGAAGGAGGCCTTTGGTGTCGAGGTCAAAGATCTGCGGGTGATGATCCTCGGTGCGGGTGGTGGAGCGGGGCGCGCGGTGACGATCCAGTCGCTCATTGAGGAATGCCCCCATCTCGTATTAGCCAACCGCACCGAAGGCAAGCTGGGCGAAATGGCTGGGAAACAGGCGTCTCCCCATCTCAAAACGAAGATCCAGCTCTGCTCGCTGAGTCATGACGCGCTCGTGGAGCATCTTTCCGATATCGACCTCATTGTGAATGCCACCTCTCTGGGAATGAAAGCGGAGGATGCACCACTGCTGCCTGAGGGAGTTTTGGAAAAGCGCCATCTTGTCTATGACATGGTCTATCGCGCGAGTGGCCCGACGAATCTGATCCAGCAAGCGGTCGCGGCTGGCGCACGACATGCGGATGGAATGAGCCTGCTGCTGCATCAGGGAGCGATCTCTTTTGAGCATTGGTTTGACCAGCCCGCACCGCTCGATGCGATGCGTGCAGGCCTCATGAATGCCTGATTCGCGCATTCCCTTCCTTGTCTGAGCGCGTGTCTTGTGCTCCATGGGCGACTCATTCATGGCCATTGACCTCACCTCCATCGCCCTCATTGCCGGGAACGGATTGTATCCCGAGACCTTCGTCGCGGCAGCGCGTCGTGCAGGCGTGAAGAGGCTCGTGGCGGCGGCCTTTGAAAATGAGACGAAGCCTGAGCTGGCAACGAAGGTGGATGCCATCGCATGGTTTCGTGTGGGCCAGCTCAGCAAGATGATCAGCTTCTTTAAAAAAGAGAACATCACGCAAACAGTGATGGTTGGGCAGATCGCTCCGAAGAACCTCTTCGATCTGCGGCCTGATCTGCGCACGCTGCTGATGCTGGCTCGGCTGAAGCAACGCAATGCAGAGACGATGTTTGGCGCCATTGGCGACGAGATGGCAAAGGATGGCATCACCCTGCTGCCAGCGACGACCTTCCTCGAAGATCTCATGCCTGCTGCGGGAGCTGTTGCCGGACCCCAGATCAAGAAGCGCCGCTGGGAGGATGCCGAGTATGGATTTAAGATCGCCAAGGAGAGCAGTCGTCTCGATATCGGCCAGACCGTGGTGGTGAAGAATGGCACCGTGCTCGCGGTGGAGGCCTTTGAAGGCACCAACGAAGCCGTCAAACGTGGGGGAGGTCTCGGCCGTGGAGGTGCCACCATGGTGAAGGTATCAAAGCCTGGTCAGGACATGCGCTTTGATGTGCCTGTGATCGGGCCGGATACGATCCGTCATGCCGCCGATGCCGGCGTGGATGTGATTGCCGTTGAAGCTGGGAAAACGCTCATTTTAGGGGCCGAAGAACTTCAAAAAGAGTGCCAAACCCGGAAAGTCAGCGTGATCGCCCTCGCATAAGCGAGAAGTGGCGCTGGCTGCTTTTTTTCTTAAAAGTGACGTTAAGCCTTGATTTAACTGAACAAAATCAGAAAAAATGAGCGCTTCCCGTCACGGCGGGTCTTACCGTGTCCCTTACCTCCAACCCCATATGTTACTGACCGCCCTCAAAGTTAAACTCGCAGCCCTCGTTGCTGTCGCCGGCATCGATACTGCCGAACTGAAAAGTCCAAGCACTGAACTCGTCAGCACGCTGCAAAAGCTGGCGGACGATCAGGCTGCTGCTCAAAAGGCGGTCCAAGACAAAACGACTGGCCCAGACGTGAACAAGTCCTTCAATGAGGCGCTCGTCGTTGTTAGAGACCTCGCCGGCAAGGGCGACAAAGATGCCCAGTATGTCTTGGCTCACTGGGGTGTGCTGAACAACAGCAACGTCAACGAGATCATCGACCTCTACCGCAAAGCCTCCGCCCAGGGACACATCCTCGCCAAGGTCGAACTGGCTCAGGTGCTGCTCCAGGCTGCTCCCCAGGATCAAAAGCTGGCCGAAGAAGCCGTGAAGCTGATCCAGGACGCCGAAGCAGGTGACAATAAACTCGCTCGCCGCCTCCTGGCCAATCTTTACATCGCTGGCGCTCCGACTGTGGGCATCCAGCAGAATGTGGAGACAGCCCGCACACTTTTGGAAAAAGGCAGTGCCGCTGGTGATGGTGAAGCCACTCTGGGCCTCAGCCAGCTCTATGCAGCAGGTGTGACTGGTGTTGCCAAGGACGACCAGAAGTCCCTCGACTATCTCATCAAAGCCGCTGATCAGAAAAACGCTGTCGCTCTCAGCACCTATGCCGCCCGCCTCTTTGAAGGTGACCCGACCACTGGTAATGCCAAACCTTTGGTGGCCAAAGATCCCGCCAAGGCCATGAAGCTCTTTGAAGACGCTGCCAATACCGGTTTCGCTGCCGCCAACCGCCTCCTCGGTGCCATCTATGAAAACGGTCTTGGTGGCAACACCAAGGACCTCAAGAAAGCGGTGGAATACTACACCAAGGCTGGCAACGGCAATGACGCGCAGGCACTCTTCCGCCTCGGCAACTACTTCGAAGCCGGCCTCAATGGAGGAACTGCTGAAAAGCCTGAAGTGATCATCCAGCAGAACGCCAAGAGCGCTCTCGACCTCTACCGCCTCGCTGCCCAGAACGGTTCCGCAGAAGCCTTCTACAACGTGGGTGTTTATTATGAAACCGGCACCGTGGTGGACAAAGATCTGACCAAGGCATTCGGCTTCCTTCTCAAGGCCTCCACCTCCGGCATCGCCCAGGCCCAGTTCCGCCTCGCCAATCTGTATCAGCAGGGCACCGGCACCACCCAGGACCCCATCGCCGCTCTCGCCTGGTTCCAGCGCTCCGCTGCTGCCAACTTCGCTCCTGCCCAGATCGCCCTCGGTCAGCTCCTCGAGAGCGGTGGCGGCATCGGCAATCCAAACTATGAAGCGGCTGCCATGCAGTATGAAGCTGCCGCAGAGCAGGGAGTGCCGCTCGGCATGCTCCGTCTTGCCAGCCTCAATGAGCGTGGCCTGACCAACATTAAGGATAACAAAGCCAATCCAAATCTGCCACGCGCGCTCGCTTATGCTGACCTCGCCGTCGATGCCTCCAACGGCGCCGAGATCGCCGTCAAGTATCGCGATGAGCTGAAGAGCAAGATGAAGACCGACGAAATCGCCGAAGGCAAAAAGATCTACGACAGCAAGAAGAAGCCTGCCGCCAGTGCAGCTCCCACGGCACCAGCCGCTGAAGCTCCTGCTGCAAAAAGCACCAAGAGTGGCAGCAAAAAATCCGGCGGTAATTAATCGCTGATAAATGCTTTAAAAACGGCTTGTCAAAACATCGAAGGCCGCTAGTCTCCGGCTCCCCAAACCAGGGGAGCCGGTTTTTTATTTTTCCGGGGCATTAGCTCAGTTGGTAGAGCGCCTGCATGGCATGCAGGAGGTCAGCGGTTCGAACCCGCTATGCTCCACCAAACAGCACAAAACCAAAGCTGTTTGGAAGCATGTCTGCGAGAACGCGAACCCCGCCATTCAGGCTCGTGTTTGCATTCCCCGGCATCGTGGCCGATAGACACGCTCCTCCACCCCTAACTGTATTCACCTAGTGAGCGCCAGCCGTCATTCCGAGCCTAAAAAGAAATCATCCCTCCTCAGCCGCTTCAAGGATGGTCTGAAGAAAGCCATCGGCCTCGGCAAGAAGAAGCATGGTGAAGCCGCTCCCGCTCACCCGCATGAGCCAGCGAAACTGCATCCGCACACACGCCCTCATCGTGAAGAGCGTCCGCGTGAACAAACCATGTTTGAAGGTGACACTCCGCCGCGTGGAGACCGCCCCCCGCGTCGTGAACGTGAAGATCGCGGTCCGCGTGGCCCTCGTCGTGAAGAAGGTGGCGAACGCAGGCCCCGTGAAGAAAGAGGCGAGCGTGGGCCCCGCCGTGAACGCGGTCCGCGCCGTGAGCATACCGAAGAAAAGCGCGCCCCGATTCAGAATTATCAACCCGAGCCGCCGCCCCCGGCGCCATCTTGCCCCGAAGGTCCGTATCCTGAGGCCTTTGAAATCCTCGGGCTCTCTCCTGCCGTGCTCGCCGCCATTCGTGAGTCAGGTTACGACAAGCCCACGGAGATTCAGCAGCGTGCCATTCCCATCATTCTGGATTTGAAGGACGTCATTGGTGCTTCTCAGACCGGCACGGGAAAGACGGCCGCCTTTGCCCTGCCCGCTCTGAGCCGCCTCGGCGCACCTGGAAAGTTCCGCTGCCTCGTCCTCGAGCCCACACGCGAGCTTGCCCTGCAAGTCGTCGAGCAGTTCGAGAAATACGGCAAGCACACAGGTCTGCGCGTCATCGCCGTGTATGGCGGCGTGGGTTATGACAAACAGCGCAAAGCACTCCAGCAGGGCGTCGATGTCGTCGTCGCCACTCCAGGCCGCTTGCTCGACTTCATGCAGGATGGCACCGCCGACATGAGCAGCCTCGAAGTGCTCGTGCTCGATGAAGTGGATCGCATGCTCGACATGGGCTTCCTCCCCGACGTCCGCCGCATCATCGAGCGCACACCGAAGAGCCGCCAGACGCTTTTCTTCTCCGCCACCATGCCGCAGCAGATCAAGAATCTCGCTGACTTCGCGCTCAAAGAGCCCGTCAGTGTGGAGGTCGGCATTCGCTTCTCCCCCGCCGAGACCGTCAGCCACTACATGTATCCCGTGGCCAGCGATCAGCGTGAGGAACTCCTGCTCGCCATTCTCAAGCAGACCCATTTCACCAGCCTCATGATCTTTACCCGCACGAAGGCGCAGGCAGATCAGATCTACTCCTCTCTCAAACAAACCGGCGAATACAAAGTCGCCGTCATGCACTCCGACATCAGCCAGAAGGAGCGCGAAAAAGCCCTCTCCGGCTTCCGCGATGGCGAGTTTGAGATCATCGTCGCCACCGACCTCGCCGCACGCGGCCTGGACGTCAGCGGCGTCACGCACGTCATCAACGTGATGGTGCCGGAGAACTCCGAAGACTACGTCCACCGCATCGGCCGCACCGGTCGCGCGAAGAAGGAAGGCGATGCCTACACCCTCTTCTCAGCCGAAGAGCTGCCCTACGTCGCCAGCATCGAGCGCCTCATCAATCAGAAGATCGAGCGCCGGAAGCTCGAAGGCTTCAGCTACAAATACACCACCGTCCTCGATGAAGAAGACAAGGCCCGAGCCATCCTTCACGGACGCAAAAAGAAGCGCAGGTGAGGTGGGACTTCAGTAGATTCGTGTGTGTGTCGGCATCTCGAAGTCATGGTTAGGTGACTTATCTGCCAACATCCTGGCGGCTTGGTGGAGCTGGAGGCGCATACGCGCGCAATCAGCCGTTCCAGACGAAGGTGACCGGCTTGTCGATGTCGGGATGCACGCTGTGATGCACGGGGCAGCCGAGAGCAGTGGCCTCCAGCACCTTGCGGTCCGGGTGATCCGCTGGAAGGGGGATCTCGATGGTGATGGGCAGGCGCACGATGCGGCGGGGGGAGTCCTCGCTCATGTGCTTCTCCACGCTGACCTTCATGCCGGGGAGGTCGTAACCTTTCTGGTTCGCCTTGATGCCGATCACCGTGGCCATGCAGGCGGCGAGCGCGGTGGCGACGAGGTCCGTCGGGGAGAAGGACTCACCCTTCCCATGATTGTCCACCGGCGCATCGGTGATGAACTGGTTTTTCGAAGGGCCGTGCGTGGCCTGGCAGCGGAGACCGCCGGTGTAGTCGATGGAGATGGAAACAGCCATGCGCGTCTTTTAGCACGGCCTGCCCGGCAAAGGAAACCGCAATCTGCGGCAGGATGGCATTACGCCTCCCCGTAGCGGCACAGCAGCAGCCAGAGGTGTTCCAGCTCCGTCTCTTCCGTTTTCACGAGCGAGTTTGCGTGCCTGACCGATCATCCGTCAGGCCTGCAACTTCATCCGTGAAACCGGTTTTCCCAGAAAGCGTGGCCCCGGAGCCCGGAAAGCGGCGCTGATTTGTGCCTGAAAAAACGTCCCAGACAGAATCAGCACGCATGAAGCTGCGTTGTATGCCTGTTATCAGGCACTCCCCCCACGCCTCCATGTCCGCTGCTCCCATTCAAGTCATCCTCACCGCCTTCGGCTGGCAGGATCGCTACGAGCTGCTGGAAAAGATCGGTGCCGGGGCCATGGGGCAGGTCTGGCGGGCGCGGGAGATCACCACGGGCCGCATTGTCGCCCTGAAGATGCTGGACCCTGATAGGTCGGGAGATGTGCAGACGCTCGCGCGGCTCGAGATCGAAGGGGCGACGCTGACGAAATTACACGCAGCAGGCAAGCACGAGCATGTCGTGCCCATCCTCGACTTCCAGATCACGGACTCCCATGCCTGCCTCGTCATGGAGTTCATCCCAGGCATGAATCTGCGCCGTTGGTGTGAGTCCCAGCGCCCCAGTCTGGCGGATCGTGTGCGTCTCATCGCCCAGGTCGCCAGGGCGGCGGGTTGGTTCCACGGGCTCGGCGTCATTCACCGGGATTTGAAGCCCGTGAACATCCTCGTCCATGCGGTCACTCATCAGCCGGTCATCGTCGATTTCTCCATCGCGAAGGTGGAGGAGAGCCTCACGCTGACTTTGACGAATGAAGCGCTCGGCACGGCACCCTACATGGCCCCGGAGCAGTTTTCCCGTGCACGCGGAGAGCCGTCACCGGCACTGGATGTGTATTCACTCGGCTCCACTCTCTATGAGCTGCTCACCCGGGTGCATCCCCACCCCGGTGATCTGACCCAGGTCGTGCGCCGTCATGCGGAGGAGGTGCGCCCGGCACCGCCCAGCGCGCTGAATCCCGAGGTGCCGCGTGATCTGGAGTGCATCTGCCTGAAAGCGATCTCCCACCGCCCCGGCGACCGCTATGCCGATGGCATCGCGCTGGCGGAGGACCTCGACCACTTCCTGGCCGGGGAGCCCGTGTCCGCGCGCCCCATCTCCAGGCTCACACGTTTCGCACGTTTGGTTCGGCGGAAACCCGCGCTCAGTTCAGCCGTTGCCGCTTGTCTTTTGCTGGCTCAGTTTGCAGGCTGGAATCTCCGCCGACAACTGGCGCAGCGGGAGCGCTTCACTTTGCAGACCCGGCTCACCACGGCCATGCAAAATGCCACCTGGGATACCGAGAAGCTGACCGAGGCCGAGGTCATGCTCGGCGCGCTCGTCAGTTACAATGCCCCCCTCGCCGCACAGGTGCGCCAGCGTCTTCACGACGACATCGTCAAAGACATCGAGGTCAGACTCCAGCGGAATCACCTGCGGGATGAGGACTACCGGTGGCTGAGCATGATGGTGGGCTGGCTTCAGCCGCGTGTGCCAGATCATGCCGGACGCCTGCAAAACCTGATCACCGAGCGCATGGGGCGCTGGGAGACACTGGCCGAGCTGCGCCCGCCCTTTGCAGACAGGCAGGGTCTCTTCCCGCGCTCCAATCTCCAGGTGGAGAGGGATCTGCTTTACCCGATCTACAACGGCCCGGCGGAGATCCCCGCGCCCTTCAATGTCACGGACTCCGTCATGCTGCCCATGGAGGCCGCCTGCACCTTGGTGGCAGATGCCAGATCGTTTCAGCCCATCACGCTGATCTTCAATCACGACCAGTCGCGTGTGGCATTGTGGCTTTACCAGGTCAGTCAGCTTCCGAAGAGCACCCTGACCAGTCTCCGTGTGGAGAAGCCCCACCCTCAGAGCTATGCCCTCGTGCTCAGTCATAACAGCACGAACAAACGCGCCATCCACATCCCGGACATTCACCTGCTCGACCACCCCTTTCTCATGACCCTGCGGGTGGAGCGCGAGTGGGCTGAGGCGAGTCTCAATGGCAAGTCCCAACTGCGCGTGGACTCCCCCTTCGCCCTCGGCAGCAAGCAGGCCGCCAACTACTGGCGCATCGCCTGGCCGAAAAGCATCGGCTTAAAGGAACTGGTCCTGCGCCACCGCCGCTCTGACGCCGTCAGCCCGCTGGAGCGTGCCGACCTGCTCGCTGCCCAGGAGCTGTGGGCCGAGGCGCGCCGCCTGTATCAAGACCTGCGTGGAGACCCGCTTTTCAGCACCGAGGCGGACTACAAGACGGCTGAGTGCCTGCTGCGTCAGGGAGACAAAAAAGAAGCCATGGCCATCTGGGAGCGGCTGCTCCAGGGCCCAGCCTCACGCTGGCGGGATCGCAGTCTCCTGCAGCTCTGGGCACAGAGCGCGCTCCAGCAGAGCCGCGACTCCGCCCGCTATCTGGCCATGCTGCCAGACCCGCTGCCGCCTGCTTTGCGTCAGCAGATAGATCCCACACTGCTCAGCAGTCTCGTCAATGCCTACGGCCCCATTGGCATGAGCATCGCCCTGCCCAGGGTGGACATCACCAGAGTCATGGAGGCCACGAAAGCCTTCCGGCTCCTGCACCGGCCCAGAGTGGAGACGGCCAACCGATTTGCCATGGCGCATCACTTTGCCCGGCTGGATCAGGAGGCGCGTGAGCTCTTCGACGAGGGCCTGGCTGACCCCGCCGCCTGTGCCACCCTCGCTCTCAATCTGCTCGCCGGAACCAGCAGCCTGGATCAGTGGTGCCGCATCGTTCCCTCTGAAAAAGAACCCATGCTGGCAGGTCGCCTGGAGGAGTGGCGCAGCACTCTGAGGAAAAACCCCACCGTGCAGGCCATCTGGCGCATGGAGCAGGCCCGCTGGGCCGCCCGTGCGGGCGATCTGGCCGCGGCTCTCGTGAATGTGAAAGCCGCTCATGCGCAGCACCAGACGGACAATCGCATCCTCGTCAGCGCCCGGCTGCTGGAGGGCATGCTCCACCGCCTGCAAAATCACGAAGACCGTGCCCAGGCATCCTGGGGCGAGGCTCTGAAAGTGGCCGACACCGTCACCCTGAAAAGCCCGCTCTTCCTTTGTGACTGCATCCTGCTGCGCAGTCTCACCCAGAGCTGGAACCTGCGCACGGCGGGAGATGTGCTCACCACCCTCGCTGGGCGTCACCTGAAAAACCAGGAGCGGGCCACCTTCCAGGCCGCCTTCAATCAGACCTTCCTCACCGATCCCGCCTGGCTCACCACTTTCAATAATGTCTTCCAGGGCGGGCGTGGGCGGACGCTCGCCACGGACTACGCCCTCTGTCTCGACCCACCGCGTGAGCTCGCCCAGCGCTTTTACCGCCTGCTCTTCGGGCACTACTTCCTTACCACGGCCTTCCCCCAGCCCACCGCAGAGCAGACCACCCGCGTTCGTCAGATCGTGGATCTTTTTGTCACTGAGATGGCCATGAACCCAAAGGGCGAAGGCGCCCACTTCCACGCCTACCTCCGCGCCTGGAATGACCGCGCCGCTGCTCAGCCGCTCTTTGACACCAGCTACCCCTACAGCCCCGCCTTGATCAAAAACATGCAGTGGCTCCTTGCTCAGAGGCATCACCTTGCCAGCCCGGAAGATTCGGCACGCCTGATTCCTGGCAGTGAGTGAGAGGCTTCACGTTCGCACACCCACGGCACCCCATCCTTGCCAGTCTGCAAACACGGTCTATGTCATGCCCTTGTGATTGCCATCGCTACGGCCAGCCAAAAAGGAGGCGTGGGGAAAACCACGCTCTGCATCAATTTAGCCTACTCTCTCGCCAAGCGCGGGTGGACGACGCTGCTCGTGGACACGGACCCGCAGGGCGGTGTCGGGCTCTCACTCGCCCGCTCCACGCGCTCGAAGCTCGGCTTCTACGACTACCTCTGCGCCAGTGAGCGAGAGCTGAGCCGCCTCATCCTCGCCACACGGCTGCCGGAGCTGCAGATCCTGCCCGCAGGCCAGTATGATGCGGCGGCGCGTCGTGGCTGGGCCGCCAAAGATGTGCCCACACGGCTGGCGGATCTGCTGCGCGCGGCGGAGCTGCGCGGCATCGACTGCCTGATCATGGATACCGCTGCGGGTCTGAATGCGATGACGGAGTCCGTGGTGAAGGCCTGTGATTACGTCATCCTGCCCCAGCAGGCGGAGCCGCTGGCCGTGCGCAGCGTGCCGCACATGCTGGAGACACTGTCCCGCTTCCGCAGCGAGGGCGCAGGCGTCAAAGTGGCGGGCATCCTGCTGACGATGGTGGCCGGTGAGAGCCAGATCAGCCAGAAGGTGGTGACCGAACTGCGCACGCTGCTGCCGGCGGACATGATGTTCGAGCAGAACGTGCCGCGCCTGAACTCCTTCCTCGAAGCCAGCGCCATGGGCGTGCCCGTGGCTCTATTGAAACGCAACCCGCCGCCCGAGGCGCTGCTCTTTGACCAGCTCGCCGCCGAGATCGAGCAGCGCACCGGTCTCCTCCAGGAACGTGAAGCCAGCCATTCCCATGCAAGTCTCCTGGATTGATCAAACAGACATGACCGCCCTTTTGGGTAGTCTGCGCGGACCTGCCAAATCAGCGCCGGCGGATGAGGAACTCACCAGCGATGGCACGCTCTTTGATGCGCCTGAGCCTGCTCCAGTGCCCGCCGTGGAAGCCTCCGCCGTGGTCACAGCCGCAGCGCATCCCGACCTCAATGACTTCCGCTCGCGCCTCCAGGCCATCCGTGATCGTGCGGTGAATGCGGGCCTGATCTCGCGTGCTGAAGAAGCGCCTCCTCCCGTGGTGGATGAGTATGTCGATGAAGTGCCCGAGTCCGCCGCTGAAGAACTGCCTGCTGAAGAACTGCCGAACGAACAAGTCGGCATCGCCTGGTCGGCCTTCAACCCTTATGGGAACTCCGTGGCGGAAAGATTGTCCAGCTTTGCCGCCTGGGCACAGCCGCATCTTGGCGCGGCCGAGCTTTTCATCATTGATGACCAGGGCGATGTGCTCTGGGGGCAGGCGCAGCATCGCGGGCTGGTGCTTTCCACCGTCATGGCCTGGGTGGCTTCATCCCGCATGAGCGCCGTGTTTGCCTTTGAGCGAGCGCCGCTGCTGCGCCAGTTCATCGCCACCGGCGGGCATCTGCTGGCCATCCCATGCCCCACGCGCCTCGGCCTGCTGCATCTCGCCCTCATCAGTGATCAGGCTTTGCCAGATGAGCACCTGCCCGAGCTGCGCCACGCACTGATCACGGCGATCGAAGTGATGGGCTGACACAAAAGCACCGGCAATCGGTGCATCAGGTTCTTTGAAATTCGAGTCTCGTCCGTTTAAACTGCAGACATGAAACCACTCGACCTTCAAGTAAACGGCTACGCCGGCACAGACTTCAACCGCGACGGACTCACCGCCGAAGCACTGCACCATGCGTGCAAGTGCCTGCTCGAAGACGGCTGCGATGGCATCCTCGCCACCTTCATCACGGACGATCTCGACTCCATGTGCCAGCGCATCCGCACGCTCGTCGATCTGCGTGAGAACGACGGCCTCGCGCGCAGCATGATCACCGGCATCCACATCGAGGGCCCGTTTACCAATCCCGAGAAAGGCTATGTCGGCGCGCATCCGCCGCAGCATGTGAAACCCGCATGCATCGAGTCCGCGAAGCGCCTGCTAGATGCCGCCGGTGGACTGGCGAAGATCGTCACCCTCGCGCCGGAGAAGGACGAGCACTTCCACACGACGCAGTTTCTCGCGAACAACGGCGTCACCGTTTCCGCAGGCCACTGCAACCC
>Ga0075152_10002436_pt1 | contig 13168 bp, 7 predicted proteins | sample JI61114C2DNA_FD_70964 | JGI IMG/M metagenome (GOLD analysis project Ga0075152, IMG submission 70964) | Wastewater effluent complex algal communities from Wisconsin, to seasonally profile nutrient transformation and Carbon sequestration -... | ecosystem: Engineered > WWTP > Effluent > Algae...
AGCGACGTGGCGATCCTCGAGTTCGACTACGACCCGAACCAGCGCAAGCCCGAGGACCCGCAGGTGCTCGCCAGCGGGCCCTACGCCAGCTACAGCGACGAGGTGATCCTGCGCCAGTGGCAGAGCGTGCTGCCGGCGGCGCACATCCTCAAGATCGAGGACCCGAAGGCGATCGTCGACGTGATGCTCGGGGTGATGGCGATCGTCGGCGGCGGCACCGACCTCGGCACCTTCGTCGCCGACATGCGCGGGCGGGAGCAGCTCGACCTGCGCCAGGACCAGGCCCAGCGCACCCTCGGCGACCTCGACCACGCGACCCGCATGCGCCAGTCGCAGGTCGAGGGCCAGCCGCTCGCCGGCGATGCGCTCCGCCCGGCGTCGCGCCTGACCCGGCTCTGAGCACCTGGCTTTACGGGCATGTCGCAGACGACCTGGCCTCACGAGCAGGTGGCCCGCGCCGGCCGGGCGATCGCGGTCGTCGGCCTCGGCGCCGGCGACGAGGGCAAGGGCGCCAGCGTCGACGCGCTGGTCCGGCGCCTCGGCCTCGGCCTTGTGGTCCGCCACAACGGCGGCCCGCAGGCGGCCCACCACGTGGTCCGCGAGGACGGGGTCGTGCACTGCTTCGCGCAGTTCGGGGCGGGCACGCTGGTCCCGGGGGTCCGCACCCACCTGAGCCGCTTCATGCTGGTGGAGCCGCTGGGGCTGGCCCGCGAGGCGGCGGCGCTGGGGCGCATCGGCGTGGCGGCGGCGCTGCAGCGGGTCACGATCGACGGCGCCTGCGCGGTCGTCACGCCGTTTCACCGGCTGTACGGGCGGATGCAGGAGCTGGCCCGAGGGACAGGTCGTCACGGCAGCTGCGGGCTCGGGGTCGGCGCGGCCTACGTCGACGCCCACAACCCGCGGCTGCCGACGCTGCGCTTCGCCGAGCTGTTGGGCCCGGTGGAGGCGCTGCGCGGCAAGCTGCGGCTGATCCAGCTGGTCAAGCTCGACCAGGCCGAGCAGCTCGCCGACGCGCAGCCGGAGGCCGGACTGGCGCCGCTGCTGGACGAGCTGCGGCGCGGTGACCTCATCGGCGAGCTGCTCGCGGCCTACCGATCGATCGCCGGGGCGGTGACGGTCGATGACGGGGAGATGCTGCGGGCTGTCCTTCGGGACAGGCCCGAGACGGTGATCTTCGAGGGGGCCCAGGGCGCGCTGCTCGACGCGGAGCTCGGCTTCTGGCCGCACGTCACGCCCTCGCGCACCGGCTTCGCGCAGGCGGACGCGCTGCTCGTCGAGGCCGGCGCCGCGCCGGCGCTGCGCCTCGGGGTGCTGCGCGCCTACGCGACCCGTCACGGCCCCGGGCCGCTGGTCTCCGAGTCGGCGGGGCTGCTCGCCCGCCTGCCCGAGCCGCACAACCCGCCCGGGCCGTGGCAGGGGCCGATGCGCGTCGGCTGCTTCGACCTCGTGGCGGCCCGCCACGCGCTCGCGCTGGTCGAGGGCGTCGACGGCCTGGCCCTGACCTGCCTCGATCGCCTCGCGGGCCTCGGCGAGCTGGCGGTGTGCGCGGCGTATCGGCTGCCGACGGAGGAGCGCTGGACGACGCTGGGGCGGCCGCAGGAGCGGGCGGCGCAGGCGAGCCAGAGCGCGCTGCTGATGGTATGCCGCCCCGAGCTGCGCGCGCTGCCCGGCTGGGACGCGCCGGGTCTGTCGCCGCCGGCGATCGAGCACGCGATCGGGCTGGCGACGGCGCTGGGGGTGCCGCTGCTCGGGGCGGCCGCCGGACCGGCCGCGGACGCGCGGGTCTGGGCGCTGCGCTAGCGACGGGAACTTCGCGCGCGGGGAGCTGTCTGGGCCGCGATGAAGCGCAGCAGCGTCGTCCTCGCCCTGCTCGGGGCGCTGGCCCCGGGCCTGGTCGCCCACGCGGACCGGCTCACGGTCGCCCGCGCCCAGCCGCTCGTCGAGGTCTCGCACGCGGTCGAGGTCGAGGTGGTCGACGGGGTGGCGCGCTACCGGGTCCGCCGCACCTTCGCCAACAACGGGACCCGCGCGGAGGAGGCCTCGCTGCGCATCGAGCTCGCCCACGGGGCGGCGGTGACTGGCCTGCGCATCCGGGCCCGCGACCGCTGGTACGACGGCGAGCTGATGGACGCGGAGGAGGCGCGCGAGAAGTACCGCGAGCTGACGGGCGTCGGCGCCTGGCAGCCGAAGGATCCGGCGCTGCTGCAGTGGGTCTGGGCCGACCAGGCGCACCTGCAGGTGTTCCCGGTGCTGCCGGGTTCGGTGAACACGGTCGAGTACACGCTGACGGCCCCGCTCGAGTATCGCGACGGCCGCTATGTGCTCAGCTATCCGGGCTTCGATCCGGCGACGGCCAGCGACTCGCTGCAGCTGGCGACGCCGGTGCTGCGGGTGCGCCCGGGCCACGGCGACGCGCGCACGGAGATCCGCGTCGCCGGCCAGCGGGCGGCCCCGGACGCGCCGATCGTGCTGGTGGCTCCGGGCCCGCTCGCGTGGATCGGCGAGGGCGCGGCCGATTCGGGCGCGGGTTATGTGTTCAGCCGGATCGTCGTCGATCGCGGCGAGGCGGTGGCGAGCGCGACGATCAAGCTCGAGATCGATCACACCTACTCGGGTGACCTCAAGGTCGGGCTGGTGACGCCCGGCGGCCAGCACCTGGCGGTCACCGGCGGCGAGGGCGGCACCAACGACATCCGCGGCAGCTTCGAGGTCGCGCTGCCGCCGGGTCAGACCGCCGCGGGCGCCTGGCACCTGGTGGTCGCCGATCGTGCCGGCCTCGACGTCGGCACCCTCGACGCGTGGTCGATCAGCCTGAGCCCGACGAAGGCCGGGGTCGCGGAGATCGTCGCGTCCGCCGCCGACCTGCCGCGCTTCATCCCCGACGCGCCCGATGGCGGTGGTTCGGGCGGGCATGTCCTGATCGAGATCGAGCCGCCGAAGATCCGCACGCTCGACGCCCGCCTCGGTCGCGTGGTCGCCTCGCAGGAGCACGGCTTCTCGCGCCTCGAGCTCGACGCGGCGCCGCGGCTCGGCGAGCTGCCGCGCGGCGCATCGGTGGTGTTCGTGCTCGACGTCTCGCGCTCGGTCGAGCCCGAGCTGCTGGCCGAGCAGCTGCGGATCGTCGCGGCCTATCTGAGCCACGTCCCCGACGCGCGCGTCGAGCTGGTGGTCTTCGACCGCCTGGCCCGTCGGGTGTTCGGCGACTTCGTCGCGGCCGGCGAATTCCCGGCGGCCCTCGCCGCGGCGCAGGGCGGCGGCAAGCTGGCGCACGGCAACGGCAGCGCGCTGGAGGAGGGCCTCGGCCTCGCGGCGCGCTCGCTCGCGGAGCGGCGCGGACCGACCCGCATCGTCGCGCTCACCGACGCCCGCCTGCGCAGCAGCTTCGTCCCGCGGGTCGCGGCGCGCGAGCTGGCGAGCGCGTCACGCACGGCGATCACGCACCTCGTGATCCCCGAGCCCGGTGACGCGGCGACGCTGCGCCGCGACGACGGCCACGCGCTGGCCGGCATCGCGGCGGCCCAGCGCGGGGTGCTGTACGCGGCGGTCGCCCCCGAGGCGGACAAGTCGCTCGCGGCGCAGATGCTCGGGCTGGTCCGTCCGGTCGCGATCGACAACTTCAAGGTCCGCGGCATCGACCTGTCCGGCGCGGCCGAGCTGCCCGCCGCGCTGCGCGAGGGCGTCGGCTATCGGGCGATGATCGCCAGCGCCGACCCGACGCGCCGCGTCGTGGTGTCGGGCAAGGTCTGGGCGCGCACGCTGCATCGGGTGGTCGAGCCCAGCGAGCGCTTCGACGTCGCGACGGCGGCCTTCGTGTTCTCCGAGGACGAGCACCACGAGCTGTCGCACGAGGAGATGCGGACGGTCGCGTTCAAGGGCCGCGCGGTGTCGCCGGTGACCTCGTACCTCGCCACGGAGCCCGGCGTGCGACCCTCGGTGGATGGTCTGGACGAGATCGGCGAGGTCATCGGCATGGGTGGTTCGGGCCTGATCGGCCACGGCGGCGGCGGCGGTGGCAGGGGGATCCCCCTGCCTCGGCTCGGCGATCTACTGGCCGGGGCGCTCGCTCGCTGCGTGCAGGTCCACGCCCCGCCGCGCGGCTGGGGCCTCGCGCTCGAGGTCGAGACCACGGGGCCGGAGATCGTCGATGTCACGGTCACCCGGGCCACCCACGCGCCGCTGCGGGAGTGCGTCGTGGCCGCGGTGTGGGCGCTCGAGCTGCCCGCCGCCGCCTGGCCGGAGCGCGACAGCCACACCCTCGACTTCCACTGAGCCGAACGCAGGGCGCGCGGCGTCTGTCTCTTGGGACATCTGTGTGCCATATCGGCGCGGCCTCGCGGTCAATCCGGCAGCGGTCGTGGACGGGTTGTCCGTGAGCTCGAGGCTCGCCCGCGCCCGCGCTCGCGGGGCGGAGACGGCCGGCTTCGGGCCTGAACGCGGGCAGGGCCGGCATTTGCGAGCGAGGACGCGAACTCGCGTGCGTCGCCACCTTCGCGTGCGACAATCCGCCGGCACCGGCGTGAACAGGCCCTCGCGCCCCGGCGTCCTCAAGCACCTTATGCGCAGCCATCGACCTCGCCTCCTCTCCCTCGCCGCCCTCGCGCTCGCGGGCGTGCTGAGCAACGCTGGATGCACGTACTACACGGTCTACTCGCAGCCCCGCGGGACCGTGCGCGCCGGCGGCCTGGCGACGACGACGAGCGCGGGCAACTGCTGCGGCTGCGCGACCCCGGTCGTCACCAGCGTCTGCGGCCAGCTCGCCAGCGGTCTCATCGGCCACGAGACCTTCGAGGGCCAGCGCCTCGAGCTGGTGCAGTACGTCCATGGTTATGTGCAGCCGGTCGAGTCGTTCCCGGTCGTGACCTGGGCCGGTCGCAGCTACTACAACATCGAGGGCAGCCTGGTGTTCCACAGCGCCGAGCTGGGCGCCTGGGTCTACTACTGGACCCCGCCGGCGCAGCTCGTCTACGTGTGGAACGACCGCTACCCGGCGCTCTCCTACGTGTGGGCCGACGGCTGCTACGGCGCGAGCTGGTACTGGGGCGGGGTGCGCGGCGACGGCTTCCACAGCCGGGCGACCGTCGGCTACCGCCCGCTGTTCCCGCCGCTGCCGCCGGGTCAATCGTCGGGTCGGCCTGGCGGTGGCCGTCCGTCGCCGGGGGTGCCGGGGGTGCCGGGCCGTCCGGGCGCGGGGATGGGGCCGGGGCAGCCTGGCGAGCCGCCGAATCGGCCCGGTGTTCCTCCGAATCGGCCGGGTCAGCCGGGTCAGCCTGGCCAGCCCGACCGACCTGGCCAGCCCGACGAGCCGGGTCGGCCTGACCGGCCGGGTCGCCCCGACGAGCCGCCGGGTCGCCCCGATGGCGGGATCCGTAACCCGCCGGATCGCCCCATGCCGCCGCCGCCGCGGCCGGATCGGCCCGAACGGCCTGAGCACCCCGATCGGCCCGAGCGGCCCGAGCGGCCCGATCGGCCCGGTTCCGATGGCGGAGGACTCGACCTCCCGCGGCCCTTGCCGCGTCCGCGGCCGACGGGCCCGGATCGCCCCGAGCCGGAGCGTCCGCGGCCGGATCGCCCCGATGGCAGCGACCGGCCGGCGCCCGAGCGACCGCGTCCGGATGGCAACGATCGGCCGGCGCCCGAGCGGCCGCGCCCTGACGGCAGCGATCGCCCCGATCGCCCGCAGCCGCTTCCGCGGCCCGAGCGGCCCGAGCGGCCCGATGGCAGCGATCGTCCGCAGCCCGAGCGCCCGCAGCCGCGCCCGCAGCCGCGTCCGCAGCCGCGTCCGGACGGCAGCGATCGCCCCGATCCCGGCTCGCGTCCAGGCGCGATGCCGCGTCCGCAGCCGCGCCCGGAGCCGCGTCCGGAGCCGCGTCCGCAGCCGCGCCCGGAGGCGAAGCCGCGCCCGGAGCCGCGTCCGCAGCCGCGCCCGGAGCCGCGCCCGCAGCCGCAACCGCGTCCGGAGGCGAAGCCGCGCCCGGAGCCGCGTCCGCAGCCGCGCCCGCAGCCGCGTCCCAGCGTGCGCCCGAGCAAGCCGAGCGCGCCGCCGCCGAGTCGACCGTCCCGCAGCGGCCGCGGCGGCTGAGCGGGGTGCGGGTGTCGTGACGGCGGTGGCGCTGATGGGCCGCCGCCGCTCGCATTCTTGGGCCCGCGGCGAGCCTGACCTGCGAGGATGAGGGCCCATGAAGATCGACGACTACCGCATCGACGGCGACGACAAGGTGAAGCTCGAGCGATGGCGGCCCGACGACGACGGCAAGGTCGAGCGGGACGCGGCGGAGGCGGCGATGCCCGGTCTGCTCGCCAGGATGCTCGACCTGCAGGAGCGGCTCTACGCCGGCCGCGAGCGCAGCCTGCTGATCGTGCTGCAGGGCCGCGACGCCGCCGGCAAGGACGGCACGATCAAGCACGTGATGGGCGGCTTCAACCCGCTGGGGACGGTGGTGCACGCGTTCAAGGCGCCCAACGAGCTCGAGCGGGGCCACGACTTCCTGTGGCGCGTGCACCACAACGTGCCCCAGACCGGCCACGTGGCGATCTTCAACCGCTCGCACTACGAGGACATCCTGGTGCCCACGGTCCGGGGGATGTTCACGCCGGCGCTGATCGAGCGCCGTCACGACCACATCTGCAGCTTCGAGGCGCTGCTCGCCGACGCCGGGGTGGTGATCATCAAGCTGTTCCTCCACATCAGCAAGGACGAGCAGCGCGAGCGGCTGCAGGAGCGCCTCGACCAGGCCGACAAGCGCTGGAAGTTCGACCCCGCCGACCTCCAGGCCCGCGCCGACTGGGACGAGTTCGGCGACGCGTACGAGCGGATCTTCCGCAAGACCAGCACGCGCGCGGCGCCCTGGTACGTCATCCCGGCCGACCGCAAGTGGTTTCGCAACTACCTGGTCGCCAACATCGTCGTCGACACGCTCGAGGCGCTGAAGCTCGGCTACCCCGCGCCGCCGCCGGGCCTCGAGCACATCCGCATCAAGTGAGCTGGCCTCAAGGACAGGCGGGGCGGGTCGCCAGCGGCGCGCCCGGGGCCAGCACGGCGGCCTCGCCGAACACGCCGACGGTCAGCGCGCGGCTGTCGGCCGGACCGCCGACGCGGTCGATCGCCTCGACGAGGTAGCGCTCGCCGTCCTGACGGACGTGCAGCGGCACGTAGCGGACCCCGTGGACGTGGGCCTTCGCGCCGGGCGGGCGGGTGAGGCCGAGGTAGAGGATCATGCTCGAGCGGCGCGGCAGCTCCGGCTGGTGGCTGGCGAAGTTGCCGAGCGAGTAGACGACCGGGACCTCGCGGCCATCCTTCGTGCGCAGGAGCTCCCAGGTCTGGAGCACGTGCGGGTGGCTGCCGATCACCGCGGTCGCGCCGGCCTCGGCCAGGCGGCGGGCCAGCTTGCGCTGCGCGCGGTCGGGCTCGTCGCTGTACTCGCGGCCCCAGTGCGGGGTCACGATCACGGCGTCGATCGCCGGGTCGGCGGCCAGCGCGGCCACCTCGCGCTCGAGCGCGCCGGCGGGCGCGTAGCAGCCGAGCACCTGATCGTCGGGGTCGGGGATCTGGTTGGTGCTGAAGGTGCAGGCCAGCCAGGCGACGTTCAGGCCGCCCGCGCGGGTCACGGCGTGCCAGGGGCCCGTGGCGCCGCGCGTGCGTGTGCCGGTGTGCGCGAGGCCGACGCGGTCGAGGGCGGCGATCGTCGCGTCGACGCCGGTCGACTCGCGGTCGAGCGCGTGGTTGTTCGCGGTCGACACGACATCGACGCCGCTGCGGATCAGGTCGTCGAGCAGCGACGCGTGATAGTTGAAGCGCGGGTACGAGGAATACACGTTGCGGTCGAAGACCCGCCCGGGGTCGGTCACCGGCTCGCCCTTGCGGTTCAGGCCGGTGGCGACGGCGCCCTCGAGGTTGGCGTAGCTGATGTCGGCGAGCGCGAGCAGGTCCTTGACCTCGCCCCACACCGCGAGGAAGCCCTCCGGCGCGGCGTAGGCCTGGATCTGCAGCTCGTGGTGCAGCAACAGGTCGCCGACCGCGGCGATCGTCAGCGTGTCCCCCGGGGCGCAGGCGCGGGCGAATCGCAGGCCCTTCGCGTCGGGCGTCGGGGCGACCGGCGGGGCAGGGGGCTGCGGAGTGGTTCGGGTCGCGGACGCGGCCGGGTCGGCGCTCGTCGGGGCGGCGAGGTCGACTCGCGCGGCGCTCGTCGGGGCGGCGAGGTCGACTCGCGCGGCGCTCGTCGGGGCGGCGCGGTCGACTCGCGCGGCGCTCGTCGGGGCGGCGAGGTCGACTCGCGCGGCGCTCGTCGGCGAAGGAGCGATCGTCGGGGCGAGCGCGGGTGAGGGGGGCGCGCGCGAGTCGGCGGCGCCGCTGCACGCCAGCAGTACGCTCATCGTTAGCGCGGCGGGGCGCCATGCGCTGGACCGGGACGGCATCCTGGGCGCGATACTACCGGGGCGCGGCGGGATGAACGACGGATGGGCATGGATTTCGCGGTCCGAACGTTGGGGCCTTACACTGAGAGACCGTGCCGCGTCGCCGTCCCCTGATCTGCCTGCTGCGCTGGACCTTGCCGGGGTTCGGGGGCCTCGTGTTGGGCTGTGGCGAGCCGTTGGCGCCCTCGCAGCCGCCGGCTCCGGAGGTCGCGCCGGCGGTCGCGCCCGCGGTGGATGCATGCCCGGCGGGTGGAATCGCGCCCCCGCAGCTGCCGCGGACCCGGCCGGAGCACGAGAGCCTCGGCTACTGGCTGGCGCGCACGGCGGAGTTCGCGGACCTCGACCGGCCGGTGCTCGGGGCGGCGGAGGTGCGGGCGCTCAACAGCGCGAGCCAGCGCAGCCGGGCGCTGGGCTTCGCGGCGCGGGCGGATCTGCGGGCGCCGATCGACGTCGTGGCGCTCGCGAGCGGCCTGCAGGCGCGCGTGGGATTTCTGCGTGAGCGCTTCAGCGGGGGCAAGCTGGTCCAGCTCGACGGCTCGCCGGTGCCGGCCGAGCTGCAGGCGCGCTACGCGGTCGAGATCACCCCGACGGAGCTCGCCGCGGACATGCGGGCGCCGCTGCTGGCCCCGGGGACAGGTGCGCAGGGACGCTCCGGCCCGCCCGAGCCCGAGCTGCGGGTCGCCCTCGACCTGATCCCGATCCACTGCGGGCCGCAGATCGAGCCCTACTACGCGCCGAGCCGGGACCCCGACTTCGACCGCAACCTGTGCTCGATGGCCCGCGCGCAGGAGGTCGTGCAGGTGCTGCGGCCGTGGGGCGGCGAGCTCCTGCTCGCGCGCACCAGCTACGTGGTCGGGTGGATCGACGGCCGCAGCGCCGCGCTGTCGCCCCCGCTCGCGCCCGCCGAGGTCCGGGCCTTCCTCGACGGGCCGCACCGACGCGTCGGTCAGGACCTCATCCTGCCGCTCGAGGGCGGCGGCAGCCAGGCGCTGCCCTTCGCCAGCCTGGTGCCCGCGGCGCCGGGCGGGCCCGGGCGGGTGCTGGTCGCGACCGCCGAGGGGGTCCGCACCGGCCTCGCCGAGGGGCCGGCCTTCGCCGAGGTCCCGCGTCCGCTGACCCGCCGCGCGGTGCTGACGGAGGCCTTCGCGTACCTCGGGCAGGCCTACGGCTGGGGCGACCGGGCGGGCGGCCGCGACTGCTCGCGCTATCTGATGGACCTGTTCGCGGGCCTCGGGGTCACGCTGCCGCGGCACACCAGCGACCAGGCGCTGGCGGGCTCCTACGTGGTCGAGGTCCCGGCCGAGCTGCCCGAGCCCGCACGGCAGGCGCTGCTGGACGAGCACAACCGGCGGGGGATCGTGCTGCTGCACTTCCCCGGGCACATCATGCTGTACCTCGGCCGCGACGCCGGGGGCGCGCCGATGGCGATCCACTCGTTCGCGGAGTTCCTGGTGCCCTGCGCGGGCCGGGCCGAGGGCGCACCGGCCGGGGAGCGCGAGACCCTGCTCAAGGTCGACGGCGTGCACGTCAGCGACCTCGAGCTCGGGCGGGGGACCTCGCGCACCGCGTTCATCCAGCGCATCACGAAAGTCACGGTCCTGGGCCCCGCTCGCTGAGGACCCGCGTTACAGTCCGGCCATGCGCGGCCTGCCCGATCTCGTCGACCCCAACCTCGACGCCCTCCTCGACGAAGTCTATGGCCTCGCCGAGGACGACCCCGAGGCCGCGCTGACGATGCTCGACGACGCCAGCGAGACCTGGCCCGACCAGCCCGAGCTGCTGTTCGCGCGCGGGGAGCTCGAGTGGACGCTGCACGGTCCGGAGGCCGCCGAGCCGCACTATCGCCGGGCCGTCGCGCTGGCGCCGACCTTCGCCGACGCCCGCTACGCGCTCGGGGAGATCCTCGGTTTGCTCGGCGAGGAGCAGGCGATGATCGCCGAGAACCTCGAGGTCCGGCGCCTCGACACCGAGGCCGACCTCGGTGAGGGCGTCGGTGCCCCCGAGGACCAGCGCTTCATCGCCCAGGTGGCCGAGGAGGTGCTCGCGGCGATCCCCGAGGAGTTTCGCGCGCGGCTCGGAAACGTGCCGGTGGTGCTCGAGGCGCGCCCGAACGAGGCCCTGGTCCGCGACGGCTTCGACCCGCGCGCGCTCGGCCTCTTCGAGGGCGCCGACGACCTCGGTCAGCGCAGCGCCGCCGCCCAGGAGGCCCCGACCCGCATCGTCCTGTTCTTCGCCAACCTGCTCGCCAGCTTCCCCGACGAGGACGCGCTGCGCGAGGAGATCGAGGTCACGATCCTGCACGAGATCGGCCACTTCTTCGGCCTCGACGAGCAGGACATGGAGCGCCTCGGCCTCGAGTGACCCTCGGTTGCGATCGTGGCAAGCTGGCGCGTGCTCCGAGCCGCGCGCCTCGCCCTCCTGATTGCGCTCCTCACCGGCTGCTCACGCGAGCCCGCGACCCCGGAGGTCGCGCCCGCGGCGGCGGCAGCGGTGCCGCTGGTCACGGATCCGTGGGTCGTGCAGGCGATCGAGTCGACCGGACCGGGCGCCGCGTTCGTCGCGGCGCTCTATCCGGATCGCTGGACCGGCGTGCAGCCGCGTCTCGCCGGGTTCACGGCGCTGCTGCCTGATGCGTTCACCGCCGGCGTCGCCGCGGCCGCCGAGCCGTCGCGGTGGCCCTCGCAGGTGCTCGCGCGGCTCGGGGTCGACGCGCCCGCGTTGCCCGCGGTCGGCTGGGACCGCGGCCGCCCGCTGATCTTCGCCCTCGCCGAGCCGCCGCACGACGGACCGATCGGCACGATCGCCGCGACGACCCCGCTGCGCGCGCTGCCGGGGCTACGCCACCAGATCCTGATCCCCGCGAGCGATGCGCCCGCGTTGAGCGCGGCGCTCGTCGACGCGCTCACGAGCCGCAGCAACGGGGCGCCGCGGCGGGTGCCGGGCCACTCCGGCGCGGTCGTCTTCACGCTCCCGGACCAGCCGCCCGCGCGTGGTGAGGACGGCGACGAGCCGCTCGAGTCGCGCGGCGGCGGCGATTGGCTGGCCGTCGTCCCCGAGGCCGACCTCGTGCGCATCATCGTCGTCCGCGGCGGCGTGTACGCGGTGGCGCCTGGCGGAGCTCCCGAGCCGCTGCGGCCGCCGCTCGCCGCTCCACGCACCACCGGCGTCGCCGCGCTGGCGAGCACGCCCGCGTTCGGCGTGCTGCTGCGCCCGCAGCGACTCGCCGCGCTGCGCACCTGGCTCGGCGCCCACGAGTACGCGCTGACGATCGCCGGCGCCGGGGCGGACCAGGTCGCCGAGGCCGAGCGGATGAGCCTGCGCCGGCTGGTCGGCTGCGAGCTGATGTACGGCGACGAGCTCGCCGAGGTCGAGGACTGGACCCTGGCCCTCGCGGCCGAGGACGCCGCGCTGCGCCTCGGCGTGATCGTCAGCCTCACGCCGATCGGCGCGGCGCTCGTCGACGCGGGCCTCGGCGCCGCCGCGGCGCCGCTCACCCTCACCCGCGCCGACGCGACCGGCCATCTGTGGCTGCGCTTCGGCCTCGAGGCCGCGAGGAAGGTCCTGGGGCCGCCCCGCTCGCTGCTCGAGGCCGACGACGATCTGGCGATGACGATGCAGGAGTGCGGCGCGTGGTCGCTGTTCATCGACCCCGCCGCGCCCTTCGCCGGCTCGCAGCGCGTGGCGAGCTCGATGCTCGCTGGCGCCCCGCTGCCGGTCCCGCCGCCCGTCGTGCCCTCCGGGAGCATCACCCAGATCGCGCTCACCGAGCTGCGCGTGGGCGACGTGAAGGGAGCCATCAACGTGCACGCGGCCCGCGGCCTCGACGCCGAGGGCCGCGCGGGCGTGACGGCCCTCGGCGCCCTCCTCGGGGCCTCCACCGAGTTCCACGCCGAGGCCGAGGGCGACGGCCATCGCACGCGCATCGGCTTCGGCGTCGACCCACGCGCCGTGTTCGGCGCGCCCGCACCGAGCGCGAACCTCATGCTCCTGCGCCTCGAGCTCGGCCCCGTCGTCGCCGCGCTCGCGCCCGCGGCCCCCGGGCTCGCCGCGGCGCTGCGACCCCACGCTCGCCTCGAGCTGCTCGCCCGCCGCTCGGGGCAAGCGCTAGAGGCCGAGCTCGTGCTCGGCGACGCCGCCCCGCGGCTCCACGACCTCGGCCCCCACACATGGCCCGCTCCGGTCGCACCGATCGCGTGCAGCCTGGGCTACGCGCGCGCGCTCCACCGACTGCTGCGCGCCGCCGAGGACCCGACCCTGCGCAGGGCCGCGGTCAAGCAGGGATTACATGATGTGGCCGCGACCCTCGACTGCCCCGAGCTCGCCGCCGTCGCCCCCGCCTTGCTCCGCGCCGGCCTGCTGATGATCGCCGACACCCTGGCCGACCGCGCGCACATCGACGACGCCCGGCAGCTCCTCACGCCGACCTGCACCGCGGGTGACGCGGTCGTCTGCGCGCACCTCGAGGCCCTGCGCGACGTCGTCCCCGTCGCGCTCCCGGTCGTCAGCACCAGCTGCCCCGACCGCTTCACGGGCGGCCACACGCTCGCGGTCAGCGGCGCGGGCATCACCCTCGACGGGGAGCGCCACGCCGACGCCGGGGCCCTGCACACCGCGCTGCTCGCCCAGATGCTGGTCCGGCGCCAGCCCGCCGACCTCGCCCTCGACTTCGACGCCGGCCTCACGCTCGCCGCGCTGCGTCCGGTGCTCGCGGCCCTCCGCGACAACGACAGCCGATTGTTCGTCTCGGTGCTCGGCG
>Ga0075152_10002438_pt1 | contig 13165 bp, 9 predicted proteins | sample JI61114C2DNA_FD_70964 | JGI IMG/M metagenome (GOLD analysis project Ga0075152, IMG submission 70964) | Wastewater effluent complex algal communities from Wisconsin, to seasonally profile nutrient transformation and Carbon sequestration -... | ecosystem: Engineered > WWTP > Effluent > Algae...
TGGTATTATGCCGAATTGCTGGGTTTCTGTCAGGGTCTCGATTTCGCACAAGCGGTCGGTTTCGACACCGGTGGGACTTCACAACTCGATAAATTCGGTTCGATCATCGTTGATGGCCGGATATGCCCTATTGCGCGACTGATCACGGCGGAAAAGCCGCTGCCGCGCAAGGAACGGATCGAACGGCGCAATCAGGTACGGGAAGAGGCCAAAAAGGCGGTTGCTCCGCAAGATTGACACTATGCCCGCCTGTGCCCATGGCGGCGCGATGCATGGCTGGATCATTCTCGAAAAACCTTTGGGGCTCGGCTCGACGCAAGCGGTCGCAGCCGTAAAGCGCAATCTGCGCGAGGCAGGCTTTGGCAAGGTCAAGGTCGGCCATGGCGGGACGCTGGATCCCTTGGCTACCGGCGTTTTGCCAATCGCGCTGGGCGAGGCGACCAAGCTGTGCGGGCGGATGCTCGATGCGTCGAAAATATATGACTTCACGATCAGTTTTGGCACCGAAACCGCAGGGCTGGATGCAGAGGGGGAGGTGGTCGCAACCTCCAATCATTTGCCGACTTTGGACGCCATTGAGGCGGTACTTCCGCGGTTTACCGGGACTATCGAACAAGTCCCGCCCGCCTATTCCGCGATCAAGATCGACGGCAAACGGGCCTATGATCGCGCTAGAGCCGGTGAAGCTGTGGAGATGGTCGCCCGGTCGGTAACAATCCATTCGCTTGTCGTCACAGCGCCTGCGCCAGCTTTTGACAATTGTCCCGTTAGCCGCGACAACACAACACCCGTTCAATCGGTGACCCTTTCCGCTCACGTCTCCAAAGGCACTTATATCCGCTCGCTCGCCCGCGATATTGCTAATGCCCTTGATAGTGTTGGTCATGTCTCCATGCTGCGTCGGACCCGGGCAGGGCCGTTTGCTCTTGAACAAGCGATTTCACTGGACAAACTCAACGAAATCGGTAAGGGCGCGCCTGCAAAAGACATTATCTTGCCGTTGGAGGCAGGGCTGGTCGACATCCCGGCTCTTGATCTCTCCCCGGATGCGGCAAGGGCGATTCAACAGGGTCGCGTCTTGACCGGGGTTGCCACGAAAGATGGGCTGTACTGGGGGCGTGGGCCGGATTTCCGGCCTGTTGCGCTGGTAGAGCAAATCGGCGGGGAATTGAGAACCGTTCGTGGCTTCAACCTTTAAAATGCGATGTTCGAAGGAAAAAAATGTCTATTACTGCTGAACGCAAAGCCGAAGTTATCAAGGACAATGCCCAGGGCAAAGGCGACACCGGTTCACCGGAAGTCCAGGTTGCGATCCTCACCGACCGCATCAACACCCTGACCGCGCATTTCAAGGATCACCACAAGGACAATCACAGCCGCCGTGGCCTTCTGCAGATGGTCAACAAGCGTCGTTCGCTGCTAGATTATCTGAAGCGCAAGGACGTCGCGCGTTACAACGCGCTGATCGCCAAGCTTGGCCTGCGTAAATAAGAATATAGCAGAGACGGCCCCAAAGCGGGCCGTTTCTTGCATATAGGCTCTGCGGCATTCGGCCGACACAGCCAGATGGGACCAGAAGCGTCCCGACCGGTCCGGGCCGGTGCTCCCGGAAATCAAGAGGCCCCTTCGCGCAATGTGGCGGAAGGGTTTTAAGGAAAATCTATGTTTGATGTTAAAACTGTATCAATCGAGTGGGGCGGACAAACCCTTACACTCGAAACGGGCAAGGTTGCCCGTCAGGCCGACGGCGCTGTTATTGCGACCCTCGGCGAAACTGTTGTGCTTTGCGCGGTTACCGCTGCAAAGTCGGTGAAAGAGGGCCAGGATTTCTTCCCGCTCACTGTTCACTATCAGGAAAAATATTCGGCTGCCGGCCGTATTCCCGGTGGCTTTTTCAAGCGTGAACGCGGTGCCACCGAAAAGGAAACGCTGGTTTCGCGCCTGATCGACCGTCCGGTCCGTCCGCTGTTCCCCGAAGGTTTCTACAACGAAATCAACGCCATTGCGCAGGTGCTGTCCTATGATGGCCACAATGAGCCTGACATTCTTGCAATGGTCGCAGCCTCGGCTGCGCTGACCATATCGGGCGTTCCCTTCATGGGGCCGATTGGTGCCGCGCGCGTTGGTTATCTGAACGGCGAATATATCCTGAACCCGACCGACGAACAGGTTGCCGAAGGCGATCTCGATCTGGTTGTTGCTGCGACCTATGACGCGGTGATGATGGTCGAATCCGAAGCCAATGAGCTGTCGGAAGAAATCATGCTCGGTGCCGTCCTGTTCGCGCATGATGCGTGTAAGGAAGTCGTCAAGGCCATCGTCAAGCTGGCCGAACAGGCTGCCAAGGATCCTTGGGAAATGGCTGAACAGGCCGATCTCTCGGCTGCCAAGGACAAGCTGAAGAAGCTGGTCGGCAAGGATATTGCCGCCGCTTACAAGCTGACCGACAAATCGGCACGCTCGAACGCGCTGAACGAAGCCCGCGCCGCGGCCAAGGCAGCATTTGCCGACGCTACCCCGCAGGATCAGATGGCCGCAAACAAGCTGATGAAGAAGCTTGAAGCGGAAATCGTCCGTGGTGCCATCCTGAAAGACGGCAGCCGCATCGATGGTCGTTCGACCACGCAGATCCGTCCGATCCTTGCGGAAACGCACTTCTTGCCGCGTGCACATGGTTCGTGCCTGTTCACGCGCGGTGAGACGCAGACGATCGCAACCTGCACCTTGGGCACCAAGGATGCGGAACAGATGATCGACGGCCTCAATGGTCTGTCGTACCAAAACTTCATGCTGCACTATAACTTCCCCCCCTATTCGGTGGGTGAAGTCGGCCGCTTTGGCGCGCCGGGCCGTCGTGAAGTTGGTCATGGCAAGCTGGCATGGCGTGCGCTGCACCCGGTGCTGCCGAGCAAGGATGAGTTCCCTTACACCATCCGTCTGACCAGCGACATCACCGAGTCGAACGGCTCGTCGTCGATGGCGTCGGTTTGCGGTGGTTCGCTTGCAATGATGGACGCAGGGGTTCCCATTTCGCGTGCCGTTTCTGGCATTGCGATGGGTCTGATCCTTGAAGGCAAGGATTTCGCAATTCTGTCCGATATCCTGGGTGACGAAGATCATCTGGGTGACATGGACTTCAAGGTTGCGGGAACGTCTGAAGGCATCACCACGATGCAGATGGACATCAAGATTGCCGGGATCACACGCGAAATCTTCGAAGCTGCACTGAACCAAGCCAAGGAAGGCCGCGCGCACATCCTGGGCGAAATGGAGAAGGCACTGGGTTCGGCTCGCACTGAATTGTCCGACTACGCACCGCGTATCGAAACGATGCAGATCGACAAAGCCAAGATCCGTGACATCATCGGAACCGGCGGCAAGGTGATCCGCGAGATCGTCGCCACCACCGGTGCCAAGGTCGACATTGATGATGAAGGCCTGATCAAGATTTCGTCTTCTGACCTCACGCAGATCGAAGCCGCTCGTAAGTGGATTTCGGGCATCGTCGAGGAAGCCGAAGTCGGCAAAATCTATGACGGCAAGGTTGTGAACATCGTCGATTTCGGCGCTTTCGTAAACTTCATGGGTGGCAAGGACGGTCTCGTCCATGTCAGCGAAATGAAGAACGAACGTGTGGAAAAGCCGACTGACGTTGTCAGCGAAGGTCAGGAAGTTAAGGTCAAGGTTCTTGAAATCGATCCGCGTGGCAAGGTTCGCCTGTCGATGCGCCTGGTCGATCAGGAAACCGGCGCTGAACTCGAAGACACCCGTCCGCCACGCGAACCGCGCGAAGGCGGAGATCGTCCGCGCGGTGATCGCGGCCCCCGTCGTGATGGCGGTGGTGATCGTGGTCGTGGCCCGCGTCGTGATGGCGGCGGCGGTCGTGACCGTGATCGCGGTGACCGTGGTCCGCGTCGTGAACGGTCTGAAGGCGGCAATGAAGGGGGCGACCCCAACCATGTGCCGGACTTCCTCAAGGACTGATCCCAGCGATAGGAAACAAGATCAGGGGCTGCTTCGGCGGCCCCTTTTCTTTTGTCGAGTATGTTTCGGCGATGGTGCCTGATTTTTCCGCAACATTTGCGCTGCTTGGCATTGACCAGTTGGTTCGTAACGGCGCATCACGTGCCGGGTCGAATCGCATCATGCGAAGGAAAACGAAATATGCTCCGCTGTCTGGCCTCGCTTCTTTTGGTTTTTGGAATTGTTCTGCTCGCACAACCTGCCGAGGCCAGTTCGGATTTCAGCTGCGGACCGGGATATACCCTTGTCCAACGCGAATATAATGGCTGCAACAACAGCGCGATCCTTGGTCCCGGCAATGATACGCGCGCCAACCTCTTGCTGTTGATGCACGATGCCCACCCGCAGAGCGCATCTCGATATGACAAGCGCGGAACCGCCTTGTTCGAATGGCGCTCGATCCGCAGCAATTTCTTCCCCGACCCGGACTATGGAGAATCGGGCTATCCGTATCGCGAAAACTCACGCTGTGGGTCGAATGACGATGGCAAGGCGGCCTATGAAAGCGCGGTCAACTCGGCGCAGGGGGTGAGCGCAGAGGAAAAAGCAACGCTGATCGCAATCCCAAACAAGTACGAGCCCGAATGCGCAGAGTTTGGAATGCGCGAGGTTGCCTATAAAATAACGATGGACGGGATCAACTCTCCGGCCGCCAGGGAATTCGCAGCCTATTTGCGCGGTGCTTTTGGTTTTTACGATGGCGATTTTGTCGCCGCCGCCAAGGATTTCGCTTCGCTGTCGAATGCTAAGAACAGCTGGGTACGCGAGACCGCCCTTTATATGGCCGCCCGCACCGAACTGAACCGTGCACAGGAAACCGCGTTTGACGAATATGGTAGTTTCGCTGGCGCCAAGGCCATCGACCAGTCGATTGTCGGCGCCGCGGAAAGCGGATTTGGGGCCTATCTGAAAACCTATCCGCAAGGCAGCTATGCCGCATCGGCACGCGGGCTGTTGCGCCGGGTCTATTGGCTTTCGGGCAATATGGCGAAACTGGCGGCGTCCTATCGCGCACAACTGGGCGGCACGGGCAAACTGACGCAAGCCGACCTTGCAGAAGAAATCGATCTCAAGCTGTTGCCGTTGTTCGGCAATGGCGTGGAAGCGGGCGATCCGGTAATGCTTGCGGTCATGGACTTGATGCGGATGCGCGATTTTGGCGGATATGGCGAAAAACGCATCACCCGTGCCGAACTGGAATCGCAGCGCGCGATTTTTGCCAAGCAGCCCGAATTGTTCGACTATCTGCTCGCTGCCCAGAGCTTTTATGTCGATGGCAGGCCAGCAGATGTCTTGAAGATAATTCCCGACGCAGCCCGCCAAAGCCGAATGAGCTATTTGCAGTTTAGCCGTCAGGCACTGCGTGGGTTGGCGCTTGAGGCGGTGAAAGACTCCAATGCGCGCGGTTTTTGGCAGCAACTGTTGGGAGGCAGCGCGCTTCCTTATCAGCGACCAGCCGTTGAGCTTGGGCTGGCGATGAACATGGAAAGGGGCAACGCGCTGGATGCGATATTTGCCACGGGGTCGGCCATTGAAGATACCGATGTTCGGCAGATTTTGCTGCAGAATGTTGCGGGACCTGAGCTGCTACGGAAGGCCGCCGTCGACAAGAGTCGGCCCGCGCATGAGCGCGAAGTCGCGTTGTTCACTTTGCTGTTCAAGCGGCTGAGCCAAGGGCAATATGCGGGCTTTGTCGAGGACCTGAACCTCACGCCAGCCGGTGCTGCAACCGAGGGCTGGTTCTACGATTTGCGCGAATCCGAAAAGCTACCGGTCGGTATGTTCAAGGCGGGCGGCAAGAAGGGCGAATTTGCTTGTCCGCATGTCAAGGACAGCGCAGCAACGCTCACAAAAGCACCAGCGGATATTCGCTCACGCCTGTGCGTCGCCGAATTCCTTCGGCTGAACGGATTTGACAATTCGGTTTTCGACACCGCGCCAGAGGCCGATGAACTCGGAGGCACCAAGTCGCGTTTTTCAGGGAGCGCGATGTCGCGGCTGGAAGTTTACAAATCGGTTATTGTCAACACAAAGGCTCCAGCGGGCGATCGCGCTTACGCCATGTATCGTGCCGTCTGGTGCTATGGACCTAGCGGAATAAACAGCTGCGGCGGCAAAGGCGTGGACATTGCCCAGCGCAAGGCGTGGTACAATCAGCTGAAGCGCGAATATCCGAATTCGGAATGGGCCAAGAAGCTGCGCTATTTCTGGTAAGATTGATCGACGTTCGACGCTGATCGGCCTTTGCGCGCTTGCCGCGTGCAAGGGCAAGCCAGTGTCGAAGGTGGACGCAGCAGATTATGACAGTTTCTGGTTGTGGGCTGGGGTTCGGCCTCAGCCGGTGCTGAAGCAGGCGCGCACGATTTATCTGCACTATGCCGAAATTCGGCAGATTGATCCCGATCGGCTTGAGGTGTTGCGTCCCCAAATGCCACGCTTGCAGCGACCGGACATCTGGCTTGTGCTGCGGATCGAAACGCTGCGCTTTCCCGGAGCGTTGATGGACCGGGTCATAACCGAACTGGTCCATTGGCGAGACGCAGGAAACAAAGTGGCGGGACTGCAAATTGATTTCGATGCTCGCACGCGCTTCCTATCAAAATATGCTGCTTTCCTCGCAAAAATCCGACGGCAATTGCCTAAGGATTTCAAGCTCAGCATCACCGGCCTTCTCGACTGGAGCGCCAATGGCGACCCGGCGGGGCTCGACGATTTGTCGGCGGTTATCGATGAAGTTGTGGTGCAAACCTATCAAGGGCGGAAAACCATTTTCGGCTATGCGGGCTATCTGAAACAATTGGGCCGGTTGCGTGTGCCGTTCAAGGTGGGGTTGGTGCAGGGAGGCGAGTGGAGCGAGCCGCCCGAATTGCAGAGTTTTCCACAATTTCGCGGCTTTGTTGTCTTTCTCGTCAACCCGGAACGGGCTGATTAATGTTGCCGACAGGATAGAACGCCAAAAGGGTGCGGCAAAAGCGCGCAATTCGCTTGGCGGCGCGGCGAAGTGTAATTAAGGAACTGGTCCCATGAACAAGAAAATTCTGCTTGCCCTCGGACTGGGCGTTTCGGCTTCGTTGCTCTCCGGCTGTGCCATGCTTGGAGTGGGCGGCGGTGGATCGCGTGCCGGTGGCGATACTCGCTATGTCGCGCGCGACGTCAACACGCTCTACACAGCAGCCAAGCAAAAGCTTGATGTGCAGCAATATCAGGTCGCAGCTGCCTTGTTCGACGAAGTCGAGCGTCAACACCCCTATTCGCCCTGGGCGCGCCGCGCGCAGCTGATGAGCGCCTTCAGCTATTATATGGGGCAAAAGTATAACGAATCGATCAGCTCGGCGCGTCGCTTCCTGTCGATCCATCCGGGCAACAAGGATGCGCCCTACGCCTATTATCTGATCGCTTTGTGCTATTATGAACAGATCAGCGACGTCACCCGTGACCAGAAAATTACTCAACAGGCGCTGTCTGCGCTGGGCGAAGTACAACGTCGTTATCCTACCAGCCGCTATGCTGCGGATGCTGGCCTCAAGATGGATTTGGTCAACGATCACCTTGCGGGCAAGGAAATGGAAATCGGACGTTTCTATCAGCGTCGCGGATTGTGGCTGGCGTCGAGCGTTCGCTTCCGCGAAGTCATCGACAAATATCAGGCCACCACGCACACGCCAGAGGCGCTTTACCGTTTGACCGAAAGCTATCTGGCAATGGGCGTGCCGGAAGAAGCGCGCAAATCTGCGGCGGTGCTGGGGAATAATTATCCCGGAAGCAAATGGTATGAACGTGCCTTTGAGCTTGTGCAGAAGCACGTACCGGCGGCGTAATAGCATGCCATGCTGACAGGGCTTTCGATCCGCGATGTCGTGCTGATCGAGGCGCTTGACCTTGAATTTGATACAGGTCTGGGCGTTCTGACCGGGGAAACCGGGGCAGGGAAATCGATTTTGCTCGATGCGCTTGGGCTTGCTTTGGGAGCGCGCGCCGACAGCGGTCTGGTGCGCGCAGGGGCTGATCGTGCGCAAGTGACCGCCAGCTACGACGCGCCAGTTGCTCTCTCTCCACTCTCGGCTCTGCTGTCGGAAAACGATATTGCAGTGGAGGCTGGCGAGCCGCTGATGATCCGCCGGTCAGTGCGTGCAGACGGTGGCAGCAAAGCCTTTATCAACGATCAGCCCTGTTCGGCCGCGCTGTTACGCGATGTTGGGACGCATCTGGTTGAGATCCATGGCCAGCACGATGATCGCGGATTGATCAACCCGCGCGGCCACCGGGCGTTGCTGGACAGTTTCGGGCGCTGCGATACTGCGGCGGTCGCAGCGGCTTTTGTCAATTGGCAGGAAGCCAAAGCGAAGCTCGAAAGCGCGCGTGAGGCGCTCGAAAACGCTGCGCGCGATCGTGAGTGGCTCGAACATGCCGTCGCCGAACTGCGCAAATTCGCGCCAGAAGAGGGTGAGGAAGAGCAACTCGCGACCGAACGCGCCGATATGCAAAAGGGCGAACGCATCGCCGAGGATTTGCGAGCCGTTCTTGAAGCGTTTGAAGGATCGGACAGCGGTCTTGCCAAATTGCGCAGCGCGGCAAGGCGGCTCGACAGGCTGGGTAGCGAACACGCCTTGCTCGCAGAGGCATTGAGTTCGCTCGACCGCGCTGTGATCGAGGCGAGCGAGGCTGAGGATAAACTAATCTCCGCGACGCAGGCGTTGAGTTTCGACCCGATGCGGCTTGATGCCATTGAGGTGCGGCTGTTTGAACTGCGCGGATTGGCGCGCAAGCACAATGTCCGGCCCGATACCTTGGCAGCATTGGCAGAGGAACTGGCGGCGAAGCTTGATGCAATCGAAGCGGGCGGCGAAGGACTGGCCAAGCTGGAGGCTGAACAGGCCGAACGAGAGTCTGTTTATCGCAAAGCAGCGCAATCTTTGTCTGGAAAACGCTGCGAAGCAGCCAAGCGTCTCGACAAGGCTGTCGCCGCCGAACTGGCTCCGCTCAAACTCGACGCTGCGAAATTTCGCACTGCTGTGGAGCAATTGCCCGAGGAGCGTTGGGGGGCAAGCGGGATGGACCGGGTCGAGTTCCTGATTTCGACCAATCCGGGTGCGCCGTTCGCACCTCTGACCAAAATCGCCTCGGGCGGCGAATTGTCCCGATTCATCCTCGCGCTGAAGGTCGCACTGGCGGAAGAGGGTGGGGCTGCGACGATCATCTTCGACGAAATCGACCGAGGCGTCGGCGGCGCTGTCGCCTCGGCAATCGGCGAACGGCTCGCGCGGTTATCTGCGGCGGGCAAGCAATTGCTGGCAGTAACCCACAGCCCGCAGGTCGCGGCCAAGGGGCAGTCACATTATTTTATTGCCAAATCCTCCGAGGGAACGGTGACAAAAACAGGCGTGGTGCTGCTCGACAGCGAAGGCAGGCGGCAGGAGATTGCCCGAATGCTGTCGGGTGCCGAAGTCACCGATGAGGCACGAGCGCAAGCCGCGCGCTTGATGGAGGGCGTGTGAAAATCTGGGCAATAATTCTGCCGTTGCTGGTGGCGGCTTGCGCGACTCCGGTGAGGCGTGAAGTCAGCCCTGCCGACAGCTTTTTCAATCAGTTCTCGCAGATTTGCGGAAAATCTTTTTCAGGCAAACTGGTTGCCGGCGATGCCAGCGACAGCGCCTTTGCACAGGCCGACATGCGCGCGCATGTGGCCCTTTGTGAGCCGTCGAAAATCGAAATAAAATTCGATGTCGACGAAGATCGCTCGCGCACCTGGATTATGAGCAAGACGCCCGTTGGGCTTCGGCTGAAACACAGACACATGCTGAAGGATGGGACTGAAGATCCGGTTTCGCAATATGGCGGTGATACCGCCGATTTGGGCAGCGCCACGCGGCAGCAATTTCCGGTCGATTCTTATTCCAAAGAAATGTTCACGCGCGAAGGGCGCACGGTTTCCAACACCAATATCTGGGCGTTTGAAATTGATCCGGGCACCAGCTTCACTTATGAATTGTCGCGTCCCAATCGCCTGTTTCGGGTACAATTTGACGTCAGCAAACCGCTGAAATCCGCCGCACAATGACATCACCAAATGAAGCTGACGCCGCTAACGAACTGATGCGTCTGGCGAAGGCGATCGCTTATCACAACAAGCGCTATCACGCCGAGGATGCGCCTGAAATCAGCGATGCGGACTATGATGCGCTGGTGCGGCGAAACAATGAACTCGAGGCGGCTTTCCCGCATCTGGTCCGCGCCGATAGTCCCAACGCTCAGGTGGGGGCTGCAGTTGAAGGCTCGCCGCTTTCCAAGGTCACCCATGCCAAACGGATGATGAGCCTCGACAACGCCTTCAGCGATGAAGATGTCGAGGATTTCGTCGCGCGCGTGCGACGCTTTTTGAACCTGCCTGAAGGCACACGAGTGGCGCTGACCGCCGAGGACAAGATTGATGGTCTGTCCTGCTCGTTGCGTTATGAAAAGGGCTTGCTGGTGCAAGCCGCAACGCGCGGAGATGGCGCGGTGGGTGAGGATGTCACCGCCAATGTGCGGACAATTAGTGATATCCCGATGCAACTAAGCGGAGACGCGCCGTTGGTTTTCGAAATCCGTGGCGAAATCTATATGGCAAAGACGGATTTTGTAGCGCTCAATGCCCGCCTGCTCGCCGACGCCGATGATCCCGAAAAGGCGCGCCAATTTGCCAACCCGCGCAATGCGGCAGCAGGGTCTTTGAGGCAGAAGGATGCGATTGTTACGGCATCGCGTCCATTGCGTTTTCTCGCGCATGGTTGGGGAGAAGCCAGTGCGCTTCCCGGCGAGACGCAATATGACGTCATGACGGCAATTGAAGGCTGGGGCGTGCCGGTTTCGCCAATGCTGATCCGTGCCGACGGCGCAAGCGAAGTGCTGGCACACTATCACAAGATAGAGTCGCAACGTTCTGATTTGCCCTATGATATTGACGGTGTAGTGTACAAAGTTGACCGGCTAGACTGGCAAGATCGCATGGGCTTTGTCGCAAAGGCACCGCGCTGGGCGATCGCGCATAAATTCCCCGCAGAGCAGGCCGAAACCACGTTGGAGGCCATCGATATTCAGGTTGGCCGTACCGGAAAGCTGACGCCTGTTGGAAGGCTGAAACCGGTGACGGTGGGCGGCGTGGTTGTCTCCAATGTCACGCTCCACAACCGAGACGAAATTGCTCGATTGGGTGTGCGCCCCGGCGACCGGGTGAAGGTGCAACGGGCAGGGGATGTGATCCCGCAGATTGTCGAGAATTTGACGCGCGATGTTGGTCTTCCCGAATACCGGTTTCCTGAGCATTGCCCCGACTGTGGCAGCGAGGCAGTGGCCGAAGATGGCGAAGTCGATGTCCGCTGCACTGGCGGTTTGATTTGCCCTGCGCAGCGGGTCGAGCGGCTCAAGCATTTCGTTTCACGCGCCGCACTCGATATTGAAGGGCTGGGCGAGAAAACCATCCAGGAATTTTTCGATCTTGGCTGGCTGCACAGCCCGGCCGATATTTTTCGCCTGAAACTGCATCGTGCAGAAATCCTGACTCGCGAAGGATGGCAGGAAAAGTCTGTGGACAATCTGTTGACAGCAATCGAAGCGAAACGCTCACCCGATGCTGCGCGGCTGTTGTTTGCGCTGGGCATCCGCCATGTGGGGGCAGTGACAGCGCGCGATTTACTCAAGAATTTCATGACCTTGCCGCGACTACGCGAAATCGCATCATCGGACGAAGGCGAGGCCGAGTTGACGCAAATCGACGGTATCGGCCCTGTTGTTGCCGAGGCGTTGCGCGAGTTCTTCCACGAACCGCACAATGTTGCGGTGTGGGACGATCTGCTCGGGCAGGTTGCACCCCCCGACTATATCGTCGAAACCCGCGCGTCATCGGTATCGGGCAAAACCGTCGTTTTCACCGGCGCACTCGAAACGATGAGCCGCGATGAAGCCAAGGCGCAGGCTGAGGCGTTGGGTGCCAAAGCCGCGGGGTCTGTGTCCGCCAAAACCGACCTTGTCGTGGCTGGACCGGGAGCGGGGTCAAAGCTGAAAAAGGCGCAGGAACTGGGCATCGACGTGATCGACGAGGCCGCATGGGCGGTGATCGTCGCTTCCGCTGGCTGATCAATACCACCACATCACCCCGAACGGCAGCGGGGTCCAAATACCGGTTTTGATGCCCGCACGCCGCAACCCCTCGCTCACCCAATTGTTGCAAGTGAAGAGGGCGGAATAGCGCAGGTCGGGGACGCCTTGGCGATAGGCAATCGGGCTGATCGGATAGAAGCGGTCGTCGGCGCCATAGCCCTTTTCGGCATTTGCTTTTCCCTCAAAACCGTTCGGGAAATGACTTTGGACAAATTCCAGAAGCCGCAAAAACTCGTCTTTGCGCAGCACCAGTTTCTTCACTCCGCGATAGGGCAGGCGCGGTAGGCGATCGACATGCATCAAGGCTTGGCCTGAACCGAACAGGGCGGTGAGCGTCGTTCCGGGTTTGATCGCACCCCATGTCGGCGTTTCTCGATAGAAACGCGCGTCGCCCCAGCCGATCATGATATAGGGATAGGCTTGGATATTCCCCGGAAAGCGGTCGTCGGGCAATTGCTCGGGCCACTCCAGCCGCGTATCGGTGGGACTGTCGGAGATGCGCTGCGGCTCGACTGTTGGATCGGCAACCATCAACCCCAGATCATATCCTGCAAGGTCGCGGGGAAAAATCAGGCTGGTGTGGACGCCATTGTCATAGAGATAGACCGTGATGCCCTTTGCGGCAGGTTTCCATTCGCCATTCACCGGCACAAGGCTGCCCAGCATCGCCGCCACAAAATACAGCCCCAGCACCAGCAACGGCCAGCCGATCAGCGCGCGCAACGCACTGCCAATGCTGTTGATGCGAAACAGTTTCAAGTGTAACCAATTCCCATGGCTGATCCTCTGCATGTTTACGACGCGCCGCCGCTCGGCGCAAATGCCGACTGGACTATTCCGCAAAATTGGGAGGCGTTCAGCGCGGACGAGCATGCGATGTGGGACCATTTGTTTGCCCGGCAATCCGAAATGCTGCCGGGCAGGGCGGCGCAAGCATTCTTGCGCGGGGTCGATGTTCTCAAGCTCGAAAAGCCCGGAATTCCCGACTATCGTGAGCTCAATGCGC
>Ga0075152_10002439_pt1 | contig 13164 bp, 25 predicted proteins | sample JI61114C2DNA_FD_70964 | JGI IMG/M metagenome (GOLD analysis project Ga0075152, IMG submission 70964) | Wastewater effluent complex algal communities from Wisconsin, to seasonally profile nutrient transformation and Carbon sequestration -... | ecosystem: Engineered > WWTP > Effluent > Algae...
AAGGGCAGCTTCGACTCCAAACGAAAGATGTCTGCCAATGTCGTGTCGAGCATGGACGGGCCGAACTGCTTAAACCACTCTGATAAAAAGGTACTGTTTCTGGATATGCAGGCAAAATACGAATTAGTCAGTGAAAGCTAACCGGTGTACTGCTGCTCAAAGTGCGCGATAGCGATGGCTGCCAAAGGCCACAAGGTTAAGGAAATTGCGTTGGGAAAGACAAGCGTTATCAACCGGGCAGAGGTCTTAGAGGGATTCCTCAATAAAATAGAAGAGTTGACTCCCAAGATGCGCGAGCTCATTAGTTCCTTGCAACGACAGAGACTGGAAGTTAGCACTATCTTCGATAGGGAGTTCGATCGGCATAACCGCTACTATTAAACACTGGCTTCGCTGCTAGACGGAATGAAGAAGGAAGGTGAACATACTCTGAAGGAACATCGCGAGAAAGTACTGAAGGATCTCGGATTGTTGGAAAATGCAGTCAAGGAGCATCTGGACGATACGTTGTTTATGCAGCAGGATGTGGTCCCCAACATCGATGTGCTCATGTCAGGCGGTACTGCAAGGCTCGTTGATGAGCGGTTTAGTTCTATCATGGGCATCTACAACCAGTCACTCGCTAACTACGAAAATAGGATTAAGGATATCGGTGACTACAGGCCGTCACTGCCCACTCTTGAAAAGGATATTGCTGACAAGCTGCAGAGTTGTATCGAGTCTATCCCATACTTCAAACTCGAAATTCGAATGGATCATGACAACTGTACCGAGTCGACAGTCCAAGACAGACCTTTGGACACTGAGGAGCATCCTCCTGCACAGCATTAGCACACTCTTCCTGTTCCCGATCACCGTGCTGGAAACCATATGTACTTCAGTTTTGAAGGTCCAGCGTATACTTTACGGTCTGCGGAAAAACACTCCACCAGCAAATCGAAATCTCAGCCGAAATCGTCCACAAAGAAGGAGTTACCATAGCTGAGTGGCAGCGGTCAGCAGAAGCATCTTGCTGGAAGCAACAGTCGAAAACCCTTCGTTAGCTTGTTCTCTGACGAACCGATTGCTTAAGGTAGTAGCTCTCCAAGCTTCAAGGCCATGTGATTCACTGCCGCCCTGCTAATATCCACAATAATAATATCGATGATCACCAGAGCCTGGAGGAGCATCACGCACCGTGCCGCTGAGGCCTTCGGAGCGAGAGGTACTTCAACGGAGATATCTCAGCCGGCCCTTACAACCCATACCGCTACAAGGACTATTTGGCACCACGCAACTATCCCACCAATAAGTAGATTGTGGAGTCTGTGGTGCGTGCTGAGAAGGGACTGATCCACCCAGTGAGGAATATGCGTCACGTGAATCCAACACGTCAGTCGGGACCACTCCCCAGTTATTCAGGCACCTATACTATGGAAGACATCAAGCGTATCTACGTTGGCACAACGTTCGGCTACGATTTCCACTATTGTCAGATGGATGTGGATGAGGTGATGCGACGCATACCAGGAGTAACACAACCACTTTATGTAGATTAGCCGCAAGGAGGTCGAACACATCGTTAAGCTTGGACTGACACCATACGAGCAGCTCGATTACGCTTACCTCGCCTACAACCTCGGGCTTGACGTTTTCTACGTACCCAACCAGGTGTACATGGCAAGGCAGGTTGTTACTAACTCCAAGGGCCAGAAAGTAGAAATCATGTGGAACGGTATGGCCTTCGAAGATCTATCGATGCTGCAAGTGGGCTTTGCACCAATCCTCGAGAACGTTGACTACCACTGGGAAATCTTCTTATGGGCCGATCCACCCATCAAGCCTACTGGCGATCTCGATTTGGGTGTTCCAAATACCTGGTTCGAATACGAGATGGAGCTCTCCAACGAGATGAACATTGCTGAGGATCAAATGCCCATTCCAGAAGACATCCGTCCGTACGGTACTCCACGCAATCCATTTGCTCGCAACCACCTCTGGAAGTCCCAGGAGCAGATCGATCAATAAAAGACCATGGAAGACCCGAACTACGTCATCCCTGCTTGACCCGCAACCATGTTAGAATCTAAATTATAACGGAAGATGGGATCAGGCGATTCGAAGCAGCTCAGCGGTGTTAAAGAAATCAGAAAGTAAGGGCACCTTTTGCTCGGTGACATCACGGAGGTAATACTCACCGACACCCAACAACCCGGCCTGATGAAGGTCTTCAGTTCACCTGACTAGGGAAACCATAAGGAAAGGTTGCGAAAGATGAGGCATCGACGCAACCGCACCTCACCTTACCTGCTTAATCTTGTGAGGGTGGAGGAGTCTAGTAGCAACGAGTTCTGCGGTGTCACATGCCGCCTGTACTGCTTCTACGAATGCTACGAATATGATCTAGAGGAACTCTACACTGGAAGAAAACTCAACAAGGAAAGGTTCAGTGAACAGTAACTGCTGGAGATTGCTGCTTCGGTGCTCAACGGGCTTATATTCATCCAGGACAATGAAATGAAACGGTGTCACCTGTCAAAGAAGTCTGTGGTATTTGCGGGTAGCCAAGTCAAGATACTTGACCAGTCCATTGTGGAGAAGCTACATCCCTACTACCTCCTCCTCCAGAGGGAGACTCTCGATGATGATGTATTCCTAGCCCCGGAATTACTGAAGGAAGTGGGGAAGTCAAACCTAGATCCTTACCTATCACCTAAAAGTGATATATTCACTTTGGGCATGTTGCTTCTCCATTTGGCTTGCTTGGAGTCACTGGCAAGCTTCTATGATTACTAGCAGTTTACGGTGGAATTAGATAACGTGCAGGCTAAGATTGATCGCCTTCGTTATAGCAGCGGATTTCGTGGACTCTTATCGATGATGATTGATGGGTGTGAGGAAACTAGACCGGGGGTAGTTACGCTTCAGGAGAGGCTGGAGACACTGATCAAATTTCCCTCCAATAGTGCTGTCAAGAGGCACCCATACGATGTCAATTGGAGAATTTAGACAGAACAGCCCATCCCTCCAGTAGTCAGCCGCAAGCATAAAACCAGTCGGAGTGAGGTAAATCTCACACACACCTACAGTGATCTTGATACTGTGAAGGCGTCAGATCCTCACCTTCCTGTGATGCTAAGGATTCCACAGCACCTGTAATAACCGCCGAGTGTAACTGAAATTCCTGCTCCTCAGAGAACTGAGGAGCGTAGCTTAACGGACTACTCCACCATTATGAATAAGATGCAGAAGCAAAAGACTTATCAGTTGGAGGACGAGACTGAAAGCTAGATACAGCCGAACCTCGGAGCGACAGGATAATATGGAGAATCACCCATCCGGAAGATTAATGGGCTCATGGATAATACCTTCCGTGAGTCGACAGAAAAGACTCAATAGAGTCGTTATGGAAAGGTCGTTTATTCTCACGGTGGATATTACGAGGGAGAACTAAAGAACGGTGAGCCACATGGTAATGGTATCTTCTACTACCGCAACGGCAAGGTCTTCTATTCGGGCAGCTGGGCCGCCAATCACTTTGATGGCTTCGGGACACTACATAACTAAAGTCCACTTCCTACTTCGATGCCCATCGACTACAAGAATTTAGAAACCATGGACCGATACTGTTTACGGTACGAAGGTGAGTTCCGCAAGGACTGTCGGTAGGGGTTCGGCAGCGTATACTACACTAACGGATAAAAGTTCTCTGGATGCTTCAAAGGTGACAAAGCTGACGGCTACGGAACATTCTACCGAAAGGAGGGTCCACCCTTAAATGGCGTTTGGCAACAGAATCACTTTAGCCATTGACAAGTGCTCGTTGAATATTAATATTGGCGTCAACAATATGAGAAACCGCGAGGAGAAGATTAGAGAACTCAAGAGAGCCCTGAAGCGTAAGGGTTAGGACGGTAAGGTGGAGGCCGTGAAACCGGTTGACGAGGAAGACGACTGGGTGGATCAACCAGATATGGAAGTGGAGAAGCCAGCCATTGAGGAGGAAGAGGAAGAGTTTGAAGACTAGTTCGAGGATGAATATGAAGAGGAAGATGCTGATGAACCAGCATTGGAAGAATAACAGTAAGGTAAGGAATGGGTCAGCGAGGAGGACGAACCGATGGAATCCAACACTGAAGTAAGCAAGGAAACTCACCCCAAAAAGGCTGCCAAAGAGGACGCCTATGTCGGCAATAACAAAAAACTTGGTAAAGGTGAGTACCTTGAAGTCGAGAACAAAGCCTACGACATGCTGCATCGCATGACCACTGAGTGGCCTTGTCTATCCATCGACTTTGTCATCGGGTAGAACCCCTTCGACAACAAATCAGTGAATTTTCAGGAAATGTCAAAGTACCCGTACGAAATATACACGGTTCAAGGAACTCAAGCATAAACCAACAATCAACTGTACCTAACTCGCTGGTCGAAGCTGCATAAGACGAAGTACGATGACGAATCAGAAGACTGTGAAGATGAGGAGGACGACGATATTATGAACGACGAATAACCTTAGGTGGAGATTGCTTATATCGACACCAAGTACGCTGTTAACCGGCTTCGCACTCTCAATTCATCACCGATTGTTGCTTTCTGGAATTAGAACGCATAGATTACCATCATGGACCTTTCGAAGAAGTATCGTGCACTGAAACAGTCTTTGAAAGACAACCCCAAAGAAAAGCCAGACAAGAAAGTCTATAAGACCTCAGCAGAGGGGTTCGCTCTGAACTGGAACCCACACAAACTGGGACAGTTAGTTGCTGGTAATGTCGCAGCTGACCTGTTCGTGTACAACCCCAACGAAAGCTTCACAAATTGGACCATGGAAAGTCGCTACCATTATCACAAAGGATCCGTTGAGGACATTCAGTTCTCTCCACAGGAAGACTACGCTTTCGCCTCATGTAACGACCTGAGTAAATGTAGGTTCCTCCGACGGTACCATTCAAATCGTTGATCAACGAGTTGGAGATTTCAAGAAGTCACAGCTTCTCATTGAAGCACACACAAAGGATGTTAATGTCATTGATTGGAATGCTAAAGCCTCACATTTACTGGCCAGTGGTTCCGATGACTGTACAGTCAAAGTGTGGGATTTGAGAATGCTCAAGAAATTCAAAAAGGGGATCTTCGAAGAGCTGATCTGTTTCAGCTGGCATGAAGAACCGATCACATCGATTGCCTTCCAGCCCAATGAGGAGTCTGTGATTGCAGTTGCCAGCGAGGATAACCGAATCAGCATATGGGATTTGGCAGTGGAGAATGAAAATGAGGATAAGTCTATTCCCAACGAACTAATGTTCGTTCACCAAGGCCAAGAAGAGATCAAGGAGCTTCGCTACCATCCGGTCTACTACGAAATGTTGGTTAGTACTGCTGCCAGTGGTATAAATGCTTTCAAGCCCTCTTTTACTGGCGGAGACGATGAGTCTAATGACGACGAGGAGGATCTCAAGCGGCCGCCAATCCGCTAGGATCAGTTGCAGTAGTATCTAAATAAGCTCTCGCTGAACTGACCCTCCTGCATTGTGTATGTTTACGCTTAATAATCCGTTACTAGTGCATGAACAAAAGCTCGCAGGATCTCCGACCCACCCGTCAACTCTCCGTTAAGGAGAACATGACCCCGGCTCACCGTCAGAGCCAGTCGCGGCATCGCTACACCAATGTATTATGAGACTGATGCATAGGCACTCAGCAGTCGCTCAAACAATCACTCACCTCATCGCACTGAGTTAGCAACGACCGTATCGCGACGCATGGATCGAGTGGGCAGTAATAGCGCTATCGGGCCAACGTGCCAGAACCACAAGAACAAGGATGCCCGCTACCGAATAATTAGCGACGATGAGGATACCCTCTACTATTGCGAGAAGTGCTCAATCTATCTAGCTTCGCAGGGCTTTCCAGTGGAAAAGTTGCAAGCACAGGCAAACCCGCAATCGCATCCTCAGTTCTACCAGTAGCCAGTATCGGAGCCGGCGTGCAACAATTAAATTGGTAACGAGCTCCAGTCGCACATCGACCACGTACTGCGCAACCTCGAAGAGAAGGAATAGACGATCCGGCAGAAGATCCAAGACGCTGAACAATACAAACAAGAAATTGAGCTGAATTTAGATGCTTACTTCAAAAGAATCCTGGACTTCGTGCACGATAAGAAGAAGGAGTTCAAAAGGTTTGTTGAAGCATAACACCGAAAACTCCTGCAAGGCTACCAGGAGAGCGAAGTGCAGATTCAAAAAGCGCTCATTGAGACCTACGATATCAAGGACCAGATATCAGACAGACAGTTGGATTCTAGCGAGAAGAGCTACTTCAAGAACTGCATCATGAAGTCCAGAATTATGTGTGAGAAGCTCGATGTGATAAAGGGGGAGAACAAAAAGGACATAGTCACCATCGACCTCAGCGAAATTGTGCGTATCATCGACGAGAACCTGAAGATTAAGGTGAAATCGGCAGACACCCCACCCACCGAAGAGAGCTTCCAGAACGAGTAAGACCAATCTTACGAGGAAGACTTAGGAAAGCTATCTACATTCCATGGTGCGGGTCGCAGCCGCAACAAGAACTCGATCGGCGAGTCATAGATCCGGAGGCTGAGCGAACACTATAACAGCCTATTCTCAGGCGATGGCAGCTGACGAGTTGTATTATATTAGCGAATAATGTTGAGGTGCTCACTGCGAGGCCGCTGGCTATTGCATGCCGTGAGTCGTGAAGACGAGCACTACAGCCAATGCCTGCTTTTGTAAGCGACCAGGCCTCTATGGTCGGCCGACTGTACCAGCAGGCTACATACTTTAGTTGATAGTTGCGTCATTCCCACTATAGCCAGTTAGTCTTTGTGAGCAGAATAATGGACGCGCTCCGGAAGAAGATTTCGGAGGTGTCTCCAATCACGTTGGTGTTGTGTGCAGTAGGAGCCGGCGTCTCTTTCGTAGTCGCTCGCCAGTTCTGGAGAAGAGTGGTCCAGAAGGTACCCGATGAGGCAATTCAGACATGCAAACTAGCATACAACCAAGTGAAGCTCCTGGAACAGATCAACGAAGCTCGGGCGGCCAATACGTCCATCGTCTACCTCACTATCGATAGCACGGTGCGCATCAAAGGGGACAACTACAGCCTGGACTTCAACCTGATGACCAAGATTGAGAAGAAAGAGCAGAACAAGTTTCTAGAGTCAAAAAATCCTTTCCTACCTCCGTTTCAACCGGGACTGCATATCACTGAACTCGGCGAACAGCACAGGCTGCTGTTTAATAAGTATTCCATATACCACAACCATGTGCTCCTCGTTACCAAGTAATTCGAGCCGCAGGAGAACAAGCTGACTGAAGCCGATTTCAAACAGGTAGTGCTTGTCCAGGGTGCTTTGGGTGGAGTATACTACTACAATTCAGGAGTTGAATCTGGGGCTTCCCAAAAACACAAGCATATCCAGCTGCTTCCCTCAGAGTCAAGGAACTTGCCGTTCGTTGAAATTGTAGAGCAGTGGCTCACCTAGATACAAGGCAAACCTGAATACAGTGATGTTGCCACTCTCAGAAATCCTCGGTTCAACTTCCTCCATGGAATTCGAACTTTGCCAGAACTGAAAGACGAAAATGGGTTGGCTTTAGCCTATCTCATTGCCTACGAATCGCTTTATAAGGAGGTCGTCAAAGAACCTGGTATTTCATACAACGTGATAGGCACTTAACGGTTCATGATGTTGGTACCACGTCGAAAGGAACGGGCCTTCAACGAAATCAGCGTCAATTCGGTGGGATTTGCCGGCTCCATTCTCTTCAAGAATTTGCAGCAGTACACGCAGTACCAAAGCACAAAGCCAGAGGCCCTCATTGCTGACATTTCGTTCGCGAGTGAAAGGGAGCTTGACGAGGCCATTGCTGCCCTGCACTCCTCCGACTGATTGTGTATACACCCCACAGTAATTAATTTGCACAGGTTTGAAAACTGCATGAAGCCCCTGGTGTAAGCACATCCCGTGAAGCTCAACCTTGAGCATAGCATATCCTCCACCAAGATGTTGGAGGTCAAATACGACCTGCAGCAGAGTGTCATGTCAGTGATGCAGAATATCGAAAAGCGCTATGGGTCTGACCTCTCGTACATGAGGTTAGTGCTCAAGGACAACAAGGGTTCCACCATTGCCAACCTTGATGAGCCGGAGCGTACCCTCGGTAAGCTAGTCGAAATGATGTAGGCTCCTATGGTGCTTGCGATGGATACTCCATTCTCGTCATCGACTCGAATCCAACTTCCATACACAAGGAGATTGAAGATCTTGGCGCAGTGGAGAAATACAAGATTAGCGAAGAGGACTACGATAAAGTTCTGGATAACTTCCGGAAGTGGAAGAAAGATTTTCTCGAAAAGAATCCGCAGTTTAAAAAGCAGCCTGTTGTGGTCGATCCTGCGACTCTGGATCCTGACTATATGAAAGAATTCGCAGATGGAATCAAGATAGGCAACAGGGTTAAGCTGGAAAGTGGAGCGAGAGGATAAGTGAAATACGTCGGAAAAATCATGGACAAGGGGGTAGGCTACTTTATTGGAGTCAAGCTGGACGAACCCTATGGCAACTCCTCAGGCACAATCAAAGGTGTGAAATACTTCGATGCTCCCGACAAATACGCAACGTTTGTGAGGCCCGATAAACTGGAAGTGGGAGACTTCCCCGAGCTCGATATCGACGATGAAATTTGATACTGAATGATTGTTGGTGATTAGGTATCAGAAATCTTCTCCCCGAGACATAATTTCCTTGCAGTTCGGGCGAAGCAGGAAGGTGTGTTCCCATTGAGCAACATAGGAGCCAGGAACATCGCATAAAGGCGGATAGGTGTTGACGATACCGTTTTGAACGAGGTCACGGAGCGGCAGAATGTGTCCAGTCTGTCCTCCACGATCAAGCCATCGCTTACAGAAAGCCAATGTAGAGAACTATGTTAGTCTTTGGAGAGTACCTTTTAGGTAATGAAGTTATAAAGGGCTTTGGACCTTCCTGGAATTTTTACGTTGTTCGGAAGGTGGGCGTCCTTCATATAGTGAGAACATTCGCCGTCCTCTTTGACGAGTCCTTTTCCAGTCGAACCAAAAGTTTCAATGGCGTAGCATTCACCTTCCTCCATCTTCGCGTTGTTGTTTGGCATCTTCACACACGGTACTGTCTTGCCTCCGTGAATCCTGTACGGCTCAATCGAATGCCCGTTCAAATTTCTAACTACTTTTACAGGGTAGGTTCGTCCCTTAATCTCCACTTCGTAGGATTGCATTACCTCCTCTATCTTGCCTCCGATTTCACCGAGTCGCACATCAACTCCAGCTTCCCTGAGACCTGTATTGGTTGCATCCTTAACTGCTTCGAGAAGCTTATCATAGGTCGGATTGAAGGCGACTGTGAATGCGCAATCTATGATCCTTCCGTGGATCTGAGTTCCGAAGTCGATTTTGCAGACATCATCATAGCCGATGACGGTATCGTCCCCATTGTTTGGAGTGTAGTGAGCAGCAACATGATTGAGAGAGCAACCTGTTGGGAAACCAATACCTGATTCTAATCCCTTCTCCGCTGTCAACTTTCGGTTATAGTTCTCGATTTCTTCGCATATCTCAATGAGTTTTCGGCCAGGTCGGATAATTCTCTGGGCAAGCCTTCGCACCTGCCTCTGAATCTCAGCCCCCTTCCTGAGATGCTGAATTGTGGTTTCCATAAACAACTCGCGCTTCTTCGATTCCTCAGCGCTCACCCTTGGAACCTTGTAGTATATCAGTTCGTTTTCGGAGTATCCCTCCATCTTGTCGTTCGGGAACTTTATTGTTATGGGCTTCTTCCAGTCACCAAGACACCTGAACACATCATTTTCGATCGTATCCAGAGACTCATTGTTTGCTTTCTGTTGAGGCTGTTGTCCCTCTTTTCCCTAGACCTTAGGTTTCTCTTCGTCGCCGGATTCCTCGTCCTTCTCATCACCACCTTCAACTTTCTTCTTCTTTTTATTACGCTTCTTTCTCTTCTTCTTGGGTGCGTTGGTGTCCCCTCCAGCTTATTCCTTGTCCTCCAGTTCTTACTTCTCCTATTTGGTGTCTTAAACTGTTTTCTCAAGCTTGGGCTGCTCTTCGGGCTTCTTTTGCGTAGCTTCCTTTTCAAGCCTCTGCTTGAATTCCTCTTCAGTGGCTTCCATATTCACTTGTTGTAAGATTATAATATCACAACCAATCACTGCTCTTGAACCTCGATCTTCGGACGCTTTTCCGGCAGCCCTTCCTCCTCGTAGTGACTGAACGCATCGCAATAGTACTCGTTGATGCTGAAATTGAACCGTTCTGCTAGCAGACAATATGCTGTCACCACTAAAAACTTGCGAAAGGAGATCTTATCAGAGTAGAGATAGCTGGAGAAGTAGGGGAAGTAGTCTTTGTCAACCGCCCTCCGTTCCTAGATGCACCTCAGAATTTTATCCGCCACAGCCCCCTCCCATTCACGACGGGAAGCTTCCTCCTCGAAGATGAAGGTGGTCGCTAGGATTTGGTCGACAATAATCTCGTAGATGTCCATGAACTCATTCACTATTACTGGATGTTTGATCTCAATGAGGACCTCCACCATTTTAGCGATATCGAACAGATCCTTCTGGCTTTAGTTGAGTAATCGAGTGAGAATAGGCCATCGTGCTTCCTGCGAAGCCAGTTCCTTCCTAGCATCTATCTATAACTCTGAACCCTGGTCGACATAGATGAAGCTCGATTAATTTTGCATCTTGCTGCTACGGTTGTCCTGCCGCTTCCTCTTTGTTTCCTCCCTGACAGAACTGCAGTGCTGCTCCTTCTCGGCAGTTGGAGGAGTATTTTTTCCTTCCAAAGATTAGCGTCTTGCGTACATAAACTGCGCCTCATAGGCAATAAGTACTATTTTGTGCTCGGTCCAGAGTTCTCGCATCTCATGCGGATCGATGTCCCGCTAAGCATGCGTTACGATACTGTGCTCCTTGACGCTACACTTGATGGACATCGACGGGCAATTTGTTTAAAAAATAGTGATAATTAACTGGATGAAAGGTCTTCCGGTCTCGATTTTATTCTTGCGCGGCGGTGGGTTTTTCGTGAATGATCTCAAAGACGAAATGATGCCTTTCCCTGTGAATGACTCAAACCAAATACCAACTAAGTGGCCTATTAGTGACCTGGGAGCCTTTCGTACCGATGCTAATGTACAGCCAAACTTAATTTCTAAACCGACTCTGCGAACTCACAGTGACTTCAAACCAGTCATTTGCTAACGAAATCGGCAAGGCCCCATTAATTGATCGAAGAAAACATCTCACTCTATTCTTTGAATACAAAATCAAATACTAAGTACAATATCACTGAGGGATTGGTGAATCCTTACGGAAGTGCTCTACGACCTGCTCCAAGGGATACTCCTTATAGGTTCCGCAGGCGACATCGAGGTAGCTCAGTTCGGCGAAGTTCCAAGTTGGCTCAGCATGGTGGGTGTAGTGGTAGATGCTGTTGAACCAGAATTCGTGCATGCAGAATCCCGAATGGTCCAAGGCTCCGTTGACGACATTGTAAACTCCGAGAAGCACAATGTTGAAAAGGGGAAGGCCACCCACCAAACAAATTCCTGCGATTTCCGCGAATAGCTACATCAGCAAAAACTCCGCCATGGAATCGGTGAAGGTGCTGACACATGTCATTTCGCTCATAGGAAGGTGATGCTGCTTGTGGTATTTCACCAGCGACGGTGTTTTGTGCATAATGAGGTGCACAGTAAATGACCAACACCTGAACAGGAAGTATGCCAGGAAGGTCTTGGCGATGTCCACTAAGAAGTTTCCAGGCTGGCAGAACATGTAGTTGCTGGCCAGCAGGAAGAAGGCTGGCATGACCAGTCCCAGATCGATAATGACCGATCTCACCTGCGACTTGTACACCTGCCGCCTGGCTTCCAAATCTACCACCTAGTGTTGTGGCCCTTTAACTGCATCCATAATGCGAATGCGGTATTGCTCCCATCGGCCTTCTGTTTCGTTGCGGTAGATCCAGTAGCAACACACAAAGAATGAGAAGTTGATGAGTACAGTCGACACCATCACATTGGTGAAGTTCTCAAAGTTCATTACGCTGTTCAGGAAGTTCATAGCGAGAGTTTGCTTCGAAGGATAGAGTGAATCGGAATATGAGCAATTCTCGCATAAGCAATTTAAAGGGTAGGCTCTGATCATATCTGGCAGGAATTCAGAATATAGCAGATTTATGGTGTGGAGAAGTCTAAGCAATATGCCAGTATTCATAGGGAGCTACTCGACAATGAAAGGTTATGAATGGGTTTAGTGGATCATGTGGGGATCAAAGGAAATGTCTGTTGTCCAGGGTGGTTACGAGGGCGCCAGCGAATGCCCAGATTCCTGCAATCCAAAAGCCGACCAAGCTCTTGATTCCGTTTCCCTTTTCCTTGATGAATGTCCAGGCGGTGATACCGATGAACAGCAGTGGGGTGAGCACCCAGAAGGTAATCAAGAAAGCCTTGTGCGAAACACCAGCGTAGTACACCAGCAGAACGCCGAAGCTGAGGACAGTAGCAACCAACACCCATCCAAAGTAGAGTGAAACGATGTTCCTTACAGCAAAGTATTTCCAATCATCGTTCGTTGGGTCGTAGATAAACTTCCAGAGGGTGTACAGGGTAACGAAGAGAGCCAGAATGATGAAGAAGCCTGCAATGTTGCTTGCTTTGGTGCCAATAGAGAATACGCCGACCCAGGTAGCGTTGAGGATGCTTGCTGCGATGGTTGCCCAATAGGCCTTTGATGGCCACTTGTCCTTGAGTGCCACGTAGAGAAGGGTCAGTGCGAAGAGCAGGTAGATAGCACTCCAGATGCCTGCAAAGGTCCACTTGGGTGGCATAACGTACAGGTTGAAGGTATCGGCCACCTGAGCAGTGGAGTGGGGACCCCAGATGCCAAAGTATGCGTTAACCGCGATGGAAGCCGCAAAGACAGTGAGAGTAGCCACCCGTAACCACATGGGCGCAGTGACAACCTCAGTCTTCTCGATGAACTGCTCCTTCATTTCTTAATACGACCGTTAATTATATAGGCAGTGCATAGAGTTTGGCATTTAAGTTTGAATTCTGTGCAGTTGAAAGCAGCAGTTGCAATCCACACATTT
>Ga0075152_10002440_pt1 | contig 13161 bp, 8 predicted proteins | sample JI61114C2DNA_FD_70964 | JGI IMG/M metagenome (GOLD analysis project Ga0075152, IMG submission 70964) | Wastewater effluent complex algal communities from Wisconsin, to seasonally profile nutrient transformation and Carbon sequestration -... | ecosystem: Engineered > WWTP > Effluent > Algae...
GGTATAAGAAAATGATGAGAAATCTTTTTGAATGCTGCCAAAGCGTTGTTGTATAATTTGTTCGATAGATAAACCTAGTTTTTACGATTATTATGCTACAAAAAAAAATCCCTTAGCACCTAAGCACTAAGGGACTTAACAAAAAACATATTAATCTAATCTTTAATCAATTTTAGGGTACTTGTTCCAGTTGCAGTTGCAATTTTGGCAAAATAAATTCCACTAGTTAAACCAGAAGCATCGACCGTTACAAAGTTGCTTTTAGAAAAGGAAGAACGAATTGTTTTTCCTAATACATCTACAATTTGAATGCTTTCTATGTTCTCATTCGAAGAACTGAAGTTCCAACTACTTTTTGCAGGATTTGGATATACACTAAAAGTTGATGCATTAAATCCTTTAGTAGCTAAAGAACTTGAGATAGAATATGCTGCTGTGGCAACATTAAAGCTAATATTATAGTTTCCTGCGGTTGGAATGTTAATACCATCGGCATCGATTATAGCAGTACCAGAAGGGAAATCTATTCCTCCCCAATTGTATGGTAAATTCCAAGAATGGTCTCCACGAAATTTCAATGGACCAGTTCCCAAGGCAACATTAGAAAGAGTGTAAATATTCCCGTCTGTAGTAATCATATCGGTATCGCTCCAAACTATAGGAGATGCAGCTCCAATAATACTTATAACTTTAAATTTAATACTATAGGCTAGTGTTGTTTTATTAAAAGTAATATCATAAGTACCAGCTGTTGGAATAATTACACCATTGGCGTCAACAACTGCAGTTCCAGAAGGGAAGTCAGTTCCTCCCCAATTGTAAGGCAATGTCCAAGAATGGTCTCCACGAAATTTTAGTGCTCCAGTACCTAAAGTCGCTCTAAGAGTATAAATATTTCCGTCAGTAGTAGTCATATCGGTATCACTCCATACGATTGGCGATGCATCACCAATAATGCTTATTACCTGAAAGGTTACTTGTTGTAATTCGAAAGTATAGGCTAAAGTATTCGTATTGAAAGTCACATTGTAAATTCCTGCAACTGCTGTTATAGCAGCACCATCCACTGTTCCCGTTCCTGCAGGGAAAGTAGTTCCACCCCAATTTGCGATAGGGTTCCATTCATTATTGGCTCTGAACTTTACAGCACCATTAGAAAGCCCCAAATTAGTAATAGTCCAATGTAGTCCGCCATCGGCGGTAGTCATTTGATGGGCATCAACTTGTGGATCAGCAGGCCATCCTCCAGCTCCCGGACCTACTATAGCCATAGAAGTAATTTGCGCATTGGCAAATGAAAATGTCATAAGACAAATAACGAATAATAGTAATTTTTTGTTCATAATTTTTGTTTTTAAATTGTTCATAATTGTGGTTTTTTTTTGATTAATAATAGATTGAAATTTTCTTTTTTAAGAACCCTATTGCAAAGAATATCTCCCTACAATAGGGCTTTATATTTATAATTTTTTTAATCCTTTTATCTCTGAAGCCGTTCCTACTTTAATACTGATGGCAACACCACCACCTGGAGCGATGTATTGTTTCAATGCACTTTTTGAAGTCACAATCACTTTTTGAATCGTGTGATTTTGTGGTTTTTCGTTCCAATTGGCTTCTTTTGTATCGGTATAAATTGTGGCGATGTATTTTTTACCTTTTGGAAGAAATTAAAAGAAACAGTAGCTGTTCTTAAATCCTCATCGGTGATGCCATCCATAAAATCAGAGTTTGCTTTTATTGAACACTTTCTTTTAATATTTTCTATTTAATCATCTTATTTTCTTGTTTTAGAATGGCTCTTAATTTAAGATAAGCCAAAAACAAAGCGATCAAGGTCAAAACCCAAATATAATTGTCTATCGGTACGGGCGGAGCATCGATTCCTTCCAAGTTATCGGTGTCATTTGTATCTCCTGGCTGTGCAAAAAGCACAATGGTTGAACAGAAGTAAATAGCTGATATGTAGTATTTTAATAAATTATTTTTCATTTTTTTTGATTTTTTAAATTACAATTTCGTGCCTTTATTTCTAATTTATCACTTTTTTGTTTACTACACGATTATCAAAAGAAGTCACTTGAACAATTAAAACTTTTTTACCAACGTTCAAATGTTTGACAGTAGCTGAATTTGCATTTACATTTGTTTGCTCTGCGATTAAGCTTCCTTGAATATCATACACTTTGATGTTTTTGATTACACTTGCTACTGAGTTTACATATAGGATTCCATTATTTTTATAAATAGTAACGTTGTTATCGTTAAACGTTGGCGCATTCACTTTCAATGTTTTTTGGTATTTCAAAGTGAATCTTGAATTGGCTAAACCAGCTGTTGCCGTAAATGTATAGGCATCCGTTTTCAAATTTGTTTCTGTCCTGGCAGTGTTATCCACCAAATAAACATCTTGACCTGCGGCAAACAATCCGTCTGTATGATCTATAGCAATGGTATAATCACCTGCCACATCTGTTTTGAAATTCAAAGGAACTATATCTGAAGAATCGAATGTAGGACGTCCTTGAATAGTATACTCTCTTCCGTTGATGTTAGATGTCAAGGCAACAGGACTATCGTTAATATATTCACCATCGATTCCTGCATCTACACCTTGAGTGGCACCATCCATATAAACCAATAAAGCTTGACTGAAAACTCCGTTTGGATTGGTAAGATTTAACCAAATTCGATCTTTTTGAACAACATTTTTAGTTTTGAAGAACTGAGTGCTTGTTGGGGATACTTCACGCATAGCGTTGGTAAAATCCAAGGCTGTTGCAGTTGCCGAAGTTTTTACTATAAAACCTTGACCTACTTGTATAGATCCATTTGGTGCAGCACTTGTTGGTGATGTAGTTGTGGCTCCTCCAGCCGTATAAGTAGCATAAGCGGTTCCGCTGGCTGCATTTGTTTTTCTCCAAAAATATAAGACTCCATCAGTTGAGTTACCAGAAAGAAATGATGCAGCGCTTAGTGTTGATGGATATGGATTTCCAACTGCATAATACGAATTGGAAGTAAGATTAGTAAGACTTATATTGCCATTATTTGGCACTCCTTTAAATGCACCATTAAAAGTTTGATTTAAAGGATAATCCAAAGCTGTATTAGGCATACGGATTAAATACCCATTCGCCGCTGTAAAGTTAGTCGTTGATGGATCCACAATGGCATTATAAACGTTTGTACCTGGATTATAAGTATAAAATCTTGTAAGAGTTGTATTCGGTGAGAAAGCCAATAAATTCTGACTTGCCACTGGAGAAGACCATAACGTATAATCTAAACGAGACAAAACACTACCGCTACGGTTTACGGTAACATCACCTATATTAGCTACATTATTTGCTTGAATCAAGTTTGCGTTGTTTTCAACGGTCATTGTTCCTGCTGTATTGATGAAATCTGTAATAGTCAAATTATTGCCTGAAGTAACGGTTAATGATCCTGAAGTTTCAATAACCAACGAGTTAATAGTAACATTAGTAGTTATTACTGGTTGATTAACTCCAGTTTTAATAATTACGTTTGAGGTATTTATAGGGATTCCATTTGACCAATTTGACAAATTATTCCAATTGGTATCGGATGCACCAGTCCATTCATTATCATTAGTTCTGATAATAGAATACGTTGCTGTAGTTACATTAAAAGTAATATCATAAATACCAGCAGTTGGAATAATTACACCATCGGCATCAACAACTGCAGTTCCAGAAGGAAAATCTGTTCCGCCCCAATTGTAAGGCAATGTCCAAGAATGATCCCCACGGAATTTTAATTGTCCAGTACCCAATGTAGCTCTAAGAGTATAAAGATTTCCATCCGTAGTAGTCATATCAGTATCAACCCAGCCTCCAGGTGCAGCTTCTCCAATAATACTTATGACTTTAAATTTAATACTATACGCTAGGGTTGTTTTATTGAAAGTAATATCATAAGTACCAGCAGTTGGAATAATTATACCATCGGCATCAACAACTGCAGTTCCAGAAGGAAAATCCGTTCCACCCCAATTGTACGGTAAATTCCAAGAATGATCCCCACGGAATTTTAATGCTCCAGTACCCAATGTAGCTCTAAGAGTGTAAAGATTTCCATCCGTAGTAGTCATATCAGTATCACCCCATACGATTGGAGATGCATCTCCTATGATACTTATTACTTGAAATACATTTTGTTGAAGAATAAAATTATATGCTCCTGATGTACTGTTAAAAGTAACATTGTAGATTCCTGCTACTGATGTAATAGCTGGTCCATCTACTATTGCTGTTCCAGAAGGAAAATCCGTTCCACCCCAGTTGTAAGGTAAAGCCCAAGAGTTGTTACCTCTAAATTTTATGGCTCCATTTAAAAGTGTAACATTAGTAACAGTCCAATTTTCTCCATCAGTCGATGTTAATTGTGCGGTATCAACTTGTGGGTCATTAGGCCAATTTTGTAAGGTGCCGTTTCCAACTAATGCAACTGAAGTAAGTTGCGCATTGGCAAATGAAACCGTCATTAGACAAATAATAAAAAAGAGTAATTTCTTCTTCATAGTTTTTGGTTATTAAGTTAGTATTCGTATTTGGTTATTTTTTTAGCATTAAAACTATATTTTCTTTAAATCCTTCATTTCTGAAGCTGTTCCTTCTTTTATGCTAATAGCAACTCCACCACCAGGTGCGATGTATTGTTTTAGCTTCGATTTCGTAGTTACAATGACTTTAGAAATAGTATAACTTTGTGGCTTTTCATTCCAATTGGCATCTTTTGCATCAGCATAAATGGTGGCTATATATTGAGTTCCTTTTGGTAAATAATCGAAAGAAATGGTTGCTGTTCTTGCATTTTCATCGGTGATGCCACCCACAAACCATTCATTTTTCGCTTTTGCTTTACGAGCAATGGTGATGTAATCTCCGGGTTCTGCTTCGAGAATATAGCTGTTGTCCCAATCTACAGCCACATCCTTGATGAACTGAAAAGCATCTGGAAAACGATTGTAATTATCAGGAATATCTGCTGCCATTTGCAATGGACTGTACATCGTCACATAGTAAGCCAATTGTTTGACCAAAGTGGTATTCACGCGTTGCTGTCCACCTGTACCGTAATACGAAAGATCCGTTTGAAAAATACCCGGTGTAAAATCCATCGGGCCTCCCATAAGTCTAGTAAATGGTAAAATGGTCGTGTGCTCGGGAGTCAATCCGCCCATTGCTTCAAACTCAGTTCCTCGTGCCGATTCTTGTGCAATCCAGTTGGGATACGTACGGTTTAATCCAGTTGGGCGAACGGCTTCGTGGCTGTCAATCATAATTTTGTAATCGGCGGCGCGTTCGGCTACGTGAATGTAATGATTCACCATCCATTGGCCATCGTGATGTTCGCCACGGGGAATAATTTGACCCACATAACCTGTTTTTACAGCATTGTATCCATTGTCATTCATAAACTGGAAAGCTCGGTCTAAACGGCGCTCGTAGTTTGTCGCTGCCCCAGAGGTTTCGTGATGCATGATGATTTGTACACCTTTGGAAGCAGCATATTCGCGAAGAGCTTTCACATCAAAATCGGGATAAGGAGTGACAAAATCAAAGACTTCTTCTTTCCAATTTCCGATCCAGTCTTCCCAACCCACATTCCAACCTTCGACCAAAACGGCATCAATATTATTTTTTGCGGCAAAATCAATGTATTCTTTTACTCTTTCGTTTGTTGCTCCGTGTTTTCCATTTGGCGTAAGCTTAGAAAAATCTTGCCCTAGTTTTACATTATTTTCTTTGCCATACGCCCAAGTACTTTTCCCAGCTACGAAATATTCCCACCATACTCCGATGAATTTCATTGGTTTTATCCAAGAGACATCTTTGTATTTAGTAGGTTCGTTCAAGTTCAAAATCATTTTTGAAGCCAGAATTTCGGTGGCTTTATCGCTTACCACAATCGTTCTCCATGGAGTTTGGGTGTCCGTTTGCATATAGCCATAATTGCCAACCGCATCGGGAGTAAGATGCGAACTCATTTTGAAAGTTTTGGCATCCACATTCAACGACATTGCAGGATAATTAATTAGTGCCGCTTCGTGAATATTGATATACAAACCATCAGTAGTTTTCATCATCGAAGGTGTTTGAACTGCCAAGTTTTTAATGGGACTTTGGGCATTCATATAGACCGTTGCTTTTTTAATCAATGAAGGGATTTCGGAAATCTTCGAGGTCGTGTAAGCATATTCATTTGTATCGTAATCACCTGGAATCCAAAATATTTTATGGTCTGCAGCCAATTGAAACTCGGTATGTTCTTCCTTGATTACGAAATAATTTAAGTCGGTTTGTTTTGGAAATTCATAACGAAAACCCATACCATCGTTAAACAATCGGAACCGAATGCGGATGTAGCGATTGTTGTTTTTGGCTTGCGCCAAAGTGACTACCAATTCGTTGTAATTATTGCGAATCGTTTTTTCTTCACCCAATACAGGATTCCATGAATCATCAACCATAGTTTGAGCGGAGTTTGTTATCGAAAAACCATCCATAAACGAAGGCGCATCTTTTATCTCAATTCCCAAAGTACTTGGCTTGATTACTGATTTGCCTTTGTAACTCAACTGATAGGAGGGAACTCCGTTGGCAGTAAGTTCAAATTTCAAGGAAAGATTCTTGTTTGGAGAGGTAATTCCTTGGGCTTGCGCCAAAAATGTGCTGGTGCAAACCAAAAGCAGTCCAACTAATTTCCTGCCTAGGCGGAATCCAACCAATAGATTTAGTTTAAAATTCATGTTATTAAGTTTTGTGATTACTAAATTGCCTCAAAAACACAAAGACAGCAGGTTCGAAGCAGGTAAAATTAAACACCATCCAAACTTCTTTAAACAGAAAGTGGAGCGTATTAAATCTTTTTGCCTTTGTGCTTTAAGGACAATAAATAAGGAATGTGTTCAGGACACTGATTGGTGTCATGAAATTTTCTGATGTTAATTTTTCAGTACCAGATATTGGTAAGGTTGTAAGGTTATCTCCGAAGTTACTGTTGTTGCAGCACCCGTGAAAGCATCTTTCCAAGCTGTGGTTGTCAAGGCGGCCGGAACAATATATTTCGTTGTCAAGCTAGTTAGGTTAGCCAGTACCAAAACTTTATCAGTCGTGGTTTCCATAGTAAAGGCACTTACAGCATCACTGCTAAATCCTTTGTAGGTTCCAGTTTTGATGGCATTGCTAGTATTTCTGAAAGCAATTATTTTTTTATATTCTGATAGCATAGCGGCATCAGCCGTAGTCCAATCAATAGGATTTTTAGTAAAATAATCGATTCTTTTGGCATATCCAATTTCCTGTGCGTTGTAAATCATAGGTACGGATTTCATGTATGCCGCCACTAAAAATGTAGCCACAGAACCACTTTTTCCGCCAAACAATTCTAAAGGAGTTCCATCGGAAAGATTCACATCGTGATTTGATGTATATCTTACAATACGTTGGGAGTTATTATAATTGTTGGCATATTCGAGAGCGTTTGCATCTTGAATGACAGTCGTAGGTTTGGCTTCACTAAACACTTTTTTCAAGCCTCCAAAATAGTCGAATCCAAAAGTATAATCAAAACCCGAAGCAAAATGATTTACTCTCTTTCCTTCAGCTAGCATTAACAAGTTTTGATTTTTGATTTTTCGCAAAGAAGTAATAGCTTCCGTCCAAAAATTTTGGGGAACAGGATCAGCATAATCGCATCTGAAACCATCAATGTTGGCACTGTAAACCCAGTAGGACATAGCATCAATCATCGCCTTTTTCATTTCGGTGTTGTTGAAATCCAATTGGGCGACATCATTATAATTGGTTCCCGGAGGAATGATGATATTTCCGTCGGCATCTTTTTGGTACCAGTCAGGATGATCAGTAATCCAAGCGTTGTCCCAAGAAGTGTGGTTGGCAACCCAATCCAAAATAACGGCCATATTTTTTTTGTGGGCTTCCTCGACTAAAACACGAAGGTCTTCTAGAGTTCCGAATTCTGTACCTACTGCTTTGTAATCTCTAACAGAATATGGAGAACCCATTCCCCCCGCAGATCTAACGATTCCAACAGGATAAATAGGCATTAAATAAATAACATTTACTCCAAGTTCTTGAATAGCGGTCAATCGGTCTTGAACTCCTTTGATAGTTCCAGTTTGACTAAAGGCACGAAGATTGACTTGATAGATTATGGCATCTTCTTTTTTAGGCATATTGGCAAAAGGTGTCCCATATTGTGGATAAGCCGGCTTTGGAGCCGAATTATCATCAGATGAACTGCACGAAGCTAATCCCGAAGTGAAGAGAAGTGCAAAAACGATGTTTATGAATATTTTCATTTTTATATTTTTTATGTGTTAACGTTTTGTTTTTAATGGTTGCATCCCTCCATCCTTTAAAAAAAGAGGGATGCTTTTTATTAACTAACCAAACCATTTTTATATTCAGAACGACTCCTAATTTATTAGATTTTTTTAATGGTATAAGTAGCAGTTGCAGGATAAACTCCAGTTGTTGGATTTTTTTCTGCAATTGTTAAAGTGATCTCATAATTACCGGGTTCGCTTATATCGTGAGCTCCAGGATTGTCAAGATAAACTATCCCCTCCGTATTGTTTTTTGGCCCGTAATTAATAGTCCAAGTATTATTAAGTCGGAATTTTAAAGCACCCGCTTTTAAAGCACCTGTAAATTTCCATACATTTAGTTGATGGTCGTAACTCATATTGGTTGAATTGTCCCAGCCACCTGCAGTTGCTGTTCCAATTATTCCCCAAGAATAAGCAACAGCAGTCCATTTTGAGGTGTTGAGGTTTACTGTCATTTGATACGTTCCCGCTTGTGCAATTACAAAATCGGTGGTGCTACCGTCTAAAATATTACCATTGGCATCGGCACCATAAAATTGATTCCAATTTCTCTCATTGGTGAATTTGAATTCCAGGCCTTTTGAAGCTGGGAAAGTTACGTATCCTTGATACACTCCACTGTCAATTGCTTTAAGGGCTGCTGCTGTACCAATAACCCAATCTTGATAGGATCCTGGCATATAGATTTCTCCAAAGACAACAGGTTTTGCATAAGGAGTAACTGTAATAGTAATAGGATCGGAATAGATTTTACGATCTAAATACGACTCTACTCGAACCACCATTTTACTGGCAACATCTACAGGAAGACCTAATTTAATAGCCATTTTGTTAAGGTCATCTCCCAAAAGCGATTTGCTTAAAACATCTTCTCCCACTTCGACTCTTACTGCTTTTCCCCAAGCTGTACTCCCTAAAGCATCTGACGGAATATCAAATTCTAAGGCATAGGTTACAGGAGCCTGAATAGGAAAAACTACTGCTGGCCAAGAGAAAGCTACTACAGGTTGTGTAGCCGTGGCGGTAGTAAGCACTATTGTCTCAGGTGATGCCACAAGAGCACCGCTAAAATTAACCTCTTTCAAACTGGTAAGCGCTGCTTCATCTGTACAGGATACACCAAATAAAAGTATAGCGCTTATTGCGAATAATTTGCATATATATTTTTTCATAATAGTTCTAAATTTAGTAACCTGGATTTTGTTTTAGTCCCTTGTTTGCGTCTAAAGCTGCCGTTGGAATTGGAAACAACTTTCTGTAATCATCCGAAACTCCTCTGAATTCATTTGCCAATAAGTATTTATTGAAACGAATCATGTCTTGTCTTCTGTGACCTTCCCAATTCAATTCAAATCCTCTTTCGTCATAAATATTGTCTAAAGTTGGATTTGCTGCCAAAATGCCCAATCCTGCACGTTGTCTTACTTGATCTACAAAAGGTTTTGCAGCTGCTGCATTGGCAAGTCTCACATTACATTCTGCTTTCATTAATAATACATCTGCATATCTGTAAATTGGAAAATCATTAGATGCTCCACCACCGTCTGAAGGGGTTACAGGATAAAATTTAGTATTACGAACACCGGCTTGCGGTGCTGCACCAGGATTGTCCAAAGAAGCCACATCAATCGTATAATTGACTCCGCCACCTTGATCTCCATAACGGAATTGTTTTTTACGAATGTCTTTGTCGTCGTATTTCAAAAAGAAATCTTTAGGTACAATCGTACCATTCCATCCGCTATAACCAAACAGGTTTTTTGCGTCAGGACCATTTAAGCTTCGAACGGTGAAAATGTTTCTAGACACTACATTTGCAGTAGCAAACATTGCCAAAATGGTTTCGTCGTCTGGAAGAACATCACCAAATAATTCATAGTATTTGTTTCCCATTGGGCTAGAAGCATTGGCTGTAGCCGAGTGAAGTGAAAATCCGCCTTCGCTTACTTTATCACAAGCCGCCAAACATTTTTCCCATTCCGGAGTTCCTGTATAGACTTCTGCATTCAAATAGACTTTGGCTAACAAAGTGTAACCTGCCCATTTATTGAATCGTCCGTAATAATTTCCTCCTTTGGTAGCTGAAAGCATTTCCACATTTTCAGTCAGTTCTTTTACGATGAAATCATAGACCACTTTGCGACTTGCTTGCGGAATTTGATCTACAGTGATATTATTGTCTGTGTAAAAAGGAACATCTCCAAAATCATCTATCAATAAATAGTAGAAAAAAGCTCTCAACACTTTAGCTTCTGCAATCTTTGATGCTTCTGCATTTGAAGCTTCCAATTGATTCACCGCTAAATTGGCATTGAAAATCGATTTGTACAACCATCTCCAGGTGTTGTTGATAAAGGAATCTGTTGGCAACCAATCGTGTTTGTACAAACGGGCAAAGTCCAATTCCCAGTCACCTGTTGTTCTGTGAGGGATAACTTGTTCATCTGAACTAAAACAGTTTAAGTCATACCAACCTCTATCTGCTCCGGCATATCCAACGCCATCCCAGTTTCCGCCTACTTGTGCATAAACGCTGGCCAGTGCAACATCGGCACCTTGAGCCGTTCCGTAAAAGTCGTTTGCGGGATATTTATCATAAACGTGTTCGTCTATATTGGTACATCCAACCAGTAACAAGAAGCTTAAGATTCCTGTTAATACTATATTTTTGATTTTCATTTTCTTTTACTATTTAAATTTTACATTCAAACCCAATGCGAAACTTCGGGTACGAGGATAAATACCATTATCCCCTCCAAATCCATTACTACCACTCATATTCAGCTCAGGATCAATTCCTGAATAATTGGTAATGACAAATAGATTGTTTCCAGTAAGAGAAAGTCGAAGCGACTCAATGTATTTAACGGTTTTAAAATGGAAATTATAGCCAGCGGTTACATTTTCTAATCTTAAAAAAGAACCATCTTCAAGCCATAAATCAGAACCGTATTTAGAGGTATATAATCCTAATGGAATGGCACTGTCCAAAACGTTAGCCTTACCTATGTTTTCCAAATAACTTAAGCTTGATCTCAAATTATTGTAGATTTTATTTCCACCTGAGCCTCTGAATAGCATAGAAATATCTAAGTTTTTATGTGCAAAAGTAGGATTGAAAGCGTAAGTATATGTTGGCAAAGCAGAACCATTTATCAAACGGTCAGGACTTGTATTTCCTTGGTCGATGATGCCATTTCCGTCAACATCAAGTACAGTTTCGGAATTTGCATTGTCTTTTCCGGTATGGTGCAGAATATTGAAAGTCCCAATAGGCTGTCCTTCTATCAAATAGGAACTTGGACCCCAAGGAACATAATTCGTATTCAATGGCACTCCGTTGATACTTCCGCTCAAGTTTAACACTTCATTTTTCAGGAATGAAACATTTCCGGCAAGGGTCAGGATTGTATTTTCGTTTTTTATCAAATCGTAACCCAATGAAATTTCCAGTCCTTTGTTTAGAATACTTCCCACATTTGCTTTGATGGTATTGAAAGGGTAAGGAGGTTGAGGAACGGTATAATCAAACAAAAGATTATCGGTAGTTGCTGTATAAACATCAAATGTTCCTCTTAATCGGCTGTCTAAAAGAGCAAAATCAATTCCAATATTGGTTTGTTTTTTGGTCTCCCAACTTAAATCTGCATTGGCATTTTGAGTCACATTGAAATTAGTAATTTGTGAACCTCCAAAGTAAGTTACTCCAGAACCACCCACTAATGAGATCGAATTTTGTGGATACAATCCTTGTTGGTTTCCTGTAACACCATATCCAACACGTAGTTTTAAGTCGTTGAATATTTTTTGGTCTGCCATAAAGGATTCTTTGTTGATTTGCCAAGCTACAGAAGCCGATGGAAAATCTCCCCATTTATTATTTGATCCAAAAACAGAAGCCCCATCTCGTCTAAAACTTGCTGTAATCAAATACCTGCTTAAATAGGAATAATTGACACGTCCTAAGAAGGAAACTAAGGTTCTGTCGTTTTTATAAGAAGACATATCTCCCGGTTGTACTTTTGACAAGTCGCCCAATTGCAGTGCATTATAAGTGGCAATGTCATTGATAAACCCTCTGGCTTGCGCAAAATTACCTTGATAGGTCTGGTTTTGCCATTCGTATAATCCCAAGGCGTTAATGCTATGGTCTCCAAACACTTTTTTATACGAAAGACTGATATTCATCAATTTTTCGTTTTGTCTGTTATTGCTGATGTTTGCTTGTCCTTTTTGGTCAATTGCAGCAGCAAGTGTCGATTCCGCCGGCATATAATATCCATAGGTACTGTTTGTTTTTCTCCAACTTCCAAACCAGCCTAATGTTAAACCATCATATACATCTAAATCGGCTTTAAGACTTCCAAACAAATTGTCGTTTTGTCCTTCGTTTGTAACCGTTTGAGCCGCTGCATAAGGATTTAAATATTGGAAAACATTTGGGTCTGTATAATAAGTAGTTCCATCCGTATCGTAAACAGGATCGGTAGGACGCATTACATATGCATTTGTAATTAAATTAGATGTAAACGCTGCTCTTCCAATGCTTCCAATACTATTGGTTGACTCTGTTATACCAGTATTAAGATTAAAAATCAGTTTTAGTTTGTTATCGATGGCCGATTGAGTCGCTTGAATTCTACCAATGTATTTGTTATTATTGGAATTGATAACCACCCCTTCTTGTAAAATGGCACTGATGGAAGCTCTGTAGCTAAAAGTATCTGTTCCTCCACCAAATGATAAAGTATGTGTTTGTGTTGCTCCGCTTTTAGTCA
>Ga0075152_10002444_pt1 | contig 13155 bp, 9 predicted proteins | sample JI61114C2DNA_FD_70964 | JGI IMG/M metagenome (GOLD analysis project Ga0075152, IMG submission 70964) | Wastewater effluent complex algal communities from Wisconsin, to seasonally profile nutrient transformation and Carbon sequestration -... | ecosystem: Engineered > WWTP > Effluent > Algae...
AATTCTTCGGTTTTACCCGAAAACATGGAGCCACAAATTACTTCAATCCAGCCAAATTGTTCTTGTTGATTTACGGTATTTTCGAGAAACATTTTGTATCTTTCGTACGTTAAAAATTATTTTCTGCTACATTTGTAAGCAAAACAAAAATAGTAAAAAACAATCGATATAGTAAACGCTACAGCCTAAAGTTATGAAGAAAAGAATATCTGCTGAATTAATCAGTATTGCGCACCGAATTTTAAAGTTAAAAAACCATTCAGAAACGGTTCAATTACAGCAAGAAGCTAAAAATTTGTACGATCAATTGACGATTTTGCGTTTTTATGAAGAGAATTTCGAATTGTTAAAAAACGAAATTTCGGAAGAAGTTTTAGCTGAAAAATTAGAAGGAAAACCAACTGAAGTTTTCAACGCGCCAATTCAGGATAAAGTTGTTGAAACTCCGGAAGAAGTAAAAGTAGAAGTAGAGGAAACTATTGCTGAACCAATTACTGAAGAAAAAGTCGTAATCGCAGAATTAATTGTGGAAGATGATGAAGAAGAGGAAGAGGTTTTGATGACTCCAATGGATGAAGAACCAATTGAGGAAGAAATAATCGAAGAAGAACCAGTTGCCGAAACTCCAAAAGCAGAAGAACCAGCGAAACAAATTTCGTTTGAAGACTTATTAGTACACGATTACAAAGAATTAGATTTTGTGAAAGTGGAAGACGTTCCTGCTGAGGTAGCTGATGTTGTTGAAGCAGTTTTTGAAGCACCAACTCCTGTAGTAGAAGAAGTTGCAGTAGAAATTCAACCAGAACCTGTAGTTGCAGAAATACCAAAAGTATTAGAAGAAGAGGTGAAAGCAACTTTTGAAAAAGTAAGTCAAGAACCAAAAATAAGCTCATTAAATGACAGGTTAAATAAGGTGATTTCTTTCGGATTAAATGATAGAATTGGATTTGAGAAAAAATTATTTGGCGGAAGTTCGGATGATTTCAATCGTGTCGTTTCTCAATTGAATACGTTTGATAGTTTTGAAGAAGCAAAATCTTTTGTTTTGGATTTCGTAAAACCTGATTATAACAATTGGGAAGGCAACGAAGAATTTGAAGCACGTTTTATGGAAATTATCGAGAAAAAGTTTTCATAAATGGGTAAGTTATTCATAGTTCCAACGCCTATTGGCAATTTAGAAGACATGACTTTTCGTGCAATTAAAGTACTAAAAGAAGTCGATTTAATTTTAGCAGAAGACACACGAACCAGCGGAAAATTGTTAAAACACTTCGAAATTGCTACGCACATGCACAGCCACCACATGCACAACGAACACAAAACCGTTGAAAATTTGGTAAAGCGCTTGCAAGCAGGCGAAACCATTGCTCTAATTAGCGATGCAGGAACTCCAGCCATTTCCGACCCAGGTTTTTTGCTTACACGCGCTTGTGTGGAAAACGGAATTGACGTAGAATGTTTGCCTGGAGCAACTGCTTTTGTGCCAGCTTTGGTGAATAGCGGTTTACCCAATGATAAATTCGTTTTTGAAGGATTTTTACCCGATAAAAAAGGAAGACAAACCCGATTTTTAGCCTTACAAGAAGAATATCGCACCATGATTTTCTATGTATCGCCACACAAATTAAACAAAACCTTAGCTGAATTTGCACAATATTTCGGAGCCGATAGACCGGTTTCTGTTTCTCGAGAATTATCCAAATTACACGAAGAAACCGTTAGAGGAACCGCAGAAGTAGTTTTAAAGCACTTTGAAGCAAAACCTGCTAAAGGGGAAATTGTTGTTTGTGTTGGAGGGAAGAGTTTGAAGTAAGTTAATATGAAAGGGATTTTAATAGTACTATTTATAATTCTTTATAGTTGTAAATCAAAACCTATCGAACATGTTGATAAAGTAAATATATTGTTCATTGGCAATAGTTTGACTTACTATCATGATATGCCAAAAATGGTAGAACACATGTTAAACGAGAAATCATTAAATTGTTATGTTGTACAAGCTGCTTTTCCAGGTATGACATTAAATAGTCACCTTAACAATATAATTTACAGAAGAGAAGGAGATAACATTTACACGATGCGTAAAAATGATTTCGAGATAACAGAAACAGAAAAAATAATTTCCTCTCGAAGTTGGGATTTGATTATTATTCAAGAAGCGCCTGATATGTTACTTTCTAAAGAGTTGGTTAATGAATTGGTTCAATCTGATATTGAAAAAATAAAGTCATTAAATCGTAATAAGAATTGTAAATATATGTTTTTCAATACATGGATTCCAAAAGTTCAAAATTATCCGATAAAGAGTATTTGTTTACCTAAATCTGATTTTGATTATGTAAAGTTTCCTGTTAATAATTTAAATTCTGATGAAAAATTTTGTTCAGAAGAAATTTTAAATAAAAAAGAGCATCTTAGAATTTTGAATGAAGCATTAAATCAAATAAATTTAAAACAAAAGATGACAATTTCGAATCATCCAAATATTCATTTTAACATTGGTAATAATTATCCTGAGATTCAATTGTATGAAGATGAATATCATCCTTCAAAAATAGGTTCGTTTTTAAACGCCTGTATTTTTTATAAAATGATTACAAATAAAAATCCAACGAGATTAAAATTTAATGCTGGTTTAGATGAAAAAACGACATCTCTGTTAAAAAGAGTAGCAAGTAGTAATTAATTAAATTCGTGCATTCGCGGCACTAAAAAAAATATGGAAACACACAACATAACCACCACCTGGAAAGGTAACATGCAATTTGAGTCCACTAACCCTAGTGGCGATATCTTTTCAATTGATGCTGGTCCTGAAAATGGGGGCGAAGGAAAGGGCTTGCGTCCAAAAGCGTTGATGTTGTCGGCTTTAGCGGGTTGCACAGGTTTAGATGTCGCTTCCTTAATGGAAAAAATGAAGTTAGAAGTAGCCGATTTCAAAATTGAAACTTCGGGTGAATTAACTGAAGAACATCCAAAAACCTATCACAAAGTAAAAGTAGATTATCATTTTTACGGCAGTAATTTAGACGAGAAAAAGCTAGAAAAAGCGGTAAATTTATCCGTAGAAAAATATTGTGGCGTGATGGAAATGTTTCGTCAATTTGCAAAAGTTGAGGTAGCGATTTTTTATCATAAATCATAAATAGTTTGTCATTTCGACGCAAGGAGAAATCACATAAAGTTAAAAAGCATGAATGAATTTAATCCACAAACAGGTTTTCATTCCTATTATGTTTATATCATTACCAATAAATATCGTTCTACATATTATATTGGAATGACCAATAATTTGAAAGAACGATTAAGTCAACACAAAGAAAATTTAGAATTGGGTAATAAAACATTTGCTTCTAAATATAATTTAGAGTTTTTGGTTTATTATGAAAAATTTGTCTGGGTTGAAGAAGCGATTGCAAAAGAAAAAGAAATAAAAAAATGGAGGCGAGAAAAGAAGATGGATTTAATTAGAAGTATGAATCCTGATTTCGAATTTTTAAATCACCATTTTCAGTAGTAAATTTTTAAAAGATTATGTGATTTCTCCTTACGTCGAAATGACAACAAGAAAATTCAAAAATATTTATACCTTTGTGATTCAATTATATAAGCCAAAATAAAATAATTCATAATTTTTAATTCGTAATTAAACTATGCGTTGGAATCTAAAATCTAAGCCAAATCCAGAAAAAGTACAAGCCATTCAGAGCGCCCTTCAAGTCGATGAAATCATCGCAAAATTATTAGTTCAACGAGGAATCGAAACCTTCGAACAAGCCAAAACATTTTTCCGTCCCACTTTAGCCGATTTGCACAATCCGTATCTGATGAAAGATATGGACAAAGCCGTGGCGCGAATTGAAAAAGCCATTGATAACAACGAAAATATCTTAATTTTCGGCGATTACGATGTCGATGGAACAACCGCTGTTTCCTTAGTTTCGAGTTATTTACGAAGTTTTTATCCGAATGTGGCGACCTATATTCCCGATAGATATGCAGAAGGTTACGGCATTTCCTATATGGGAATTGACTATGCCGAAGACAACGATATTTCCTTAATTATAGCTTTGGATTGTGGTATCAAATCGATTGACCATGTCAATTACGCTAAAGCAAAAAACATCGATTTTATTATTTGCGACCACCATAGACCAGGCGATATTTTGCCTGATGCGGTTGCGGTTTTAGATCCAAAACGAGATGATTGTTCGTATCCGTATGATGAATTATGTGGTTGCGGTGTCGGATTTAAATTGATTCAGGCTTTAGCCGAAAATCGAAACCAAACCATTGATGATTTAGTATTGTATTTAGATTTGGTAGCCACTGCAATTGCTGCTGATATTGTTCCAATTACTGGTGAGAATAGGGTGTTGGCAAAATTTGGATTAGAGGTTATTAATTCAAATCCAAGACCAGGAATTAAGGCTTTGATTCAAAATGTAATGAAAAAAGTCTTGACGATTACGGATGTAGTTTTTATCGTCGCACCAAGAATCAATGCAGCTGGAAGAATCAAGCACGGAAACGAAGCGGTTGCTTTATTAACCGAATACGATTTAGATCAAGCGGAACAATTTGCATCCGAAATCGAACAGCATAATTCCGATAGAAAAGAATTAGACAAACAAATTACGAAAGAAGCCCTACTTCAAATCGAAGAAAATAACGAACAAAATCGATTTTCAACGGTTGTATATCAAAAAAATTGGCACAAAGGGGTTATCGGAATTGTAGCTTCAAGATTGGTAGAAAATTATTATCGCCCAACTATTGTTTTTACGAAAAGTGGTGAAAAATTAGCGGCTTCGGCACGTTCTGTAAAAGATTTTGATGTGTATAATGCGTTGGAAGCGTGTGCGGAACATTTGGAACAATTCGGTGGTCATATGTATGCGGCTGGAATGACACTTTTAGAAGAAAATTACGAAAATTTCAAAAATGCCTTCGAAAAAGTAGTCCAAGAAACCATTCATCCGGATTTATTGACCCCAGAAATTTCATACGATGCTGAAATCGAATTGTCCGAAATCAATCCGAAGTTAATGCGCTTATTGAAGCAATTCGAACCTTTCGGACCCGAAAATATGACACCTTTATTTTTAGCGAAAGGATTAACTGATTCAGGTTATGCGAAGACTTTAGGTTCCGATAATGAACATTTGAAAGCATTTGTAAAACAAGGAAATTCGGAATCTTTTGGTGCGATTGGTTTTGGATTAGGTAATAAATTAGACTTGGTTACCAAAAAAAATAAATTTGATGCAATTTTCTCCTTAGAAGAAAATGAATGGAAAGATACTGTAACTTTGCAACTGCAATTACGCGATATTAATTCTTCAAATGACTAAAAAAGATCCTTACGCAGCACTTCGTTTCAAAGAATTTCGTTTTTTTCTAGGAATGCGATTTGCAATGGTATTTGCTTGGTCAATGCAATTTGTAATTATAGAATGGGAAGTATATAGTTTGACTAAAAACCCACTTTCATTAGGAATTATTGGTTTAATGGAAATTATTCCAGCGGTTTCTATGGCTTTATTTGCGGGTCATATTGTAGATCAAAACGAAAAGAAAAGTCTTTTGATAAAATGTCTTGTTGGTTTTTCGGTAATTAGTTTAGGGTTATTTTTAGTTACAATTCCAAGTGTGGTTTCTTCGTTTTCAAAATCAACTATTTTGTGGATTATTTATGCGCTGGTCTTCCTTGGTGGAATAGTTCGTGCGTTTATTGGACCTACTGTTTTTTCATTATTATCATTAATTGTACCTAAGAAAAATTATCCAAACGCAGCAACTTGGAGCAGTTCTACTTGGCAAATGGGAGCAATGTTTGGACCTGCATTAGCTGGAATTTCTATCGGAATAATTGGTGTGCATTGGTCAATGTGTTTAGTATTTGCTTGTACGTTATTTGCGTTACTTTGGTTGACCCAAATTTCGAAAAAGCCAATTTTGAATCCAAAAATAGGGGAGCCAATTTTTCAAAGTTTAAAAGAAGGTGTGAAATTCGTATTTACCAATAAGACCATTTTAGGAGCTATTTCATTGGATATGTTTGCTGTTTTGTTTGGTGGAGCAGTGGCTTTGTTGCCCATTTTTGCTCAAGATATTTTAAAAGTAGGTTCAGAAGGCTTTGGTGTTTTGCGAGCAGCTCCAGCCGTTGGTTCAATCTTAACGATGTTGATTGCGGCTTATTTTTCACTGAATAAAAATGCTGGAGTGAAGTTATTATCCGCTATTTTTATATTTGGAGTTTGTATTATTGTTTTTGGATTATCTGAAATATTTTGGATTTCGGTACTGGCTTTATTTTTAAGTGGCGTTGCAGATGGTGTTTCGGTAGTCATTAGAAATACAATCTTACAATTACACACGCCTGATAATATGCGCGGTAGAGTTTCTTCTGTGAATTCAATTTTTGTAGGTTCTTCAAATGAATTAGGTGCTTTTGAAAGTGGTGTAACAGCTAAATTATTTGGAGTTGTTCGGGCGGTGGTTTTTGGTGGTTGTATGACTATTGGAACCGTTGTTGTAACCGCTTTGATTTCGCCTTCTTTTAGAAAATTAGATTTAGAAAAAGAAGTTGAAGCATTGGAAAAAAATACAGAAAATTAATTTTTGAATTCTTTCAATTCCATTTTTTCGCCATCAAAAACGCCATAGGTAAAATAGCCAATCCAATCGCCTAAGTTTACGTATTTCGAATTTTCGGTTAATTCAATTTCCAATGGCAAATGTCGGTGACCAAAAACGAAGAAATTGTACTCTTTTGTTGCTAACTTTCGTTTACAATATTGAACTAACCATTCGTTTTCTTCACCTAAATATTTCACATCTTCTGCGCCTGAAATCAGTTTGTTTTTTACCGATAAATATTGGGCTAATTTCACTCCAATATCAGGATGCAACCAACGGAATAACCATTTTGAAAACGGATTGGTGAACACTTTCTTCATTCGTTTGTAGCCCATGTCGCCTGGACCTTTTCCATCTCCATGGCCAATTAAGAATGTTTTATCGTTAAAAGTAAATTCTTGATTATCGTGATATACGGGAATATTCAACTCATTTTGGAAATAATCGCTCATCCATAAGTCGTGATTTCCTACAAAAAAATAAATTGGGGTGCCTGAATCTTTAATTTCAGCTAATTTGCCTAAAACTCTTACGAATCCTTTTGGAACAACGGTTTTGTATTCGAACCAAAAATCGAATAAATCACCTAATAAAAAAATTGCATCGGCATCTTTCTTTATTTCATCTAACCAAGCGACAAATTTTTGCTCTCTTGGAAAACTTAACTCAGTTGTTGGTGCTCCAAAATGTTGGTCTGATGCGAAATAGATTTTTGAATTTGATTTCAAGTTGTTGTTTTTATATTGTTTTTACAAAAATACGTAAAATATGCCGTGTTAAAAAACACATTTTGTCGGATATATGTTACATTTCATCGATAGATGTATTCTAAATAATATTTATTGTTAACTTTGGGAAATTAATCAAACCATAACAAAATATTAACATAATGAAAAAACTATTACTTTTTTTCATGTCTATTTTTTCCGTTTTAAGTTACGGTCAGTTCCCTGAAGGATTTGAAGGGGCTACGTTTCCGCCGACTGGATGGATAAGATTTGACAATGGAATTGGAACGGCTCAACAATGGGATGAGACTACTACAACAGCTTTGGTATTCGCAGGAACAAAAGCTGCTTTCTTAAATAGAGAAAATGTCGTTTCTGGATCAGCAGAGGATTGGCTTGTTACTTCACAAGTTCTTGTGCCTGCAAATGGTCAGTTGCGTTTTTACACAAAATTAACTCAAGCTGGTGATCAAGGGAGTGTCTATACAATAAGAGTATCTACCGCTTCTCAAAATCTTCCTGCAGATTTTACAACTGTACGAACTTGGACTGAGCCTCAAATAATGGATGATGATGATATGGGGGATTCTGGCTCAACTTTAGCTCAACAATCTACATACTTACAAAAGAGTGTTAACTTGAGTGCTTATGCAGGTCAAAATGTTTATATTGCTTTTGTAATGTCAAATGACAACGGAGATAGATGGTGTGTTGATAATGTGAATGTTGATCAACAATGTTTAGTTAATACAGCATTGTCTGCTACTCCATTAGCAACATCTGCTTTGCTTTCGTGGACATCATCAAGTACAGGTCCATGGGAGATTGAATATGGTCCTGTTGGTTTTACACAAGGTTTAGGAACAGTTGTTTCTGCTGCTACCAATGTGAATTTCAATTTATCTCCTCTAACACCTTTAACAGAATATACTTACTATGTAAGATCGTTGTGCGCTACAGATAATATTAGTCCATGGTCAACAGGTTTTGATTTTACTACTTCTGCATTGCCGCCAGGATGTGGTGGAAATTTCGTTGATGACGGAGGTGCGACAGGAAATTATCCTAATAACCAAGATTATGTAATTACAATTTGTCCTGATAATCCAGGTGATTATGTAACTGTTAATTTTACTTCTTTTTTTACTGAGACTTCTTATGACAAATTATATGTTTATGATGGTAACTCAACTGCTGCTCCACAAATTTCAAGTGGTAACCCAGGAGGTTTTGGTCCTGTTACTTTACCAGGAGGATTTTGGGGTAATTTGAATGCAGCACTTCCTGGTCCATTTGAAGGAACAAGTGCTTCAGGATGTATCACTTTTAGATTTGTTAGTGATGGAATTATCAACAATCCAGGATGGACTGCAAATATTGTTTGTCAGCCTTTCCCATCTTGTCCTAAACCAACTAATATAACAGCAAATGCAATTTCTTCTTCAAGTATAGTTGTAAACTGGACAAATAATGCGCCATCAGCTACACAGTGGGAAGTAATATGGGTGCCAGCGGGTTCTCCAGCTCCGCTTCCAACAGATACAGGTGCAATAACAACGGATCCTGCTACTTATACAATTACAGGATTACCTTCATCAACTACTTATGATATTTATGTGAGAGCAATATGTGCATCAGGTACTGATGTAGGACCATGGTCAACTGTTCATGCAACTGCAGCAACTAATCCTGATTATTGTGCAGGTGATCATTTCTATGATTTGGGTGGACCTTCTGGGAACTATCCTAATAATGCTAATTCAGTTGTAACAATTTGTCCAGAAAATCCTGGAGATGTTGTAACTGTATATTTTAATTCATTTGAATTAATTAGTAGTATTGGAGATGCTTTAACAATTTATGATGGAAATGACACAACTGGTGCAATCGTTGGGACTTATTTTGGAACTAATATTATTTCTTCTTATACTTCAACATCTCCAACTGGGTGTTTAACTTTTTCTTTTGTATCTAATGCTTCACAAAATGCACCAGGTTGGGACGCAACAATTATTTGTGGACCACCATGTCCAGCAATTACATCGGTTTTAAACAGTACTGTTCCTGCAGCTGGTTCAGAAAATACTATTAGAATTTGTCCAGGAGCAAGTGTTGAGTTCAATGGTAGTGGAACATTTGCAGATCCATCTGGGGCTGCTGGAGCTACTTATGAATGGAATTTTGATGATGGTTCAACTGCTACAGGGACTACTGCTTCACATGTATTCGCAAACGAAGGTATTTATTTAGTAAATTTAACAATTATTGATGCTAATGGTTGTAGAAATAATAATGCTTTAAACCAAAAAGTGTATGTTTCTACTACACCAGTATTTACAGGATCTGCTGCATTCGATGATGAGATTTGTTTAGGGCAAAGTACTACTATTACAGGAGTTTCAGCTCCTGTGCCTTTTGTTAGGGAATGTGCTCCACCAGTTAGTGGTACAACTTTCTTACCGGACGGTAGTGGTGTTTCTTATCAAACAACGGTGCCTGTTGATTGTTTCCCTTTTGGAAGTACTATTACATCGGCAAGTCAAATTACATCAGTTTGTTTAGATATGGAGCATTCATATCTTGGAGATTTAGAAATAAGATTGGTAAGTCCTAACGGACAGTCAATCATCTTAAAAGCCTATCCAGGTGGTGGTGGGACTTATTTAGGTTGTCCATTAGATGATCCTGCTGTAGGGCCTGGTACAGGAAGAACATATTGTTTTACTCCAACAGCTACTACATTATTAGTTAATGGAGCAACGACAAATTGTGGAACTCCTTCTGGTGCATCTATTAATGCAGGGAACTATATGCCTGTTCAACCATTTTCAAATTTAGTTGGAAGTCCTTTAAATGGAAACTGGTCTTTAATTGTAACTGATAATTTAGGAATTGATAATGGATATATATTCTCTTGGGGTATAAACTTCGATAGTTCTATTTTACCAACTGATTATGCATTTACTCCAACAATTGATTCTTCAAACTGGACTCCAGATCCAAGTATTGTTTCAACTACTGGAAGTACAATAACAGTAACTCCTACAGTTGTTGGAACTAATTGTTACACTTATAATGTAACAGATAATTTTGGATGTACATACTCAGAACAAGTTTGTATCGAAGTATTGCCAGGTGTCAGTTTAACGGATTTAACAGCTTCTGCTCCGCTTTGTGTTGGAGAAGATGGAAGTTTTACTTTTGAAGGATCACCTAATACATCGGTAACATACAACATTGATGGAGGTTCAGATCAAACAATTGTCTTAGATGCTGCAGGTAATGCTACAATTTCTTTGACAGGTTTAACAGCTTCAACAACATTAAATGCTACTTACATCACGGCTCCACCAATTCCAACTACTGGAAATGTAATTTCAACAGTAGGTGGTGTTAATCCAAATAATTCTATAGGTGCTATTTCAGCCGTTGGAACTACTGCAAATACAACAAATTCAACAACAGTAAATGCAGCTAACTCTTTAGTAACATTAACTCTTGCAAATGAGTTGCCTCCTGGAACTCCAATTATTGTGAGTATTGCAAGAAATAATAACGCAGGAAGTGTAACAATTTCTGATGGAGTTAATAGTTTAACATTTAATGGAACTACATATCCTGGAGCATTAAATATTTTACAACATGTTAGTTTTACCACGGGAACATTCACAGATGTTATAACAATAACTAGAAACAATGGTAATACATACGTAGATGGTATTTCTTACAGCTATAATGAATTAGGTTGTGATGCGCCATTATCAATGACAGAAACTATTGTTGTTAATCCTGTTCCAGCAGTTAATACAATAACACATGCAACAGCATTGTGTGATGGTAATAACGCAGTATTTACTATACAAGGAACATCTAATACGACAGTAACATACACTATTAATGGTGGAGCTCCTACGGCAATAACATTAGATGCTACTGGACAGGGTGTTGTAACAGTTTCATCTGTTTCTTCAGATGTAACATTATCAGTTTCTCAAGCGCAAATAGGTTCTTGTATAACTCCACTTTCATTATCTGAAGTTATTACAGTAAATGCATTACCGTTTGTAACATCTTTAACTTCAAACACTCCAATTTGTGAAACTCAAGACGCAGTATTTACAATTGTAGGTACACCTAATGCAACTGTTACTTATTCAATAAATGGAGGTGCTTCTAGTACTGTGGTTTTAAACGCATCAGGAAATGCGACAGTAACACAAACTAATGCGTTAAGTAATGTTACAATTAGCTTATCAAGTATTAATGATGGTGTTTGTAATGCTGTATTGACAAATTCTGAAACAGTAATTGTTAATCCAAGTCCTTCTATTCCAACGTTAACTTCTATTTCAGAATCAGTTTGTATTGGAGAAGATGTTATTTTTAACGTTTCTGGTTCTGCAAATTCTACAATAACATATACAATCAATGGAGGTTCGAACCAAACACTTGTTCTTGACGGTGCTGGAAATGCTACAATTACTATTCCTGCAGCAACAATTACAACAATGGTTGAATTACAAGATGTTATGGAAGGTTCTTGTACGCTTACATTGTCAATTTCTGAAGACGTAATCGTAGAGACTTGTACCATTCAAAAAGGAATTTCTCCTAATAATGATGGTAGAAATGATAACTTCGATCTATCAGGTTATAATGTTAGTAAATTAGAGATTTTCAATAGATATGGTACAATAGTTTACAGTAAAAATAATTATGAAGACGAATGGTATGGTCAATCTGATAATGGGAATGAATTGCCAGATGGAACTTATTATTTTGTAATTAAGTTTACCGATATTGAAACTAAAACAGGTTGGATTTATATTAACAGAGAACAATAATAAAATGATTGGCTATCATTTTCTTGATAGCCAACTTTTTTAAAAATAAATAAAATGAAGAAACTATATTTAGTAGCTTTAGTTGTAATTGCCTCATGGGTAGATTTACACGCACAACAAGATCCACATTATACGCAATATATGTATAATATGAATGTTATTAATCCAGCTTATGCAGGTAGTAAAGAGAATCTATCAATAGGATTATTGTATAGAAAACAATGGGTTGAAATAGAAGATGCACCTACAACATTTACATTGTCTGGACATTCACCAGTAGGTAAAAATGTTGGATTAGGATTATCTGTTATTTCTGATAAAATTGGTCCTGTTGAAGAAAATAATATTTATGGAGACTTTTCATATACACTTAATTTAGGTGGCGAGCATAAATTAGCTTTTGGTATTAAAGCTGGTATAACGCTACATCAAGTTGGATTATATAGTGATATCTATAATACTTTGCCAAACCCTAATGACCCTGCATTCTCTGCAGACACAAACAATAGTTATTTTAACTTAGGTTCTGGATTGTTTTACTACACAAATAAATATTATTTAGCATTTTCTGTTCCTAATATGATGAAATCAAAACATTTAGATTTTGATGGTCGTGAATTTGGATCAGAAACATCACATTACTTCTTAACAGGGGGATATGTGTTTGATGTTTCTCAAAATATTAAATTTAAGCCTTTCTTTATGTTAAAATCAGCATTTGATGCTCCTTCTTCTTTGGATGTTTCGACAAATTTTTTATTCAATGAAAAATTTGAAGCTGGCTTAACTTATCGTTTAGATGATAGTTTTGGTGCTATGGTAAACTATGCTATAACTCCAAATGTTAAGATTGGATATGCATACGATCACATTGTATCTGATTTGAATGTGACAACACCTTCATCTCATGAGTTTATCTTGTTGTTTGATTTGAACTT